>Ga0181523_10002518_pt1 | contig 17760 bp, 8 predicted proteins | sample PEATcosm2014_Bin_43_FD_119752 | JGI IMG/M metagenome (GOLD analysis project Ga0181523, IMG submission 119752) | Peatland microbial communities from MTU Mesocosm Facility, Houghton, MI, USA - PEATcosm2014_Bin05_30_metaG | ecosystem: Environmental > Terrestrial > Soil > Wetlands > Peat | place...
GGCGACATAGCCCTGAAGCTTCATAGACTCGGCCTCGACGCGCCCTGGATAATGGCCCACGCGTCCCTTCGCGTCTGGTATCCCCGAAACTCGAAAGAACCAATTACAGACTGCATCGCGCCATACGATCGCATGTCCGGCCTGATACTCGAGCCGGGCGAGCACTTCCATGTAGCGTTGGTCATCCACACGACCCTTCAAGGATTGCCATTGCAGAACGTAGTTTGCTGCGAGTTCCGCCCCTTGGTAGTGCGCGTCATAGACGTACTGGATGACGGTCTTCCCGGAATGCAGCACATGCGTATACGGCACGTGATGGAAGAACAGAAGCAATTGGTCCGGGGTAGCGTTCACGGACTCATAGAGTTTCGCGACTGGGGGAGAGTACTGGCTAACGTATCCCGTGCCGGTCGCGACCGTGCGGTCCATTCCGATTCCGTCGTGGTCGCCGCGATGCCACTGACCCCAGCCATTGCGCTCGGAAGATTCGACGCCCGGACCGTAGTGGCTACCCAGAATGTTCGTGAGTGTTCCAACCCCCAGTGGGCCTGTATAGTCTTCGTAGATATGCCACGAAGCCAACTGCATTGCGTCAATGGTCTGCACGACCTGGGGATCATTGCCGAATGTCAGCCGAGTCCATTCTTCGGCGATCGCTTGCGCGGTGAGGTCGGGGTTCCAAGCTAGACGACCGAATCCATATAGATTCGCCATGGCCAGCGGGTGGCCGAGCCAGCTCGCGTCCATGCCCACATTTGCTACGCCGACGTAGCCGCCCGCCGAGCGATGAAACGTCTTACCTGAAATCAATTCCTTCACGGGCGAGGAATTTCCATTCGCGCGCAGGTCGAAGTCGAGCGATTCTTTCCACATCGGAACTAGGAAACAGAGGTGCCGCTGCTGACCGGTGTATTCCTGCGTGATTTGCAGCTCAATCGCCTCGTTCGTTTTTTGTAGACCACCAAACAAAGGCGACACCGGTTCCCGGACCTGGAAATCAATCGGACCGTACTTGATTTGCAGAATCACATTGTCGTCAAACTTCCCGTCGAGGGGGTGGAAAATGTCATAAGCCGCTCGCGCGCGGTCGTTCTTCAAATTGGTCCAATCGAGGTGGTGATCGTAGACAAAGGCGCGATAGAACAAAAAACCGCCATGCGGTTGGAGCGCCCCGGCAATTGCGTTGGCCGCATCTGCGGGAGTACGGCCATAAGAAGACGGCCCGGGACGTCCTTCGGAATCCGCCTTGACGACAAAGCCGCCGAAATCAGGGATCTGCTGGTAGATTGCATTGACTTTTTGCTTCCACCATTCCATTACGCGCGGATCGAGAGGATCGAAGGTGTCCAAACCGCCGACCGTCTTGGGGCTGCTCAAGTCAACGGAGAGCGCGAGCTTGACACCCCAGGGGCGGAACGCGTCCGCGATTCGCGCGAGTTGCGGAAGAAATCCGACGTCGAGGGCGCGCGGATCGGCGTTCACATTGTTGATGACGCATCCGTTGATGCCGACTGAAGACAGAAGGCGCGCGTAGTCGGCGGCGCGAGTGAGGTCCGCGCGGACAGAGCCATTTTCAAAAAAGATGGACTTGCCTGCGTAACCGCGCTCGATGCTGCCGTCCAAATTGTCCCACTCGTTCACCCATCGGAGCGGCGCGGAAGGCTGTTGAACTTCGTCCAGCGCGAAAACGCTTTCATCCCGTGAGATCCGACTGAGCAGAGCGAAAACACCGTAAAGCACGCCGCGATCGGTTTTCCCGGTGACCACGATGCAATCGAATCCGTGGGATATCTCCGTGGTCAACCAGTAGCCGTCGCTTCCAAGTCCTGCAGGCTCTCGCAATTCGGGAAACGCATTGCGAACTTTATCCATCGTTCCGAGGACGATGGCGTTTTCCTCCGGCAGAGTTTGCTGCGCGCGAAGAGTTCTCCCCAGTAGTCCTCGGACACCGCGAATAAATTCGGCCTGGGCGGACTCCAGCACGGGCGAATTTCCCAGGAGCACAGCCGCAGCGGGGAGCGCGTCGTATTTTTGGGATTCGGTTGCATCAAGCGGGGCATAGCGCAGCCACCCTTCATAGCCGGTTTCCGCGCGGGAGGGCTGACAGTGCGCCCCTGCCAACAGCAACACCCCGAAGATCGCGAAGGCCATGCGTCTTTTCATAAGATCTCCTCGCGCCGATCCAGTAGGGAAGAACTATCAGAACCCGGACCAGTGCGCCAGCGGCGTGAATCTTGAGAGCCACGGCGAGAATAGTAAAGAGTTTTAAAAAATCGTCGTAAGGCGGTCGCGCGTCCACTGAGAGGGAAATGAGCCACGCGGCGCGAAATGGATAGGGTGGAAGGAGTATTGCGTTGCGGCGATCACAAGATTTGCATACGGTGTGCGCGAAGTGGTGCTAGAGTACGGCGCACTTTGAAACTGTGAGAGATGTGCTGCAACAGGAGGTAGCGATGGAAAATCGCGCGCAAAGTCGTTTTCCGGCAGCGGTTGCGCTGCTGGTGTCCGTAATTCTTTTCTTGGTGGGAACCAATGTTCGCGCGCAGGATCTTCCTCCCTACCAGAATCCGAAATTGCCGGTGGATCAGCGGGTGGCCGATCTGCTTTCCCGGATGACTCTTGAAGAAAAGGTCGCGCAACTGGAAGGCGCGTGGGAAAACAAACAGTTTTTCCCGGACGCGCGGGCTCTCTACGTTGACGACAAGGGGAATTTTCTCCCGGACAAAGCCGCCGAACTACTTAAGTTCGGCCTTGGAGAGATGTCGCGCCCCAGCGAAAACCGCGGGCCTCGTGAGATGGCGGAATTCACGAATACGATGCAGAGGTGGGTGAAGGAAAATACGCGGCTGGGCATTCCCATTATCTTTCACGAAGAGTGCCTGCACGGATTTGTGGCGCCCGGAGGCACTTCTTACCCAGCAGCCATCGCGCTGTCTTCGACATGGGACCCGAGCCTGGTCCACGAGGTTTTCACGGCGACGGCGGAGGAAGTCCGCTCTCGCGGGGCGCAGCAATGCCTCGCGCCGGTGCTCGACTTGGCGCGCGATCCGCGCTGGGGACGCACGGAGGAAACGTACGGGGAGGATCCGTATCTCGTCTCGCACATCGGCTTGGCGGCGGTACAGGGGCTGCAAGGAGTCGGCCCGTGGATCGACAATTCCCACGTGATGTCCACGGCGAAGCATTTTGCGGTACACGGGCAGCCGGAGGGTGGAACGAATGTTGCGCCGGGAAACTATTCCGAGCGCGTGATTCGAGAATATTTCTTGAAGCCGTTTGAAACCGTCGTCAAATACGGTCCGGTGCAAAGCGTGATGGCATCCTACAATGAAATCGATGGAATTCCTTCGCACAGCAACAAGCACTTGTTGGATGACATTCTGCGACAGGAATGGGGCTTTCAGGGAGTGGTCGTTTCAGACTACTTCGGCATCACCGACCTGAATACGCTACACCATGTCGTCGCGACGAATCCGGAAGCAGCCAAGATGGCTTTGGAGGCCGGCGTCGACGTTGAATTGCCGTTCGCAAACGCATTCCCCAGCTTGATTGACCAGGTGAATTCCGGCAACGTCTCACAATTTTACGTGGACCGCGCGGTGGCTCGGGTGTTGCGCGAGAAATTCCTCCTGGGGCTATTCGACAATCCGTACGTAGATCCCGACATCGCCGTAAAAATCGCAAGCAGCCCGGAGCACCAGCAGCTTGCTTTGAAGGCGGCGCACGAAGCGATCATCCTTCTCAAGAACGAAAACAATTTTCTTCCCTTGGACAAGAAAAAGTACAAGCGGATCGCCGTAATTGGCCCGAATGCCGCGGAAGTTCACCTGGGTGGTTACAGCGGCCAGCCGGCACACAGCGTCAGCATTCTTCAGGGAATCAAGGACAAGGTCGGTTCGACGGCCGAAGTTCTCTATTCCGAAGGTTGCAAGATCACGGAGACTCCGCCCGATTGGAACGCCGACAAAGTGGTGCTGGGCGATCCGGTCCTGAACGCCAAGCGCATCGCGGACGCTGTCCTGGTGGCAAAGAAAGCGGATCTCGTGATTCTGGTTCTTGGCGAAAACGAGCAGACTTCGCGAGAAGCGTGGGCCGAGAACCATCCCGGCGATCGCGACGATCTTGATTTGCTCGGCAATCAGGATGATCTGGTGAAGGCGATTCAGGCGACAGGGAAGCCTATCGTTGTGATGCTATTGAACGGCCGCCCCAATTCCATCAACTACATCGCCCAAACCGTCCCGGCAATTATCGAGGGCTGGTATCTGGGACAGGAGGGCGGCACGGCGGTCGCCGACGTGATGTTCGGCGATTACAATCCTGGCGGAAAGTTGCCCATCACCGTTCCACGCTCTGTGGGGCAGTTGCCGGATTACTACTACCAGAAGCCGTCGGCGAAGCGCGAGTATCTCGGAACCACAACGCAGCCGTTGTTTCCGTTCGGTTGGGGACTGAGTTACACGACGTTCAAATACGCCAACGTTCGAGCGACGCCGGACACCATCGGCACGGAGGGACAGGCGCAAGTTTCGGTGGACGTCACGAACTCCGGGACCGTTCGCGGAGATGAAGTGGTACAGCTTTATATCCGCGACGAAGTGAGCTCGGTTACGCGACCGGTGAAGGAGCTGCGCGGATTCCAGCGGATCAGCCTGAATCCCGGCGAAACACGGACGGTGCAGTTCACGCTTGGTCCCGCGGAGCTTTCATTCTTAAATCGTGACATGCATCGCGTCGTCGAGCCGGGGACGTTCCGAATCATGATCGGCGGAAACTCGGTTGATTTGATCGAAACGAAACTCGAGGTCGTGACTCGCTGAGGCAGGAGAAATTCAAGATTATTGATTTACGCCGCTTGCCAGGAACCCACCGTCCACGGCAAGCACAAGCCCGGTGACGAAGCTCGCCGCGTCCGATGCCAGAAAGACCGCGGCGCCGACAAGTTCATCGAGACGCCCAAAGCGCTTCATGGGCGTGCGCAACAAAAGTTCGCGGCCGCGGTCGGTTCCGTCGAGCAGCCCGGCATTCAGCGGTGTGCGGAACACCCCCGGCGCGATAGCGTTCACGCAGATTCCGTAGGGCGCCCATTCGATGGCCAGCGATTTCGTCAGCGAGGCCACGCCGCCCTTGCTGGCGGCGTACGCGGCCACTTCGTGAAACGCGACGAACGATGTGAGTGACGCAATGTTGATGATCCTTCCGTACCCGCGCTCAATCATGTGCCGGCCGAAAACCTTACACGTTCGGAACGTGCCGTTGAGATTGGTGTTCAGTATCTTCGCCCATTCCTCATCGGGAACGTCCACAGTAGGCTTCCGCTGCGTGATCCCGGCACAGTTCACCAGAATATCCACGCTGCCGAACGCCCCCATCACGGCTTTGAATAACGTCTCGATGCTCGCCGGATCAGTGACGTCGCTGGCCACTGCCAGCGATCTTCGGCCCAGCGCCTCCACTTCCGCCGCGACTGTGATCGCTTCGCGCATTCTCCGCCCCGTCGGCACGACGTTGGCTCCCGCTTCCGCGAGCCCGCGCGCGAGCGCCAGTCCGATGCCGGAAGTTCCTCCGACAACGACGGCCGTCTTGTTGTTCAGGTCGAGCTGCGGGTGGCCCACTCACTCTCCTTATAAGATTGTGCCCCGCTCTGTGAGGCGCGCAAGATATCATGACCCGAGCCCATTATGAAAATCATAGATGCGAAGGTAATCGTCTGTAGTCCGGGAAGAAACTTTGTCACGCTCAAAATTGTAACTGAAGACGGCCTCTACGGCCTCGGCGATGCCACGCTGAATGGGCGCGAGATGGCGGTCGCCAGTTACCTCCGCGACCACGTTTGCACGCTTCTTATTGGCCGCGACGCCCGGCGCATCGAGGATACCTGGCAATATCTCTACAAGGGCGCGTACTGGCGGCGCGGGCCGGTCACGATGGCTGCAATCGCCGCTGTGGACGTGGCGTTGTGGGACATTAGAGCGAAAAGTTTGAACGTGCCGTTGTACCAATTGCTCGGCGGCGCATCCCGCGAAGGAGTGCTGGTCTATTGCCACTCGAGCGGCGCCGATGTGGATGCCACACTGCAGGACGTCGCCCGTCACATCAAACTCGGCTATAAGGCAATTCGCGCGCAGTTCGGAGTGCCCGGCCTGGCGGCAACCTACGGCGTTCCCCATGGGGGCGAACGCTACGAGCCTGCCGAGAAGAACGCTCCTTCCGAGCAGAAATGGTCGTCCGAGCTTTACCTGATTCACGCGCCGGAACTATTCGCGCGATTGCGCAAGGAATTTGGTCCGGATTTGCACCTGCTGCATGACGCGCATCACAGACTCACTCCGATTGAAGCAGCGCGACTCGGAAAAGCATTCGAGCCCTCGCACCTTTTCTGGTTGGAGGATCCCACGCCGGCGGAGTTACAAGAGGGTTTCCGTTTGATTCGCCAGCACACGACGACCCCGATTGCGGTCGGCGAAGTATTCAACAGCATTTACGACTGCCAGCAGCTGATTCAGGAGCAGCTCATCGATTACATCCGCGCGAGCGTCGTGCACGCGGGCGGCATCACGCACTTGAGAAAAATTGCAAATCTTGCCGAGCTGTACCACGTGCGCACGGGATCGCATGGAGCGAGCGATCTCAGTCCCGTCTGCATGGCGGCGGCGCTTCATTTCGATTTGAGCGTCCATAATTTCGGCATTCAGGAGCACATGGGCCACGCCCCGGAGACGGAGAAGGTGTTCCCCCACGCCTATTCATTCGCCGACGGATACATGCACCCAGGCGAGGCGCCAGGGCTCGGCGTTGACATCGACGAATCGCTCGCCGCGAAATATCCTTACCAGCGCGCTTATCTCCCCATCAATCGCAAGCTCGACGGAACCCTGCATAGTTGGTAGTGGCGTCGAGGGCATGAGTGCGCGCGGCGCACTTCGTCGAGGGAAGGATCAAGTTTATGCAAAGCCGGCGACGCTTCCTCAAATCCGCAGCCGTCCTTGGCGTGGCCGGCGCAACAAGCGTCGCCTCCACGCCGCAAACCTCCGCAGCCACTATCGGCAATGCAAACCATCGCGCCTATTGGCTCGACGTCCTCGAAAAAATCGCGACGCCCGTCCTGGAAAATCTCGCTCGGCGTGAGCTAAAAAAAGCGATGCCGGTCGAAGCCGCCAACCCCGCGGACCGCGCCAAGTACACACACCTCGAAGCCTTCGGCCGGACTCTCACCGGCACCGCACCGTGGCTGTCGGCACAGGGACTCGATTCGGCCGAGGCCGGCCGTCAAAAAAAGTTCGTCGCTCTAGCGCAGGAATCCCTTGATGCCGCCACCGATCCCCGCTCCCCGGACTTCATGAATTTTCACGAAGGCGCCCAGCCGCTGGTGGACGCGGCCTTTATGGCTCAGGGAATCCTTCGCGCCCCGGCGGCGCTATGGCAGCCGCTGGATGCTCGCGTGCGCCGACAAATTACCGAGGCGCTGCTGTCTTCCCGCGCGATCCCCACGCCGACCAGCAACAATTGGGTCCTCTTCGCCGCGATGATCGAAACCGCCTTGCAAACCATGGGCGAAAAAACGCTGGAAGAGCGTCTCGAAACTTGTGTGCACCGGATGCTCGGCTGGTACAACGGCGATGGCGCGTACAGCGACGGCGGACATTTTCATTTCGACTACTACAATAGTTACGTGATCCACCCGATGCTGCTAGATGTCCTCGCCTTCTTGCGGCAGGCTGACGGCCAGTTTGGTTCCCTCTACTCCACCGAACTGACCCGCGCCAAGCGGTACGCGCAAATTATTGAGCGTCTCATTGCGCCCGACGGCTCGTTTCCCTCCATCGGCCGCTCCACGACCTACCGCTTCGGCGCACTTCACGCGCTCGCACAGATCGGGTGGATGCGCGAATTGCCCGAACAGGTAAAACCCGCGCAAGCGCGCTGCGCAATGACTGCCGTCATGCGCAAAATGATAGAAGCACCCGGCACGTTTGATGAGCACGGCTGGTTACAAATCGGTTTCTGCGGGCACCAACTGTCGCTAGCTGAATCGTACATTTCGACCGGCAGCCTCTATCTCTGCACCGCCGCCCTGCTCCCATTGGGCTTGCCGCCCGACGATGAATTCTGGAACTCCCCGCCCGCAAACTGGAGCTCGCAACTCCTCTGGTCCGGACAATCGCTTCCCGCCGACCATGCCATCTCCGACATCTGACGTTTTCCAAGACTCTGCTCGGCAGTGATTTCAACATTTTTCACTGCTCCCAGAGAATCTGACCGCGAAGAGTTCGCATGAGACTGCGCCCCGCCAGATTCCTTGATTCCCCATGTTTTACGGGCCTCCGCCACGCAAACCTGGCAGGCGACTTCCCGGGCTACTCTTGCAGAACGTCGGGGGAATTATCGTATCGGCGCCAGACCGGCATTGCTGAGCGTCAAACCTGCGGGGATCAGAACAGTTTCAACATTATTTTTCACAGTTCTCCCGGCCACCATTTCCGCTTCGCTTTGATCAATGTCTTCTGGGCCGTCGTTTTTCAGGGTCCCTACGTAGACCTGCACTCGCGAAGGACCAATGCCTTTTTGTTGAACGAGATAGTCTCTGCTGCTTGTCGCGCGCGCTGTTGCGTCCTTCCGCTCCTGCTCGAGGGAACGTTCGGATGCGTCTTGCGGCGTCCCGGTATTGCCGATCAACGCGATGCGGGCGCTGGCGGATCGTTGCAAAGTCTGCGCGATAATATCCAGGCAGATCTTCGCTTGACTGTTCAAGATCGCGGAGTTCTCGCTACCTTCATCGAACAGCACCAGGCACAGCTCCCGAGTCCGCGCTTTGGGAGCGGGCCATGACGCGCGAGCACTCGGGCTGACCGCCGCAGGCGCGCTGCCCATGAAATCCCCCTGCAGCACGACGCTGTTCTGTTCCTCCGGCGGGATGGAGAGGAAGGCCGACATCCCGGCGGGGGCTTCGCTGTCCCGGACAATTGCGTTGGGCGTCGCTTGCAGGCGCAGGAACGGCGTGTCCGCAATCGGGTGTTGCGCGCTCAACTGATCCATCTCGAGATTGGTTGAGTCTCGCACCTGAAATGGCGGGCCCGCCTCCGGGTCCAAGCGCACATCGCTAATCTGCATTCCATCGGTGTAGCGCGCGCGCATTCCCGCCCGTCCTGTCCCAATGACGTTGCTGATGCGAAGGTTGGAGATGGGCATCTCTGCGATTCCCTCTACGTCGATCAAGGATTGCGAGCCGTTCACAGTCATGTTGCTGATTGCGATATTGCGGAAGACTGGCGTCCGATTCGTGACGGGCCCCTCGCCGGGATCGGGTGGCTCTCCTTCCATCTGGTAGCCCGCGTCAGAGATAGAGATCGCTGCGCCGACATTTTCCATGGTCCAGTTATCGAAGCGAATGTCCTCGACCACACCGCCGCGCCCGCGCCGACTCTTGATGTGAATACCGTTTTCGGTGTCGCGTACAGTGATGTTGCTGGCGACCACGTTGCGCACGCTGCCGGAAGTTTCGCTGCCGATGGAAACCGCGCCCTGCGCGTGATGCACCGTGCAATTTGTGATGGTGACGTTCTCGGTGGGGCGATTCACGCGCAGGCCGTCAGCGTCCTTGCCAGATTTGAGGACAATGCCGTCATCGCCCGCGTCGATATAATCATTCGCGATCCGCACGAACCGGCTGGAATCCACTACGATTCCGTCCGCATGCACTCCCGGGAAAACCTCCTCCACGAGGTTTTCCACCACGGCGTTTTCTGTATAGAGAAGATGGATGGTCCACATCGGCGATCCAACGATATGCAGACCATCGATCCGGACATTCTTGCAGTTCATGAAACGGATGAACGAGGGCCGCAACTCCGCCGCAGCCGCTTTGTATTCTTCGTCTGATACCGGCTTGTTCGCATCCAGCGCTTCCAGCAGGTGCTCCCAATTCGGCCCGTTCGCGCTTCCGGCATCGGAGACGGACCGCATCGCCCGGTTATGAAGTTTCATCCAGTCGGCATTGTTGCTGGTCAGCGTGCCGCGTCCGATCACGGCCACGTTCTCGAGGTCGTGGCCGCCAATCAACGGCACGGGCGTCAGGGCTTCAATGCCTTGCTGGCGGCCTTTCGTGAAGGGCAGCGTCATGGCCGGAAAACGAAGCGTCGCGCCGGCGTCGATGTACAAGGTGAGATTGCTCACCATTTCAATCGGCCCGGTGACGTACGTGCCCTCAGGAACGTACACCGTGCCGCCGCCCATCTTCTTCGCCGCCGCGATTGCATCGCGGAATGCATCGGTAGAGCTCGCGGAGCCATCGCGGTGCGCACCGTAATCCACGACGTTGAAATAAGGCGGCGTCACGTTGGTTTGAGCAGGAGCTACGCTCCATGCAGACAGACTAAGGAGCGCAAGTCCCAGAAGATGCCGGCAAGAATAAGGAGATTTCATGAATTGCTCCCGTGAATTTCAATCTGCCGTAAACAGCCTGCCGCGTTGCGCGTGGTCCGCCGCGTCACCGCTGCGTCGGGATCAGCGCTGATTTCAGGCCGGGCGTCGGGTGCGGGCCGGGATTATAGGGCGCGGTCAGCGCGGGCGGCGGCACGTGCCGCATCAGCGGCTTGACGTGCGGCGAATCCACCTCCATGCGTATCGCGTCGTACATGAATCCACCTGGCGCGCCGATCGTCAGAGCGTCCTTCCCGGCGGGAAACGGCGCGGCTCCGTCCGCGGCCAACCGAATCTCGTTGTCGCCCGCCTTCAGCATCGCAGCATCGAACGTCACCAGATAAACGTGATACTGGCTGTCTTGGTTCCCCGAGCGATAAAAGGCCGTCCCGGTTTTGGGCATTTGCAGACTGCTGACCTGCTGCCCGTTCACGCTCACCAACAATGTACTGTTCGATGACGCGGCCATGCCAATAGTCAGCGTCGCGTGGCCCGTCAACACCTTGCGCAACTTGAAATGGATCGACCAGTACGGCACCTTGTTGTAGAGCGTCCACTGCGCGTAATTCCAGTCCTTCGAGTAATCGCTTTTGCCGATGGTGTAGCTCACGTCGTTGGGAAAGTCGGTGATGTAGTAGGCGAAGTTCTCCCAGTGTCGGGCGTCGTCACCGTGTTTGAACTCCGCGCTGGAACGGTCAGCGTAGCCAATCTGCCAGAGATAGGTGCCGTGCGTGACGGGCGTCCAAACGATTGCGCCGAGGTCTGTCGCCGACGCAGGGACAACGATATTCTCCTTCCGGAATGGCTCGAACTGGTCCGCGCCACACACGACCAGCGCGTAGGTGCCGGGGCGAACTTTGTCGATCTTGAAATGTCCGGTGGCATCCACGGGCGACCAGAAGTCATACCCTTTAAGGTTACCCTCCCAATCGTCATCGGGAGGAACCAGCATCGCCCACGCCCCGCGAGTGCTGGTACCGTCGGCCAATTTGATCGTCCCGGTGACGCTGCCGCGCTCCAGCGGATAATCGTCGCGCTTCACCCATTGGTACGGCCATTCCGCCATTTGCGCCGTCGCCTGATTCTTCGCGTCGGCCCAAAGCGCGGCCACATTGCGATCCGGATCGCTCTCTTCGGAATGGTTGTAGTAAACGAAAACGGGACCGAAGACCTTGTCCCAGTTTTCGCCCGCCGCCACGCGAATGCCGTTCGCGCCGTAATGCCCGCCGACGAACATGCTCAGCAGCGTATTGTCCTGGTGAACCATCAAGTCCTGTTTATACGGCCCGCCGCCGACGTATTCATTGCTCGGCGTAATCATCCACTCGCCCAGGCCGTGACCTGCCAAACCGTGCACGTGGTGATCCGCCAGGAACGCCGAATCGTTGTACTTCGTGTAGATCGTGCCGTCCGGCCACTGCCAGGTCGTGTCCTGAATCTGGCGCGCCCACGGCCCCGGCGGCGGATCGCTCTGGCGAATGTCGTCCACGATGTGATGCGTGAAGACGGTCTGCGCGCGTGGGCCGTAGAGCACGAAGCGCGTCTCGCCCACATTTGCGGCGGGCAGGTCGGCGGGGTGCTTGTAGATCGCGTAAAGATAGTAGCCGCTGACGCCGCGGCGCATGACCACATGAAATTCAGTTTGGAAATTGAAGCCCTGCGCCGGCGCGCCTGCCCACATGATCTCCGCAAGATCGGGCGTGTTGGTCACGATCTGCATGTCGCCATCCTGCACGGGATAAATTCGGTCGCCGCCCGAATCGAAATAGATGGCGCGCCGCCCGTCGGACATCTCCGTCGTCGCACCGTTCACGGTATAGAGGATGGAAGCGCCCTCGCCGTTCCGCGGACCGGACGGCCCACGCGGCGCGCGCCCCGGCGCTCCGCCAGGCCGTCCATTCGGTGGCCTGCCGTTGGGAGCGGTCGGGTCCGGATAGTTGGTGGACGGCGTCGCCGCTGGCGGGCTGGGTGGCGGTGGCATCTGAGCAGTAGTGCCCGGCGGGAATTGCGCGCCCTTCTTCCAGAACGTGACGGCGACGATGCCGTTGCTCAAAGTGACCGTGGTGGGAGCGTCGGTGATCGTCACGGGCGCTGAGGATTGTGCCCGAGCAATCGAAGCACTGGAGACACAGCAAAACCAAATTGCGGGGACCACCACGAGAATAATTCGTTTCATAGGAGTATGAATGCCTCGATGCGCTCACTAGAGAATTTGGGACTCGTCACCCGGAGTCGGATGGTATCAACGTTGCCCTGAGCTATCAATAATTCGCAGAGCTACAATATTGGGTGCCGCCGCGTGCGGGACTGCTGACGTGCTAAGATTCGCGCGCCGGGAAGATCCTATGACAGGTTCCTCTTGGGGAGCATTCCGCAATGAAGAAAAACGATGTTCCAATTCGCGTTTCCTCTGAGCTCCTGAAATCGTTGTTTCTTGCTCTATTACTCGCGCAGATTGCGGTGGCGGCGCAGTCGATCTCCGTCAAATACGCGCCGCCGGCCCAGTCGACCGTGCTGGGCACGACGTTTGTCGATTGGGACTCGCTCACGGTTCGGACGACCGCAGTTGGGGAACAACGGCCCGTCTTTGATAACCCCACGCCGACACTTGAAAAATTAGAGGTTCACATCACGACATTGAATCCTGGCATGGAGTCGCATCCGGTGCACAACCATGCCTGGGAGGAGATGCTGCTGATCAAGGAAGGCGACGTAGAGGTGTCCATCAACGGACAGAAGCACCGCGCCGGGCCCGGATACCTGATTTTCTTCGCGTCGCACGACGTTCATAATCTGCGGAACGTCGGCGATAAACCGGCCACATACTATGTAATCAATTTCTACACGGATTTGGTTCACAGTGTTCCCGACAAGCCGGCCGCCGAACAGGCTGTGCCGGGAATGCTCGCTTCCTCGGTGATCGACTGCGACAGCTCGCCGTCGGCGCCGACGGCGACCGGTTCTCGCGCTACTGTCGTCGATTCCGCGACGCTCACATTCGTGAGGCTTAAGAGCCATATCACGACGCTCAATGTGGGCCAGAGCATGCCTCCGGACATTGTCGATCCGGGCGACGAACTCTTCATCGTCAAATCGGGCGCAATCGAGGCGCGTGTGAACGGCGTTGCGGCGAGAATCAACGAGGGCTCATTCTTCTATTGCGCCCCCAATGACAAGCGGACCTTAAGGAACATCGGCACAACGCCGGCCGTCTACCAAGTCATAAGAGTTGTATCGGACAGGACACCGAAATAAACCGCTGGGTGGGCGGCCGCGCTGTTCACCGCGCCCGGTAGCGCCCCCGCCAGAGTCTCAGCGGCTCGATCGCCGTCTAGAACCATGCCGCGACTATACGAACCTTTCCACGACGAGAGGAGACACGCCGGTGATCACGAACACTAAAGTTAGATGGGCGGGAATTGTTTTCGCGCTTTTGGCGTTGGTTGGCATCGGCCAGTCTCTAGGCCAGACGCCTGCGGCGAGGCCGGCCGTGCCGCACCTTGAAAAGCGTGGGCTCTCGACGCAGCTGATTGTCGACGGCAAGCCGTTTCTGATTCTGGGCGGCGAGTTGCGCAATTCCAGTACCTCGAGCCTCGCCTATATGAAGCCCATCTGGCCGCGACTCGCAGCGATGCACTTGAACACGGTGTTGGCGCCGGTTGCGTGGGAATCGATCGAACCCGAGGAAGGGAAGTTCGACTTTAGCCTCGTGGATGGTCTGGTTCAAGGAGCGCGCCAAAGCAATCTGCGGCTGGTGCTCTTGTGGTTCGGGAGTTGGAAAAATTCCGTTTCGAGTTACACGCCCGCGTGGGTGAAAGACAATACGGAAAGATTTCCGCGCGTTCAAACTAGCGACGGACGGGATACTGAGCGGCTTTCGACTTTTAGCCTCACAAATCGTGACGCGGATTCCCACGCATTTGCCGCCTTGCTGCGCCATCTTCGGGAGACGGATGATGCGCATACCGTGATCATGGTGCAGGTCGAAAACGAGGTGGGAGTGTCGCCCGAATCGCGGGATCATTCGGCTGCGGCGAACGCCGCTTTCGCTGGGCCCGCGCCGCCGGAGCTGACGAGCTATATGCAGCAGCACAGGGCGACGCTGGTTCCCGAGTTTCGCGCGCTGTGGGAAAACGCCGGCGGCAAAACGTCTGGCACGTGGGAGGAGGTGTTCGGCAAAGGAGTGCTGACTGATGATCTCTTCATGTCTTGGTACTACGCCTCCTACATCGGCCACGTAGCTGCCGCAGGCAAGGCGGAGTATCCGCTTCTGACGTACGTAAATGCCAATTTGATTCGGCCCAATTATCTGCCGGGTCAGTACCCGAGCGGCGGCCCGCTCCCTCTGGCGATGGACGTGTGGCGCGCTGGCGGCCCGGCCATAGATATTCTGTCCCCCGACATTTACCTCGACAATTTCGAGGAGTGGTGCCAGGAATATATCCGCCCGGATAACCCGTTATTTATTCCGGAGGCTCGAGGCGGTGTCGAAGGGGCAGCCAACGCGTTTTATGCATTCGGACAAGTTTCGACAATCGGGTTCTCCCCGTTCGCGATCGATTCCGAAGGCCCCGCTCCTGTGGGCGATTCCTACGCCATCCTGTCGCACCTGAGTCCGTTGATTCTGGGTAAACAATCGACGGGCGATATCTCTGCTGTAGTGCTGGAAGGGGAGCCCCAGCGTGCAAGCAGGACATCGTTGGGCGATTACACCATGATGGTCACTCGGCCCGCGAGCCTCACGGGCGATCCGGCGGCCGCTGCGGCGCGCGCCTCGTTGCTGTTCCTTCGAACCGGGCCGAATGAATACATCGTCGCAGGAAGCGGCAATGCACTCGTCACGTTTTCGGCGAGCACTCCCGGATTGCCGATCGTCGGAATCGAGAGCATCGACGAGGAGTTTTTTGACGGCAGTCAGTGGGTCATGGGTCGGCGTCTAAACGGCGATGAGAATTCCCAGGGACAGGTTCTGAAGTTGAATGCGGTCGACTCTGCGGAGGGCAGAATTTATCGAGTCCGGCTGTATCGCTATCGCTAGCGGTGGTTTGGCGGAATTTCGCGTACCGTAACTTGATCACGTGCTTGCCCATCTTTTGGCGTTTGTGGACGCGCGATAATTTTCGAGGTGCCTTATGAAGCAGCTGATTCCGGTCGTGCGGCGAGCCGCCTATTTTCTCGCGAGCCTGGTGGCGATCTGCCTCTTCGCGCTGCCATCTTCCGTGCACGCGCAAATCGTTTCCAACGATCCGCCCGTCTACGGGCCGTACAACGGCGTGTTTCTTCCGGATGGGGAGGGCCTCGAGAAGCCACTTGGGCCGCACGACTCCGTGTTGCGCGCGGATTTGCCGTGGACTTTGTACGCCTGGGTGAACGCCGACGAAGCACCGAAGGGATTCTCGCTCATCGCAGGACTGGGCGCGCCGGCTGAGGAGTATCCGCGTTACCTCGCCCTTGATTCCGGCAAGCTCGCATTGTGGATCGGCAAAGACAATGCGCTGCCCAGCGCCGTCACACTCGCCCCGGCGAAGTGGCATTTCCTCGCGGCAACGTTTGATGGCGCTCAATTCTGTCTTTACTCCGACGGTGTGCAAGTGGCGAGCGGTAAGCTAGACCTCGGCAGCGTGAGCCCCAGCCTGCAAATGGCGCCGCCGATGTTTCGCTTCAAGGACGCGCAACACTTCGGGGGCAAAATCGCCGCGTTTACGGTGCTCCGTCGCGCCCTCGCCGCCGACGAGCTCAAGCAGCTCGCCGCGCAGCCGCCCGATTTTGCCGTCGTTGAATTTGAAGAAGGCTCGAAGCCCTGGCCCGTGCAAACGCGCGAGCAGGTCGGCTACGTAGCGCCGCAAAATCCGGACGAGATGCCGGTGAGCAAAGCGCCGTTCCCCAAGCCCGCCGCCGCGCCGCCGCACGACCAGCCGCCGGCTGCGTCACGCGCCACGCTCGTGCCCAGCGGTGACCCATCAGAAGGGAAGTGGGAGATCGCCGGCGGCTGGATGCTGCAAGCCGCGCCGCAAGTCACCGCCGACGGCGACGAAATCTCCACGCCGCATTTCATTCCCGGCGGTTGGCTGCCCGCCACCGTCCCCGGAACGGTCCTCACCACGCTGGTGGATCGCGGCGTCTATCCCGATCCCGACTACGGCCTCAACAATCTCGCCATTCCCGAATCGCTGAACAAGCAGGACTATTGGTATCGCACCGAGTTCGCGGCGCCCGGGCAATTTAGACTTGCGGGCGCACGCTTCACGCTCACGTTTCAGGGCATCAATTACAAAGCGGAAGTCTGGCTGAACGGAAAATCACTCGGCACGATTACGGGCGCGTTCATTCGCGGCGTCTTCGACGTCACAGGAATCCTTAAGCCCAGCGGCCAAGTGAACGTGCTCGCCGTGCGCGTTTCGCCGCCGCCGCATCCCGGCATTCCGCAGGAGCAGTCCATCAAAGGCGGCCCCGGCGAAAACGGCGGCATCATGTGCCTCGATGGCCCCACGTTCGTCGCCACCGAAGGTTGGGACTGGATTCCCGGCATCCGCGATCGTGACACTGGCATTTGGCAGCCAGTCGTGCTGGCCGATGCGTACGGCGTGAAGATCGGCGATCCGCAAATTGTCACGTCGTTGCCGCTCCCGGACACCAGCCGCGCCGACGTCGAAATCACCGTACCGCTCGAAAATGTAACCGGAGCGACTGTGCACGGAGCGCTTGACGCATCTTTTGGCCAGACCCACGTCAGGAAAGACATCGTCCTCCCGCCGGGGGAAAGCACCGTAAAGTTGACGCCTGCCGAATTTCCGCAATTGACCGTGCAGCATCCGCGCCTATGGTGGCCAAATGGTTATGGTAAGCCTGAGTTATACGATTTGGAGTTGAGTTTCGTCCAAGGGAAAGACACCTCCGCCAACAAGCACGTCCGCTTCGGCATCCGCGAAATCACCTACGAACTCAGCCTGCTCGACAGCACGGGCCATTTGCGCCGCGTGGAATTTTCTCCCACCGACGCGCGCGCGAAAAACGAAACCGTCGTGGACGTCACGCACAACGGCATCCGGCAAATCCCGATCGCGGACACGACGCCACCCCCGCCGCCCGCTCCCGCGCCGCTCGCCGTGGGCGGCACTCCCGCTCCCGCCGCCGCACCGCCCCCCGCGCCGCTGCCGCCGCCGCGCGGCTATTCCGACGCCTGGGTCGCCTCGATCCTGCCCGGCGCGGAATCCTCCACATCGTTGCGCCCGCTCGATGACGCCGGCCCCGCGCCCTACCTCGTCATCAAAGTGAACGGCGTGCGCATCGCCGCGCGCGGCGGCAATTGGGGCATGGACGACGCCCGCAAACGCGTCTCCC
>Ga0181523_10002519_pt1 | contig 17746 bp, 6 predicted proteins | sample PEATcosm2014_Bin_43_FD_119752 | JGI IMG/M metagenome (GOLD analysis project Ga0181523, IMG submission 119752) | Peatland microbial communities from MTU Mesocosm Facility, Houghton, MI, USA - PEATcosm2014_Bin05_30_metaG | ecosystem: Environmental > Terrestrial > Soil > Wetlands > Peat | place...
GGCGCGTGGATTCTGCCCGGCTGCGAGTTGAGGCTTGCCGTTGCTCGAATACTCGAAACGAATCTCGGCGGCTGGAATCGCAAGGTAGCCGGCCAGCAGTATCCGAAGCGCAGAGCGGCAGCGCGTGAAGTGAATTCGGTCCTTCTCGAAGTGAAAGCGAGCGGCGCGCGCGATCTCATCGCGAGACAGAACGCCGGCCTCAAAGCCTGATGCCGCCGATTCCTTAAGACGCACGCTCCAGACATCTACGCGGCCGGTGGGAAACGCCAGCGGCGACTGGGGTCTCGGCCACGAAGCGTCAGGACGCTTGGGAGCGCCCGCAACTGCGCCGATTCCCTTCATCTGGCATGGGCCTGGTGTAGAGATGCGGTTTGCGTCGTCTCCCCGGCGAGCAAAGCGGCGATTCGTTCGCCTGCGTGACCGTCCCATAAAGGAGGGACAGTTCCCTTCTTCACTTTGCCGGCGAGAACCTGGGAGAGTTCAGAGCGCAGTTTGTCGGGATCGCGTCCGACAAGAACGTTGGTTCCCAGGGAAACCGTAACCGGGCGCTCGGTATTCTCGCGGAGCGTCAGGCACGGAACGCCAAGGTAGGTAGTCTCCTCCTGGATGCCACCCGAGTCGGTTATGACCACAGTTGCCCGCGATTGCATACCCAGAAAATCGAGATAGGGCAGCGGGTCGAGTATCTGGAGTTGGCCGGCGTGCAATCCGAAATCGGCAATGCGTTTTCGGGTGCGCGGGTGGGCTGGAAAGATGACCGCCAGATCCTCGCTGACCTCAAGCAAAGATTGGAGGATGCGCTTCAGAATCGCGCCGTCGTCGACATTGGCCGGGCGATGCAAAGTGACTAATGCATAGCGCGGCGGCAGGCCGTTTCGGCTCTGACGTTGCGCCGCGGGTAATAGCTTCACCAGCGAATCGATCATCACGTTGCCAACTCGGAAGATCTTTTCCGCCGGAATTCCCTCTTTCTGAAGATTGATGTCTCCATCTTCAGAAGGCGTAAATAGCACGTCGGCTAGCTGATCGGTGAGCAGTCGGTTGATTTCCTCGGGCATGGTGCGGTCGAAAGAGCGCAGTCCGGCTTCGACGTGCCCGACACGCACTCCGAGCTTGGCCGAGACCAGAGCGGTGGCGACGGTTGAGTTGACGTCGCCATAAACCAGCACCAGGTCGGGCTGGCGCTCCAGCAGCACCGGCTCGAATCGAGTCATAATTTCAGCAGTCTGCCCAGCATGCGTGCCAGAACCGACCGCCAGGTTCACATCCGGAGCAGGGATACCAAGCTGCTCAAAGAACACATCCGACATATTCGCGTCGTAGTGCTGGCCTGTGTGAACCAGGGTCTGGACCACGTGCTTGCGCGTCTTGAGCGCGTTCATCACCGGCGCCACTTTCATGAAATTTGGACGTGCGCCTACGATGTGAAATACGTGCACCGATTCTCCAATCGACAACGTCTTGAGTGTAGGGTATCTGAGGTTAAATGATCTGGCACCAAGCCAAAAGATGTGGAGCGGGTGGGACGGAGTCGGCACCGCCGCTGTAGCCCTGGTCGGGCCCATCGCCTACTTCACCCGCGCTTGTTCAACAGATATTGTTCAACAAATCACTGTGAAACAAATCTATCGTGACTTTAAGAGCCTGAAAACGTTACTTCCGGATGTCCTCTGACGACGAGTTTGCGCCAATTTGCGCCAGGGCCTGGCTGTTGTCCGAGTTTAGCAGAGTGCCTTTGTCGGCAAAGACCACGATGTAGTCAAAGACCGAGGCACGGCCTCCGATGTTGCGGTATTCCTCCCATTTCTTCGTAGCTCGCGCGCACTCCAGGCAAATGACTGCACATGGCGTCTCAGTGCTGGCATAGCGGATCGTGTCATTCTGCACGCCTGTGTACCAAACCGTCTTGTTCTCGCCGTCCGCGTGGATCTGGGCCAGAAGCGGATACACAAACATGGATCGAGGAGTGTAATCGAGCACGGGACGGTCGAGGTACACATCGATCGCCACCCGGTCGCAGGAAAGGCGATTCACGAACTCTGCGGCCGCCATGTTGGCGGGGGCGATTGCGGTGTGGCTGTCGAGAAAGTACTGGTAGGAGCGGCGATGGTAGAGATTTTCGACGCGACTCCAGGGGACAAGGGAACGCGTGCGATTCGCCACCGCGAAGGGCACCGCGAACAGAAGCAGAAAAGCTGCAATGGCGGTTGCCGCCTTCCTGGGAAGGTAACGGTCCAACATAACGCCTGCAAGCGCGGCGCCTACGACGAAGAAGGGCAATTGGTAGCGGCTCGACCATTGGGTCCAGCGCAAAAGCGCGCTGAAGAAAGTGAGCGACAGGAGCAAGCCAACGGCATACCACAGCGCCGGGTCCCTCGGCTGCCGCCGGCACTTCCAGATGATTCCGGCAATCGCGAAGGCTATCAGTAGGAAGTGCAGCGGATTGCCGGCATGAATCTCATGCAAGGAAAAATGATTCGAATGAAAGGGATCGTCAAGATAGACTTGTCCGCGATCATCCGGGTCCACTCCAAGTTTCCAGATCGCCGAATGGAATGCTCGGTCGATGCCAGTGTTCACGCGTTCGCTTGGGGTAACAACATGGAGCGAAGCGTTTCGCAACATGCCGGCAATGGTTCCGCGAGCGCTTACATGATCGACGACAACCTGCAAGCGCGGATATTTACTGGGGAGTGGAAATCCAAGTGGCGAGCCCGTGAGCTGGTAGGTCCGAAGATAGTGAGGACCGTTGATCGCCAAAATCAGAACAACAAAGACCGCACTGCGCTTCAGAAAACGGACTCGCGAGGCTGGCGACCCCATTAACCAGCAGGCCAGAACGAGGAACGGAAGAATGATGTAGGCGCTCCCTTTGGTGAAAATCGCAAGCCCCGCCGATAAGCCGACACAAATCGTATTGAGCCAACTGGGATCTTCATTCCACAGCATCAGGAATAAGACGGTCGTCATGATCCAGAAGGACACGACGTAGGTGTTCATGGGTCCCGAGGCTTCGAGGATCCCTTCTGGAATGGTGACGCAGGCGATCGCGGAGAGCACCTGGCCACGTGGCCCTGCGCCGAGTAATTTTGCGATCAGGGAAACACCGATTGCGCTGAACAGAAAACTCAAAAACTCGACCAGGTTCACGAAGCGGTCGGTGCCCGAGAGCAGTTCCGTGTGCATCATGGCAAACTCTGCCCAGGGGCCAAAAATCAGCTGTGCATAGTCGGGCGTGGCATAGAAACGGACGCTGTGGTTGCTCATCCACATGGCCACGCGGGGCAGATGGTACTCCATCGCATCCCAGACGTTGGGCGCCGAAACGAGTGCGGTTATGGCAACGAGCGCCACGATGATGCATGTGCCGACGAGCAGAATTTTGGTAGGACGGTCTAGCGGGGCGTGCGGAAGGGTTACGGACGAACTGTCCTGCAAGGGGGAAGACTCCGCCGACGCACGCTTGAGCGTTCTCAGATAAAGAAAGGTCGCCACGCAGAGAACCAGCCAGCACAAGGCGAGCGGGCCGCGTGCAAGAAGTCGCGGAAGGCTCAGGACTTCAGTAAACAGGACGACACATGTTCCGGAGAGCACGGCTGCCGTCAGCGCAGCGCGACGCCACTCCGATCCCTTTTCCCGCAGGATCAGGAAAAGCAGGAAGTAGGCGATGCATGGAAGCAGCAGCAACATGCTCAGGATGCCTCCAGCAGAGCGTCATCGGACATGGGATGGGCGGGGCTGTTCTCGAGTGGAATAATGCCGAATCGCGCCAGCAGACCCTGAACGAAACGAGGCCGATATAACAGCGCCCCGAGCACTGTGCCCAGCGTGTTATTGATGAAATCTGCGGACTCCGAATCTCGGGTCGGCAAATAGAATTGGGTGGATTCGATGATGAAACTGAGCATGCATCCGATCAGGATGGTCAGCAGAATCGCGCGACTAACCGGCCTCGACAACGACAAGTATGCGCAGAAGCAGAATCCCAGCGGCATGAAGCCGGCGACATTGATGAGGCAGTCCTTCCAGAACGGCCAATTCCACCCCCATTGTTTCCAGATTGGTTCGAGGAATGGCGGATAGAGGACCAGATAATAATCTGGAATTTCGAGGTCGACCGCCGAAGCCGTCTGGTTGTGAATCATTTTTCCAGAACGTTCTGAGAAGGGATAAACGGCCGCCGCTTTCTTTTCCGCCAGGCCGGTGGGTTGGCCAGAGTGGGTCCAGTCCTCGTAATCGCGCCGAACTTCGTCTGACGTTAATTCGCGATTGTAAATGCCGATTCCGCGCATCACGCCCGACCAACTGTCGTTGACCACCGGAGAATTGCCGACGACGATTCCGCCGTTGAGATCCTGCCGACTCAGCCCAAAGTTTGCCTCGGAGCGGGTGAGGACGCCATTCAGGTAAACAGCGGTTCCCTGCGCGCCGGCGGTCACGGTAATGAGTACCGGTGCGTTCTGCCGGAAGACCTCATTCATATAAATGAGCTTCTTGCCTGCCTGGCCGCCCGGGCCGCCGGTCACGTGGCGGGTGAGCATCAAGGCATCCATGTTCTGGCGAATGCTGAATTGCAGTGGAGTCTCGGGCGTTTGAAACGCCAGAATGGTGCTGTCATCGTCAATGACTGCAGGTTGGACCCAAAGCTCAACGCTGCAGGGGCCGTCGGGCGGCCCGTCCATATGGAGGGGGGCGGAGCTTAGAATCGAGGCATACTCGCCGAAATATAAACCGTTCTGCTGATCCAGCCATCGGACCTGATTTTTGAGATGCGGTGTAAAGGGCGACAATCCGGCGATCAGAATTCCGCACAGAATCAGAAAGCAAACCACCAACAGAAGCTTGTTCGCAAGCCTTCTTGGCAGGAACTCGGGCTGATTGTCCTCCGAAGTCATGGCCTACGACGGCGCCTTCGCGACCCGGCTACTGCTCCCTTCGAAAGTACAAGCCGGAGTAGGTAGCCACGGAGAACTCGGGATAAAACGGGATCCAGCAACTGTGATCGGGAACATTCCAGGCGTCGATCAGGGTGTAGCCCAGAGACTCGCACTCGGCGATGAAGGCGTCGCGCTGAAATACGCGGTAAGGGGATACTGCCCAGCGAATATTCTGCAGCGTGATGCATTCCAGGCTGCTGTGGAGTGGAATGCGGTTGATGATCAAGTGCCGAGGCTGGCGGGCGAGACGCTTCAACAAGTCTTTTATGGAAGGCTCGATGTACTGCAGAGAGCCGGATGCGAGCAGGCAATTGCAACCGTCGGCCCGCTCAATGTGCGAGGTGAAACGCAGGCGGTCTTCATTCTGCTCAAGGGCAATTTTCTCGCCCGCATGAGCTACCGCGGGTACCTCACAAACGATCCAACGTAAACCATCTGGATACGGGAAGTAGCGCTCCCATGCGTAAAATGAAATCCCGACGCTGCCACCGAGATCGAGCACGGTGGGTGGTCCGTCCTGCAAGGCCTCGCGAAGCCAGAAAGCGGCCGGATAATCGCTGTTGAGAAATTTCTGATTTTTGTATCCGAGAGCGATCTCTTCGTGATCGTACCCCAGCGGAACATTCTGGGGCGCATGAGCGCGAGCATCTTCAAACGAAGCATAGATGCCACGGCACTTGACCCACGATGGAAGGCAGCGAGTTAACCAGCGGCGATAACTACCATTGGGCTTACCCAGATTGATCAGATAAGACAATGGACCAACCTCAAGCAGAGCCTCGACCAGTGCCCTTTTGCGTGTCAGACGGGCGCGAGAGTTGTTTTCGATGGCAGCGAGAATTTCTCTTCTCGATCGTGGCTTTGTGTTTTCTGTCGAGATTGGGCTTGGGAGCGGCATGCTGGTGAAGGTGTTCAATTGGTCGACTGCAAAGAAGTGAGAATCATGCGGTAGCGGTTTTGTCTTTCTTCGACTGGAAGCCATCGCCACGGTCTCCCTTAAGACGACGCAGAAGCCGAACGCCTCCCCGCGCCATGTAGAAGGCGGGCATGTAGGTGGTTGAAATGAGCACATTTTTCGCGGCATCGACCAGCGCCGACTGCTTTGGGGGCTGGGGAGAAATCCCCAGCTTTCTCAGAAGGAAATTCGCGCGATGCACGTTGGCGCGTTCCCAATCGTTCCAGGTGAAATTGACGCTGAGAGAGATAGAAACGTTGTCGTCGTTCTGCACCCAATGCGGATTGTTCACCGGAATATGAACCCCATTGCCCGGCACCAGACGGTAGGTCGTTGCCCGGCCTTGAAACTGCGACTTATAGACGGCCGCGTTGTTGTCGACGGCCCAGAAGCGCTCCACTTCGCTAACGGGCAGCACGTCGCTGTCGTTCCGATCGAACACGTAGAGGTTTTTCTCACCGCGAATCTGCAGGAGAAAGTTGCACTCGCGATCGATGTGATAGGGGGTGACACGGCGCGGCGAAGTAATAAAGATGAGCGCGTCTTCCACCCGCATCACTTTTTTGAAGTCGACTCCGGTCAGGCCTTCGAATTCGCGCATGCACTCGTAAAAGAGCGCGCCGTATTCGGGGTCTTTTTGAGCCTGGTGGAGCGTAACCCAAGCGCCGCAAGTCTCGATGCGATGGAGCGCCTCTTCCACCACGAATGGCTTGGGACCCATCTGGTCCCAGCGCTGGTCGGCGCGGATGTCGGGGCCGGCGTCGTAGTACAAATCGCGCGGACGGTCGCGCCGGGTCGCCTGGGCCAGTTCGAGCAGCCGGGGCAGCGCAAACAGCGGATGGTTCGTCAGCCGATGGAAGAACTGGAACGGGAGACGGTTGAAATCCGGACGGAAACGATCGTTGGGTTCGATAAAACGAACCGAGGCGCTGGTGGCGATGGGTGCTTCGACGGATTCTTCAATGGACGATTGCATATTTTAGGGTCTCCTTGGAGTCGAGGAGGATTTGAGTTTTATCGAATGGTTCGGGAAATGGTCGTCTTCAGTGCATCGGCCAAATGCCTTACGAACGGCTCCAGCAGCATACCGGCGGGATAAACGGGCAGCGTCAGAATCTCGTGGCCTCCACGCGCCAGGCGGCTCCAGTCGCCTTCCGCCGGAGCGTATTTCGCGTATTGCCGCATCGGGCGGAAATCGGTGACAACACCATCGTAGGGCTTCGCTTGATAAGTGATGCAGGCCCGGTCGTTGATCTGCCACATCTCCGCGAGGACAACGGATTCCGACTGGTTGCCGGACTCCTTCGCAAGGAACCGGCCAAACATCATGCCTTTCCAGATCTTCGAGCGGCTGCGCAGGACTTTGACTTTCTCGACGAAAAACTTTTTCTTCTCGCCGGCATTCAGGAGAAGAAAGTTCTTGCCATGGAACCGGACTCTCTGCCAGAAATGACGAATTTTTCTCCAGGCCGTATCGGACGGGATGTTGCACCAGTTCATGGTGTCGAACAGAGCGAGGAGCGCGACTTCCTCACCCTGTGCATTCAGTTGCTGCGCCATCTCATAGGCGATCGTGCCGCCCAGGCAGTAGCCGCCCAGATGATACGGGCCCTGCGGCTGAAGGCGGCGGATCTCCGTCACATAAAGAGACGCCATGTCCTCGATCGTGGTCAGGCATGCACGTTCGCCGTCGAGGCCCTGTGCCTGCAAGCCATAGAAAGGCTGATCGGAGCCGAGATGCCGCGAAAGGTCGCGATAGATCAAGACATTTCCGCCGCCGCCGTGGATACAGAAAAAAGGAGGCCGCGAGCCCTTGGGTTGGATCGCTACCAGCGGCGACCAGTCCGACGACGGACTCTCGTCCTGAAGAACCTTCGCCAACTGTGCGATCGTCGGAGCCTCAAACAGAACGGAGAGTGGGAGTTTCCGCTGAAATTCTCTGGTGATCTGAGCAAACAGGCGCACCGCCAGGATCGAAGTGCCTCCGAGCTCAAAATAGTTTTCATTCAGACCAATCGGGCTCGTACCGAGCAGGCTTTCCCAGATTTGTTGCAGCTTCCTCTCAGTCGGGTTAGCGGCCCGGCGCGGTTCTGCTTCTTTGAGAACCCGCGCGGATGAACGCACGAATGGGGCGCGCCTTGAAACCTTGATCTCGTGAATGCGTGCTTCGGGTACATCGCGCATCAGTTCGAGAACCTTCCGATAGTCCTCAAGAACCTGCCGAATGGTTGCCGGGTCAAAGAGGTCGGGGTTGTACTCGAGCTGGGCGCGCAAACCTTCGCGGCGATCCAACAGGCCCATCTGCAGCTCGAAGTGGGTGCCCAAGCCAAAATCGGGGAGCGGCGTAACGGTCAGCCGATCGAGTTCTCGTGGACGCAGGAATGCCAGCTGATAGAAGAAGTAGCATTGGGATAGAGGATTCCGGCCATTGACGGAGCGCACGTCCAAGTGATCCATCAGAACTTCAAAGGGCAACTCAGCATGATTGAGCGCATCGAGCGTGACGTCGCGCACGCGAGCCAGCAGCTCTTTCAGCGTGGGGTCTCCGGCCAGATTCAAACGTAACGTAATTGGGCTGGCGAACGGCCCGATGAGTCCTTCAGTTTCCGGTTTGCGATTCGCTACGGGCGACCCGACGATGATTTCTTCCTGCTCCGCGTAGCGGCAAAGCAGTGCCGCGTAACCGGTCAGCATGACCGTGAAGACGGTTGTGCTTTCCGATTGCCCCAACTCCTTCATGGATCGCGTCAGGTCTTCTGGGAGCAGCAGGGTTTCCATGGCGCCGCGAGATGCGGGACGATTGTTCGGCAGTCGATCGGTGGGAAAATTGAGTACCGGCAGCGGCGGCTTAAGCTGCGTTTTCCAGAAATCGAGCTCTTCCCTGGCCGCGTCGGACTTGAGCCACTCCTCCTGCCAGTGCGCGAAGTCGCCGTACTGGATGGTCAAAGCCGGCAGGGTGGGTGTTTCGCCTTTGGATGTGGCTTCATAGATTGTCCACAGATCACGTTGGATGACGCTTTGCGAAAAGCCATCGACGATGATGTGGTGAGTGGTAAGCATCAATACATGCTCTTGGGGGGCAAGCCGGAACAAACGGGCGCGGAGCAGCGGTCCTTCTGCGAGATCGAAGGGCGCGCTGGCTTCGGCGCGAATGGACTCCCATAGTCTCTGTTCCCGCTCGACCGCCGCGACCAGTTCCAGCGAGGTGACGGGCAGGTCGAAATTTCGGGACGAGGTTTGGAAGGGGGGGTCGGACGGATGGATGATCTGAATTAACTCATCCCCCTCTTTCTGGAAGGTGGTGCGCAGGGATTCATGCCGATCGACGAGCAATTGAAGACTGCGTTCCAGATGGGACAGGGAGACCTCGCCCGTAAGCCGTACACAAGCGCGCATATGGAGCGCGGGGTTTCCGGGAGCAATCTCTTCGAGCGCGAAGAAACGGAGCTGGGCGACGCTGGCCGGCAATCCGATAGACTCAGCCGGCGTTTCGGATGCGGCAGGAATATTGTCCACTTTAGGGACTGCCACCGCTGGTGCCACCGCTGCCGCGGCCGCTCCTGACTTCGCACCTCCTGACGTCGATGACCGCGGGCTGGAAGATGCCGGAGCGCCGCCAGAACTTGAAGGTGCGGGTGCGGTGCTCGCGTTCCGTTTTTTCCGCGCCAGCGACGCGCCTTCAGAAACGTGGAATGCGGAAAGAGTTCGATTCGAATCTTGCACGATACTTTCGAGCAAGCCTTTGAAATCGGCCAGCAGTCGCGTAATGGTGCCCGCCTCATAGAGATCGGTGTTGTATTCGCAAGCCAGGCGCCATCCCTCGTTGCGAAGGACGAGGAAGACGTGCAGATCGTATAACGCACCTTGGGACTTGGACGGAATGACGGTCAGTTTGATGCCGGCAAATTCCTGCGGCTTGACCGGATCGCGCTGGCAGATAAAGTTGAGGCGGAACAGGGTGTGATGACTCGGATAATCGTTCGGTCGCAGCTCCTTGAGCACCTGCTCGTAGCGAACATTCTGGTTTGCGATCGACTGCAGGCCGACTTCCTGAACTCGTTGCAGCAACTGCGGGAACGTCGGATTGCCCGAGAGATCGAGGCGCAGAACCACGGTGTTGATAAACGGGCCGATGACGGATTCGAGTTCCACGCTGCTGCGTCCAGCGACCTGGGTGGCAGCGCCAAAATCGGTTTGTCCCGTGTACTGATACATCAGAACGCCGAGAGCGGCCAGCATGGAGTTGAAGAACGTGGCACTCTCGCGATTTCCGATTTCTCGCACCGCATCGGTGAGAGCTACCGGCAGCAGCAACGACATAATGGTGGCTTCGAAGGTTGGGGAAGCCTGGCGCGGCTTGTCGGTCGGAACGTCGAGCAGCGGCAGATCCTTGAGTTGCTCTTTCCAATAGGCAAGTTCTTTTTGTACCGCTGGAGATTCCGACTGCTCCCGCTGCCAGACTGCATAGTCTCCGTATTGAATGGTGAGTTCGGGAAGGACTGGCTCGACATTGCGCGAATAGGCCTCGTAGAGCGCTCCGAGTTCATTCGAGATCAAGCCGATGGATAAATAGTCGATCACCGAATGGTGCGGAGTGACGAGCATGACGTGCTCGTTATCGTCGACTCGCAACAGCGTCACCCGGAAAAGCGGGCCCACCGCCAGGTCAAAGCGCCAACGGGCCTCGTTGAAAGAGAGCCGATCGACTTCAGCGTCCCGTTCTGGTTTCGGAAGGTGGCGCAGATCGACGACTGGAACCTCGATCTGCAGCGAGGATTTGATGACCTGCGCCGGCCGGCCATCCTCGACCATGAAGGTGGTACGCAAAACTTCGTGGCGCTGAATGATCTGGTTGAAAGCCTGCTCCAGAAGCGCCGGGTCTAGCGGCCCTTGCAGGCGAAAGCGGACGGGCACGCTCCAGGTGGGATTGCCAGGATTCATGCGGTCGAGCGCCCAGAAGCGTTCTTGCCAAAGCGAAGCGGGCAGGATAAACACCTCTTCCGGTTCGGGATGCGCCATCGCAGGATGCGCCGCGGGCGTTAACGGTGCCGCATTTTCCAAGGTGCTCACTTCACGGTCTCTCTTTCAGGAACTTTCTTCGGAACTGTGAGAACGGTCTTGATCCGGTAACGCTCGCGGGAAACTGCCACGATGCCGGGCGCCGCTTTTGCGGGAGACGCGGCTCCGTTTTCAAGCTGCGCGAGAACCGCAGCAATTGTGCGGTGCTTCAGGATCAGGGCAGGCGGAATTTTCATACCTACCTTGCCGGCGCGAGCCACAATCTGGAAAATGTGCAACGAGTCCGCGCCCAGCTCAAACAGGTTGTCCTGGATGCCGACTCGCTCCAGATGCAGCACCTCGGCCCAAATGGCGGAGAGCGTTTTCTCCTGCTCGGTGCGCGGGGCGACGTACTCTCTCTGGCGCCCGGCGCGTCCCGTGTCGGGAGCAGGCAGAGCTTTGCGATCGATTTTTCCATTCGGAGTCAGTGGCATCGCATCCAGGCGCACCACCGCCGACGGCAGCATGTAGTTGGGCAATTTGCCGGTGAGGGCCTCGCGCACGGTGGCAACGGTGATGGCCTGTTGGTCGCTGGTGACATAAGCGACGAGGCGTTTGTCGCCCGGGGTATCCTCACGCACGATCACCACCGCTTCGCGAACGCCAGGGTAACGTGCCAGTGCAGTCTCGATTTCTCCCAGCTCGATGCGGAAGCCGCGCAGCTTGACTTGGTGATCCAAGCGTCCGAGGAACTCGATGGTGCCGTCAGGCAGGCGACGGACCAGGTCGCCGGTTTTGTACATGCGGGCGTTCGAGTTGGGCCGGAAGGGGTCGGAAACAAATTTTTCCGCGGTCAGCTCCGGTCGATGGAAGTATCCGCGAGCGAGTCCATCGCCACCGATGTGGAGTTCTCCCGCGACCCCGATGGGGACCAACTGATTGGACGCATCAAGAACGTAGAACTGCGTGTTATCAATGGGCGGTCCGATGGGCACCGGCCCCTCGCCGGCTTTCACCTCGAGGGTCGAGGACCAAATGGTGGTTTCGGTCGGCCCATACATGTTCCAGACCGATTGCGCGCGGCGAACAAGTTCATTGGCGAGATCGCGGGGAAATGCTTCACCGCCGCACAGAACGTTTAGTGCGGGCTTCCCTTCCCAGCCGGCTTCGATCAGGAGCTTCCAGGTCACGGGCGTCGCCTGCATGACGGTGGCTCCCGAGCTGACGATGCGGCTGAGCAAAAGATTGCCATCCGCAGCAGCCTCGCGGCTGGCGATCACAAGTTTCGCACCGACCGCGAGCGGGAGAAACAATTCCAGGCCGGCGATGTCGAACGAGAGTGTGGTCACAGCGAGCAGCGTGTCGCTCGCTTTCAGGCCCGGCTTCTTGCTCATCGAGAGAAGCAGGTTGACAACGGCGCGATGCGAAATTTCCACTCCTTTGGGCTTGCCGGTCGAGCCCGATGTGTAGATGACATAGGCGAGGTCGTCGGCCGTGGGCGCGGTGGGCGGGGCATCGCTGGAGTGTCGCGCGATGGTCGTCCATTCGGTGTCGAGGAAGATGTGCCGGGCGGCGCCGATGTTAACGGTCTTGAATAAACTTTCCTGCGTCAGCAAAACCGGGACGCTGGCATCGTTCAATACGAACGAAATACGCTCGGCCGGATAGGTGGGATCCATGGGAACGTAGGCGCCGCCAGCCTTCATCACACCGAGCAGGGCGACGATCATGTCGAGCGAGCGATCGACGAACACGCCGACCATCACGCCAGGTTTCACACCAGTGCTACGCAAGTAGTTGGCCAGTTGGTTGGCGCGGCGGTCAAGCTCGCGATAGGTGAGCTGCTCGCCCTCAAACGCGGCGGCAATCGCGTCCGGTGTCTTCCTGGCTTGGGCTTCAAACAGTTGATGAACACAGAGGTTGCGCGGATAGTCGGCTGCGGTCTGATTCCAGTCGACGGCCAACTGACGGCGGTCGGCTTCGTTGAGCAGTGGCAGACGCGCCAGGGTTTGATCTGCATTTTCGACCATGCCCAACAACAGCGTTTCGTAATGACTCAACCATCGGGCAATAGTTGCCTCGTCGAAGAGCCCGGTGTTGTAGTCGCAGTCGAGCATGAGTCCGTCTTTCGATTCGACGACGTTCAGGAAGACATCGAAATTGACGAAGCTCTTTGGATTGGGATCGGCCTCGGCTTGGAATCCATCGAACTGCATGTCGCCACCAACCCGTTCGAGGTTGAACTGCACTTCGGTCAATGGCAACCGGCTGGGATCGCGGGGAATCTGCAGCTTCCGGACGAGGCGGCCATAGGTGTAGTTCTGGTGCTCGTAGCCAGCCAGTACCGTTTGCTTCATTTGCTGGAGAAACTGCGCGGCGGTGGAATCCGCGGCCGGCTTTCCGCGCAGAGGAATGAAGTTGACACAGTGTCCGACCAGAACCGCGTCTTCGAGAAGCGACTGCCCTGCGGTCGGAATTCCGACGACAATGTCGTCCTGTCCGCTCAAACGGCTCAGTAGAATCTGGAAGCCGGATAGCAGCGTGACGAAGAGCGTGCACTTCTGTTTTGCCCCAAGTTTCTTGATGGCATTGTAGGCATCGGCTCCGATTCTCGTCCGATAGGTTGCGCCTTTGAATTCCTTTACCGCGGGCCGTGGCCGGTCGGTGGGCAGGTCGAGTAAGGGCGCGGGCTGCTGGAACTGATCGAGCCAGAACTTTTCGACGCGGGCCCCTTCTGGTCCGTTGAGGAAATCTTTCTGCAATTTGGAGTAGGTGGCGAAGCTCATGGGCGCAGGCAGGGTTGAGCCGGTCAAGGACTTGCCACGATTCAGTGCGTTGTAGATCTTGGGAAGCTCATCGAGCAGAACGTTGGTCGACCATCCATCACAGACAATGTGGTGCGCGGTGAATACCAGGCGGGCGTATTCCGGGTCCATCTTGATCAGCTGCGCGCGAACCATGGGACCTTCGACCAGACGGAACGGCGCGTGGGCATCATCGCGGATGATCTGTTTCCAGCGAGCGTCGCGTTCCGCTGCGCTGAGTGCGGTGAGGTCCACTGTTGGAATATTGAGATCGAGTTTTGGAGCAAACTTCTGCACCTGGCCCTCGTGGACGAAAGTTGCACGCAGCGCGTCGTGGCGGTTCACGAGCTGGCGAACCGCGTCTTTGAGCGCTGGATCGTTTACCTTTCCGCGCATGTGCAGGGTGAAGGATTCGTTATAGCTGCAGGAGGCATCGTCGCTCAGCTGGTCCGAGAGCCAGACTTCCAGTTGCGGCTCGGTGACAGGAACTTCCTGGGCGGTTCCAGAGAGAGCGTCAGGCGTGGTAGCGGCGCTTGTTGCAACCGCGCTAGCCTTAACCGCACTGACGACTGGCTGCTCCAGTCCCGACGGCTTGGCGAAAAAGCCCGCGTCCTGCATATCAAATACGCTTTCCTTGAATGCAGCGACGATCTTCTCCAGGTCGGCATCGGTATGGGCGGTCGAGAGGAAGCAGGGGAAGCCTTCGAGGATGTGAATCCCCTTCGTGCGCAGGAAGTAATAGAAGAGGCTCGCAAAGCGTTCTTCCGCCGGAAGCGCAAAGTAGAACAAGCTGGCAAAATGCTCGATACGAGTCGGGACCTGCTGCAGCTCGAAGAACTCATTGATAGTCCTGACCAGCTTCGTGGTGCGTTCGGTCAGCCGCTCCTGCAGGCCGGGGCCCTGTTGTTGAAAGTGTTGCATCACCGCCTTCATCGCCGCCAGGGTCAGTGGGTGACGAATAAAAGTGCCCGCAAAAAAGGTGACGCCAACCTCAGGATAGGAATCATCGCCGAAACTCCATGCCCCGCCGTCGAGAGCATCCATGAATGCGGTCTTGCCAGCGAGTACGCCAATCGGCATGCCGCCTGCCACGACCTTGCCGTAAGTGGCGAGGTCCGCGCGGACTCCGAAGAGAGCCTGGCAACCGCCGAGGTGGGCCCGAAATCCGGTCACAACCTCATCGAAGATGAGGGCCGCGCCCGACTGCTCGGTGATCTTGCGAATTTCGTGCAGAAATTCGCGAGGCTGCAGGTGCGGATGCCGGCTTTGCACCGGCTCGACCAGCACGGCGGCCAGATCGTTCGCATTCTGGCGAATCCACTCGATCGATTCCGATGTGCCGTAGTCGAGCACGACGACGTTCGAGAGATTTTCGCGCGGAATTCCCGGCGCCACCGGGGCGGAGTGCGGGACGCCTTGCTTCGTCTTTACACTCTTGACCAGCACTTCATCGAACATGCCGTGGTACGCGCCGGCAAATAACACGACTTTACTGCGGCCGGTAACGGTGCGCGCCACGCGCAGTGCTGCCATCACGGCTTCGGAGCCGGTGTTGCAGAAGGTCATGCGTTCGTTGCCCGTCATCTGGCAGAAGAGCTCTGCAATTTCGCCAGCCAGCGGCGTCTGTGGGCCAATTTCGAAGCCTTCATGGAGCTGCCTGGCAATCGCCTGCTCGACGAACTCGGGACGATGCCCCAGCATGATGGGGCCGAACCCGTTCAGAATGTCGATGTACTCGTTGCCGTCCACGTCCCAGAGGCGCGAGCCCTGCGAGCGGTTGGTAACGATGGGATAGACCATCTCTTTCCACAGCGAGCGGAAACCGGAAACGACGCGCGGATCAGCCAGCGCGGCGCGATGCGTCGCGGTGCTGCTCTTCGACTTCGCCGTGCGCCGCGTATACAAATCGATCAGCTTCTTGAGGCCTGCCTGCTGCTGTGGCGTGACTTCGCCCGATGTACCTTTTTGCGGCGGCTTGTAGGGCCCGAAGGGTTTGAACTTTTCTTTTTCCCTCGTACCCGTGGCGATAGAAGGCGCGGCTGGCGCCACGACGGGCGCAGCAACTGGTGAGGGAGAGGCAGGCTTGGCTACGACGACAGCAGGCGCGACCGTTGTGGGAGCAACCGAGACTGGAGGAGCCGGAGCGGCCGCGCCGCCCCGCAACGCTTCCAACTGTTTTGCAAATAGTTGATTCATCGCAGAGAGCTGTTCCCGCATCAAGCGTTCGACCGGAGATTCAGACATGGCACTATCTCCATTTCCACTTACCGGGGCATTGACAGGGGCATCGACATTGACCGTTGAACTGGTGGGTGCCGGCATAGTCGCTGGCAAAGACAAAACCGGCGGCTTGGCCGTTGAAGTAGGGGCGGGCGTGGTCGCTGGGGGCGCTGCTTCCGCCAGAACGTCCGCCGGCAACTTACCGTCAAGGTACTCGGAGAGCGAATTCAAGGTCGACAGGTCGCTCAATAACTGGCGAAAGGTAATCTTCACGCCGAATTTTCCCTGCAGCGACTGCGTCACCTGGGTCAGGAACAGCGAGTCGAAACCCATTTCGAGGAAACTGGTCGAGCCATCCACTTGGGAAAGATCGACGCCGGAAAGTTCTTCGAAGATCTCGCTGAGAACCTTCGCGATTTTCTTTTGCCGGGAGACGACCACGGTAGGTGCGGCGGTTTGTGAGTTCACATTCACCTGTGTTTCTTCCTCCCAAGCCGGAGCTTCAGCTGGGGTTTCAGCAATGTGCGGAGTTGCGATCGGTGTGACCGTCACCACTGCCGCGGATTCTTTGAGTGTGGGAGCATCGAGCCAATAGCGTTTCCGCTCGAAAGGATAGGTTGGCAGCGAGATACGCTGCCGCTTCTCTTCGCCATCAGGGCTGCTGTGGAGGTTCCGCCAATCCGGCCGCGCACCTGCTAGCCAGAGTGCGCCGAGCGAATTCATGATGCTGGCGGCGTCTCCCTCTCCCGAAAAACTGTCAGCCAGTGACGAGAGGATCGGTTGCTCAACTGCCGTACCAGCCTGCTGCCGCGCCAGCGTGCCCAGGACGTTCCCCGGGCCCACTTCAAGAAGAATGCTGTCGGGCTTCTTGCGAAGTTCGCCAAGGGCGGAAGCAAACTGCACGGACTGGCGGAAGTGACGGGCCCAGTATGCGGGATCGGTGGTCTCCTTCTCGCTGATCCAGGTGCCGGTTACGCCGGATACGTATGGAATCTGCGGCCGGCTGGGACGCACTTCGGCAACCAGCTTGGTGAACGGTTCGATAATGGGGTCCATCATTGCGGAATGAAAAGCGTGCGAGGTCACCAGGCGGCGGCACATAATGCCGTCCATTTCAAGCTTCTTCTCAAATTCGTCGAGTGCATCGAAAGGCCCGGCGACAACGCATAGAGATGGCGAGTTGACTGCAGCCAGCGAAAGCTTTCCATTCAGCCGCGTTCGCAGGTCATCCGCGGGCAGACGCACCGACAACATGCCGCCGCGCGGCAGGCCCTGCATCATCTTCCCGCGCGCCGCCACCAACATCAGGGCGTCTCGAAGCGAGAACACTCCCGCCAGGCAAGCTGCGGCGAACTCGCCAATGCTGTGGCCGAGCATGGCGGCAGGCCGAATTCCCCAGCTCATCCAAAGCTGCCCTAGCGCGTATTCAATGGTGAAGATCGCGGGCTGCGCAATGGCGGTATCGGTCAAGCGCCGCTTTGCTTCTTCCGATGCGGAATCTTCCGGATAGAGCAAGGATCGAAGATCGGCTCCGAGCGGCGCACGAAGAATTTCGGCGCACTGGTCGACATTCTCGCGGAAAACTCGCTCACTTTCATACAGCTCGCGGCCCATGTTCGGATGCTGCGCCCCTTGGCCCGGGAACAGGAAGGACACGGTGGGGTTGTCGAGAGGCTTCAGGCGAGTCGGCAACCGTTTTCGATCGCGCTGTGACAGGCTGGCAAGTGCTTCCGGCACGTCGCGCGCTACGATGGCGCGGCGGCAGGGAAAGGAATGACGGCCCACTTGCAGCGTCCATGCGGCGTCGGCGAGATTCACTCTTGATTGATCCA
>Ga0181523_10002521_pt1 | contig 17733 bp, 18 predicted proteins | sample PEATcosm2014_Bin_43_FD_119752 | JGI IMG/M metagenome (GOLD analysis project Ga0181523, IMG submission 119752) | Peatland microbial communities from MTU Mesocosm Facility, Houghton, MI, USA - PEATcosm2014_Bin05_30_metaG | ecosystem: Environmental > Terrestrial > Soil > Wetlands > Peat | place...
TGCAGGTGTCGCAGGTTAAGGCCACAGGGCAGGGGTCTCGTCAGATGTGTCGCATGGACAGGTTCAGCTTCCCACGGACTTCGGCTAAAGCAGCTCATGAGGTTAAGGGTTTTAGGACTGGCGACATGGTTCAGTCCGTAGTCCCTTCAGGTAAGAAGGCTGGCACTCACATAGGCAAGGTAGCAGTGCGGTCTTCGGGGAGTTTTAACGTGTCAACCACGGTCGGCGTGCTGCAGGGTATCAGTCACAAACACTGTTCTGTACTACACAGGGCGGATGGGTATTCGTATCTATCAAAAATAGGTGCTCGTCTCGGCTGTGAAAAACCGATTATCAGCACCCAGGAGATTTCATGAAATTGTTCGATCCATTTTTTTTTGCCGGAGTCAGCCTCAAGAACCGCATGGTCCGCTCTGCCACATACGAGAAAAGGGCCGATGTCGACGGCTTTGTCACGGATTCCCTTATCGATCTTTATAAAGACCTGGCCCAAGGCGGAGTCGGACTGATCATCACCGGAAATGCGCTTGTCCATCCATCCGGCAGGTCCGTCCCGCAGGCTATCTGCATTCACAACGATCATTACATCGACAGATTAAAAGACCTCACCGATGCGGTGCATAGACTAGGCGGGTCGATCAGCATACAGCTCTCTCACGGCGGCAGGCAATGCTTCCCCTCCCTACTGGGCGGGGCGCAGCCAATGGCGCCTTCTGCGGTATACGACCCTGCGACAAAGATCACGCCACGGGCTATGGACGACGCTGAAATATGGGACCTTATCGATGCCTTCGCAGATGCTGCACGAAGGGCTTTATACGCCGGCTTTGACGGGGTCCAGATCCATGCAGCACACGGCTATCTGGTAAACGAGTTCCTATCGCCCCACACGAACAGGCGCGATGACTACTGGGGAGGTGATGAAGAGCGTCGGTTTCATTTCATAGAAGAGATATACGAAGCCATGAGGAAAGAAGTTGTAAGCGCATTCCCGATCATGGTCAAGATGAATGTTGATGATTTTATCGAAGGTGGCCTCACACCTGCTGAGAGCCTGCGGATAGCAAAAAGACTGCAGACAATCGGCATAAGCGCAATCGAGATCAGCGGCGGGATGTTCGAGTCAGGGAAAATGACTGTCCGGCCTAATATAGAGAAAGAGGAGCAGGAGGCATATTTCAGGGAAGCTGCAGGTCTTTTCGCGCGCGAACTCGTCATCCCTGTTATATTGGTGGGAGGAATCCGAACGAGAAGTATCGCGGAAGACATTCTCATGAAAGAAGATGCCGAGCTAATATCTTTCTCGCGCCCCCTGATACGCGAGCCCGACCTGCCGCTCAAGTTCATGCAGGGCAAAGAGCGCGCCGACTGCATCTCCTGCAACAACTGCATGAGGTTTCAGAAACTCGACATGATCAAGTGTACGCAGCTCAGACGGTAGTCGTGGGCCCTATTCAAAGAAATAATATTATATCTCTCTATTCCATTGCTACATAAATCATAGGGTCTACCTTATCTTTAACATCTGTTTAGCATTGTTTTTGTCTTTTTTCAACCCTCGTCTCGGCGCGTATCTTCACTACTTACACTCTTATAGTTGTATTTATACCATTACTAGGGGATCCAGTTCAAAGATGTTAATGACTAAGTAATTTGTGTCGCCAGGTTAGGTCTGCCATTCTTAAATTCAAGATTTGTTATCCGTCCCTTTGCAGTGAGGACAGATTCCCATCAGCATCACAGTCGATAGGCAGGTACTGCTTCATCATGCCCTCATTTAGTCAATTTGACCGCGCCGCCACTTACGTTTTAATATATTTGCCTATGCACAGTCCAGAAAAACAGCTTGAAATAATCAAAAGAGGCACCTTCGAGATCATCCAGGAAAGAGAGCTCCTTCAAAAACTCGAAAAATCCTCAAGAGAAAACAAGCCGCTGAAGATCAAAGCGGGCTTCGATCCGACAGCGCCGGATATACATATCGGCCATACCGTGCTCATCGAGAAGCTGCGCCAGTTCCAGGAACTGGGACATGAGGTCATTTTCCTCATTGGCGATTTTACCGGCATGATCGGCGATCCCACCGGAAAGTCTGAGACACGCAAACCTCTCACGAAAGAGGAAGTCCTCAAGAACGCCGAGACATACAAAGAGCAGGTTTTCAAGATACTAGATCCCGAAAAGACAAAAGTAACGTTCAACAGTGAATGGCTAGAAAGCCTTACTGCCATTGAACTTATCAAGCTCCAGGCAAAGCAGACAGTGGCGCGGATGCTCGAACGCGAGGACTTTAAGCAACGTTTTCACAACCAGACCCCTATCGGCATCCATGAATTCATCTACCCCCTGCTGCAGGGATACGATTCGGTCGCTCTCCATGCCGATGTGGAACTCGGCGGTACCGATCAGCGCTTTAACCTGCTTATGGGGCGTGAATTGCAGAAGGAATATGCTCAGGAGCCCCAGGCTGTCGTAATCTTGCCGCTTCTTGAAGGTCTGGACGGCGTGAAGAAAATGTCGAAGAGTCTCGGCAATTATATAGGCATTTCGGAACAGCCGAAGGACATCTACGGGAAAACGCTCTCGATCAGCGATGAGTTGATGATCAGGTATTTCGAACTGCTAAGCCATATCAACGTCGACGAACTCAATACACTCAAGGCCGGCCTGCAGTCTGGGGCCTTCCATCCCAAGAAGGCCAAGGAAGACCTCGCGATGGAACTTGTCGAAAGATACTGGGGTAAAGAGGCGGCCATTCATGCAAGGGAAGAGTTCGACAAGGTTTTCAAGGACAAGGGTCTGCCGGATGATATTCCTGTCTTCGACCTTGCCTGGGATGAGGAAAAGATATGGCTGCCAAAAATCATGAAGTCATGCGGCATCACTGCGAGCACCGGAGAGGCGATGAGGCTTATTAAACAAGGCGCAGTAACCGTGAACAACGAGAAGGTGGATAGCCCCGACACAAAATTTATCAAAGGCAACTACCTGATCAAGGCAGGCAAAAGAAAGTTCGTGAAGATCAATCCGCTATAAACTGCACACCTTTGAAAAACCGAGTATCCGCACCCAGGAGATTTCATGAATATCATTCTTAACGCTAGTGAAGTCCGCATCCTTGCAAGCCTCATTGAAAAAGACATGACTACCCCTGAGTATTACCCATTGTCGCTTAATTCACTGACAAATGCCTGCAACCAGAAATCGAACCGCAGTCCTATTGTCTCTTATGATGAAGACACGGTGGTGCGTGGACTTGGCCAGCTCCAAGAAAAGGGCCTTGTGCGGAAAACACTAACTTCTGGTAGCCGCGTGAATAAATTCCTACATGCGGTTCTGGATCAATTTGATCTGTCAAGACAGGAAATGGCCATTATCTGCGAACTTATGCTTCGAGGGCCCCAGACTGTTGGCGAGGTGCGTTCTCACACCGAAAGGATGGCCACCTTTGAAAGACTGGAGGAAGTTGAAAGTACCCTCCAAGGCCTAGCCCAACATGATCCTCCACTTACTCTTAAGATTCCCAGAGAATCCGGAAGAAAAGAATGCAGGTATATGCATCTTTTTTTAGGCGGTTTGGAAACCTTGACTGATTTCACCGAAGAACCGGCAGCAATTCAAGTATCTTCAGAAGAGAAGATCAGGAAATTTGAAGAAGAGATCGCAATGATGCGAAGCGAACTGGAGGAATTAAAACGGGCCTTTTCTGAATTCAAATCTCAGTTTTAACCGTATACTGGTATCATCTTGTCGGTCGTTCAGGATGTTCTAGGCGTCGATCCTTTCCACGAGAGCTCCCGCTCGATTCATTATCCATAGAGCAAATTGTTTTTTCCAAGGAGCATTGGTTGCGACTGCATTCTCGATGACACAAACATTAAAACCAAGCTTAATGGCGTCAAGCACAGTCGCACGCACACAGCCCTCCGCGAAAACACCCAGAACATATAGATCTCTGACACCCCGATTCTTCAGGTAGTCTGCTACTTCAGGATTTGAGAAAGCACTTGACTTGCTTTTTTCGAAGACTGCCGATGATTCAGCCTTTAGGATTCTCTCATCTATGTTGGCACCAAGGGTTCCGACCATGGCTGCATTCTTGCGAAAGAAGTTGGCAATGTGTGCCGATGGAGGAAATTTGCTCACTATGAATACCGTCAGCGCTTCCGATAAAATATTTTTTCCCAACACCTCGTTTGCTATTTTAATAACTCCCTCAGATCCCAGTCTATCAACAGGCATGCGCCCTTGTTCACAATCGAGGAAATCCGTTTGGAGATCTATAAGCAATATAGCAACATTGGGCATGAGTATCTTTGCCAATTTAACTTCGCTCCACCGTTTCTTTGTTGTCCGCTTGTCAAGAGAGGACTTCGTAATAAGCTAGCTATTTTCACCTGCTTTATCCTCCTGTTGGAAAACATTATACCACCTTTGAAGTTTTGCAATAAAATGACCGCGATACATATCGACACCCTTTGGAGAGATTAGAGCTTCGTTCATAAGAAGCCTTCCCATATACAGTTCAGGTATAATGCTAGAACAGTTTTACTCTTAGTGCCTCAAATTTGAGGATAGCCTGTATGGCGGAGATTACAGTTACGATCGGAACTCATCGTTCTTGGCTCAATGTCCGCACTGGTCTGGTAGCCATGGCTCATTGCTGAACATGCACTGGGTGTACCAATAGGGACCGGGGTTCCACCGGACAAGGCTGCACGTTGTTAATCTAGATGCCACGCGGACAGAGGTCGCGCACAGTCCATTTACTGCTCCAGCAATGCCTTCTGCAGCCTTGCCTTTTGATTTCCGTGTGCTGCCGCATCGTCAAACAGGTCTAATGCCTTCTGTTTATCCTGTTTTACACCCTGACCTAATCTGTACATTTCGCCTAGTTGATATTGAGCACACTCATCCCCCTTTGAGGCCAGAGGCTCAAATATCCTGACTGCCTCCTGGTAATCTCCCTTTGCATATGCCGATAATCCATCATTGCAGTCGGCAGCGTAAGCTAAACTGCCGATCAGTAGGGTGCTCATCATAAGTGCAATCAGTTTCATAATTATTCGTCCTCCTATAATTGAAGTTATCATATTGATGAGGTAGCCAAGACTCTCATGTCACACGATAACATATTAACAATAATGTCAATCATTCCAAGAGATGATATTAAATTTTCGGTAATGGCGTGCATCCTTGAGATGCCTGACCCAAAGAGATGTTTTTATGAATGAGGGATAAGGGCTTCGAAATCTATACAGCCCTTCGCATCGGATTCTATGGCTTCGGGGGAAGTAGCCCTCAGCCAGGGGATGACTCCGATAACTGGGACAGGGCATAGTTCTTTCAGTGCCTGGGTATTGGTCGTTTCTGCTATTGTTCCCTCCGCCGGTGTACTGAAACTGATGATAATCCCAACGACATCGACTCCCTCATTAAGCAGCTGCGAGACCGTCAACAGCGTATGATTTATTGTACCAAGGGCAGGCCGTGTAACCACAACGGCCGGCAGTTTAAGCTCATTTATCAGATCGAGGACGAAATATGTGCGTGGAACATTGCCTGTCGTCTGCCCGGCCAATGGCACCAAAACGCCGCCGATGCCTTCTACAACCATGAAATCATACTTCGATGAGAGTACCCTGTAAGCATCGAAGACCTTCCAGAGTTCCACCGCAATTCCCGCTCGCTGAGAGGCTATATGCGGTGCCAGGGGCAGCTCGAAACGGACCGGCGTGATCAAATCGAGCGAATCGTCCATCCCCGAGCTGTTCTTCAGGAACGTGCCGTCCGAGGGGATAAGAACTCCGTCATGGCGCATGCAACCGGTTTCAATCGGCTTCATAGCGCCGACCTTAATGCCTTGTCCTTTCAAAGCGCGGATTATTGCGGCTGCCGCAATAGTCTTGCCGACGCCGGTATCCGTTGCTGTTATAAAAATCCCTTTTGCCATTATGTCCTTCAGTGTATCAGCATTTATTAATAGCATGCAATTCACAGCGGCACCTGCCCTCCCCTACCACTCTGGATCAATTGCCGCTAAACGATCCTGCTGTCAAATATGAATATTTGGCCGGTAATAGTCTTAGTGGTAACAAGATATGCGATAAAGCGCGCAACTTCAAGCGGATCGGACAGGGTATGCAGCAGGCTTTCTCCCCTGGCCAGCTCTAGAGAGCCGGCAGCGGCACTACCCATCCCTGTAGACATATATCCCGGCAGAACGGCGTTCACCCTAATGCCGTGGGCGGCAAGTTCAAGGGCAGCACTTTTTGTCAGCCCAAGAAGGGCTGCCTTCGCTGCACTGTATGCCGCCTGCCCCTTCTTGCCCTTGAGGCCGGAATAAGATGATATGTTGATGATATGCCCGCCGCAATTCATGTGCGGGACGCAGGTCTGAATTAGGTTGAATACCCCTTTGACATGCACCGCCATCACGCTGTCCCAATCCTCTTCACTCTGCTTGATGATAAGTGCATCCCTGGTAACCCCAGCATTATTGACGACGATATCCACTCTTCCCCATTGATCGACGACCTTGTCGACCATCGCCGATACTTCACCGCGTATGCCGACATCGGCTTGCGCTGAGATTGCTTTATCGCCAAGCTCTGCTATAAGCCTCGCCGCAGCCCCGCGGGACGAATGATAATTGACACAGACACGGCAGCCGTTCCGTGAAAGGGCCACAACTATTTCCCTTCCCAGTCCAACTGCGCCTCCCGTTACTATGGCAACCTGTTCGTGCATGGTCTCCGATGAATGTACAATGGTATAATATACGATATTCTGACTCACCGGGAGGCCCAATGACAAGGTTTGAAGAAGTGCAGATGAAGATCGCCGAATCTGCAAAGAGCTTTCTGGAAGTTTATAACATACAGGTATTTATCGAGCAGTTCTCACTCACCAGGGAGAGCAGATTTTCACTGACCCTGCCCGGAATGGAAGAACCCTATCCGGTTTCAGCCGTGGTTTCTCTCACCTATGATGTATTTCAGACCAGCATGTCCATGTATGACGATCTGAAGCCAGAAGAAGACAATATCTCTTCCGAAAACACTCTCGAATTGGATGTAATTGTGAGGTTGCCGATCATGGAGGGTTATCCCGATATCGAGGGCCTGCTCCGCGAAATAGAGCGGCAATATCCTGAGACCGAACCTGTCCTTCTGGTCAAGGAATTTTTCGGCGCGGGAGAACCTTCAAAAGAATATGAACTCTCTTATGCCTACGACCTAGAATCAGAAGATATCACGGACAGCGAAATGCTCGACGGGGTATTCGAAGAGTTACGTGGGATTATGGACCTGATCTACGAAAAAACAAAATATAACATAGATCAGTCATGGTACAGTGGAGAGGATGATCCCGCTAAAGGATATTAAGTATGTCCTCCTTGACATGGACGGTACGCTCCTGGACAAGTATTTCGACGACTATTTCTGGGAGCATCTGGTCCCGGAAAGGTACGCTGAGAAACATAATATAAGCTTCGGCAGGGCAAAAGAAGAGCTCCTCACGAAATACAAGGCACACGAGGGGACTCTCAACTGGACCGACATCGATTTCTGGTCAAGCGAACTTAGGCTTGACATCCCGGCCCTCAAGGAACAGATCAAGCACCTGATCGATGTCCATCCGCATGTCATCGAATTTCTGGCTGCGCTCCGGAGGCACAGAAAAAAGGTATACATGGTCACCAATGCCCACTACAAGGTCCTCGATATAAAGCTGAAAAAAACCGAAATCGGAAAGTATTTCGACAAATGCATTACATCGAATGAACTTGGATACCCCAAGGAGCGGATTGAGTTCTGGGAAAAACTCGAAAAGGTCATCCATTTTGAGAAGGACAAGACTCTTTTCATCGACGATCTGGCTGAAATATTAAAAGCTGCCCAGACATTCGGCATCGGATATCTCCTGCATAAAACCAGGGCCAGCTCAAAGAAGAGCGACACACCTCACTGCGGCTTCACTGTCCTCAGAGACTTCGGCGAACTTCTCGACTCGTTTTAAACGATAGCAGCGAAGCTACGTTTGCATTCTTTGCTGAAACCGCTAGAATTTAACAAGAATCTCTCATTCATGAAAGGAACAAAATCGATTTATGGCGACAATAACGATGTCACAACAAAAAATGATCACGGTCGCAATTGCCGCATTTCTCATTCTGTATGCCGGCAGCAACTTTGCAGCTGCCGAAATGCTACCCTCAGTGCCCGATGACTTGAAAGTGCCTGCAAATCAGACACTCTCGATCGAAGTGCGAGGAATCGGCGTACAAATATATGAATGCCGTGAAAATAAAACTCATCCGGCAACGCTTGAGTGGGCCTTTAAGGCACCCGAATCCGAACTTTTCGACAGCTCGGACAAGCGTATAGGCAAGCATTACGCCGGACCGACCTGGGAATCAGCAGATGGAAGCAAGGTTATCGGTGAACTCAGGGCACTTCACAAAAGTCCCGAGAAGAATTCCATTCCGTGGTTATTGTTGCGGGCAAAAGCGCATTCCGGGTCGGGCGTTTTTAGCGGCATAGAGAGTATCCAGCGCCTAAACACTAGCGGAGGAAATGCCCCGACTGAAGGATGCGGCATGGAGCAACTTGGCAAGGAGATTCGGGTCCCATATAGGGCCAATTACTACTTCTACGTCGGCAAACCATAAATTATGGAGTCAAATCTCCGGGCCATTGCCGAACAATGAGTAGCGATGAAAAGACAGTTAAGTGACTTTGCTTAAGATTACATTTAATGCCAAAGACATCTCAATTAACCCAGGTCGGCAAGAGGAAGATAGAGCTGTCGAACCTCGATAAGGTCTTGTACCCGGCCGACCGAATCCTGAAAGCCGAGCTGATAGAGTATTATCTCAAGATTGCACCGACCATCCTCGCGCATTTGAAAGGGCGTCCTCTTTCCCTGGTGAGATATCCCGACGGCATTGATGGTGAACGATTCTTCCAGAAGAACAGACCCGAGTGGGCGCCTCAATGGATAGAGCATGTTGTACTCGGGGCCGGCGGCAAGGAAGGAACAGTCGATTATATCATAGCGACTGAAGATGCTTCGCTCGCATGGCTCGCAAATCTCGCCTGCATCGAGCTTCATCAGATGCATTGCCGCGCGCCGCTCTTCAACAGCCCCGATTACTTCGTATTCGATTTGGACCCTCCCGAGGAATTCGATTTTCAGAAGCTTGTGAGCATCGCTCTTGATCTGAAAGATCTCATTGAGAACTTCGCTTACCATCCCTTCGTAAAGACGACCGGCCGCAAGGGTCTGCATATAGTGGTCCCTATCGAACAGAAGTGGACATTCGATGAAGTCTATAAGACCGCAAAAGAATTGGCCGAACTGTTTGTCAAATCTCACAATCAGTCCACCACGATGTTTATCAAGAAAGAGTTCCGGAAAGGGAGGGTCTTGATCGATATCTATCGCAATCGGACTTTTCAGTCTATCGTGTCGGCATACAGTGTACGTGGCATTCCGGGCGCTCCCGTATCAATGCCGCTACAGTGGGACCGATTAAGAAGTATCAACAGCAGTTCCGACTTCGCCATTCACGACGTCCCGAGACATATAACGCTTAACGGGGATGCATGGGAGGGTATTGCTGCGTATGCCGTCGACCTTCACAGCAAACGGAAAGCCGCAGTGAAAATGAAGGAGCCGACACCATCGCCAAAGCGCTTGGCACAAGGGCAGCTTGCCGAATATGCTGAAAAGCGGAGCTTCGATCAGACCTCAGAACCGCCCCCCGCCATTGCCACAGTAACGGGAAATTCGTTTGTATTGCACAGGCATCACGCTACCAGGCTCCATTATGACCTGCGTCTTGAACAAGACGGGGTACTGAAATCATGGGCCATACCTAAAGGACTTCCTCCCCGTCCGGGCATTAAACGACTGGCTGTATCGGTAGAAGACCATCCGCTGGAATATATTAATTTCGAAGGGGCTATACCGAAAGGACAATATGGCGGCGGCGAGGTGTGGATTTTCGCTAGCGGTAAATACGAGATCACGAGGCAGAAGAAGGACGGCTTTTACTTTTCACTTCAGAGCCCGGATATTAGCGCTGAGTACAGAATGCACAGAACTAGTGGCAACGAATGGTTGCTGGAACGTCTGGACAAACCCCAAGTCGATTGGCTGCGTGATCCTATAGAACCGATGCTTGCGCAATCATCCGCCAAACCTCCCGATTCGGAAAACTTTATGTATGAAGTCAAATGGGACGGCGTGCGTGCAATGCTTTCATTAGACGAAGGTGTCATAACGATACGAAGCCGTAGCCGGCTCGACATTACCAGCAAGTTTCCAGAACTCCTGATACCAGATAAGGCATTCAGGGCGGAATCGGCGCTTTTCGACGCGGAAATAGTCTGCCTTGATGACACAGGGAAACCTTTGTTCATGAATGTAATACACAGGATTCAGACAGGCACGAGTGCGATTGCACGGGCACGGACCAAATACCCTGCTATCTGCTATGTTTTTGACTGTCTCTATCTTGATGGCCGCCAGATAGTGAATGAGCCACTGGTTCGTCGTCGTGCATGGATGGAGGATGCGATTAAACATGACACTCCGTATCGGGTCAGTGAGACCGTGAGCGATGGTGCAGAATTGTTCCGGGCTGCTGTAAAAATGGGACTTGAAGGAATCATGGCAAAGGGAAAGAACAGCACATATCAACCAGGCAGGCGGAGTGAGCATTGGCTGAAGATAAAGAAGAGGGAGTCAACGGAGTGCGTGATCATTGGCTATACCGGGGGAAAGAGCGGCCGTGAAGCCACGTTCGGGGCCTTGCAGCTTGCGATGAAGCAAGAAGACGGATTCAAGTATGTCGGCAAGGTCGGGACCGGATTCGATTCGAAGATGATGAAGAAAATCTTCGAACAGATAAGCAGGCTTAAGCGGGTCGCAAGGCTGATCAATGAAAAACCGCTTGACGATGCCCAAACTATCTGGGTCGAGCCCAAGTTGATCTGCGAGGTGCAGTACGCTTCAATTACAAAGGACGGCATGCTGCGCGAGCCTGTATTTCTCAGGCTCCGTCCGGACCTGGGATTGTAGAATTGCTATTTATTGCGCCCTACAACTTTTGAATGCTTCTTCAGACAGCGTTATAATAGAAATCGAACGGTATTCCGTCCTTTATAAATTACTATGGTTTAATTACCGGCAGGACCGCAGGTTCGGATCCCACTGACTTCGACTAAAGCAGCTCGTGAGGTCAAGGGTTTTAGTACTAGCGACATGGTACAGTCCGTAGTCCCTTCAGGTAAAAAGGCTGGCACTCACATCGGCAAGGTGGCAGTGAGGGCTTCGGGGAGCTTTAACGTGTCGACCACGGACGGCGTCGTGCAGGGGATCAGATCACAAACACTGTTCGGTGCTACACAGGGCGGATGGATATTCGTATCTATCAAAAACAGGCGTTCTTCTCGGTTTGAAAAACCGAGTATCCGCGCCAAGGAGATTTCATGAAAGCAATATGGAAAGGCCACATTCGTTTCTCCCTAGTGACAATACCCATACTTGTATACAATGCCGTCGATACAGAACAAACTATCAGATTCAATCTTCTGCATAAGGATGATCATGGGCCTATCGGATATGACAAGCGCTGCAAGAAATGCAATAAGATCTTGACCTCCGATGACATCGTAAAAGGTTATAAATATGAGCCCGAGCGGTATGTGGTAGTTGAGGACACCGATCTCGACAAGATACATCTCAAAAGCACCAGGATAATTGAGATAGAAGGTTTCATAGATTCAAGAGAGGTACATCCTACACTATACGATGTTCCATATTATGCTGGGCCTGATGGACCAGTCGCGGTGCAGGCATACGCCCTTCTAGCTGCAGCATTAAAAGAGACCGGAAAGATCGGAGTTGGTAAAGTCGTGCTGCATGACAGGGAAGATGTTGTAATGATAGCGCCTTACGACAAGGCCATTGTTCTTTATAAACTCAGGTCACCGGCCGAGATCCGAAGCATCAAAAATGTCCCCCTTCTCGATGATGCTACTATAGATCAGGAGAAACTGAAGCTTGCGCACAGTCTTGTTAATTCCATGACGACGACGCTCGATAAACTCGACTTGACGGACAAATATCACGATGCTCTCAGGACGATGATAGAGGCCAAGATAGCGGGCAAGGAGATCGTCGAGGTGGAAGAGATAGAAAAGCCGGTGGTCGACATCATGACCGCCTTAAAGAAAAGTATCGAGCAAGCCAGATCGCAGAGAAAGCCCATGGAGAAAGCTACTGGGAAGACAAAGGCAGTTGCAGAGAAGAGGCCGAAAGCCAAGTCAAGGGTAGCAGGATAATCTTTAATGTCCCACAACGCTGGATAATAATTAATGGGAAAAATCTTACAATTCTCCATAAAGCAGCAATCGAAGTTCGGGCTCGAGCGGGTTAAGCACGGAACAGATAATGCGAATCAGACGAACCTCTCCTCGGCCGGATCAGGTCAAATTCGAAACATACCACCGCACCTCGGCTCTTTCGCTGAGGCATTATTACTGGACGAACGCAATGATAGCAGGGCCGAAAAGTTATACAGAGAGGCCGTCGCGGAGGACGATCACGTTTCCGATGCATACTGCAATCTAGGCATAATTGAGTCCAAGGCTGGCAGAACGGCTAAGGCCTTCGACTGTTTCACAAAGGCACTGAAATACGATTCAAGGCATTTTGAAGCGCATTATAATCTTGGGAATCTCTATTTCGAGGGGGACAATTTGAGGCTGGCAAAAATGCATTATGAACTGGCAGCCGAAATACGTTCCGATTTCCCGAGTCTGTATTTCAACATTGGCCTCGTCCTCGCCCTTATGGGAGAGCGCAAGGCTGCTATCACTGCCTTCGACAAATACCGGCGGCTGTCGCCTGAAGACGATCACAGGACGGTCGATAATCTGATATGCAAGCTCAATAGTCGTAAGCCTTAATGAGCTTGCCCTAACAACGCATGATAGCCGATTATTCACGACCTGCATATTACAATTTGGATACGCCACTGGTTGTGTCACCCTATCACTGAATTAATCAAACAGAGCGCGGGGCTCTGATCAGCTTGCACTAAGATACTTTTGAGCTACAATGAGGTCTTGCAACCAAGAGATGGATGTTTAACACAAATGAAGAAAGTCCATGCCACCAAACCTTTACATTTTCGTCTAAACTTATCTGTGAAGCGCCTAATGAAACTGTGTGCTGTCATTGCAGACATAAGGAAGGAGTTTCATGAAGAATTTAAGTACCTTGCGATGATCGTAGGCGCAATTAACGTGCAAATATGAAACCGGCGGCCGATATAATGCGGAGCACCGGTAACAGAAATCGGGAGGTTAGTTATGTGTTTTGTACCAAGTAATGTAATGGACCTCGGCAAATGCAACTGGGATGGCGATGTCATAGTCCAGCAACCGATTGTGCCGTCGGGGCGGAAAGTTGTGGGGGTTCGTTCGCGGCGCAGCTACGACATCGATGTCCGCGAGTACCTCACTTCCTCTTCAACGACAGGCATCTGTGGGCAGTCAAGGGCACTGCAGAACGGGGAGGTCTCGACTTCTTCCTCAGTGGGGAATGGACCCGTCTCAACCCAAAGTTCGTTGGAGAGGTGCATCTGTCCATTATCCAAGAAGCCATCGGCGGCGTTCAAGGGATCCCTTCCTGGGTAATTACGGACCGCAAGGACAACTTCTCCAAGTTGTTCCTTGCGGGTCTCCTATCATTGATGCTATTGACCTTGATATTCCCGATTACAGCCCGCTTGATCACTTCGACAACGGCTACATACCGGAATCGTGGTCCCAAGTTACGCAGAACCTCTCGACTTTCAAACAGGACAGCCGCGCCAACTTGCAGGCGTTCGCACGCGCGGCCCATGCTATTGCTGACTTTTATGCCCACTCTTCTTATGTCCATTTCGCCAAGCTCGTGAATCCGGCATCTCCCCAAGGTTGCGCTGAGTTGTTTGACTCCGCCGGTCAAATGGAGTTCGACACGGCTCTGTCATACCAACCGCCCTCAACTTTTGACCTGACCGATCCAAAATTCAGTGTCAACACAAGCCTGTGGACTCAAGGGAAGGAAGCGGCTGCCCAGCGATGGGCCAACCAATTGGTATCGGGCCGTTACGCCCAGCCCAACGACACTCAACCTGGTACAACAAACCATCTCATGGAGGGGCTCACGACCATCCCGGCAAGTATGAGAAAGGCAGCGGGGTTTGCTGATCGAGGCTCGCTGCCGCCCCACGATCAGATTGCGGTAGACGACATCACGCCAGGCGATCAACACTGCCTGTACAACGAGAACAAAGACGCGGCCGAACGGATGGATTATGCGAATCGGCTCCGCTGGCGCAAGAACAGCACTATTCTGCACGTAAGGAAAGCTTTCTTAGAGAACTTCGCTGCATCTTGAGATGGAGAAAGGAACCGAAGACTGACTAGTGAATACAAAGACTGGCATGTGCCTTTGCGGCTGGGGACTGTGGAGCCGACTCCGGAATGGATATCGCAGGATAAATAATTTAAAACTGTTATCTGCGGTCCTGCTGCTTGGTACGAGGAGAGGTTCCCCTTTTTTCAGGCTTCCTGCTGGTTTGCTGCCTCAACCTCTCCCGTTCGCTGCCTCTGTCCGCAAACAATATCCCGGACATCTCTTCCTTGCCCAGCTCCCTGAGTGCCTCCAAAACCTTTCTTCGCTCATCGGGCTGGTGCCATAGAAGCAATGCTTTTTGCAGACCTTTTTCGCGGTCACTTCTCGGGACATAGACCTCTGTTCCGCTCTCGGGATTGATGCCCGTGTAAAACATGCAGGTCGACAGAGTCCCAGGCGTGGGAGTAAAATCCTGCACCTGCTCAACCTTAAGCCCTAGTTTTTTCAAAGAAAGCGCCAGTTCCAGCATGTCGGCCATCGTACAACCGGGATGCCCCGAGATCAGATATGGCACTACCTGCTGCCGCTTGCCGAGGCGAATATTCTCATCATGGAATTTCTTAAGAAAGTTTTCAAATGACTTTCTGTCCGGCTTGTGCATGAGCGCCGCGACATGTGCGACAAGATGCTCAGGCGCTATCTTGAGCAGCCCACTGACGTGATGGGACACCAGCTCACTGAAATATTCCGGCTGGCACTCCATCAGGTCGTAGCGGACTCCTGACGACACAGCCACATGTTTAACACCGCTGCATCTGCGGGCCCCGCGCAACAATAAGACAGCACGATTGTCATCTGTTTTGAGATTTTTGCAGACCTGCGGGAATATGCAACTCTGCTTCCGGCATAATCTAGCGGTATCAGGATTACCGCAGGAGAGGCCGTACATATTGGCAGTAGGACCGCCGATGTCACTGATGCTGCCGCGGAACCATGACTTTTGGGTAAGCGCCTCGATCTCGTTCAGAACCGATTTCTCACTGCGGGACTGTATCGTCTTGCCCTGATGCATACCAATGGCGCAGAAGGAACAGCCGCCGAAACATCCCCGATGGCAGGTGATGGATGTTTTGATCTGCTCCCAGGCTGGGATCGGAGCTTTGTACGACGGGTGCGGCGCCTTTTCAAACGGCAGGCCGTATACAGCGTCCATCTCCGACTCGGTAAGCGGCAGCGCAGGGGGCATGCAGACCAGCATGCGGTCGCCGTGGCGCTGCACAATAGTTCCGGCACATTGAGGATTCTGTTCAAGACTTGAGAGGCGGAAGGCCTCAGCAAACTTCCTCTTGTCTGAGACAACATCTTCGAATGAAGGAATTTCGAGTATGCGGTTTTCCTCATTCCCGGAAATGGTAACGGATGGAATCTCCCGGCTTATATAGGCTGTTCCGCGTATATTCCGGATGTCTGTCAGATATTCGCCTTTTTGCATCCGTCTCGCAACTTCCAAAAGAGGCCGCTCCCCCATACCGTAAATCAGCAGGTCAGCTTTGGCATCGAAGAGTATCGAACGCCGGACCTTATCCTCCCAGAAATCATAATGAGCAAAACGGCGCAAAGAAGCCTCGATGCCGCCGATAATAACGGGCACATCGCGATAAGATTCCTTCAGTCGATTGGTGTAGATGAGAGTAGCGCGGTTTGGGCGTGCTCCATGTATGTTGCCCGGCGTATATGCATCGTCGCGACGCACCTTGCGGGCCGCAGTATAATGAGAAACCATCGAGTCCATTGCACCGGCCGAGACGGCGAAGAAAAGCCTGGGCTTTCCGAGTACCATGAACGGCTCTTTGAAACGCCAATCAGGCTGGCTGATAATCCCGACCCTAAACCCATGCTTCTCGAGCCATCTGGCCAAAAGTGGCACACCGAAGGCGGGGTGATCAATATAGGCATCGCCGCTGACGAAGATGACGTCAAGCTCGCTCCAGCCGCGGCTTTGGGCCTGCTCTATGTTCATGGGAAGAAAAGACACAGTACGATTCCTTATATACACGAAACTATGGTATACATATTTTAGATTAACACGTTAGCTCTGCAATCATTGCAGAAACATGGCATTTGCCTGTTAATATACTAGTTCAAAATGAAAGCTCTCCAGCAACAAATAGAAATTAGAAATCTTCGGATAAATCCGCCGTTACTCCTTGCACCGATGGCCGGCCTTACTCATAGCGCGCTCCGGCAGATTATTTCCGGTTTCGGAGGGGTCGGTCTTTTATCGACAGAGATGCTCTCGGCAAAAAGACTGCCGAGTGAGAATCCAGCAATTTCCCCTTTCCTCATAAGGACTGCCGGTGAGAGACCGCTTTCGTATCAATTGCTCATAGCATCAGTCAAGGACATGGCGCCGGCCATAAATGCCCTTCATAAACTTGATGCTGATGCGATTGACCTGAACATGGGCTGCCCGGCTGCCACTGTGGGCAGGTTGGGCGCAGGCTGCATGCTTATGGAACAGCCTGAGAATGTGCGCATGCTGGTGGCCGAAGCGAGGAAACTCACTACGCAGCCACTTACCGCAAAAATCAGACTCGGCATCGAACTCAATGAAGCGAAATTAAAGTCCTTTTGCGTCATGCTGGAAGATGAAGGCATTGATATGCTCACCGTCCACGCCCGCCTCAAAGATGAGTCCTTTGCTAGAAGACCGAGATGGGAGTGGATTGCTAAAGTGAAGGAGTGGATCGCGATACCGGTTATCGCCAATGGAGGCATTTTCTCTGTGCAGGATGCAGAAGATTGCCTTCGCGTCTCAAATGCCGACGGTCTAATGCTCGGCCAGGGGGCAGCGATTACGCCCTGGCTGTTTGCCGAAATTGCCCGAGCCATATACGGCTGCAATATTGCAAAACCGTCAGTCTCACTACCCGCTATTCATGGCGACTTCATCGATCTGCTCAATCAGCTTTTCATGCCAGAAAGACGGCTCGGCAGACTTAAAGAGTTCACCCACTATTTTGCGAAGAACTATAAATTCGGCCACCGTCTGGCAACTAGGGTTCAAGGAAGTCTCAGCATGGAAGAGGCTAGAGAGAGGGCCGCTATTTTTTTTGAAGCCAACAGGAATGCAGCTGACCCATAATTCCATGGATGGTATAATACTGTTGAACAACTGTGAGCGCATTTCCCCTGCTAGGCCGAAGGCCAGGAGGTGGGTCTAGCGAATACCTTTTTGTATTTTGGGTGGTATAATATCCCGTGGACGAAGGCAGGAAATTCCGGATATATCCGACCAAGGAGCAGACAACA
>Ga0181523_10002522_pt1 | contig 17733 bp, 16 predicted proteins | sample PEATcosm2014_Bin_43_FD_119752 | JGI IMG/M metagenome (GOLD analysis project Ga0181523, IMG submission 119752) | Peatland microbial communities from MTU Mesocosm Facility, Houghton, MI, USA - PEATcosm2014_Bin05_30_metaG | ecosystem: Environmental > Terrestrial > Soil > Wetlands > Peat | place...
GCCTGCTCGGCATTGCCGATCGCGCGCGCCAGGAGCACCTTGGCTATGTTGTAGGCGTACAAGCTGTCGATGTACTGTTCGTTGGCCGATGCCAATTGCTGCTGCGCCTGGATTACTTCAACATTGTTGGTCACGCCGGCGCCGAAGCGGTCCTGTGACTGCTCCAGCGTCTGCTGAGCATAATCCAGTCCTGTCTTCGCGACCTCAACCTGCTGGGCCGCGGCCTTGATATCGAGCAGCGCGTCCTCGATGTCCTGCTCGATGCCTGCTCGCAGATTGTCCACTTGTGCTTGTCGCACTTTGAGGGTCGCGTCCGCTTGCGCGACATCGGCTTCCACTTTGCCGCCCTGGAAGATGGGAATGGCCAGCGTGGCCGCGAACGTATAGTTGGGCGCCATGGATCCGGGATTGTAGCCCAGAATTCCATAATCTCCGGTGAATCCGAGCGACGGCAGCCGTTGCTGCCATGCCGACTCCCGGGTGTATTGCGCGGCCCGCAGAGAAGCTAATGCGGCCTGGTAGTCGGGGCGCGTCTTCAACGCCCGCTCATAAGCGTCTTCCAGTTCCGTCTCCGGCAGGGCATGATACGGCACGCGGTTAATCAGCCTGAACTTCTGCCGCACCGGTAGGCCGATGACTCGGGCCAACGCAATACGCTGCTTCTCCAGATCGTTCTGGGCCTGAATCAGGATTGACTGCTGCGTCTGCAACTGCACCCTCGCACGCAGCGTGTCGATCTGGGGTGCAAGACCCGCGTTCTCCTGGTCGACGGCCAATTGATACAGCGCCTGCGCCGCCTTTAGCTCGGCTTCGGCCGCCGTCACTCTAGACTCGTTGGCAATGGTGAGCAGGTAGTTCGCTCCTACCGCCAGCACCACCGTATCGCGCGCGTCGCGATAACTGAACTGCGCCGCCTTGACGTTTTGCGAGGCAGCGTGAAGGTTGGTGATGGAGTGCAGATCAAGAGGATTCCAGCTACCGTTTGCCTGCAGCTCGGTCAAGCCGAAAGGACCGACCGACGTCGGAAAGCCCGGGAAGGTGAATCCAAAGGACTTCAGATTCAGCCGATCTACAGCTTCGCTGAAGGCGCCGTTCACCACCGGCATGAGCTCGCTAAGAGAGCGAAGCCGGGCGGCGCGGCTCTGCTCGGTGGCGCGTTCGCTCAAATACAGTCCGAGGTTGTACTTCAGCCCCCGATCCAGCGCATCGTCCACGGTTAGATCGATGACCTCGGAAGTCGCTTTGCCTTGCGGTATCGACCCGCTGTAGGGATCCTGGTTCCGCTGGATTATCTGCTCGGCTGACGGTAACGAGGTCAGGCCGGGCTGGACCTGCGCCAGCGCCAGTGAACTGAAGAGGATGGCGCTTGCGCATAGCCCAATCCCTGGATGAATTTTCCTCCACCACAGCTTACTTTTGGTTCGTTCCATGTTGCATCAAAGACATACATGTAGGAACTGCCACAACAGTTTAAAAACCTTTAGATGTTGAAGAGGAGCGCAACGCCGCATGTTTTGATACAAACTGCTGGGTGTCCTGCTCGGGTAGAGTGCTTTGTGTCAGGGCACGACTTCAGTCGTGCCGGATAAGCCGTTTATTTTTCTTCCCGAGCCGGCTTTAGCCGGCGACACCGGGCCCTGCTTCGATTTTTCCGCAGCCTCTTCAGACCGCTTTTCCCGCAACGATCGCCGGTTCTACCCACTGACCAGTCCAATCTCGCTGGTGGAGGGCCGTCCCATTAAGTCGCGAATTGCATCCTCCACATTCTTGCCCTGCTGAAGAATGGCATGCATCTGCTCGGTGATCGGCATCTCAACACCCGCTTTGCGCGCCAATCCTACTGCGGCGTTCGTGGTGAGCACGCCCTCGGCAACCATCCCGTGCATGCCTGCGATAATGTCAGCCAACTTGCGTCCTCGTCCGAGTTCTACGCCGACGCTGCGGTTACGCGACAGCCCTCCCGTGCACGTGAGCACCAGGTCGCCCAGTCCGGCCAGGCCGGCCATGGTTGCAGCTCGTCCGCCGCAAGCAACCACCAATCGGGTCATCTCCGCCAGCCCTCGCGTGATCAGCGCTGCCCCGGTGTTGTGTCCCAGGTCAAGACCGTACAAGATGCCGGCGGCGATGGCGATGATGTTCTTCAGCGCGCCTCCCAGTTCAACGCCGACAACATCGTCGTTGGTATAGACGCGGAAACGCGGATCGCTGAATTCCCGCTGCACCGTCGCGGCAAGGTCCCCGTCGTTTGAGGCGATGGTGATCGCGGTCGGATCACCTTTGGCGACCTCCTTGGCAAAACTTGGTCCGCTGAGTGCTCCGATGCGAGGCCGGAATCCGTCGGCGCCATCATCCAAAAGTTCGGTGATGACCTCGGTCATGCGCAGCAACGTGTCGTTCTCGATGCCTTTGGTCGCACTGACGAACAGCATCTCCGGCCGAAGATGCGGCCGCATCGCGTGAAAGACTCTGCGCGTGTGGTGCGATGGCATCACACTGACCACGATCTCCGCGCCGCGCAGCGCTTCTTCGAAGCTGTTGGTGCAGAGAACGGTCTCCGGGATCGAGTGATCCGGCAAAAACATCTGATTCACGCGAGCTCCGGCGACGCTGTCGCGAACTTCAGGCTCGTGTGCCCAAAGCCGCACGTTGTGCGTCTTCTTGCGGCCGAGCACAATAGAAATTGCCGTGCCCCACGCCCCTGCGCCGATGATTGCGATCTCGCTCACTGATAGCCTTCTTGTAGCAGTTCAATCGTTCGTGTAAGTGGTGTGGGTGGAGCACGCCTTTCAGGCGTGCATATATCAGCAAGGAGTCTGCTCGCGCTTTAGCGCCTGAGGTAAGGCTTCGTTACCTCAGCGGCTAAAGCCGATTTCGTCCTGGGCCCTTAAATGCACCGCTGAAGCCGTGCTCCACCTATACCAAATACCAAGTGTCAAAGCGCTATCGAAAACGGTTCTCCGTGCCTGCCAGCAGGCGCCGGATGTTGTCTTTGTGCCGCGCGATGATCAGCAGAGACGACGCGCCAATCAGCAACAGGATCGGCGCGGTCGTGCGTTCTCCCGGCCCGAGCCACCACACACACAACGGAAATGCCGCACCGGCAACGATGCTGCCCAGCGAAACGTAGCGCGTCAGCGCGACGACGAGAACAAATAGTACCAGCGCCACCAGCATAGCTCGCGGCGCTAAAGCTATGAACGAGCCAGCCGCGGTTGCCACTCCTTTGCCGCCCTTGAAGCGCAGCCAGACAGTGAACATGTGTCCCAGAATCGCCACGAACGCCGCCAGCGCCGCCAACAGGAAAATTGTCTGGCTGGTCATGGCTCCCGTCGTGCGGTCGTACACGCTGGTTGGAAGCGGCCCTTCAAGGCGCTGCCGGCTGGCAATCCAAAATGCGAACGCCACCGCTGTGTAACCTTTCAGGGCATCGAGAAGAAGCGTCGCAATCGCCAGTCCCTTCGATCCCGTACGCGCGACATTCGTCGCCCCGATATTGCCGCTGCCAGTCAGGCGCACGTCTTCTTTGCGAAAGATACGCACCAGTAGATAGCCGAATGGAATCGATCCCAGCAGATACGAGACAGCAACGATGATGAGAACGAGTTTAATCAAGACTGTTGATAGCCGGCGAGCTATTCCAGCGGGTACTGCGCCAGCTTCGTATACTGCGCGCCCGTGGGTGACAGCTTGCTCTCGTAAAGGCAAAACTCGCGCGCTGTCATTCTACCGAACTCCGGCGGCGCGAGGCTTTCCAGTTTCACGCGCACCGCGGGCAGTCCCGGCGCGGAGTGTTCTTCGCGAATCGGCTTGGGCCGGCCACTGCCGGCACGTGCCAGCGTCAGGTGAGGCTTGTATGGGCCGGCGTCGCGCTCGAATCCCAGCGGCTCCACCGCCGCGCCGATGGAGTTCGCCAGTTCCTGCAAGTGTTCATCCGACTCGATCCCAACCCAAAACACGCGCGGCGATTTCGGGTTTGGAAAAAATCCAGCGCCGCGAAACGCCATCGGGACCGCTGCTATTTTGACCGCTTGCAACGCGCCGCGAATCTCGTCCAGCTTCATCGTCTCTCCCAAAAACTGAAGGGTCACGTGAAACGTCTCCGGCCCCACCCAGCGCACATCGGGCGCGAGGGTCCGCATCTGATTGCGAAACTCGCCAATCCGCTTGCGGATTTCCGGTTCGATATCCAGCGCCACGAACAGTCGCATAGACGGACTCGCAAAATGAATCAGTCCCTCAGCGGCTAAAGCCGCATTGATCTCGCAACATTTGCGGACGGCCTAAAGGCCGTCCCCTTCAAAAACCAGACTTAATCTCAAAACCAGACTTAATCAAGGTTTGGCTAACTGCTAATTGCTAACTGCTAGTTGCTTCTTCTCACATCAACATCCGCCGCACCAGGTCGAGCGCCAACTGACTGGTCCATCGCCGCACGCGCTCGCGGTCGCCGAAGAAGCGACGCTGCACTACCTCGTGTTTGTGACCGTTGGTGACCGCCACGTAAACCAGGCCAACCGGCTTCTCTTCCGTCCCGCCGCCGGGACCGGCAATTCCAGTCACGCCGACGCCGATATCGGCATTGCAGAGCTCGCGAATATTTTCCGCCAGCGCCACCGCGACTTCTTTGCTCACCGCGCCGTGAGCCTCGATCATCAACGGCGGCACGTCGGCGAAGAGCGTCTTCAGATCGTTCGAATAAACTACCGCGCCGCCCAGGAACCAGCGCGAGCTGCCCGGAACCGACGTGATGCGTTCGGCGATCATGCCTCCGGTGCACGATTCGGCCACGGCCAGCTTCGCGTTTCTCATCTGCATGTAATAGCTGACAATCTCCTCCAGCGACTCGCCTTGCGCGGAGAAAACAGCATCGTCGAATTCGTCTTCCAACTCGCCCGCCAGTCGGTCGACTTCGGCTTGCGCCTCGTCTTTGGTCGCTGCAGTCGCGCGGAGGTGAAACTCAACCTGCCCCTGTCCTGCCAGGACCGTCGTCTCGACATTCGGATACTTCTTGTAGATAGGAGCGGCGCGCAGATCCACCGCCGACTCGCCCATCATCGCAACCTTCAGCACCCGACTGGCAATTGCAGCGGGAGGAACTTTATCGCGCAATCGCGGCGCGCATTCGCTGTCCCACATCGTCTGCAACTCGTGCGGAGGGCCGGGTAGCAGGGCGACAATTCTCGGCTTGTCGTCGTACTTCGTCTCCAGCCACTGTCCCGGCGCAGTACCTTTAGGATTCGGCAACATCACCGCGCCGTGCAAGACGTCTGCCTGTTGCGCGTTGTTCTCCGGCATCTTGAGGCGCCGCTCGGCGAAGCGTTTGTACATCTCGGTGACGAGGGTGTGATCGCGCTTCAGTTCGATCCCCAGCGCAGCGGCGACGGCCTCGCGCGTCAGGTCGTCCTGCGTGGGCCCGAGTCCGCCCATGAAGATGGCAATGTCCGTCCGGGCAATCGCAGTCCGTGCCGTCGAGATGAGGTGATCGAGGTTGTCGCCGACGACTGTCTTAAACGCGACACTGATGCCCAGCGCGTTGAGGCGCTCGGTCAGGAAGAGGGAATTGGTGTCCTGGCGGTACGGAGTCAGCATCTCCGAACCAATGGCGATGATTTCCGCAATCACAATTTCAGTCTAGCAAAATCAGTAATTAGCAATTAGTAGTTAGCAATTAGCAAAAAAAAAGAGCTTTGGCCGAATGCTAAGTGCCAACTGCCAAATGCTGGTTAGCTTGTCGGCAGCAACGAGCGCCCTTCGATGTCCCATGAGAGGTGATGCACGCTGCTGGTAGTGGCCAGCACTGCGGAGCGCCCGGGCGCGAATGCCAGTCCCACCAGATTGTGTCCGGAGACGACGAGCGAAGCTTTGCGGTCGGGAGTGATCTTTACGATGCCGCGCCGTCCATTGTGCGAGGCCGCGACATAAAGATTGTCGTCAACGTCCACGGCCAGCCCTTGCGGACGTCCCAGCCCGCGATAGAACTCGCTGACCTCGCCATGCGGATCGACCTGATGAACCGCGTCGAAGCTGGATGTAGTGGGGCCAGTGATGTAGAGATTGCCGTTGTTGCCGAAGGCGAGATGATACGCTGCGATGCTGGGCTCAATGGTAGCGAAGACGAAGATCTCGCGGTCGCGGCCGATCTTGAAGATGGTCCCGCTGCGATCGCCGACGTAGAGATTGCCGGCGCGATCGAAAGCGATGCCGGTCGCAACTCCCATGCCCTCGGCGTAGGACGTCATCGTACCGTTTTGCGCGACGCGATAGACGGTGCCGTCATAGCGCGACGAAACATACAGACTGCCAGAGCGATCGAAAGCCAGTCCAGTCGCGTTCATCATCTCGTGCACAAACGGCTTGACCGTGTAATTGGTGTCAATTCGATAGATGGCGATCGGGACCTTCTGTCCGCGCGAGCCGGAGAACGTCACATAGATATTGCCATGTGCGTCGACCGCGGGATTGGAGACAGGATGCAGGCTCTCCGCAATCGGCACGGCGATGCGGACTTCCTGCGGATTGCTTTTGGAGCCGTTCGCCGAGACCACAACTTCGCCCGACGCAGCGCCGTCGGGAACGCGCGCCACGACGAATTGCTCCGCACTGATGACGACCGCCCCGTCCACATCGCCAAAGCTGACCCGAGGACGGCGCAGTTCGCGCGGGCCCAGGCCGCTGCCCAGGATGCGGATTTCCCCTCCGGGCATAGCACAGACGGGATCGATGGCATCGATGTGGGGCTTGCCGTTCACGTTTTTTGTTCCCGTCTTGCGATCCATCGTCAACCTAAAAAGTACGCTACGAATCGGGGCAAGCGTGCTTGAAGGGGCACGCCTTCAGGCGTGCCGGCTCAGTCCAGTCACAGAATCCGGCGTTAGCCGCTGAGGGAGTTGTCCCTCTGGGCCTAAAGGCCAATTCCCCGGCACGCTAACGGCGCGGCTGAAGCCGCGCCCCTTCGAAGCCAGGTATAGCTACACTGGCACGGCCACGCCTTAGCGAAACACTCCAAAGTGCAGCAACAACTGCAAAACAATCAGCGCGTAAACGCCAGCGCCCAGATCGTCAACCATGATGCCGGTGCCTTCCGGCAGTTTTTCCAGACTACGAACGGGCGGCGGCTTCACGATATCGAACGCTCGAAAAAGTATAAAGCCGGCGAGCAGAGCTTGCCACACGATGGGACAAGCGATAAACGTCACCAGTTGCCCGGCGACCTCGTCGATGACAACGTGCCCTGGGTCTGTCCTGCTGCAGCCACGCTCTTCCAGCGTCGCCGCAGGAATGCCGATCGCCACCACGATGACGATCAGCACCAGGATCACCGGCAACCTAGCCGGCGCGGGAAGATGCGACGCCAGCAGCCACCACAGCAGCGTCGTCGCCAGCGATCCCCATGTGCCGGGCGCTGGCCGCAGGCGTCCTGCTCCAAAGAAGGTGGCAATTAAAGTCGCCCAGGCAGGCGCTGGCGGGCCGATGCGACCGGACTCAGTTTGGCTTTTTGCCATTGTCCTCAGGATAGCTGGAAATATCGGTCTCCGGGTCGTTCAGCGGAGCGGAGATAACATAGCCGCCGCTCGCCCACTTGCCGAGATCAATGACACGGCAGCGCTCGCTGCAGAACGGAAACTCCGGATCGGAGGCCAGCACGATCTTCCTGCAAGTCGGACAGCGGAGGCCGGCTATGTGTTTCTTGGGCATAAATGCAGTGGCCAGTGGCTAGTGGTCAGTTGCTAGTTGAAATCGATCCCCGGCTGCTGTGCAACTTGCTCGTCCGCGAGCACTGGTTGCCTCACCGTTGCGGCGCTTTACTGACCACTGGCCACTAAGCCACTGATTCATATGATTCTCGCCACCAGATCGTACTCGTGCGCTTCGGTAATCTCGCAGCGGTAGAACTCGCCTTCGCGAGCGTCTTCACGTTCGCCGAAATCGTTGACATATACCGTGCCGTCGATCTCCGGCGCGTGCATCGCGGTGCGGCCCTCCCACAGCAGATCGGTCTCTGCCGACGGACCCTCCAGCAGCAGACCAAATTGCTGGCCGACCAGCGCTCGCTTCTTTCTGCGGCTGATCTGCTTTTGCATCGACATCAGCTTCTTGCGGCGCCGCTCGATTTCCTTCAGAGGAACTTTGTCTGACAAGTCAAACGCCTTGGCGCCCTCTTCATCCGAATATCCGAAGACGCCCAGCCAATCAAATTGTGCCTCGCGCACGAATTGGCAGAGCAACTCGAAATCCTGCTCGGTCTCACCGGGGAAGCCGACGATGAACGATGTCCGCAGCGTGAGATCAGGAATTTCGCGCCGCATCTTCTCGATGGAGCGCAGAAAAATATCGGCCCCCGCGCCGCGCTTCATTCGCTTCAAGACATCCGGCGAAGCGTGCTGCAACGGGACGTCAATGTACGAACACACTTTGTCATGCGCTGCGATGGTCTCGAGCAGCTTGCCCGTGATCTTGTTGGGATAGGCATAGAGGAAACGGATCCAGCGCAGTTCGTCAATTTGCGCCAGCCGCTCCAGCAGCAGCGGCAAACCCTCTTTCAGACCAATATCTTCGCCGTAGCACGTAGTGTCCTGCCCAATCAGCGTAATCTCGCGAATGCCCTGCTGTGCCAGGCGGTGCGCCTCGGCGATCACCGACTCGAAGCGGCGCGAGCGGAACTTGCCGCGCAACTGCGGGATGATGCAGAACGAGCAGGGATGATCGCAGCCTTCGGCAATCTTGATGTATGCCGAATACTTCGGCGTCGCCAGCACGCGCGGCGTGTTCTCGTCATAAAGGTAATTCGGCAGGTCGGCGATTGCGCCGTCCCACGCGTCCTTTGCGAACCTTCCGGCAGCCTCGCGAGCGTCACCTTCGGAACGGCTATTCAGGATTACGAACGGCGAATCACGGGACGTTTCGGGCGATTCAATGCCGGCGGCTTTCAGGATCTGCTGCAGCTCGCCAGTTCCGACAACGGCATCAACTTCCGGAATGTTCTTCTGGATTTCGTTGCGGTAGCGCTCGACCAGGCAGCCGGCGACAATGAGCTTCTTGGCTCGGCCAGCCACCTTGTGTTGCGCCATCTCCAGGATGGCGTCCACCGACTCCTGCTTGGCGGAGTCGATGAACGAGCAGGTATTCACGACGATGATGTCGGCGTCTTCGGCGCGCGGCGTGATCTCGGCTCCGCTCTGCGCCAGCAGGCCCATCATCACCTCGCTGTCCACCAGGTTCTTGGGACAGCCCAGGCTCACAAATCCAATTTTCTTGGGAGCGGCCGTTACTTCAGACGCGTGATCAGCGTCCAGCAAGGCCACAGAATCGCTTTTCGGCTGCATGCAATCTTCCTATTTTACCATCGTTTCTCGCGGCGCCTTTGCAGACGCGCGTGGCGCCCGGCGCGCAGATCCCGTGCTCCGCACGCCTCGGCGAAGGAATGCTATATTGGAATTCGTCGGGCGCTGGTCCCGCGCAACGCAATCTTGTGAAACCCGCCAGGTCCGGAAGGAAGCAACGGTAGCAGGCCAGTGCGTGTGCAGCGGTCAACTGGCGCCTGGCTTTTCTTGAGCAATTAGCCATTAGCCATTAGCAATTAGCCGAATGCTAAGTGCTGGAGGCAAGGCCTCCCCTCATAGACTTTCCACTCCGTATCCTTCAGAATGAATTGTCATTCATCACTGGAGAACTCTATTGCCGCAGCCTCGTCGCGCCAAAATCACCGCTCTCGGCACCTACGTTCCGCCCCGCATTCTTACCAATCAAGATCTCGAGAAAATGGTTGACACCACCAACGAGTGGATCCTGGAGCGCACCGGCATCCGCGAGCGCCATCTGGTGGACAAAGGTGTGGCCGCCAGCGACCTGGCGGTCGAAGCTGTCAAGAATCTGGTTAAGTCTCATCCCATAGACCTGCAGGAAATCGATCTCATCATTGTCGGGACGGTGACCCCCGACATGATGTATCCCTCCACGGCGTGCCTGGTGCAACACAAACTGGGAATTCATCGCACCTGGGGCTTCGACGTCTCCGCCGGCTGCTCGGGCTTTCTCTACTCGCTGAATACCGCCGCAGAGTTCATCGAATCCGGCCGTTACAAGAAGGTGCTGGCGATCGGCTCCGATGTGAACTCCTCGATGACCGACTTCACCGATCGCGCGGTCTGCATCATTTTTGGCGACGGCGCCGGCGCCGTCCTGCTGGAACCGGCCGAAGAAGGCGAAGACCTCGGCATCATCGATATCGAGGCGCAGATCGAAGGCGTGGGCGGGCAGTCTTTGTACATGCCGGGCGGCGGAAGTCTGCATCCCGCGTCGCATGAGACCGTCGATCAGAAGATGCATTACATCCACCAGGATGGCCAGCAGGTCTTCAAGTACGCGGTCAAGAAGATGTCGGAGATGACCGAACGTGTGCTGCAGAAGAACGGTCTGACCGGCAAAGACGTGGATTGCTTCATCGCCCATCAGGCCAATAAACGAATCATCCTGGCCACGGCCGATCGCCTGAAGATGCCTCTGGAAAAGGTTGTCATCAACATCGAACGCTTTGGAAATACAACCGCAGGCACGATTCCACTCGCCATGCAGACTGCGGTCGATGAGGGCAAGCTGAAGAAGGGTAACTTAGTATTGCTGGCCGCGGTCGGCGCGGGCTTCACTTCCGGCGCGACGCTGTTGCGTTGGGCTTTCTAGCGATATATGTCGCGGCGATGACCGATGCGCACGACGAGAATCACCAGGCGCGTGTCTTCGATGCGAGCGATGAGCCGATAGTCGCCGACCCGGTACTTCCAGAACTCCCCGAGACGTTCGCCGTGGAGTGCTTCTCCAATGCTGCGGGGATTTGCGGCTGCGACGATGCGTTCCTGCAGAAATTTCCGTATGCGCCGGGCTACGCTTTTATCGAACTTTTCCAGTTGGCGCAGCGCCGTATCGGAGAATTCAATCGTCCAGGCCAAGGCGCTCGGTCACCTCGTCAAGGGAGTGGGTTCGCTCCTTGCCTGCCCGCACCCGCTCCAGCACACGCTCGGCCTCGTAAACATCTTCCAGGTCTTCGATGTGTTTCAGGATGGCCTCGCGAGCGTAATACGTCTTGGTGCGGCCGGTTCGCTTGGCCAGGCGCTCGAGACGGTCTTCGATGGATTGTGGGAGCCGGATAGCCAGCATGAAACCTCGCTATACAAGTATAGCATTTTCTTGACCCCGTAACGCCAGGCGCGATCCTGGACCAGATCCCCTCCGAACAAAACGGAATCGCCGGACGTATCATCTTTTCATGCAATTTTTCATGCAGTTCCGAAGTGTTCCGTCTCTGCGGCGCGCCTGTGTGTTCCTTGTACTCCTGGTCGCGGCCGGTATCGCATCGGGCCAGCAAAGGAAGCCCGATCCATCTGACCTGGCCTTGGTTGGCGGCAAGGTTTATGCCTCGCCAACCGCCGCTCCCATCGACGACGCAGCGGTGCTGGTGCATGACGGGAAGATTCTGGCCATCGGCAAGCGCCGCGAGATTGCCATTCCCGACTCCGATCAGATCATCGACTGCAGCGGCAAAGTGATTACGGCCGGATTCTGGAACAGTCACGTTCACTTTACCGAAGACGCGTGGAACGATGCAGCGGGCGCACCAGCCGACAAGCTCGAGCAACACATGCAAGAAATGCTGACGCGCTGGGGCTTCGTCGCGGTGTTCGATCTGGGATCTTTGCCGGAAAACACGCGCGCCCTGAAGCGACGTATTGCGGAGGGCGAACTGGCCGGGCCGCAAATCTTCATGGCCGGCGACATCTTTCCCAAGAACGGTATTCCCATTTATCTGCCCAAGGACGCTGATTTGCCGCAGGCTGGGACTCCGGAGGAGGCACGAAAGCTCGCGCTGGGCTACATGGCTGCCGGGGACGATGCCGTCAAGCTGTTTACCGGGTCCTTCCAGGGCGATAAGCCCGTCATTAATATGCCCGAGCCCGTAGCCAAGGCTGCCGTGGATGTGGCCCACGCGCACGGCAAGCCTGTGTTCACGCATCCGCAGAACCGCGCCGGCCAGGACAACGCGCTGGCCGCCGGCGTGGACGTGTTGGCGCACACCATCCCGAGCAAGGGCGAGTACACGAAAGACGAGCTAACCCGGATGAAAGCGCAGCACACGGCGCTGATTCCTACTCTGACACTGTGGGAGTTCGTATTCGAGAGCGAACATGCGCCCGTCCAAGCTGAGCAGCGCTTTGTGCGGGCCGGAGTCAACGAGCTAAAGAGCTATTTCGACGAAGGTGGAACCATCCTCTTCGGCACGGATGTAGGCTTCACCAACCGTTATGACACAACTGAAGAATACGTCCTGATGGCGAAAAGCGGCATGACCTGGGGTGACATTCTGGCGTCGCTCACCACGAATCCCGCGACCTTCTTTAAGGCAGGCGCGGGCCAATTGGTGAACGGCAACCTTGCCGATCTGGTCGTGCTCAACGGCGATCCGGCCAGCGACATCCGCAACTTCGCCAAAGTGGAGTACACAATCCGGGCAGGGAAGGTGATCTACAAGAAGTAGCCTTGTGACATACTTCTCGCGTCATGATTTTCACGGGATTGACCTTTGACTACGACCTGCGAATCGAAGCACAGACAGCTGGAGACAGAGAACCTTCTTGTACGCGGCCGGATGTTGAGATGGTTTGGCTTGGCCGAGCAGTGTCGAATCGTCCGGTCTTCAATACTCCTGGGATGGTGGGAGCAAGACCGACGTTCGAAATTCGCGGCCGTCAGCTTACACTGCATTCTCCCGATGGCGAAGGGCAGAAATTTCCTGCGTACTTTTTCGCTGACGGTCGTTCCAAGGGCTCGCCCAACGCCCCAGAGCGGGAGCATTCCTTTAGCGAGCCAGAGCGTGAGGTTTGTTCTGTCTCAGTGACCGTTGACGAAACGCTGACTTCTGTCCTGCGCGTAGGCGATGAGCTTCACGTTGCGCTTTATGAAGGTGGAGGGTTTTGCTACCACCTGACTCGCAATTTGGCCCTGGTGCTTGCAGCGGGGACTGTCACTGGCCGAGAGTTGGAGGCCGGTTTTGTTGTGACCCAGGAATATGAGCCCGACTTGGAAGACCCACCTCCTGAGCCTAAGTTTATGAACCTCGGAGGAGTCCGTTTCCCGATTGCTCGAATAACCCCGAGGAAACCTTTCATAACAGCGCAAATTGGAGAGCAGAGGTTTGAACTCGTCGATGGGCAAGCAGCGTTTTGGAATTCCTGCTACGTCTTTCTCGCGCGTTCCAATAACTCCTTTCAGATGACCTTTGGGGCGATTCCCAACCCAATTTTCGCGGCAGCGAGACTGAATCAGGGCGTTACGAAAGAAATTGTGGAGTGCGTGGCTCGACAAATGCTGCGACCAGCGGTTCGCCTTCAATGACGTGGGCAGCGAGCAAGACGCGGCTGGTGGCTGAAAGCTGACGGCTTACTTAGCTTTAACCTTCTCCCGTTCCTGCGCCGCGTCCAGCGGCATCACTGGCTCGGTCATGCGCGCGGGATCAAGGATTTCCTTGATTTGGTCTTCTGTTAGATCACCGCGCGCGCGCGCGATCTCGATAATCGACTTGCCGGTCTTCACCGATTCCTTCGCAATCTCGGCTGCTTTCGCATAGCCGATGTAAGGGTTGAGCGCAGTCGCGAGCGATACCGTGCTCTGCACGTAATAGTTGGTGCGCTGCTCATTCACCGTGATGCCCTCGACGCAGAAGTCGGTGAGCTGTCGCAGCATGTTGGTCATGATCGTGATGGACGTGAGCACGCTGTAAGCCATCGTCGGCATCATGACGTTGAGTTCGAGTTGCCCAGCCTGCACCGCGAGAGCTACCGCCGCGTCGTAGCCCACAACCTGAAACGAAACCATCGCGGCCAGCTCCGGCATCACCGGATTGATTTTGCCCGGCATGATCGACGAGCCCGGCTGCAGAGCGGGAAGATTGATTTCTCCCAGCCCGGTATTCGGTCCTGACGCCAGCAGGCGCAGATCATTGGACATGCGAATGACTTCCAGCGCGAGGTTGCGCAGCGCCGAGCTCACGCTCGACATTGCCAGGTTCGACTGCATGGCGTAGCGCATGTCGTCGACCACGTGCAGCTTCTGGCCTGATATGCGCGACAACTCAACGATGGCTTTGTGCCGGTAATCCGGATGAGTGTTGATGCCGGTGCCGACCGCCGATCCGCCGAGGCCGATCTCCCGCAGAAGTTCTGATTGCTCGTGAATGGATTTCTTCGCGCGCTTGATTGCCCCCGCGTAGGCAGCGAACTCCTGCCCCAAGCGCATCGGGACCGCGTCCTGCATGTGGGTGCGCCCTGACTTCAGGATGTGGTGGAACTCCTTGCCCTTCTCATCCAGCGCCGCGACCAAGTTGTCGAGCGCGGCATACAGCTTCTCCAACTCCAGCAGCGCTGCCAGACGCATCGCCGTGGGAAAGACGTCGTTGGTCGACTGGCCGTAGTTGACATGGTCGTTGGGATGGACGTGCTTGTACTCGCCGCGCGCGCCGCCCAGCAGCTCCGAGGCGCGATTGGCAATGACCTCATTGCTGTTCATGTGGAAGCTGACGCCCGCGCCCGCCTGGAAGACGTCGACCACGAAGTGCTCGTCCCACTTACCCTGCTGAACTTCCTTCGCGGCTTCGATGATGGCGTTGGCAGTCTTGGCGTCGACCAGACCGAGCTCGCGGTTGGCGAGCGCGGCTGCTTCCTTCACCATGGCGATGGCGCGGATGAGACTGGGATGCGCGCGCAGGCCACTGATAGGGAAGTTCTCCGCCGCGCGTGCCGTCTGGATCCCGTAATAAGCGTGGCCGGGAACTTCCTTGTGGCCGAGAGAATCTTTTTCGGTGCGGGTCGATTTGGTGGTCTCGGTTGGCATGAGCAGTTCCTCTACAGATAGAGATGATCATGCGATGAGGGACGGTTCGTCCAGAGGCATCGCCCCGAGGGAGCGACCGCCAGTTGCTAATTGCAAGTTGCTAATTGCTACCCGATCTCCACCAGTTCGGCGATCTTGGCTTGCCACTCCTTCGGGCCGCTTTCGTGGACGGAATTTCCGTTCACATCCACGCCGACCATCACCGGCATGTCTTCCACTTCGAATTCGTAAATCGCTTCCATGCCGAGATCGTGGAAGGCCAGCACGCGCGACCTCTTGATCGCCTTCGAGACCAGGTAAGCCGCTCCGCCAACCGCCATCAGGTAAACCGCCTTGTGGTCGCGAATGGCTGCGATGCCTTCCGGTCCGCGTTCCGATTTGCCGACCATGCCCAGCAGTCCGGTCTCGCGAAGCATCTGGCGGGTGAATTTGTCCATGCGCGTCGAGGTCGTGGGTCCGGCTGGGCCAACGGCTTCATCTCTCACCGGATCAACTGGTCCCACGTAATAGATAAAGCGATTGTTGAAGTCAACGGGGAGTGCTTCTTTGCGCGTCAGCATCTCCGTCATGCGCTTGTGGGCGGCATCGCGGCCAGTCAGCAATTTGCCGCTGAGCAGCAGAACTTCACCCGGTTTCCAGTGGGCAACGTCCTCACGAGTGACGGTGTCGAGGTTCACGCGACGCGCACCCACCGGGTCGTATGTGAGCTTTGGCCAATCTTCCAGTGATGGCGGTTTGAGCGCGACAGGTCCGCTACCGTCGAGTACAAAATGCGCGTGCCGCGTAGCGGCGCAATTGGGAATCATCGCAATCGGGAGATTGGCGGCGTGAGTGGGATAGTCTTTCACCTTGACGTCGAGGACCGTAGTGAGTCCGCCGAGTCCCTGCGCGCCAATGCCGAGAGCATTAATCTTCTTGTACAGCTCAATGCGCAATTCTTCTGCCGTGTTCTTTGGCCCGCGCGCGGTTAGGTCCTGAATGTCGATGGGCTCCATCAACGATTCCTTCGCCAACAGCATGGCTTTCTCGGCAGTGCCACCGATGCCGATGCCGATGATCCCCGGCGGGCACCAGCCTGCGCCCATCGTCGGAACCGTCTTCAGCACCCACTCGACGATAGAGTCCGACGGGTTCAGCATGGCGAACTTCGACTTTGCCTCGGAGCCGCCGCCTTTGGCCGCGACGATCACCTCCAGCTTGTCGCCAGGCACAATCGTCATGTTGATCACGGCGGGAGTGTTGTCCTTGGTGTTCTTGCGCGTGCCGGCGGGATCGGCCAGTACGCTGGCGCGCAGCTTGTTGTCCTCGTGCAGATAGGCGCGGCGCACGCCTTCGTTGACCATGTCTTCCACGCTCATGGTCGCGTCCCATTGCACGTTCATCCCGACTTTGAGAAAGACGGTGACGATGCCCGTGTCCTGGCAGATGGGCCGATGGCCTTCGGCGCACATGCGCGAGTTGATCAGCAACTGCGCGATGGCATCGCGCGCGGCAGGGGACTGCTCCTTCTCATAGGCGCGCGCCAGACTCTGGATGAAGTCGACGGGATGATAGTACGAGATATATTGCAGAGCGTCAGCAACGCTCTGGATAAGGTCGTTCTGTTTAATGATTGTCATGATGGCCTGCTGTCGGAACAGTTTTTCGATACAAGAACATCTTGCCGCAATTGAAAATTATACGATCCCGAATGAACAGTGATATGTGATCCACGACCCGACCTGATGTTTGTTTCGCCCAGGCGGTCTTTGGGCGGTATCGGGACTGAGGGCCTGTCTGCCCGGCGGAAATCGTTTACAGTAGTTGGCAAGAATGGGGTGAACGATGACCGTTACGCTGGCGAACTTCGACCCAAGGAACTTGCCTGAGCTGCCATACGACTCCTGGAGGGACACACTGGCAACTCTCCACATGTGGACGCAGGTGGTCGGCAAGGTCCGTCTGGAGCTGACTCCGCTTGTCAATCACTGGTGGAATGTCCCGCTGTACGTGACCGCTCGCGGTCTGACGACGTCTGTTATGCCCTACGACAGCGGAGACGTCGAGATATGGTTCGATTTCATCGATCACAAACTGAAGGTCGAGACTTCTGATGGCAACGCTGTAGAGCTGGCGCTGAAGCCCCAGAGTGTGGCCGAGTTTTACCGGTCGGTGATGGCAGCGCTGGCCGACCTGGGCGTTCACGTAAAGATCTGGACGACGCCGTGCGAACTTCCACCTGAAAAGACAATTCCGTTCGAGAAAGATGACGAGCACAAGTCGTACGATGCCGAGTCGGCGCAAAAGTTCTGGCACATTCTTGTCTGGGCAGATGACGTCCTCAAGGAGTTCCGCGCGCCGTTCCTGGGAAAAGCCAGTCCTGTTCATTTTTTCTGGGGAAGTTTCGATCTGGCGGTCACTCGTTTTTCCGGCAGGCGCGCGCCGGAGCGGCCAGGCGCCGATCCCGTTACGCGCGAGGCCTACTCGCACGAAGTCAGCAGCGCTGGTTTCTGGCCGGGCGATGACCGCATGACCAGACCGGCATTCTATTCTTATGCGGCGCCGGAGCCTCCCGGCTTTGCCGATCAAGCGGTGCTTCCTAAGGCGGCTTTCTACAATCCGGAATTGAAAAACTTCCTGCTGCTGTACGATGACGTGCGCACGGCAGCTTTTCCCAGAGCAACATTGATGGAGTTCCTGCAGAGCACTTACGAAGCGGCTGCTAATCTCGGCAAATGGGACCGCAGCGCACTGGAGCGCTGAGCAAAGGAGAATGCAAGTGGCGGAAACCTGCACCCACCTCAATACGATTAAAGTCACCCACACCAGTGTTCACGTTTGCCCGGAGTGCGTGAAGCTAGGCGACACGTGGGTCCA
>Ga0181523_10002524_pt1 | contig 17731 bp, 17 predicted proteins | sample PEATcosm2014_Bin_43_FD_119752 | JGI IMG/M metagenome (GOLD analysis project Ga0181523, IMG submission 119752) | Peatland microbial communities from MTU Mesocosm Facility, Houghton, MI, USA - PEATcosm2014_Bin05_30_metaG | ecosystem: Environmental > Terrestrial > Soil > Wetlands > Peat | place...
AGCAGACTTCGCAGGGCGGCATAGACCTCGGCACCCGCCCGGACAGCTTCCGCCATGGTCGGGGCGCCGAGCGGAGCCACCATGAACTCCTGAAAGTCCAGGTCGTTCGGGGCATGGACCCCACCGTTGACCACGTTGAAGTGTGGGACGGGCAAGCGTGGCGCGACCCCCGTCGGATTGAGGGAGCGCCACAACGGCAGCCCGTCCTCGATGGCCAGTCCTCGGGCGGCGGCCATCGATATGCCGACGACAGCGTTGGCCCCGAGACGGGACTTGTTCTCGGTGCCGTCCAGATCGATCAGGGTGTGGTCCAACTCGGCCAGGTCGGTGAACGTACGGCCGCGGAGGGCATCGGCGATTTCGCCGTTGACGTTGCCGACCGCACCGAGTACGCCGTTTCCACCGAACCGCTTGGGGTCGCCGTCCCGCAACTCCACCGCCTCCTGAGAGCCTGTTGACGCCCCGGATGGCACACCCGCCCGGGCAACGGTGCCGTCGCCGAGCGTCATCGTGACTGCCAGGGTGGGCCTACTCCGAGAGTCGAGGATCTCCACGGCCTCGACTCCGGTCACGGTGAAACCCATCTTGTGTCCTCCTCCTGGTCGGTCCTCTCAGTCTCACAGCTTCGGAGTTCGAGCACATGGGTCGAAGGTCACAACCACCCCACCCGTCCCCGAGCACCCATCTGTCGCCGGTTCCTCGGCTGGGCTCCTCAGCTCGTCGAGCTCGCTGGCATGGTGCCCCTCCTGTACGCACGCTGCGGACGACCGTGGGATGCATCAGCCCTTGGGCACGACTCGGCTCATGTGCACCGGCTCACGGGTCACCAGCGACCTCGGTGCCAACTCGGCCAGGGCGGGGAGAAAGGCCTCAATTCGCCAAGGGGAGTCGATGAACTCCAGAACCAAGGGAAGCCCAGTGGTTGAATCGGGGAACCGATTGGTTCGGATATTGCCTGACGAGCCGAACCCCTCGATGCCCCGCCAAAGGGTTGCCCCCGCAATTCCTTCGTGTCGGGCACGCTCGAGGATCACCTGGTGAAGTCCACGGTGGCCGGCTCGGTCGTCCTCGGTCAGGAACACGACGACCCTCAAGCCATCTTCTTCAGTCCCCACCATCCACCTCCCGAATCCGACGGTGACCGTTGCCGTCCTCTGCCTCTGCACACTATCTCGATCGTGCAGGGAACCACCTGGGCAAACGGAGAGCTCACCTGCAATTTCGGACGAGCTCTTGCTACGATGACGGTCGGCGATGGGGTTCGCAGAAACCGCCGACAGGCTGATGACTCCTACCGTGATCAAGTCCACGAGTGGTGGGCCGCGTGAAAGGGAGTCGTAGTTGCCATCGTTGGACGACGAAGCCGATGGTCTCCCCGTCGACCCGGACATCGAGCTCCGGACGGGCGACCCGCCTGCCACCGCCACCGAGCGCTCTCGTGAGCATCAGTCGCAGATGGCGATTGTGGTCGCCGTCGGCATCGGGGGCGCCTTCGGAGCAGTGGCCCGGTATGCGGTGTCGCTCGGCATTCCCACTGCCACCGCCGGCTTTCCCTGGAGCACGTTCGTCGTGAATGTGACGGGAAGTGCGTTCCTCGGTCTCCTCCTCGTCGTATTGGTGGAACAATTCCCCAGGGGCAGGCTGACTCGACCGATCGTGGGCACCGGGGTCGTCGGGGCGTACACCACGTTCTCGACCTTCGAGGTCGATGCCGTGAACCTGGTACGTGGCGGGCACCCGACGACGGCGGTGATCTACGTAACTGCCAGCGTGATTGCCGGCCTCGTGGCTGTCTGGGCTGGGATGACCGGTGCTCGAGCCCTACTGCAAATTGAACGACAGCTCCAGGAGGACATGTGATGGCGGCAGCTCTCGATGGGTCGATCACCAGCCATCAGGCAACGCGGCTCTCCATCTTGCTCACCATCCGTGACCACGCCCATCACCATTCGCTGATGGTCAAGCTCGTGCAGCGTGCCCGTGATGCAGGTCTTGCCGGCGGAACCGTGTTCGAGGCGCAGGAAGGGTACGGCACCTCGGGAAGGCTCCACCGCAGGCACCTCTTTTCCGAAGACGCACCGGTGGTCATTGTGATCGTGGATCACCCTGATCGGATCGGGTCGTTTCTCGACAGTGTGGAAGACCTCCTCGAAGGTGTCGTCTTCATGGTCGACGATGTCGAAGTCATCGAAGTCTGACTGCAGGATGCGGAGGGGACCCGAGCGATGAGACCCCTTCTCTTCGTCGCCGTCGCTGGTGGTGGGCTCGTTGGTGCTCCATCCCGCTACCTGGTCGACCGTGCCATCACCAACCGGTTCGATTCCGATCTGCCCTGGGGCACCTTCACCATCAACATGACCGGATCGCTCCTCCTCGGCATCCTCACGGGTCTCTCGCTGGGACACCACCTTCCGGCGATCCCCGAGGCCCTGCTTGCCACGGGCTTCTGTGGTGCGTACACGACGTTTTCCACCTTCACCTACGAGACGGTCAGATTGATCGAAGACGGGCAGCTGGGCGAGGCCGCCGGAAATGTCATGGGCAGCGTGGTCATCGGACTGGCTGCAGCCGCTGCTGGCGTAGCCATCGGTCTCGCCATTTGAAACACGAGTCGCCCGCCGTGCTCGAGCGAGCAGCGGTGGTCCAGTTGACCACCGTCGGCCTCGACCGTCTGTGATCCGTCGGGTTCGAAGCTCGATGGCAGCGCCACGGTGGAGGTCCTCTTGGTCTGCGGTGCGTCCGGTGGTGGCCGGACTGCCCAGCGCTCACCTCCCCTGAGGGTATCCGATCGTTCTGGCTGCGCCACTGCTGGGCGAGCTCGACCGGGTAAGTCGAACGTTCGGCGAATGTGCCCTCATGGATCCGGCGCCTCGGCAGGTCCACATCGGCTGCTTCCCTGGCTCAATAAGCGACGGTGATGCGGCGGCGCAGCGCGTCGGGTTTCCAGGCTTCGGGGAAGTCAGGGGCGTCGACGAGCCCGACGCATGGAGCGTGGGTCTGCCTGACTACCAGTCGCAGGCGATGTACTTCGATTCGAGGTACTCGAGCATGCCCTCGTGGCCGCCCTCGCGCCCGAGCCCGCTCTGCTTGGTCCCACCGAAGGGCGCCGCAGGGTCTGAGACGAGCCCGCGGTTGAGTCCGACCATGCCGCTGTCGAGCGCCTCGGAGACGCGCAGGCCCCGTCCGAGGTCGCTCGTGTAGAGATAGGAGACGAGGCCGTGGACGCTGGCGTTGGCCATCTCGATGACCTCGGCCTCGGTGTCGAAACTGACGATCGGGGCGACCGGTCCGAAGATCTCCGTGCCGAGGATATCCGCCGACGGCTCGACCCCGGTGAGCACCGTCGCCGGGTAGAACCACCCGGGGCCCTCGGGCACCTCGCCCCCGACGACCGCCTTGGCTCCCTCTGCGAGTGCGCCCAATACGAGCTCGGCCACCTTGTGGCGGCTCGAGGAGTTGACGAGCGGCCCGAGCTGGACGCCTTCGCCGAGGCCGGGGCCCACCTCCAGCCCGGACATCTCATGGGCGAGACGCCGCGAGAACTCTTCGGCGATCCCTCGTTGGACGTAGAACCGGTTGGCCGAGGTGCAGGCTTCGCCGCCGTTGCGCATCTTCGCCAGCATCGCTCCGGCGACCGCCGCGTCGAGGTCGGCGTCGTCGAAGACGAGGAAGGGGGCATTGCCACCTAGCTCCATCGAGCAGTTCACGACGTTTTCGGCAGCGGTGCGCAGCAACTCCTGACCCACCTCGGTCGAGCCGGTGAACGAAAGCTTGCGGACCCGGGGGTCGGCGAGGAGCGCCGCGACGAAATTCGACGAGCGGTTCGAGGGGACGACGTTGACGACTCCGCCAGGGACCCCGGCCTGTTCGAGGACCTGTGCGATGGCGAGGGCGGTGAGCGGTGTTTCGGACGCAGGCTTGCACACGACGGTGCAGCCTGCGGCGAGGGCTGGTCCGATCTTGCGGGTCAGCATGGCGGCCGGGAAGTTCCACGGGGTTACGAGTACGGCAACACCGATGGGCTGGCGGACAACGAGGATCTTGTGCGCCCCTGACGGCGCGATGGTGATCTCACCGGTATTGCGGACCGCTTCTTCGGCGTACCAGCGGAAGAATTCCGCGGCGTAGGCGATCTCACCGCGTGCGTCGGGGAGCGCCTTGCCGTTCTCGAGAACGACCAGCTGGGCGAGCTCCTCGTGCCGCTCGGTCATGATCTCGAATGCCCGGCGGAGGATCTCGGAGCGAGCGCGCGGGGGAGTGGCCGACCAGGCGGGCATCGCCACCGAGGCAGCGTCGACCGCCAGTGTGGCGTCGTCCAGAGTGCCGTTGGCGACCCTGGTGAGCGTCTCGCCGGTGGAGGGGTCGGCGACGGCGATGAGCGAGCCGTCCGAGGAGGAACGCCATTCGCCGCCGATGTAGCAGCCCGTCGGCAGATTGCCTGCGATGGCGGCGAATGCTTCGCGGTGCGCCGTGTCGGTACGGTCAGGGGTTGTTGCCTCTGTCGTCATGCAAGCGACCTCCTTGCCCTCACGACGGTGTGTGCTGGCAACGGTAGCTCGCGCTCTCAGAGGTGTCCACAGCGGGCTCGGTGACCATGGGCCCGATCAGAGCGCCGATGGCGGGGGAGGGTCGGAGGTTGCGGCCGACGCGATCGGCGCACCGCTGTCCTCCGGGACGAGCGTGGGGGTCGAACGGTTCAGGGTTTCTCCCCTGAAGAACGAAGGGCTGCCGAACCGCATGAGGATCATGCCCACGACACCGACCAGCGCCGAGACCAGGGCGATGAGGAAGACCCCGCCCACGTCGGAGTGCGGTGGAAATGGCATGTGCCACGAGGTGTAGCTCTGGGCCTGCACGTTGTCGTAGTTCCAGTCCTCCCAGAGGCTCCAAACCATGGCGAAGTAGAGCATCACTCCTCCGAGCAAAGGGAAGATGCCCTTCATCCACAGGTCCCGCCTGCTGCGGTTGAGCACCTTCCGGTAGTACCAGGCACAGGTGAAGCCGGTGAGACCGTAGTAGAAGGCGATCCACACCCCGATGGCGGTTACCGCGTCGGGGATGAGGTTGCCCCCGGCGAAGTGATTGAACGCCACGTACAGCACGATCGAGATGCCACCCATCGTCACCGTCGACACCGTCGGTGTCAGGTAGCGCCTGTGCATCCGTCCGAACGCATCGGGGATGGCCTTGTACACGGCCATCGACAGTGTGGTGCGCGCCGTGGGCAGGATGGTGGTCTGGGTGGAGGCGGCCGCCGAGGTCAGCACCATCAGGATGAGCAGTTTGGCGGCGATCGAACCGAGCGTCGAGTGGCCGAACACCGCGGTGCCCAGGCTCGAGAACACATCGCTGTAGTTGGCGGGGTTCGCCAGCCCGATACCGGTCTTGCCGACGCCGGCAAAGGCCTGGGCACCCAGGGTGACGATGAAGTAGATGACGAGCAACAAGACGGTGGAGATGATGGCGCCAAGTCCCGGGTTCCGCGTGCGATCGGACGTCTCCTCGTTGATCGACACCGCGGTGTCCCAACCCCAGTAGATGAAGAGCATGAGGAGGAGGCCGGCGATGACCTTCGAGAGCGAGGGGCCGTGGAACGGGTTGAACCAGTCCCAGTTCGGAGTGATATGGGTCGAGGGCGCGGTTCCGATGGCCACGCGTATGAGAGCCACGACGGCGAACACCACGAGGATGACCACCTCGACCGAGAGGAGTACCCGTTGGATCGCAGCTGACAGTTCGATGCCCCGGTAGCAGACATAGGTCAGGAGCGCGATGAAGAGGACGCCGACGAGGAGGACCCATTCGCTGGTCGGGTTCTGCCCGATGCCCTTGGCATTGAAGAGCAGGAAGACGTACTGTCCGGTCACTTGGGCCAGGCTCGCCATCACCAGTATGTCGGAGGCGACGATGCCCCATCCCCCCATCCAGCCCACCCAGGGTCCGAAGGTCCGTGTCCCCCAGGTGAAGGTGGTCCCGCAGTCGGGGTCCGCCTTGTTGAGCTCGCTGTAGCCGATGGAGACGAAGAGCATGGGTATGAAGGCGAGCACCACGACCAACGGTGACAGGACGCCGACCGCCACCACGATCAGGCCGAGGGTGGCCGCCAGGCTGTAGGCGGGGGCGGTGGACGCGATCCCGATCACGATGTTGGAGACCAGGCTCAGCGCGTCGGACTTGAGCCCCTTCTCTTTCGGTGCCTCCGCCGGCCCGTCCGCGTTCGTCGTGTTGAAAGTCATGTCATATCGGGCTCTCATCGAGCATTGCATCGGCTACCTTGACGAAGCCGACGATGTTGGCACCCGCCACGTAGTCGCCCGGCCGGTCATACTCCTCAGCCGTCTGGCGGACCGTGTCGTGGATGCGCCGCATGATCGCCTGCAGACGTCCGTCGACCTCCTCCTTGGACCACTGGACGAGCTGCATTCCCTGGGCCATCTCCAGCCCGGACACCGCCACCCCGCCGGCGTTCGCCGCCTTGCTCGGTGCATAGAGAACGCCGGCGGCGGTGAGGCGATCGACGCCCTCGGAGACCGTCGGCATGTTCGCCCCTTCAGCCACCAGCGTCACCCCACCTTTCACCAGGTTGTCGGCGTCCTTCGCACTGATCTCGTCCTGCGTGGCGCTGGGGAAGGCGCACTGCGCGGGCACGCACCAGAGGGGGTTCTCGTCGCCCCCCGTGGCGGGGTGGTAGGTCGCATGCTCGAACTCCTCCGCGTACTCGCGGATCCGACCCCGGCGCTCGTTCTTGAGGCGCTTGACCCATTCGAGCTTCTCGCGGTCGATGCTGTCGGGATCGTGGATGAACCCGTCGGAGTCGGAGAGGGTGACGACGTGGGCACCGAGGTCGAGGAGCTTCTCCACGGTGAATTGGGCGACGTTCCCGCTGCCCGAGACGAGGCATGTCTTGCCTCCGAGGACGTCGTCCCTGGTGGCCAGCATCTCCCGTGCGAAGTACACGACCCCGTACCCGGTGGCCTCCTGGCGAATCTGCGAGCCGCCCCACTTGATCCCCTTGCCGGTGATGGCGCCGACGAACCGCTTTGCGATGCGCTTGTACTGGCCGAAGAGGTAGCCGATCTCACGCTCACCCACGCCGATGTCCCCGGCGGGCACATCGGTGAACTCCCCGATGTAGGGGTAGAGCTCGGTCATGAAGGACTGGCAGAACCGGCGGATCTCCGACTCGCTCCGCCCCTTCGGGTCGAAGTCCGAGCCGCCCTTGGCCCCACCCATCGGCAGGGTGGTCAGCGAGTTCTTGACCGTCTGCTCGAAGGCCAGGAACTTCAACAGGCCTGCGTTCACGGTGGGATGGAACCGCAGCCCTCCCTTGTAGGGGCCGATGGAGCTGCTCATCTGGACGCGGAATCCCCGGTTGACGTGGATCTCCCCGTCGTCGTCCACCCAGTTGACGCCAAAGCTGATCACCCGATCGGGCTCCACCAGTCGTTCGAGGATCTTGTCCTGCATGTACCGGGGACGTTGGACGAGCACCGATTCGAGCGACCTGGTCACCTCGCGGACGGCCTGGTGGAAGTCGGCCTCGCCCGGGTTGTTGGCTTCGACCTTGGCCAGGACCTCGCCCAGGTGCTCCCTTGCCCGGGTCGTTGCCTGTCGGGGCCGCGAGGTTCCGGGGGTCATCTCCACATCTTTGAATGCGCGGCGGAGAAACGGCAGAGTCGAAAGTCCCGAAGGTGCCCTCCCGGCGCTCCCACCCGGCGACGGCGCGCGGACCTGGCCCCCTGGAGCGGCCCCGGGGGATGGGACCTTCGGCACTGGTCGCGCCCGCCACCGGGTGTGGATACTGTGGAGGAGAGCGGTGCAGCTCCGGCTCCCCGGGGCGGCAGGGATCGACGGAGGCAATCATGCGAGTACTGGTCATCGGAGCAGGGGGCGTGGGGAGCGCCGTCGCCAAGACGGCAGCAAAATGGGATCTCTTCGAGCACGTCGGAGTGGCGGACTACGACGTCAGGCGGGCGCAGCAGGCGGTCGCCGGCCACGGTGACCGGTTCGCTGCCTACCAGCTTGATGCGGGTGACGAGCGTGCCGTCGAGGGTCTGATCCGGAGCGAACGTGCGGACGCCGTCCTCAACGCCCTCGACCCCCGTTTCGTGATGCCGGTCTTCCGGGCTGCGTTCGCCGCCGGAGTGACCTACCTCGACATGGCCATGTCGCTGTCTCATCCGCATCCGACGGAGCCGTACCGGCTGCCCGGGGTCAAACTCGGGGACGACCAGTTCGCCCTGGAGGACCAGTGGAAGGAGCGCGGTCTTCTGGCTCTCTGTGGTATCGGTGTGGAGCCGGGGCTCTCCGACGTGTTCGCCCGCTACGCGGCGGACAACCTGTTCTCGTCCATCGACGAGATCGGCGTCCGCGACGGTGCGAACCTGGTCGTCGAGGGCTACGAGTTCGCCCCGTCGTTCTCCATCTGGACCACGATCGAGGAGTGCCTGAACCCGCCGATCGTCTGGGAGAAGGGCAAGGAGTGGTTCACGACGGCGCCCTTCAGCGAGCCCGAGACGTTCACCTTCCCGGCCGGCATCGGGCCGGTCGAGTGCGTCAACGTGGAGCACGAGGAGGTGCTGCTCATCCCCCGCTGGGTCGATGCGCAGCGGGTGACCTTCAAGTACGGGCTGGGCGACGAGTTCATCGGCGTGCTCTCCACCCTGCACAAGCTGGGGCTCGACTCGACCACCCCGATCCGCGTCGGCAACGTCGAGGTCTCTCCGCGGGACGTGGTCGCCGGGTGCCTGCCCGACCCGGCCCAGCTCGGGGACCGGATGTCCGGGTTGACCTGTGCCGGCACCTGGGTCACCGGCACCGGCAAGGACGGCAGCCCCCGCGAGGTGTACCTCCACCACGTGGTCGACAACGCCTGGTGCATGTCCGAGTTCGACTCCCAGGCCGTGGTCTGGCAGACCGCCATGAACCCGATTGTCGCCCTCGAGTTGCTCGACTCGGGCGCCTGGTCCGGTCAGGGCGTCCTGGGGCCCGAAGCCCTGCCGGCGGACCCCTTCCTCGACCTGGTCAACAGCCACGGGGCCCCGTGGGGCCTGGACGAGCGCACGCCCGCCAAGGCCTGACGGTCATCCCGGCCGGCACAGGGCCATGGCCGACGATCCACCCGGAGCCGAGGCGACGCCGAGGCTCCCGACTGCTCGATGAAAGGAGCACTCCCCATGGCCAAGGTGCAGCTGAAGAACTTCATCGACGGTGCCTCGCTCGAGGCGACGGGCGGCCAGACCTACGAGCTCGTCGACCCGGTGACCGGCGAGCCGTACGCCGATGCCCCGCGGTCCCAGCCCCAGGATGTGGACCGGGCGCTCCGGGCCGCACAGGATGCATTCGACACGTGGTCGAGGACGACCCCCTCTCAGCGGAGCCGGGCGGTGCTCAAGTTCGCCGACGCCCTCGAGGCCCGGGCGGACGAGCTGGTCGACATCGAGTGCCGCAACACGGGCAAGCCGCGGGCCCTGACCACCTCCGAGGAGATCCCGCCGACCCTCGACCAGATCCGCTTCTTCGCCGGTGCGTGCCGGCTCCTCGAGGGCCGGTCCGCCGGCGAGTACATGGAGGGGTTCACCTCGTTCGTCCGCCGCGAGCCGGTCGGCGTCTGCGCCCAGATCACCCCGTGGAACTACCCGATGATGATGGCGGTGTGGAAATTCGCCCCGGCGATCGCCGCCGGCAACACCGTCGTCCTCAAGCCGGCACACACCACGCCGGCGAGCACGCTGTTCCTGGCCGAGGTGGCCGCCGAGTTCTTCCCACCCGGTGTGTTCAACGTGGTCTGCGGCCTCAATCACGAGATGGGGGCGGCACTGCTCGAAAGCCCGATCCCCCGCATGATCTCCATCACCGGGAGCGTCCGCGCCGGGCGTGAGATCGCCAGGGCGGCAGCGGAGGACCTCAAGCGGGTGCATCTCGAACTGGGCGGCAAGGCCCCGGTCATCGTCTTCGACGACGCCGACGTGGAGTCGACCGCAGAGGGGATCGCGGTGGCCGGGTACTTCAACGCAGGCCAGGACTGCACCGCGGCCACCCGTGTGCTGGCCGGTCCCCGGATTCACGACGACCTGGTCTCCGCTCTCACCGAGGCGGCACGTCGCCGTAAGCTCGGCGGGTCGGACGATGCCGACGTGGACGTCGGCCCGCTCAACAGTGCCGTGCAGCTCGAACGGGTGAGCGGCTTCTGCGAACGCCTCCCGGACCACGCCGAGATCCAGACGGGCGGGCAGCGCTTCGGCGATCGGGGGTTCTTCTACGAGCCCACAGTGGTCACCGGCCTCGCTCAGGACGACGAGATCATCCAGGAGGAGGTCTTCGGCCCTGTCGTCACGGTGCAGCGCTTCGGCGACGAGGACGAGGCGGTCAGGTGGGCGAACGACGTGGAGTTCGGGCTGGCATCCTCGGTGTGGACCAGGGACCACGCGCGGGCGATGCGGGTGTCGGCGCGCCTCGACTTCGGCTGCGTGTGGATCAACACCCACATCCCGCTCGTCGCCGAGATGCCACACGGCGGCTTCAAGCACTCCGGGTACGGGAAGGACCTGTCCGTCTACGGCCTCGAGGACTACACGCGGATCAAGCACGTGATGAGCGCTACTGCTCAGTAGCAGCGCCGCCCGGACCCGGGCGATCCACCTACCCGGAGAGCCGTAGGTGTCGTGTTCGCTAATCCGTTCCCCCGCCCCCGCCCGACAGCGCCGGGCGCAGGAGATCGCGGACAGACACCATGCCGACCACGTGACCCTGGTCGTCGAGCACGGGTAGATGGCGGATGGCGCCGTCGAGCATCTGGTACCCGGCGTCGGCGAGCGTGTCCCCCACCCGCGCCGCGACCACGTGCTTGACCATCGCGTCCTCGGCGGTGACGGCATCCAGATCCGCCCCCTGGGCGACGAGTGCCACGACATCGCGTTCCGAGATGATGCCCAGGGATCGTTGCTCGTCTCCGACCACCAGCGCGCCGACGTTCTCGACCCACATGGTGTGCGCGACTGCCCGCAGCGTCTCGTCGGGACGGGCGAATACCGGCTCCCGGTGCTCGAGACTCCCGATTTTGTCCTGGAGATATGACGCCATCACGCCTCCTTCGGTCGTGAAGCCTGGTTCCGCTCCGCACGGGAGCCGTGCACCTGCCTCCTAGACCTCACTATCAGTGTGATGCCGATGCCCGACCCCGCGACAGGGCCGAAGGTCACCTGCTCGTGGCGTTCGTCGAGAGGAGCGACCAGGGACGTGCCACCGGCCGCCTCTCCGTTTACGTCGCGGTTGGACGTCGAAACATGAACCACGCGTAGGGCCCGGCCTCGGGTGCCTGTGCCTCGGATCGGATTGCAAATCCGTGGCGCTCGTACCAGGGCACGGTCCGGGGATTGCCGGTCACCAGAAAGCTCGGTTCGCCGAGGGCATCCACCCGGGCCAGGCCATCGGCCAGGAGGAGGCGCCCTACGCCGGACCCGCGCCGGTCGGGGTCGACTGCAACCAGGTCGATGTACCAATGGGGCTCGGCGGGGCGGTGGCCTTCGACCCAGCTCCAGAATCGGATCTGGCGCTCGGGACAGCCACCCCGAGCGGCGAGAGCCGGCCCCACGACGGCGTCGATGGCCTCGTCGTCGTAGCCGGCACCTGGCGGGAGCCAGCCGGCGGCGCCGGACCTGTCCCCGGTTACCCACAACCATCCTCGGCGCGCCAGTTGGCGGGTCGCCTGGAGGAGCTCGAGGTCGATCAGCCCGGCAGGATCGTCGCACGCCAGACACCACCGCTCGATGGGATCTTCGGCGAACGCTCGGGCCAGGAGGCCGGCGACCGGGACCACCTCGTCGATCGAAGCCCTGCGCACACGGCGCGCCGTCGAGCCCTCGGTTGTAGGTCCGCTGGCCGGGGTCATCCTGAGCGCCGCGGGTCGAGTATCGCCTCGGCCACGGCGACAACCTCCGTCGGTGTCCTGCCCGTGGTGTCGACCACCGTGGCCGATGCCCACGGGTCCATCGAGCGGGCCAACGCTTCCCTCACCCCAGGCGTCGCCTCGGAGATGTCGGCATGCCCCGCGAGCCGACGCACGATCCGTCGATCTGCTTCCTCCGGGGTCGTGACACAGTGCAGCTCGACGAGGTCGCTCGACGTCGCAACGGCCACGGCCCGAGCCAGATCTCGCCAGGCGGCGTCGACCCACGAGGCGTCGAGGACGACGGACTCGCCCAACCCGAGAGACTGCTCGGCCTTCCGGATCAGTTCCTCGTAGACGGCCGTTGTCGCCGCAGGCTCGTAGCGGCCCTCGCCGTAGCCGGGACGCTGTTCGTTGGTGCTTCCACCGACCTCCCTGCGGATCTCGTCGGACCGGAGGACGCGCCAGTCCCGTGCCTCTCCGAGCCCGGCGGCAAGTGTGGACTTGCCCGTGCCGGGGAGTCCACCCACCAGTACCAGCGCCACCCGGGCCTGTCGAAGGTGGCTGAGCGCGACCTCGTGGAAGAGGGAGGCCGCCGTTCGTGCATCGTCTGTGGCCTGCTGCGAGCGGAGACAGCACACTTTGGCCCGGACGTAAGCACGAGAAGCGCAGTAGAACTGGACGAGGGTGTCGGGGAACCGGTCACCGGCAAGCTCCTGGTAGTCGAGGAGGAAGCGGGCGGCCGCCTCGGGACGGCCGAGCCGCTCGAGATCCATGGCCAGAAATGCCGCGTCGGCGGTGACATCGCCGTAGCGCAACGCGTCCGAGAACTCGATGCAGTCGAGGATCCGGACCCCGTCGTCGAGGCAGAAGATGTCCTCGGCCTGCAGGTCCCCGTGGCCGTCGCACACACGACCCGAGGTGATCCGTTGGTCGAGCAATGGCCCACGGCCGTCGACCCAGCGGAGCGCAAGGGACCGGATCTCCTCGTCGACCCCTGCATCGAGGATCGTTCCCAAGAAAGGCTCGGTCTCGGAGAAGTTCGCCTCCCAGGCGGCCAGCAGCGCCGGGCCGGTGGCCGCCGCCGAGATGTCCGCCGACCGGGCTGCCCGGCCATGGAATGCAGCCAGTGTCCCGGCCACCTGCCGGAGCCAAGCAGAGAGCTCATCCCCCCGCCGGGCGAGCGATGCCAGCCGACGGCTGTCGGGCATGCGCCGCATGACGACCATGTGGTCGACGGGCTCCCCATCCATTCGCACTTCAGCGACGCCGAGGTAGACGTCGGGGGCCAATCGTCGATTGAGCGCCACTTCGAGGTGGCAGTCGGCCTCGCGGACCTCGGGCCGGCGAAAATCCAGGAACTCGAAGTGGACGGGCTTCCGCAGCTTGTACACCCGGTCACCGAGGAAGAAGAGTACGGAGACGTGCGTCTCGACAACGGCGGCCGGCTGTGTAGTCGCGGCATGACCCGGCTCATCTGCGTGGCCCGCGGTGGACGTGCCCCCGCCGCGTCGTCGATCCCTGCTCACGACTCCCAGCTTCGATGACGGGCCCGGGAAAGGCCAGAGTCGGAAGTCCTTGCCCTCCTCGGCGTCAGGCGGACCCGTTGTCGCCGGCTTCGGCGGCGGTCTCGGCTGCCGCGTGCGCCGGTGGCTTCGCGCGCAGGACCTTTGCCACCGAGCCTGCGGTCAGGGCGGCCGCACCCAGCACGGAGATCCGGGTCAACGACTTCGACAGATGCGGGCCCAATCGCAGGCGGCCCGGCCCGGAGCCGATCAGCGCGAGCGCTACGGCAAGGTTGGTGAGCGGGAGCTCGAAGCCCCCCTTCTGTGCCATCGGTCCTTGCTTCCGGTGGACGGAGGTGGCGACGACCATGGCCCCGGCGATGGCCAACGGGCCCAGTGGGTCGGCGATGCCGGTGACCGTGAGGATCCCGCCGCCGAGCTCGCTCGCCCCGGCGAGCGTCGCCATTGCCTTCCCGGGCCGCAAGCCCAGCGCTTCGAACCCTGCCCCAGCGGCATCGAGGCCAGGGCCGTCAAATGCACCGAACAGCTTCTGGGCTCCGTGCACGGAGAGATACCCACCGAGCACGGCTCGGGTGGCGAGTAGGCCGACGTTACCCATCTGGAACCTCCTGGTTGCGTGACCACGTGGGGCCACTGCTGAGAGCGAACAGCTTACGAAACAATAGTAACTATGTCCAAGTAAGCTAATAACCGTGACACCTCCCGATGATGAAGAAGGGGTGTGCGGGGCCATCACCCAGGTCTTTTCTCTTCTGGGAAAACGCTGGAGCGGTCTGATCATCGCGACCCTGCTCGACGGTCCCGCCCGCTTTTCCCGGATCGTCCGTCTCGTGCCCGGTGTGAGCGAGCGCATGCTGTCCGAGCGCCTCAACGAGCTTACCGCCGCAGGCCTGATCACACGGGAGGTGGACGAGGGGCCGCCGGTCACCGTCCAGTACCGGCTGACCCCGCGGGGGGAGGCGCTTCGGCCGGCGCTCGCGGAGCTCGAGCGCTGGGGAAGCGAGCAGCTCGTGGAGCGCGGCGCTACCCCGGCTGCCGTCGGTGCGGCTCGGAGTGGTCCCAGTCGGCGAGCAGGGCACGGAGCGCAGTGAGGAGGATGAGTGGCTGGTCGAGCATGGCGTGGTGGCCGGCCTCGGGGATCTCCACCACCGGCGTGACCCGACCCAGCTCGTCGTACATCGACCGCCCGATGTCGGCGGTCACCAGGCCGTGCTCGGACCGGAGGAGGGCCAGTCGGCACAACACTCGCGAGAGGTAGGGCAGAGCGATCCCGCGGATCCCGCCTCCGAACTGGGCAAAGATCTCCCGGTCGAACTTCCACTGCCACCCACCGGCCACCGGCCGGAGCGAGCGCCGGGCGACATGGTCGATGACATAGTCGAGGTAGTGCTCCTGGGCGGGGACGGTGCGGAAGTGCTGCACGGCCTCCTCCTCGGTGGGGTAGACGCGGGGACGGCCGAACGCCTCTCGGAGCCGGTAGGCGCCGATCTCGGGGTCGGGTTCGGTCACCGGCGAGTCGCACACGATGGCCCCGCTCACCTGGTCACCATGGCGTGCCGCGGTGGCGACAGTGACGAACCCGCCCATGCTGTGCCCGACGATGACCGGCGCCCCGGCGATCTGTCCGGCCGCGGCCACCGCCATCACCTCCTCGGTCCACTGCTCGAGCGAGTAGCGGTCCCGGTGGCCGCTGTCGCCGTGCCCGGACAGGTCGATGCAGAGCACGCGGAACTCGTCGCTGAACGGGGCGGCCACGTGCGTCCACCAGTGGGCGTGGGCGCCGCCGCCGTGGACGAAGACCAGGCCGCGCGCGCCGGGCCTGCCGCACGCCAGGGCGTGGATCGCGCACCCGTCCACCGCTACCTCGACGTCGACCTGGGGGACGGCCAGTGCGCGACGGAACCACTCCGGGGCACGGGTGTGCGGCCGATACTCCTCCATCCCGAGATCAGAGCACATCGGGGGCACCCGAACGGCGCGCAGGCCCTGTCGGCGCATGATGTGTGCGGCCCGACGGCTGCGCGGTCGGCCTGGCGTCGGCGTGGATGTGTGCTGTGCGGAAGGTTCTGTGCTCGATGGGCGTCGGCCCACATGCAGAGCTGTTGGCGCTGTCCGGCGAGACCTTTCGCGTCTACGCAGGCCGCCACGGCTACGACCTCGATCTGCGTCAGGTCGCCCCGTCGACCGACAGGCCCATTCCGTGGGCAAAGGTTCTGCTCCTCCGGGAAGCGCTCTCCCGCTTCGACCTGGTGCTGTGGATCGATGCCGACGCCGCCGTCGTCGATCCATCCGTCGACATCGCCGATCTGCTCGGCGGGCGGGACCTCATGGGCATGGTGGCGCACGCCACGCCGGAGAGCGACGACCCGATTCCAAACTGTGGGGTGTGGCTGGTGCGGTCCCATCGCATGACCCGGAAGTTCCTCGACGACGTCTGGCGCTCTACCGCGTACATCGAACACAAGTGGTGGGAGAACGCCGCCGTCATGGACCTGCTGGGGTACGAACTGGCGCCTGCGGTGCGCCTCGTGCGGCCCACGCCGATGTACCGGCGCACCCACTTCCTGCCGACCGAGTGGAACAGCATTGCCGCGGACGGCTCCCCGACCGCCCGGATCGTCCACTTACCGGGCGCCCCCCTCGCCGAACGGATCACCGGGCTCGAGGCGGCCGTGGCCCGGCTGCACGCAAGTGAAGGGGACGCTTCGGTCTGACATGGTCGGCTGCCGTCGACCGGTGACCCCTCGGTCATTGTGCGTCGTGCTGGGCGACATCCGGCGCACCGGTCAACAGCGCGACCGGCCGTCCCACCCCCAACGGCTGGTCAGTCCGGGCTCTCCTGGACGGCCTCCGGATTCCACGGCGAGCGCAGCGGCGTAGTTCGCCGCGACGGCCACGTCCTCGACGAGCACGCCCTGGTGATCGGCGGCCTCGGGCCCCTCCCCCATCCCCGTCCCGCGGCACTTGACCCTGGCCTCGTGCCGCACCCACAGGCGGAAGAAGACCGCGGTGCGGAGCTCCGGCTCGGTGGACTCGAGGAGTTCCATCATCTCCGCGTCGAAGGCCCGCCGGGCCAGTGCCAGCTCGTCGAGCCCCTGGCGGATCCGCTCCACGTCGGCTCCCACCTCGCGATCGGGGGACACGGCCACCAACGCAAGGTCCCCGGAATGGGAGAGATTGAAGTGGAGTCGGGCAGAGTCGGCACCGGCCAGTGCGGGCTTGTCCTTCGGCCCGAGGTCGAAGGCCACCGCGGACGGCGCCATCCCGAGGTAGCCGCCGAGGATCGAGCGCAGCGCAGCTCGGGATCGCACCCAGCGCGCGGCATGCTCCGGTGAGCGGAAGCGGGCCGCCCGTTGGCGTTCCTCGGGCGACAGGTCGGCAGCGACACCCGCCACCGTGTACCCGTCATGACCGTCGACTTCGATCCGCCACAGGTGCACCTGGCCCGGACCCGGGGCGGGGATGCCGCCCGGTTCGGCCCTATCCCAGTCGTGCGGCATGGGAGCCCGCCGCTTCCAGGCTCGAGGAGATGCAGCGGTCGAGACACTCGGCCAGGGAGGCGACAGCCGGCTCGCGGAGCATGCCGTGGTGCGAGCCCAGGACGATGTGCTGTTCGATTCCGCCGACCTCGAGCCCGAACCACCGGGCCAGTTGGGCCATCTGGAGGCCCTTGGAGTCCTCCTCGCAGAGCAGGAGGGTCACGGTGGCGCGGAGGCGAGGGGCCCGGTACCGAACCACGTTGGCATACGCGATGCGCAGGACCTCGTCGCGTCGGCGTTCGGAGAGCGAGGGGAAGGCCCCCCGGGTGGCGAAGTTGACCCAGTCGAGGGCCCGGGCGGCGACGTCCTGGCGCCGTCTGTGCCACTTCGAGGGTGCGACCGGTCGCTCGGTGGACCCGGGAGCAGACTTCGGCAGGAGGAATTCCTGCATCTCCAACTGCGACGGCCCGTTGACCCGTGCCCACTCGACGAGTGCCGCATGCACCGCACCCCGTTCTTCGTCGTCACCGAGGGGGAACGCCTCCTGGATGTCGTCCCGCGAGAGGTAGGCGGCATGGATGTAGCGGCTGACCTCCACACCGGCATGGGCTGCGACCGGCTCCCTGAGCCACTCGATGAACCTGTCGCCCGCCCCTCGGTCGGAGAACACGTCGCCGAGTTCGGCCCCTTCGACCGTGGCGTGCAGGCGAGCGACGTTCATCATGGGGTCGTAGAGCGCGCCGTTGGCCAAGTGGCGGCTCTTCCAGAACGGACCGATGGAATCGATCGACGCCATGAGCGCTACCGTCTCGCCGGCTGACTCCAACCGGGCCGCCATC
>Ga0181523_10002525_pt1 | contig 17726 bp, 16 predicted proteins | sample PEATcosm2014_Bin_43_FD_119752 | JGI IMG/M metagenome (GOLD analysis project Ga0181523, IMG submission 119752) | Peatland microbial communities from MTU Mesocosm Facility, Houghton, MI, USA - PEATcosm2014_Bin05_30_metaG | ecosystem: Environmental > Terrestrial > Soil > Wetlands > Peat | place...
CTACCGACGAGACCGTCGCCGTCATCACGCCAGAGGGCGATGCGGTCGTCGACGAGAAGCTCTCGGTATTGGGAGAGGACGGCAAGCTGCACGCCGTCGAAGAAGACATCTCCGTCCTGGGAGCTGGATCAATAACCATTGCCGGCAAGGTATCGGGCAAGACAGCCGCCAAGCGGACTACCAAGAAGCGGACCCCAGCCCGAAAGGCCGCGAAGAAGGCTGTGAAGAAGTCGGCTCCAGCCAAGAAGCGAACCCCAGCCCGAAAGGCCGCGAAGAAGGCTGTGAAGAAGTCGGCTCCAGCCAAGAAGCGAACCCCAGCCCGAAAGGCCGCGAAGAAGGCTGTGAAGAAGGCTGTGAAGAAGGCTGTGAAGAAGTCGGCTCCAGCTCGCAAACGTCCTGCCAAGAGAGCGACTAAGCGCTAGGCCATTCGTGGAGTCGGCAAGGCGAGATTGTCGGCCGAAGGCGAGCGAGATATCGCACCCCCAGTCCGGCGTGCGGGGCTACCTGGGGCCAGGCCGGTATAGGCCCTCAGGGGTGGCCCTTTCTGTGCTTCTTCACCCTCGGGGTGGGTTCAGCAATGACCGGACGCACCCAGTTGTATTCGCTGCCCAGCCGGTCGAGGACGGCCAGGAACTCGACATGGGAGAACTGCGAGTTGTCTCCGACATGCTTGCGGGCCTCTGCGGCGACGACCTGGCCGGCGGCGTCGTCCATGCAGTGGAACAGCACGCAAGCCGCCTTCGGACCGAGCTGATCGAGCAACTCGGCGAGCCGCTTGTCCTCCTGGCCAACGTGCGATTGGTGCAGGCGTCCTGCGTGCGTCGCAGTCTTGGTGCCTCCAAATACCGAGATCGCCTGGAGGAGTCCGAGCCCGGTCAGGATGCCCGCCGTCAACTTGGTTGCCGAGACAGCGAGGCCCCTGCTCGTCAATACGCGGGACTGGACGAGTTTGAATGAACCGTCCTGATTGTGGGTGACGATGAACGCCGCCGCCTTGCCCTTGTGTGCATTCTTTCGAAAGTCACGACCGAGCGACGCCACCATGCGCTCAGCGGCACGTCTGCTCTTGAAGCGGACAAGGACGATCGATGCGGACCCAGGCCCAGGTGGTTCACGCCCCCCAGGTTGGGCAGCCTGGGTAGGTGTCTTCGGAACGTCCATGGTCATCGGCTCCTCCGACCACAGCGGGGTAGGTCAGGTCTCCGACGAGCATGGGCCGAATCAACCGGTCAGACCAGAGACGAAGGTCCCTCCGGTCCGACCACGAGCTCCCCGGCCCTCTGAGGACACTTGTCGGGCGGATCGCCGGTTGCGCTCAGAGCCGGCGTTGATGTGGATCGGGGTCGGTCGTTACGGCCGCAGAAGTCGCCGCACAAGCGAGAGTGGCGCTTCGCAGCAGGGCGTTTCCCTGGCGGCTCAGCGGGTGAGCCTCGCCTCTGCGAGAATACGGCAATGGGCGTTCCCGATACCGGTTCGCGAACGCTGGCATTCCTGTTCACGGACATCGAGGGCTCAACGCGTCTTTGGGAACAACATGGCGATGCCATGCGTGGTGCGCTTGCACAGCACGATGGGCTGTTGCGACACAGCGTGGAGTTGCGGGGCGGAGCCGTGGTCAAGACGACCGGGGACGGGCTACTCGCCGTGTTCGACGAACCGGCTGTCGCGATCGCCGCGGCCATTGATGCCCAGCGCGCGCTCGGGGCGGCAGCATGGGGTGACACTGGCGTCCTCAGAGCGCGGATGGCCGTGCACTGCGGCCCGGCGACTGAGCGCGACGGCGATTACTTCGGCACCACCTTGAATCGTGCTGCGCGTCTCATGGCGTTGGCTCACGGCGGCCAGATCGTGACGTCGGAAACGGTCGCACTACTGGTGCGCGAGGTGCGCCTTGCGGACGACGCGACACTGCGCGACATGGGCGAACATCGACTGCGCGACCTTTCGCATGTCGAGCACGTGTACCAGATCGAAGCAGCGGGACTCCGGAGCGACTTTGCCCCACTGCGATCGCTGGACGCCTATTCCACCAACTTGCCGTCACAACTAACGAGCTTCATCGGCCGCGAAGACGAAATCGAGATTCTGACCACCCTCGTGCAAGCGCACCGGCTGGTCACGCTCACCGGTGTCGGCGGCGTCGGGAAAACGCGTCTCGCGATGCGCGTCGCGGCCGAGCTTCTTCCGGAGGCAAGTGACGGTGTGTGGTTGTGCGAGCTCGCCGCTGCGGACGCTGAGGAGGCCGTCCTCGAGATTGTGACGCGAGCTCTTGGCGTTATTCCACGGGCTGGCATGTCGGCCCGCGACAGCATCCTCGATCATCTCCGTGGGCGGGACTGCCTGATCGTGCTCGACAACTGCGAGCATTTGCTCGATGTTGTCGCCGACCTCACTGAGGCGATCCTCCGTGGCTGCGAGCAGGTTCGGGTGCTGGCCACAAGTCGCGAAGGATTGGGCGTCGACGGCGAGCAGCTGCGGCCGATCCGCTCGCTTCCTGTTCCGGAACTGCCGACGGCGGCCGCCGTCTTGTCCACGGACGCCACGACGCTGTTCACCGAAAGAGCAACGGCAGTGGCACCAGCGTTCCGTGTGGACGAGGCGAATGCGGCGGCCGTGGTGGAGATCTGCCGCCGGCTCGACGGCATCCCGCTCGCAATCGAACTCGCCGCCGCCCGTGTCGCCAGTCTCCAACCGACCGAGATCGCGACCCTCCTGGACGAGCGCTTCCGGCTGCTCACGGGGAGCCGGCGCCGAACCGTCGAACGCCACCAGACGCTGCGTGCTGCCGTCGACTGGTCGTATTCGCTGTTGAGCGACGTGGAACGCACCGTGTTCGGTCGGCTCGGCGTGTTTATCGGCTCGTTCGACGGCCCGGCCGCGCAGTCCGTCGTCGGGGACACGATCATCGGGCAGTTCGAGGTGGTCGACGCGCTCGGTGAGCTGGTGGCCAAGTCGATGCTCGCAGCCGAACCGGCTCCAGACGGGACGACGCGCTATCAGCTCCTCGAGACCTTGCGGCAGTACGCGCTCGAACGCCTTGAACAAGACGGCGAGGTCGATGTCTACCGGCGGCGCCATGCCGAGCACTACGTCGCAGTGACCGCCGAGCTGGGCCGCGCGATCTACGGACCCGCCGAAGCCAGCGCCCGAGGGCGCCTCGAACGCGAGACCGACAACCTGCGTGCTGCCGTCGACTGGGCGATAGACGCCGGAGAGCCGACACTCGTCTGCGGTTTGCTCGTTCCGATCGCGCTCGAGGCGGGCTGGAATCGCGGGAGCGAGGTCGGCGGATGGGCCGAGCGCGCGCTGTCGCTCATGGCCGACGACCCAGCGCCGTGGCAGTGGGTGCGCCATGCGGCGGGTCTCAAGGCGTTCTTTGCCGACGGCGACGCGGTTGAGGCGCTCCGGATCGCCAATTCTATTCTCCGCGATACGGACCTTTCCGTCGCACTTCGGGCCGAAGTGCTCATGCAGCGTGCGAACAGCCTCGCTGGCCTCGGCGACATGGAAGGGTGCATCGCAGCTCTCGAGGAGGCGTTCGCCCGAATCACCGCAGATCCTGACATCATTCACGAACATTCGGCCATTGTCGTGGGGAGCAACCTGGCGATCTATCTAGCAGTCACGGGCAACGCGACGCGTGCCTTACTCATTGCAGAGGGCTCACGTCGGCACGCGCAGGCTACCTGCGGGCCGAGCGCCCTGGCGCTCGCTCACTACGCAGTGGGGTACGCGGTACTCCTCCTCGAGCCGGCCCGCGCCATAGCCAGCTTCGAGGAAGCTCTACGTTGCAGCGACATCGGTGCGTCAAGCATCGTACGCGACCGCTCGATGTACGGCCTGGCCATCATTGCATGGCTAGCCGGCGACACAACCTCCGCGGCGCATTACCTCGAACGGGCGCTGAGGGAGTCATTCGCAATCGGGGATTACTCCCAATGTGGATACACCCTCCAGCTGGCCATCTCGGTACTCGCCGGCCGCGAACTCTGGAACTCGGTCTTGGCGATCGACACCGCCCTGACCGACGGCACCCTGCCGGTACCGACTGTCAACCCCCTCGGCGAATCCGAGGCGAGGCAGCGCGCCGTTGCGGCCGCCCGCGCCGCGTTGAGTGTCGGCTCGGCCGACCCGGGCGATGCAAGGCGAAACCGGGACGCGATCGTGCGCGAGGCGATCGCCGAACTCAAGACCCTTGCCGAAGGATGAGCCGAGAGCCGCATCTGTCTTTGAGGCCGCGAACTTGACCACGCCGGACTTGCTTCAAGATCCAGGCTCAGGGTGATGAGTGCCGAACCGGTGGCATCTCCAGCTGGCGATGTGGGGCACCGATAACGGGTATCCCCAAGGACTCGTTAGGGGAGATCCCCTTCAGTTGGAACTCGGGGCTGATCCTGCGGTCTACCCTCGAAGCCCGTGGATCAGATGCTCGAACCCGGCGACCTCACCGCCGCCTTCAACGCGCAGCCCCGGGGGCTGCTTCCGGATGGTCCAGTCCGTACAGCTCCAGGCCACCCACTGCCGCCAAGAGCCAGCGTGGAAGGGCGTCTGGCGGGACGCACGGGCCGCAGTTGGTACGTGGAGGCGTGCCGAGAGCACGCGCCGAAGGTGACGAGCAGAGCGTCAGAGGGATTCTGAGGGACCGTTTCGGACCCCCACACCGTTCCGTCAATTAACAGTGCGACGGATGCCCGTGCCTCAAGTTCGGGGAATCCGCCTCCGAATTGGTATCTGGCAATCCGACACGTGCGTCTGCCGACTGCTCAGGTGAGAAGAGGGCAGTGGGATCTGACCCGAGCAGTCGACGGGCGCACGTTGCCAAGTAGCCTTGCGGTGCTGCCTGGGCGGCGCGGCATGTCAGAGTTACAGCCATGTGTGGGGGAAGAAGGGCGGCAGCAGCGGTAGCCCTTGTCGCGGCGGTGGGCTTGCTCGCGGGAGTGGCGCCGGAGCCGCCCGCGACGGCAGCGCCCGCGACCGGCACGTCACCCCCCGCGCCCACAAACGGACCGGCGAGCAAGTACGACTGCGCCTTGAGCATCCGACCCGCCGACGCCGACTTCACCGGCATCGACGGCACCGCGTCGGAGATCGGCTGGGAGGGCAACCAGCAGGGCGTCGTGACCTGCCTCGGCGGGGTGTTCTACATCCAGGACGTCCTCCTCAAGAACGACGCCATCGGCTTCGGCAAGAACTACGGCTTCGGCATCTACGACGGTGGCCCGACCACCTGGACCGATGCCGACGGCTACCTCCCGGCTCAGATCACATCGTTCAGTCGGGACGGCGCCAAGGTCTCTATCACCGAGTTCTGCGACGAGGTGGTACTCGGTGGCAACGCCTTTGTCGCCGTCTATAGCCGGGTTGCCGTGACGAACCCGACAGACCATGTGGTCGAGGCAAACCCCGAGCCTTCACCCGGATTGGTGCCGCTCGATGCCGGGCCCGATGCGGTGGCCCCCCACGCCTCGGTCGATCACGACTACGCGATCGCCTCGGACCGCTTCGGGGGAACCTACCCGTGGCCGAGCGCGGCCGCGCTGGCCGGCGCCGGTACATTCGACCAGCACTTTCTGCACATGGCGAGCTTCTGGAACGACCAGCTGGCCGCCATCACCGGGGTCAGTGTCCCCGATCGGTCCCTCGATGACGCCTACCGCAGTGGGTTCATCTACACCCAAATCGTCCGGAGTGGCGACGAGCTGCACGACGGGGTCAACGGCTACGAGGCCGAGTTCAACCACGACGTCATCGGCATCTTGTCCAACCTCTTCAACCAGGGCTACTTCACCGACGCCGACGCGCTCCTCCTCGAAGCGCGCAACGCCATGGAAGAACCGGGCGAGGGCTTCTACGACGACGGGGTCTGGACCTATTCGGTGCCCTGGGCCATCTACCTGATGAAGACCGGAGACCTGGCCTTCGTGAAGAAGAACTTCGACTCGGAGGGACCACTCGGTGCTGCGCAGCCGAGCATCGAGGACACCGCCCACGCGATCGCCGCCGGGAGGACCAGCCCCACGGGGATCATGGCGGCCACCAACGACATCGACACGCAGGGCTATTGGACGACCGATGACTACTCGGCCCTCATCGGCCTGGCCGCATACCGCTACCTTGCGCAGCGCGTGGGGGACGCCAGCGAAGCGGCCTGGGCGACCGAGCAGTACACCAGCCTGCTCTCGGCCACCAACAAGGCACTGGACGCCACCATCGCCCGTTACCACCTCGACTACGTCCCCTGCTCGATCTTCCGACCCAACACAGCCAACCGGTGCAAGGATCCCAAGAACGCCAACTGGATGTCCCCGCTCGGCGCCTGGGCCTGGGACGCGTCCCTTTTCGGAGCGACGGTCAACGGCCCGGGCGCGACCATGATCGACGCCACCTACGACTACGGCTTCGGCCGCCTCAAGGGCAAGCTCCCGCCCAACACCTTTGGTGGATTTCCCGGTGACTATTACTCGACGGCTTACAACGCCGGCTACGGGACGGCTGGCCTTGCCAGCCAGCGTCACCGGGACCAGGGGATCTTGAGCTACGAGTTCATGATCACTCACAGCCAGAGCGGCCCATACTCATGGTGGGAGAGCTCATCTGCTCCCTCGACCCAAAACCCGTGGATCGGACTTCACCCGGCGACCGGGCAGGGCGCCTCCCCCCACGCCTGGGGAATGTCGCAGGCCAACGGCGTGCTTCTTGCCTCGTTGGTGGCCGTGCGCACCGACGGCGCCCTCGTCGTGGGCCGGGGGGTCGCCCCCCAGTGGCTCGGCAATGACCTGTCCATGTCGGTGACGAACTTCCCGACAACCGATGGCCGGAGGCTGAGCCTCAAGATTTCGTCGAGAGGCCAGTCGGTATCGCTCACGCTGCGCGGCCAGTCACCTGCAGGCCTGGTGCTCTTCCAGCTGCCGCAGTTCGTCGACAACATCGAGACCACCTCGGTCGGCCGGATCGACCAAGGTACCGGGACCGTGACATTGTCACCGGCCACGAGGAGTGTCACCGTCCAACTCCGCGCAGCGCCCGAGGGTTGAGCACATAGGGGTTGTCTTCTCACAACAATGGAGATGGATCCGTGGTCGTGATGGGTCGAGTTGGTCTCGCCGACCACCCGAAACCGGGGTGTCCCCATTTGTTCATCGACCGCGGCTTTCAGAGTCGCCCAGTACGCCGGCCCGGTGACACACAGTCGTCAGGCGCACGGTGGCTGCGAGGCGCCGATGCATCTTGCGTTGAATCGCGAGATCTAGGAGGTTCGGCTCCCGCACTTTGCATGCGCATTTTCGTCGAGTGTCGCAAGCTCCACGGCCCCGGCTGGTGTCGGGTGAATCAAAATGGGCTCGGCCCGGAGATACGTCCTCTGGTTGCTGACGTGGCGACTCAAAAAAGGCTCCAGTCAGCCACTATGTACTTCTTGGGGTGACGCGCAGCGAGAGCCCTGATGTCGGCGTTGATTCTCGTTGCCACCTGTCTGTGGCTGAGAGCGTCAGCGGGAGGGTTGATGGTTGTTAAGACAACACATGGTGTGCTTTTGTGATGCGAATCAACTTGTCCCAACCCGATACCCAGTCTGGGTGCGAGCCACCTTGCAACGCATCGTTCGTCCCCAGATTCTCGACCACGGCATAAGGATGAAGCCTCAACGCCGATTCAAGCGCTGGCAAGCTCTGATTGATGCGGATGCCGATCGCAGCCAGAACTTCAACGTCGTAACTCGGATCGAGAAGTTGATGTATCTCGGGAGTGGCGAGGACTGTGATCGAGTCCCCGCCGAACACCACGCTCGGCTTGCTCGCATGCGGGCTGCCGGCTGCCGGCTGCCGGCTGCCGGCTGCCAAGAGAGTGATCGCGAAAGCGATCAACCATCTCACAAGGTGGGCAGAGCAATCCCGCAGTGAGCCATGCCTACACCGCCCCCGAACACCGGCTACGGGCGCCCCGGGCACTGACGGCCGCATAGGTGTTCGCTGTCCTCCTCGACAGAAGGAGGAAATCATGCGCACCCCGATGCCCAATTCAGTAGCGCTGGTGAGCGCTCGCGACGCACCGTTCGCCCAGGCCCAGATTGCGGCAGCCGCGTACCTGGCCAGGTACAGCGGTCGGACCCTCGAGACCTACCGCTACGACCTGCGCACGTTCTTCCAGTGGTGCACCGATGTCGGTCTCGACGTTCTCGAGGCCAAGCGGGCCCACATCGAGCTGTGGCGCAGCGCCATGGAGGAGCGGGCCTGGCTGCCTCGACCATCGATTGGCGGCTGTCCACCATCTGCGGCTTCTATCGCTTCGCCCACATCGACGGCCGGATCCCATCGAACCCAGCGCAGTACGCCCGCCGTCCCAAGGTCTACCCGAGCGAGGGCGCGGCGACCGGGGCGAGCTCGGCCGGTTCCTCTTCACGGCCGAACGCTACGACCCCGACCATGCCGCCCTGGCGGCTCTGCTGGGTCTGAACGGACTGCGGGTCAGCGAGGCCTGTGCCACCGATGCCGAGGATCTCGGCTTCGACCGGGGCCATAGGACGTTGCGCATCATCGGTAAGGGGAACAAGCCGGCAGTGATACCTCTGGTCCCGAGAGTGGCCCGGACCATCGACCTTGCCCTCGGCGAGCGATGCGAAGGACCGATCCTGCACCGCCACGACGGTCAGCGACTCGACCGGCGCACGGCGCACCGCTGGGTCCGCTTCATCGGTAGGCGGGCTGGCCTCGGGATCGTCTATCCCCACATGCTTCGCGCCGCTTTTATCATGGCGGCACTCGACGCGGGGGTGCCCCTGCGTGACGTCCAGATCGCCGCCCGTCACGCCGATCCGAGGACGACCACCATCTACGACCGTCGGCCCGAGAACTTCGACCGCCATGCCGCCTACGTCGTGGTGGCCTTCGTGGCCGGCGGTTAGGAGTCCCCCAGGTCGATAGCCTGTCGATCGGCGAGTGCGGACGCGACGTCCTGGAGTGTTCGTCCGGTCCGCTCGGCCGCCACGCGTCCGTAGAGCACCAGGGCATAGAAGGCGTACTCCCACATGTCATCACTGCCCCACCCGTACGCCTCGTCGACGAGGTCGGGGTAGACGCCAGCCCTGATCATGGCCGCGGCCATCAGCGCGTAGTGGCTCTTGTGCTGCTGGGATTTGCCACGGAAGTGGTACTCGGGCAGATAGCGATCTCGCATCCTGACGTACTGAATCGGTTCGGCCGGCGACGTCCCGGACTCCTCAATGGCCTCGGCAGCCAGCTCGAGCAGGACCTCGGCCGGGAACGTGTTGTTGCGAGGATGCAAAGCGGCCAACTGCGTCATGATCGTGTCGGAGTGCTGGCCTGCCATAAAGCCCAGCAGTCCGAGGCGGGCCGCCCTGTCGTAGTCCTCGTCGGTAGGGCCAGCCTTGCGGGCCATGGCCCTAACGCTATCTACGCGTAAGGCTGCGGGCATGCCTCATGCCGGCGTACCGAACTCACCCTTGGCCCAACATCCCGCTTGCTAGGAACTCCAGGGAGCGGAGAGTGTGGATAGCGGGGAATCCGTCGAAGTGATCTCCGGCGGCAGTGATGACGTCAGCGATGTGCGACGAAGCCATGTGGGCGTCCAGATCCTCCTGTGACTCCCATTTCTCGATGATGACGAACGTTCCAGGTGTCGATTCCGAGGCAAACAGATCGTAGGAAATGCAGCCCTGGTCACCCCTGCTTGCGACAACGAGCGCCTTAAGAGCCTCCTCTACGATCACCTCCGATCCCGGCTTGGCGGCGATCACTGCGACTACGTCAAGAGTGGGCATACGCCACCCTATTCCAGCCCCCTACCCGGCGAGCTCAATGTACGGGGGCAGGTGCCGTTCATTCGATCGGACCACCGATGGGATGCCCCGTGACCAAGGCGTCATAGAGCGAGCCCAGGAACGTCCACCCCGAGGCGTGCCGCACTTGCAATTTCGTTTGCGACCGTGAGCCTCATCGCCTGACCAATGCCCACCGAGACCGTCGTCGACAAGCCTGACCAAGCCACTTCTATGTCAGGCGCGGTTTTGCGCCCCTTGTGCTTGGCTGTCAAGCGGAACCGGGGGGCTCTGGTACCACCCAGCGACGTAGCCTCGTGCAACTTCGACAACCAGGTGGCATGCTCTCTTATCGATAGGCGATGACAGAGATAGCGGTTAAATGACCAATCAGGTGGTTTCAACCCTCCGTTGCACCTTGGCCAGGTTGGGACTCGCAGTTTCGGCGGTACTGCTCGCTGCTCTGTATTTGTTCGCTTTGTCCCCAAGCCCGAGCGAAGCGGCCACCTCCGTTCCTCATACCAGTGCCACTTGTACTCAAGCGGCTCCGTTTCCTTATGGCAGCGCAGTCGTGGGCATTGCAGCGACGCCTGACGATGGCGGTTATTGGATCGTCACCAATGAGGGCTATGTCGCCGCCTGCGGTGATGCCCCCTACTTGGGTGAACAGACCACTCTCAACGCCCCAATCGTCGGCATCGCCGCTACGCCAAATGGGGGCGGCTATTACCTCGTTGCCTCAGACGGAGGAGTGTTCACCTTCGGCAAGGCTCAGTTCTACGGCTCGACAGGAGCCATCCACCTCAACAAGCCGGTGGTGGGCATGACGGTCGATCCGATCACGGGCGGCTACTGGTTGGTGGCCAGCGATGGCGGGATCTTTGCCTTTAACGCTCCCTTCTTAGGATCGACGGGCTCGATGACCCTCAATAAGCCGGTTGTGGGCATGGCGGCGGCCAGTAATGGAGACGGGTATTGGTTGGTCGCCACAGATGGCGGGATCTTCGCCTATGGCGTTCCATTTTGGGGATCGACCGGTTCCATCCACCTAAACAAGCCTGTCGTCGGGATGGCCGCAGATGCGGCCTCTCTTGGCTATTGGCTCGTGGCATCAGATGGCGGGATCTTTGCCTATAACGCCCCTTTTTACGGATCGACAGGCAACATCGTCTTGAACGCTCCGATTGTTGGCATGGAAGCCACTCCGAGCGGTAGCGGATACCGCTTCATCGCTTCCGACGGTGGAGTGTTCGATTATGGCACCTCGGGGTTTTACGGAACGCCCGTCTTTGCCCCGATGAGCGTGCAGCTCTTCGGCGACTCGGTCGCCCTCACCCTGGGCGTGGGGCTCTCCCAGCCGTCCGTGGAGCAGAAGTACGACTTCGTGCTCTCCGACGAGGCCATCTTGGGGTGCGGCGTGGTGAACGGCCCGGAGGTCGACCTGCTGGGCGCCGTTTATCCGACCCCGTCCGCCTGCAACGGCTCCCCGCTCACGACTGGGGAGCCGCCCGACAACCAGCCCTGGCCCTACCAGTGGCTCATGGACCTGAACGAGGTGCACCCGGACGTGGCCGTGCTGCTGGCGGGGCGCTGGGAGGTGGTCGACCGTGAGTACCAGGGGCAGTGGACCAACATCTTGAACCCGCAGTTCGCGACGTACGTGAAGGGACAGCTGGAGGAGGCGTCGCAACTGGTCACCGCGACCGGGGCGCAGATGGTGTTCCTCACGGCGCCGTGCACGGACGAGGGCGAGCAGCCGGACGGCGCGCCCTGGCCCGAGGACGACCCGGCGCGGCTGGCCGTCTACAACACGCTGGTGCGCGAGGTGGCGGCCGAGCACCCGCTGACCGACTCGGTGGTCGACCTCGACGCGGCGGCGTGCCCCAATGGCACCTACACTTCCACGGTCGACGGCGTCGCGATCCGCGACACCGATGGGGTGCACTTCACCGACGCGGGTGGGGAGGTGCTGGCGCCGGCGATCATTCCGGGGATCATCGCCGCGGGCCGGGCGCAGGCGGCGCAGGCTCCGTCGGTACCCAGCCCGAGCGTCCCGCCTCTGACCGTCCCGTAGGGGGCCTCAGCTCTGCGGGTTCTGCGGGTTCTGGTTCACGTTGGTATCGGCCACCGTGCACTGGGCTTGCAGTCAGGGGACGAGGTGCGTTTCGTCGATCGTGGCGCTAGACGGAGCCGATTCGGCAGCTTCGTGGGCCCTACTCCAGCGAGCACAAGGCTAGGCATGTAGCCACGAATCCTTTCGACGAAAACTGAGGTCGCCGGTCGAGGCCGATCCAGGCGAGGCCCGGGTGCCCCAATACGCCGGGATGGTGAGACACTTCGACCCGTCGGAGCTACTCCAAACCTGAGCTGTATTCATCGCTCCCGGTCTCGGTAGCGATGCTAGACATCTACGAGGTGGGGCATTTCGAGACCTCCGACAGTGTCCGTCTCCGGTACTACGTCCGGGGCAACGGGCCCCCTGTTCTCGCCTGCCAGGGCGGGCCCGCCAACATCTCAGACACCTTGGCCGATGCCCTCGCGCCACTTCAGGATGCCTACACGCTTGTGTACCACGACTATCGGGGAAGCGGACGCTCAGCAATCGCTCGGACCATCACCTACACCTATGAACGGATTGCCGAAGACCTCGAAGAGCTCCGGGTCCACCTCGGCTATGAACGAGTCGGCGTGCTGGCCCATTCCATGGGCGGCTTCATCGCACTCAACTACTGCCTGCGCCACCCTGAGGCGTGCGCTGGCATGGTCTTGACCGGCACCACCCCGACTGGCAACCCAGGAAAGATCGCTGTACCGGCATTGCGTGCCCTCGGCCCGACTCGTACGGCCAAGGCACTGGCTTTAGCTGCGTGGTACGTCGCAGCATGGTCTTGGCGATCTGAGTCGAAGGATAAGCACGCTGCCCGTTACGCCGCAGTGGCCGTCACCCAGGAAGGCGTACCCGCCGTCCGCAGCAAGGTCAAAGCCTCCATGGCGGGACTACCCGTTCCCAATGACAATGTGCCGCACCTAGAGCGGATGTTCGCTCGGACGGATCTCACCGACCGACTTCATGAGATCCTCTGTCCTGTCCTTGTCCTCTATGGCCAGCGCGACGCCATCATGGTCGCCGGGGGTCAGATGTTGATGCACGGACTCACCAACGCACGAAGTGTCTGTCTTCCACAGGTTGGTCACGAGCCCTTCATTGAGGATCCAAACGCGGCTTTCCCGCCCGTTCGTGAGTTCCTTTCCAGGCTGCAGTTCTGACCACGTCGTCAGAGCCGGTCCGGGTGTCCCCGCTCGCCGGCCTGGGGTGACACTCTGAGGCACTTTCGGGCTACCCGTGTCCAGACCTGCCAGTCGCTAATTCCGCCCGATAGCCTTCGTGACATGAGGGTGCGGTTACCGCTCTATCTCGCCGTGATTGGGACCGTTGCAGTCCTGAGCGGCACCGGCATCACAGCGGCCCTGCTGATTCAGCGCGTGAACTGCGACAACATTGGGACGTCGCCCATGACGGTGTGTCTTGGATACACGAACAGCATCCACTGGGCATATCCCATCGTCGCCATCGGGATGATCTGCTTCATTGCCGCGGGAATGTCTGCGGCGCGGCTGGGTCGCCGCCGCCGTGCAAACGAGCCTCTGAGTAGTCCTGATGGCGAGAATCAAAACCCCCACTGACCCAGAACGCCGGGCCGGTGACGCCTGGGTGAATAATGCGGTCATGTCCGGCGAGGCCAGCGACCTGCGATTGGCGGGAACCGAGCGTTCTGTCGTCGCAGCGCAGTACGAAGACTCATCGAACCTGCAGAGCCGCGTCAACGTGTACGCCTACTTGTGTCCCGAGCAACCCTTGCCTAACGGCGTGACATTCGAGGACTGGGTTCTGGATCATCTCGACTGGACCGGCGAGGAGTCGGCGCTCGACATCGGCTGTGGTCCGGGAGGCTTTCTTTCACCGTTATCCCTGCGGGCCGGACGGGTAATGGGCTTCGATCTGTCGCTCGGGATGCTGGCGAGGGCGATGAAGCGAACACCTGATTGTCAGGCCCATTTGGCGGTCGCCGATATTCAGGCATTGCCGTTGGTCTCGGATTCCGTTGATGTAGTGGTTGCTGCCTTCATGCTCTATCACGTACCTCATCTGGACCGAGCCATAGAGGAGCTGTTCCGTGTCCTCCAAAGCGGTGGGGCGATCCTCGCAGTTACGAATGGTCCTGGGGACAAGGCCGAGATCAGGCAAGCATGGCAAGAAGCCGGTCGTCGCATCGTTGGCCAGACATTCAATGTCCCTCACTGGTCGGACAACTTCAACCTCGACAACGGAGCAACTGTGCTCGGTGAGAGATTCGATGTCGTGGCCGTCGATCGGACGAGGGGAACTTTTGAGTTTCCGGAGCCGGGACCCGTCTTGGCGTGGGTCCAAAGCCTTCGCCCTGGCCTAGAGGGCGGGATCGAGGATGCGACTTGGATGGACGTAATGGGTGAACTTCGTCGGGTCGTCGCACATGAGATCGAGGCTCAAGGAACCTTTGCGGCTGGGAAGGACTCGGGTCTCGTAATCGCACGAAAACGGGCAACCTGACGCATCCAAGGCGTGCGATAAGGGTGTCCCCTATCGCCGGCTACGGGCGCTCCGGGCATTGACCGCCGCATAGGGTTCGCTGTCTTCCTCGACACAAGGAGGAAGCCATGCCCAACCCGGTTCCCAGTTCAGTCGCGCTGGTGAGCGCCCGAGACGCAGATCCGTTTGCCCAGGCCCAGATGGCCGCTGCCGCGTACCTGGCCCGCTACAGCGGTCGGACCCTCGAGACCTACCGCTGAGCCAGCCCGACGCTGAATCCGACTGGACGACAACACCGACCGGTCAAGGGCGGGCTGAAACGTGCACAAAAGTGCGGCGCATGCCGCCAGCCCTCGCGTGGCATAAGTGCCGGTCCAGGTCGGTTAGCTGTTTGCAACCACTGGGCCCCGGAGAGTGCACTCTCCCGGCAATGTACGGGGATAGGGCGTTGAGCGCTGCATCCCCGTAGTCTTGCAAGACTCATGAGTCGTGTAGATCGGGGAGGTACGCCACGAGGTGGCTCGTCTGCGTCGCCGGTTCGCCGACCGGATTGAGGCGCTCGATCAGACGGCGTGGAACACCCCCTCCTGGTGTGCGGGTTGGCGGGTGCGCGACGTGCTCGCCCATCTTGTGAGCGGGGCTGAGGCGACGCCCCTGTCGATGACGCGTGACATCCTTCGAGGTGGATTGCGACCGGACCGAGCGGTGAGCGAGCCCGCCAAGCGTCTCAGTCACGTGCCCGTCCCGGAGCTGGCCGATCGACTCCGCATGGCGGCGGAGGGGGGATTCCGTCCCCCGGGTTTCCCCGCGGCGATGGGCTTGGGTGATGTCCTCGTACACTGTGCTGACGCCTTGAGGCCGATCGGGCTCGATGTGGATGCGCCCCCAGCCGACGCGGCGCCCGTGCTGGAGGCCTACTGGCGGAGAGGTCGAATGGTCGTCCATTCCGCACCTCAGGAGGGTCGCTGCTTGGTGGCGACAGACCTCGATTGGACCAAGGGAAGTGGACCCGAGGTCAGAGGCAAAGCCATGGACCTCATGCTCCTGGTGGCCAACCGACTCCAGGTTCTTCCATGTCTTGAGGGACCGGGGCTGGACGGTCTGTAGTCCGAGATCATCCGGCACATACCCGGCGTATTGGGGCACCCGGGCCTCGCCTGGATCGGCCTCGACCGGCGACCTCAGTTTTCGTCGAAATGATTCGTGGCTACATGCTTAGCCTTGTGTTCGCTGGAGTAGGGCCCACGAAGCTGCCGAAAGGAGGTGGTCGTCAAGCTGTCGAGCCCGGGGCTCCAGTGGACTGAGGCGTCGGTGATGTCGGCGAGCCCCGTCGCCGTGCTCAAGAAGTTGTCGGGCCACGTGTCGGCCGACGGTTCCTCGGTCACCAAGTTCGAGGTCGTCGGTTACGGCACGGCCAGCCTGGAAGCCATCGGCAATGCGACGTGCACGGCCAGCACCGCCGCTGGCGCTTGCATCCCAATCTCCATCCTCTGGCAGGCGAACGTCGCTTCTCCGGTGGTGGACCCACCGCTCCCCTAAGCCGACTGAGAGGGCCGGGCGTTACCCCAAGCACAGTAGACGTAGCCCCCATACCGGTGTGTGCTCAAGGGGGCACCCAAGGGCCAACCGATTGTCTCGGTCAGAGATTGTCCCCGTCGCTATCACGGCGGTGTTCGTAGAAGGCTTGGCTCATTCGGTATGCCCGACCCGAAAGGGACTCATCACGAAACCGGCGCTACCGCTACCGGGCGTCTAGCGTCTGGGATTGGACGTCGATGACCGCCAGGAGGTGTGAGAGGCGGCCTATCACCGCTTCGGTGTCGGCGGATGGATCGGTGATCGCCCGCTGCGCGGTGAGTGCGACCTCGGCGTATGTGTTCAGCATCAGGGCAACGCGTCGCCCACATTCCACATCCGGGCAGGCGTTCACTGCCATCCACAGCGTCGCGTCCCAGGTGGCCACCTGCAGCTCGTCCGCGGCTGCCAACATCCTGACTTCGTTCACCATCATGGACGCTGAGAACCGACTCTCGGCGCCCGCAACGCGTTGCAGGAAGGCCGTCGCCTTGATGAGCCAGTGCTGTGTGGCTGGTTCTTTATCCATGATGATCGGACGCTTCCAGCGCTTCTCACCGCCCCAGCGGTGGATGGTCGATGGAGTTTGATCGGCACAAAACGCGGTGTTCTTGAGAACCGGGCCGAACTAACGATGAACCCCGGTTCCGGCTGGAAGGCGTTTGTTACCTACGAACTCCTCCGGGGTACCTGGACTAGCCCGCATGTGCTGGACGCGGGGCACCCCAACCTGATGCGGCGATAGGGAGCACCTCCCCTTTTCCCAATCCGGCGTGCCCTGGTTAGGAATGTCCTTCGTACGTTTGTTCCCGGTTGGCGTCGTTGTACATCTCCGAGACGATCAGCCACGACCCGTCGCTTTGGCGTTGTAGGACCCGAAGGGAGTAGTTGTCCCTCACCTCGATCTCCCCACCACCCACGAGCATTTGCCCCTCGATCTGCAGGTGTGCGGACACCAGGACCACGTCCCGCGTGAGAACTCGCAGCGCGGTCTCGGGAGGAGCCTTCAACGTCCCGGCGTTGAAGTTGTCGTCCGAAAAGAGGCCCCGGAGATACTTCACGATCTCATCCCCGCCCCTCTTCGCGGTTCCAAAGGCATTCACCCAGTCCGCGTCGGAGGTGTAGATACCGACGAGTTTCTCAGCATCGCGCTCTCGGAACCCGGTCATGAGCGAGATCAGGGTCGCGCCGATGGCATCTTGGTCAGCCTGCGGAAGGGACGAAATGTCATTGGAGTCGGCAGCGGCGGTCATGTCCGCTCCTCTCGATCAAGGTGTGCATTGACAGGTACGGGTGATGTGTTTCACATATTCTGCTGAAACTGACGAGTGAAAGAAAGACATCTGGGCCAGGCTCGGAAGGTCTGTGGGTGTCCTCACGGGCCCTACGGTGCGACCTCGTCTCGGCGTACTGGGGCAGTACGAACTCGGATGTCATCGGGGCTAGAAGAATCAGGATGTTGCTGTGCTGTCCGATGGAGAGAGGATTTGTCGTAACCTGCAGAAGGGCAACGGTCGATCGTAACGACCCGGGCAGCTATGAACGGCGGCGGTGCGGCGGCCTGCGGTGACGTGCCGCCGTGGTGAGCAACATGTGCGCAGTGGTGGCGTGCATCAGTTGGTCCGGCAGGAGTCGTTCCAGGACTGCTGGCCATCGGCCTCGTAGAGCGCGATGGCGAGGTCGTCCTGGTCGGCCGGAGTTGCCTCGTTCGGGGGGACGTTGATGAGCTGCGGCATGCCGGCCAGCTCGGCCGCTTCGTTCCACGTCGCCTGGCTGAATTGGAAACCGCCCATGTACGTGCCCCCCGGCGAG
>Ga0181523_10002530_pt1 | contig 17704 bp, 19 predicted proteins | sample PEATcosm2014_Bin_43_FD_119752 | JGI IMG/M metagenome (GOLD analysis project Ga0181523, IMG submission 119752) | Peatland microbial communities from MTU Mesocosm Facility, Houghton, MI, USA - PEATcosm2014_Bin05_30_metaG | ecosystem: Environmental > Terrestrial > Soil > Wetlands > Peat | place...
AGGAAATAAGGTCTCGGCTCGTTGCATAAGATGCTCAGCATTTGGGGTGTCTGAAGCTGGGAATCCTCGCCTTTTGGCGGGGAGAATATCAAGGAATTAACGCGTATTTGATGCCTTCTCCACGCGAAAGTCTTTCGAACGGCTCCCGGATGTTTTCGAGTGGATATCTTCCACTGACCAGTTGGTCAACGTTGATCGCACCGCTGCTGAGAAGTTTATAAGCTTTCCTGACATCCGCGGGTGTAAAATGGAATATGCCCTTGAGGGTGATCTCGTCGTAGTGGATGCGGTAGGTGTCGTATGTAGCGATTGTTCCCTGCTTGCAACCTCCGAAAAGAATAACCGTTCCGCCCCGCCGCACATAGTTCACCGCGTTTTCCCAGACCTCAAGTTGTCCGGTGCATTCGAACACATAGTCGAATCCCAGTCCACCGGTTAGCGATTCGATGTTTTCTACGAGTTTGGACGGTGCAGGTATATCATCCGCACCCAATGTCTTTGCCAGCCGGAGTCGCTCGCGCTCGAGTCCGGTAATCGTCACTTTCGCTCCCTTAAGCTTGGCCAAAAGCATATGCAGCAGTCCGATGGGTCCGCTGCCGAGGATTAGGACTGAGTCTCCCTTTTTGATATTCAGCCCGCTCATTCCGTGAACTACGCATGAAAGGGGCTCAAGAAAAGCCGCCTCTTCGAATGAAAGATGAGACGGTTTGATGTATACATTCTGTTTTAAAATATGCCGCGGGATGACTATATGTTCGGCAAAGGCCCCTAGTATCTTGGTGTTCATAATATTTTCGCACAAATTATAGAGCTTCTTAGCGCAGTACCGGCAAAAACGGCATGGGGCGGTGTGCACCGACATCACTTCATCACCCAGCTTGAACCCTTTTACCCCCTTGCCGGTCTCCTCGATGACACCCGAGAATTCATGACCGAAAAGGCCGGGCATAGGGATCAAAGTGTGTCCGCGAAGAAAGGCCTTCAGATCAGTACCGCAGGTGAGGGCGGCCTTTATTCGAACGAGGATTTCACCGGCTGCCGGTTTTGGAGCCGGGACCTCTTTTATTTCGACAGTTCCAGGCTGAGTGAGATATACAGCCTTCAAAGGTTGACCTCTATCCTCCCGCCGAGAATCTGGCCTGCAACCGCAGCCAGGATGAAAATGGGGATATAGCGATAATCGGTATGAGAGAGGAGGCGGACTGCGATTATAAGCGGTATCGAAAGATGTACATACAGAAACCAGAGGGCAGAGAATTTACGGGTCTTGTTCCTCAGATAACCGAAGGGGATATTAATGATTAAGGCGAGCAGCGCTATAATAATAACGGTTACCATAAGCTTCAATTATAAAAGAAGGGATTCGGTCAGCGCAATCGCACCATACCGCCGTGACCGTTCTGTTCAGCCATCGCAGTTCTCGCAGACCCCCATGATTTCGAGACAGTGGCGAACGCCTCTGAAGTTTTCCCGTTTACAGAGGCTCTCCTGAAGCCGTTCAAGTGGCTTCGAGTAAAATTCGATCACCCTCCCGCAGACGGTGCAGATCATGTGGTCGTGGTGAGAGTTCTTCGAGACCTTCTCGTAATGCGCGTGCTTGTCTGTCCTCTCCACCTCTGCGATAAGTCCGCCTTCGACGAGCAGAGGGATGGTGCGGTAGATAGAGGCACGGGAGACCTTCGATCCCTTTGACCTCAATTGCACAAAGAGTTCATCGGGGGCAAAATGTCCCTGGCAGCAAAGGACCTCGCTGACTATCTCGTCGCGCTCCCTTGTGAGTTTGAGGCCCTTCTTAGATATGAATGCGTCGAATTCCTGTTTTTCCATCACAGACTCACATTAAAGTATCTTAACAACCAGCTCAACAGTCCGCCGTAAAGAAAGGCCGCAGGAAAGACGATCCCGACTATCCAGAGAGTTGTCTTTAGACCACGTTCCTTGACGATCATGAAGAAGCTGGCCAAGCAAGGAAGAAATAGCGTGATTGTCACAAGACTCACCACTGACTGAACCGGGGTAAGCTCTCCATGCTGGGCCATTTCGAAAAGGCCTGCCGCACCGTAATCCCTTCTGAGAAAGCCCAGGATAAATGAAGCCGTGGTTTTGGGAGGCAGGTGAAGTAGGTTGACGACAACCGGTGAGGCCGCTTTCTCCAGCAGAGTGAGCAGATTGAGTTTATGGAGCATGAAAAGTATGAAAGTACCGAGAATGAAGAGCGGCACGGCTTCTTTCAGATACCATTCAACGCGGCCGACGGTTTTTACTACGATATTCATCAGATTGGGCATCCGTATCGGCGGTATCTCGAGAAAAAATTCGGTTCTCTCCCCCGATACGAGTTTCGATGCGAGAAAGCCAGAAACAAAAAGCACAACCAGGATGCTTGAGGACCAGATGACGGTGGCCCAGATAGACAGAGAGCCGAGGATGCCCAAGATGACTCCGAGCTGAGCAGAGCATGGAATCGCCAGGGCAAGTAAAAAGGTTGTAATGATGCGGTCTCTTTTTGTTTCGAGGATTCTCGACGTCATTACCGCCATGGTACCGCAACCCAGGCCGAGCACCATGGGAAGTACAGCCTTGCCGTTCAGTCCGATCAGGTTGAAGACCCTGTTGCTCATGATCGCGAGCCGCGGCAGGTAACCGCTGTCCTCGAGGATTGCGAACGCCATGAAAAACGTGACAGTGATGGGCAGGATTATGGCTATGGCATAGGTCAGGGCAACCGTAACGAGTCCGTACTCCCCGACCAGCAATTCCTGTATGATAGGCACCGGTATCAATGTCTCGACCACCTTGGTCGCCATAGGATTAATGTAGTGCCCGAATATGATATTCTGGACGAAATCGACCAGCACCCCGGCACCCAGAACGCCGACAAATTCATATAGTCCATAAAGCACCGCGATCAGCACAGGGATACCATAGACAGGGTGCATGCTCGCGTTGCCTATGAAGTTAAATAATGCACCTCCCGAAGGGGCCGTCTTTTTAACGACCTTCAGCGCGATTTCCTCGGAGACCTCGATGCGTTTCTTGTTGATGAGATACGCGGGGGATTCCTTTGCCTTGAGTAAGCATTCATGCCTGAGATGTTCTATTTCAGCCAAATCGCGGCTGCGCACATTAGCATGAAGCCAATCTTTCAGGCTTTCGTCTTCCGATAATATCATTACAGCAATAGAGCGCGTCGACAATCCTGTCTGGGGCACCAGGCGCGAAATCTTTGAGATATATTCTTCGATAATGGGACCGTAGCTGAGACGAACTGCAGCCCGTCGAGGCGAGAGCATTGCTTCCCTGAGTTCCTTGATGCCTTTTTTTTGGGGTGCGATGGTCGATACTATGTCGATTCCGAGGAGGCTTTTAAGAATGTCGACATCAATGGTGATGCCTTTATCCATCGCCTCATCTATCATGTTGAGGTCGAGGGTCATCGGAAGACCCATCTCCGCGATTTGCAGGGTAATAAGCAATGTCCGCTTCAGGTTCTTGGCATCCCCGACCTGGACAACGGCTGACGGGCATTCCGAAAGCAGAATGTCGCGGGTCACCTTTTCATCTTCGCTCATGGGAATAAGACTGTTAACGCCAGGCGTGTCGATCAGTACAAGCCGCTTGCCGTCAAGCGAGATATTGCCGCTCGTCACCTCTACGGTAGTGCCTGGATAGTTCGACACCGTGACGTATTTCCCGGTGAGCAGCCCGAAGATAACGCTTTTACCCACATTCGGATTGCCGACCAGTGTAATCTTGTCGAGTGCCGTTTTTTGCTGCTTTGATCCGTGCTTCTGCTTGCAGGTTTCCAGGATATCCCCCTAACAATTACATGAATGAAAATGAAACTGAGACTCTGTCTCAATTATATGAAGGGCATGGATGGTTTGTCAAGCACTCTGTTGGCTTTCGACATGCGTTGTTCGTCTCAGCTCAATCTCTTTCTTGATCGTCGCCTCATATATATGGTTAAATAGGCAGTTTGGAAATGAAATCTTCTATAATAGCTATGGTGAACCCGAAAGGATTCTTTACATCTGCCGCGGTGTGTATGCTGTTTTTCTTGTCTCTGGGTGCTTTTGTCTCCTGGGCACAGGAAACGACTCCTACGCCTGTCAAGATCCGTGCGGCCAGGCATCAGGATTCTGTCCGGGTAGTTTTTACCACCGAGGACTTCCTTGTGAAGAATGCATCGGTGATACTGACAAAAAATAAAACAATCAGGATAGATCTCCGCTCTGTTGCGGCGGCTACAGCATCAGGTAAGGAAAGGCCGGTGATCTCTTTTGAGACAGAGAAGGGCCAGTTGAAGAATGATACGCCCGTGGAGTTAATAAAGTCTGTCGCTCTGGTGGCTAAAGGAGACAGCTGCATAATAAGCATCCCGAATGTCGAAGATATCAAGGTTTTGAAGCTCCAGGCCCCCTCGCGGATAGTTATCGACGCGCTTTTGATAACAGCACCGAAGGAGGCAGCTGCCCCAACAGTCCCGCCAAGACCTGTGGCTGATCAAATTTCTTTTAAATACATTATTATCGACGCGGGGCACGGAGGTTACGATTACGGAATCAGAGGAGCCCATTTTGCGGAGAAGGATTTCGTCCTCCTGTTCTCCAGAGATTTTGCATCGTTGCTGGCGAAAAGCGGCAAGGAGACGCTGCTTACAAGAAAGAGCGACCAGATCATGAACCTTGCCGAAAGGATAGTAGCTGTCAATAAAAAGCCACCGGATCTTGTCATAAGCTTCCATGTCGCTTCCACCAAGGTCCCAGTGCTTTATACGATCCCGGGGAGAACAGACTCAAGTCCTGAACTATCGGCCGAGAGAAACGGCGACCTGAAGAAGATGGAGATCGCGACGGGAATTGCCGATTCGATTGCAGTCAACATGCAGAAGGATCTTTCAGTCAAGGCAGTGAGGGAAATTTTACCCCTTTCTCTATTAATGAAAAGCAAAGCCCCAGCAATCCTCATAGAACTGCCTAATCCGGATGAATTCACTTATGATAAGAAGGGCAGGGAGCGGCTCATGTCGTCTATTTTAAAGGGTCTCGCCGCAGGTGTAAAAGAAGAGAAGCCTGGTGCGCCGATCGTCCCGAAACCCGAGGCCAGACCGCTTAACAAGGCTGCGGATAAAGGCGAGATGTAACGGATGATGAAGACACCAAGCAAATTCAGCTGGAAGAAAAAGGCGTTAATGATTGCTGTGATTTTAATATCGGCAGTCCTGGCGGGCTGGCTTACGTCGAGATATTTCTTTCCGCCCGAGGAGAAACTGGTTGTGGAAGACGCATCGAGGCAGGGCAAACAGGACCTCTCGATAACGACTTCGTCGGAAATAAAGGTGCCGGTGACTATTTTCTATCCCGGAGAAGCCGGACTGGTGAAGGAGGAGAAGACCCTGGCCGGCGGTTCTCTGCCCGTGAAGCTGGCAGAATCGATACTCCAGGAATATTTCAAAGGATTAAAGAACGGCCTTAATAATACCGCAGTACGTGGCGTTTATGAGGACAGGAACAAAATTTTATATGTCGATTTGTCTGACGAGTTCCGGAGAAATTTCTCGGGCGAAGCTCGGTATGAATATTACTTGCTGAAATCGCTTTACCAGACGCTTGCCACCAACGTCTCTGAAGTCCGGGACGTCAAGATCCTTATCGAAGGACGCGAGATAGACAGCATAGGAGGGCACATGCTGTCTATCATGCCTTTGAGGGAAACGGTCTGGTATTGATCCGATAATGTCCGACAATAATCCGATAGGTATCTTCGATTCTGGCATTGGCGGCCTTACTGTCTTCAAAGAGGTAAGCAGGATGATGCCAAATGAGGACATACTGTACCTTGGCGATACCGCCCGAGTTCCTTACGGCACAAGATCGGCTGAAACAGTGGCGCGATATTCCTTCGAATGCACCGATTTTCTTATGAGCAGGCATGTGAAGGTACTTGTCGTGGCCTGCAACACGGTATCGGCTATCAGCCTATCAGAAATCAGGGACCGCGTTTCGGTCCCAGTAATCGGCGTTATCGAGCCCGGGGCAAGGGCTGCGGTAACCGCGACAAAAAACAAAAGGATCGGTGTCATAGGCACCGAGGCGACCATAAGGAGCCGCGCCTATTTCAGGGCCATTAAGGCAATCGATGAGACCGTCGAAGTGTCCGGACTTGCCTGTCCACTTTTTGTTCCTCTCGTCGAAGAGGGCTGGACCGAAGGTGATATCGCGAAGCTAGTAGCGGAAAAGTATTTAGCCCAGCTGAAAAACCGGGACATCGACACTATCGTACTCGGCTGCACACATTATCCTCTCCTGAAAGAGGTCATCGAGCAAGTGATGGACGGCGTCACCATCATCGATTCAGCAGTAGAAACAGGCAAGGCGCTGACGTCGGTCCTTGCTGAAGGCCCGCTGCTTAAGCATTCACGGGAATTAGGCAAGCACAAGTTTTTTGTTACTGATTCGGCCGAAAAGTTTATTGCCGTCGGTGAGCGCTTTCTCGGGCGCGAAATCAGGCACATAGAGAGAGTCAGGTTATAAGTAAAATCTGTCTTGTCAACCACTTTTTTCCGAATACTTAATGACGTATAATTGAATAACTAATGCATCGGAGGATAAATTGAGGCCTGACGGTAGAAGAAAAGATGAGATGCGCAAAGTAAGAATCAAGAGGAATTATATCAAGCCTGCAGAAGGTTCGGTGCTTATCGAGGTGGGTGATACGAAAGTCATCTGCACTGCCACGATAGAGGAAAGAGTGCCTCCGTTTCTGAGGGATCAGAAGAAGGGATGGATAACCGCAGAATATGGGATGATACCGCGGGCGACATCCGTCCGCACGGCCCGTGAATCCACGTTGGGAAAGACAGGCGGCAGAACGATGGAGATTAAAAGGCTTATCGGGCGGGCATTGAGGGCTACCATAGATCTCAATGCCCTGGGTGAGCGCACCATCTGGCTCGATTGCGATGTGATACAGGCCGACGGTGGCACACGAACGGCATCCATTACCGGCGCGTACATAGCCCTGTATGATGCCATTCAGCTGGCGATGAACAAGGGGATTATCCAGAAGGATCCTATTATCGAAGGCCTCGCTGCGATCAGCGTGGGCATAGTGCGAGGCGAACCCCTTCTGGACATCTGCTATGCTGAAGATTCTAATGCGGATGTGGACATGAATGTGGTCATGACCGGCAGCGGCAAGATCGTAGAGATCCAGGGTACCGCAGAATCTGAGCCTTTCTCCAAGGCAATGCTCGACGAACTGATGGGGCTTGCTGAAAAAGGCATCGGCGAACTCATCAAAATACAGACGGAGATATTATCTTCGAATATGGTAGAATATTAAAATTATGCAAGGGAAAGCTTCTATGTATAAGAGCATACTCATCTGGCTGCTCATTGGTATGTCCATACTGCTTCTCTTCAATCTCTTCAATGTACCGCAGAAGAGTGAGAAGGAACTGATCTTCTCGGATTTCGTCAAGAAGGTTGATTCCGGAGAGGTCGATGAGGTCACGATCAAGGAAAACAATATCACCGGCAGACTCAAGGATGGTTCGAAGTTCAAGACCTACTCTGCAAACTATCCCGATCTGGTCAAGGAACTCAGGGACAAGAACGTTAGGATAATCGCCAAGCCGCCTGATCAGCCACCGTTGTATATGACGATTCTGATATCCTGGGGCCCAATCATTTTCATCGTACTCATCTGGGTATTCTTTATGAGACAGATGCAGATGGGTGGCAATAAGGCGATGTCATTTGGTAAAGCGAAGGCCAAGCTTGTGTCCGAGAAGTCAGTAAAGATCACATTCGCGGATGTTGCAGGAATAGAAGAGGCCAAAAACGAAGTGCAAGAAATAATAGAATTCCTGAGAGATCCGCAGAAGTTCTCGCGGCTGGGAGGCAGAATACCGAAGGGGGTTCTCCTTGTTGGTTCTCCGGGGTCAGGCAAGACTCTTCTGGCGAGGGCAATTGCCGGTGAGGCAGCTGTTCCCTTTTTCTCGATTTCGGGCTCTGATTTTGTCGAGATGTTTGTCGGCGTCGGCGCTTCGAGGGTAAGAGACCTTTTCGAGCAAGCAAAGAAGAGCGCTCCTTGCATTATCTTTATTGATGAAATAGATGCGGTTGGCAGGCACAGGGGGGCAGGCCTGGGCGGAGGGCACGATGAACGGGAGCAGACCCTCAATCAGCTCCTTGTCGAAATGGACGGCTTCGAAGGGAAAGAAGGCGTTATTATAATAGCTGCGACTAACCGCCCCGATGTACTCGATCCGGCGCTCTTAAGACCTGGAAGGTTTGACCGCCAGATTGTCGTGCCGGTGCCTGACGTAAAGGGGAGGATCGAAATACTCAAGGTCCATTCCAAGAATATTCCGCTGGCGCCTGATGTCGAACTTGAAAAGATAGCAAGGGGTACGCCGGGATTTTCGGGGGCTGACCTTGCAAACCTTATCAACGAGGCGGCCCTCATTGCTGCGCGTAGATCGAAGGACAAGGTAGACATGGCAGACTTCGAATTTGCAAAGGACAAGGTGCTCATGGGTGTCGAGCGCAGAAGCATGGTCCTTAGCGATGAAGAGAAGAGAAATACGGCCTATCACGAGGCGGGCCATGCGCTGGTCGCGAAATTGACACCTGGCACCGACCCGCTTCACAAGGTGAGCATAATTCCAAGAGGGCGGGCGCTTGGTATCACACAGCAGCTTCCTCTCGACGATCGGTATACTTATTCCAAGGATTATCTTCTGAAGGCCCTTAACGTGCTTCTCGGCGGGAGAGCTGCAGAAGAGCTGGCTCTCAGCCATATGACTACCGGAGCTGGCAACGACCTCGAAAGAGCAACCGACCTGGCCCGGAAGATGGTAACCGAGTGGGGTATGAGCGAGAAACTAGGACCACTCACCTTCGGCAAAAAAGAAGAGCAGATATTCCTGGGTCGTGAAATCGCACGACATAAAGATTACAGCGAAAAGACCGCTGTTGATATCGATGAAGAGGTCAAACGCTTTGTGATCGATGCATATGAAAATGCCAGAAAGCTGCTTCGGGATAACAAGGACCTGTTGGAAGCGGTCGCGAAAACGCTCCTAGAACGCGAAACCATTGATGGTCCTGATCTCGACAAGATTATAGAAGATACAAGATCTGTTGCCCCGGCGTGAAGCTCGAGTTCAGTAACCACATCCTAGATTTTTCGAATAAAACTTACCTTATGGGGGTCCTGAATGTGACCCCCGATTCATTTTCGGACGGCGGATTTCACTTCAATATTGACAGGGCAGTCGAGCATGCCGTCAAGCTTGTCGAAGATGGGGCGGATATCATTGACATTGGCGGAGAATCAACCAGACCCGGTTCCGAGGCTGTCTCTACGGATGAGGAACTCAGGCGCACTATCCCGGTAATCGAATCAATCTCCAGAAGGCTTGCAGTCCCTATTTCAATTGATACCTGCAAGGCAGAGGTAGCACTAAGAGCTATCGACGCTGGTGCTTCGATAGTGAATGATATCAGCGGCCTGCGGTTCGATCCAGCCATGGCAATGGCTGTGGCATCACGCGGCGTCCCGATAATCGTTATGCATATCAAGGGCATTCCGAGGGACATGCAGGAGAATCCGGTTTATGAAGCGCTTGTCCCCGAGATCATGGATTACCTTAGGACGAGTATTCGCATGGCCGTCGAAGCGGGGATGCGGGAAGACATGATCGTCGTCGATCCTGGGATAGGTTTCGGCAAAACTTTTAACCATAACCTGCAGGTACTGAGAGATCTTAACGAATTTACTGCACTTGGAAAGCCTATTGCTATAGGCGTTTCCAGGAAGGCTTTCATAGGAAAGATACTCAGCGGGGCGCCTACCGCGGAACGACTTGAAGGGACTGCTGCTGCGGTCGCAATTTCAATAATTAACGGGGCAAATATCGTCAGGGTACATGATGTGAAGGAGATCGCAAAGGTGGTGAAGGTCGCCGATGCGATAAAGAAGGGAAGTCTCTAACGGAATAGAGGCGGCGCTCGCCACCTCTGTTCCCGTGTGCTTTCTATTTGCCTTCGGTAAGGACGAAGTGGTCGTTCCTGTTTTTTGCCCAGCATTCTTCGGTGCTTTCGGTGCAGATCGGTTTCTCTTTACCGTAGCTGATCGTGTCTATCCTGGCCGAGGGGATGCCCAACGAAATCAGGTATTGCTTAGCGGCATTTGTCCTCTTGTCTCCGAGCGCAAGGTTGTATTCCTTGGTGCCCCTCTCGTCGCAATTGCCTTCGATAACAACCTTGGCGTTTGTCTTGGATAAGAGTGCAGCGAGTTCTTTCGTCGTCTCTTTTGCTTTTGCATCGAGATCATACTTGTCGAAGGCAAAATAAATATCGTTCACCTTGGTCGCGATTTCTCTGGCTGAGGCAGCTACGCCTTCCTGTTCTGCTGCGGCCTTCTGATTTTCAGTTATAGACTCGGCTTTTTTCTCCTCGGACGGCTTGACGATCGCCTGTTCGGGCTGGGCTGCGATCTGCTTTTGCGCGCATCCGATCAATGTTGCGGAAATGAATACCGCAGCCAACATAAGTCCCCATCTTTTCATTGTTAAACTACCTCCTGTATCGTTTCGTTTAATATTGAACTGCAAGACCTCAGGGTCTTGCCTCATCGTGATGCATGGAAATACGGTGTGAAGTCTATCAGAGAATTATGAAGAGGGTATGAACAAATGTGAACAATTGTGAATGGCCGAAAGTTACATCTTTTCAGGCGCACTTACTCCAAGAATCTTCGACCCGTGTTTCAACGCGATCATGATCGCTTCGCAGAGGGCTAGGCGCGCCTTTGTCAATTCAATGTCTTCGGTTATGACTCGGTGTCGATGATAGTATGGATGGAAGAGTCCGGCCAATTCCTGGAGATAGAAGGTTATGCGGTGCGGCTCTCGCGCTAAGGCTGCTCCCCGAAGCATCATTGGATAATAAAGTAGCTTCTTTACGATCCTCATCTCTTCGTCATTAAACAGGGTTCCATCAAAACTCGTCACCGTGCGTCGGTCGAATCCGGACTCTGCGGCCTTATCAAAGATACTGTTTATTCTTGCATGCGCATACTGCACATAAAAGACCGGGTTTTCGCTCGACTGCGACTTGGCTACTTCTATGTCCACATCGAGATGGCTGTCCGACCTTCTCGTGAGAAATAAGAATTTAGTAGTGTCCGGGCCGATCTCGTCCATTACCTCTCTGAGTGTAATGAATTCTCCGGCACGTTTGGACATCTGGACCGGCTGTCCTCCTTTTAGCAAGGAGACGATCTGAACCAGCACTACCCTCAGACTTTCCTTTGGATGGCCCAGTGCCTGGACCGCTGCCTGCATGCGAGGTATGTACCCGTGGTGATCGGCCCCCCAAATATCTATCAATTCATCGAACCTTCTTTCTAGTTTCTTGCGGTGATATGCAATATCAGGGGTGAAGTACGTATAGTCGCCGTCTTTCTTGATCAGCACACGGTCTTTATCGTCGCCTAAGTCTGAAGTCCTGAACCAGGTGGCGCCGTCATGCTCGAAGATATATCCCTTGGTCCTCAGATCATCAAGCGCCTGCTCCACCTCGCCTGCAGCATACAGTTCTCGTTCGCTTTGCCATGTGTCGAAGATGACGCCGAAGTCTTCAAGATCTTTTTTGATCAGATCGAGCATCTTAGTGTAAGAAAAGTCGATGAAGTCTGCCGCGACCTCGTTGAAGGGCGTATCAACAAATCGGTTACCGAAGGCGGTCTTGAATTCGGCTGCAAGATCGTCTATGTAATAACCACGATAGCCGTCTTCGGGGAAGGGATATTCTCTTCCGAATAAGGCCTGATATTTGGCGAAAACTGACAGACCCAGCATTTTCACCTGCTTGCCCGCATCATTTATATAAAATTCCTTTTCAATCCGGTATCCTGTTGCCTGCAGCAAATTGGCCAGCGCGGTGCCAACGGCAGCCCCTCTCCCGTGGCCAAGATGAAGGGGACCGGTCGGATTAGCGCTGACGAATTCGATCTGAACCTTTTTCCCATTGCCGACATTTTCGGTCAAAAAGGTGTCGCTTTTTGTGAGAAGTTCACCGAGTTCGCGGCAGATGAAGGACCGGGTAAATGTAAAGTTGATGAATCCCGGCCCGGCAATATCGATGCGGTCGAAGGTGTCCCCGCGATCGATATGGCTTACGATCTCTTCGGCGATCTTCCGCGGCGCTTTCTTGAGTATCTTTGCGAGTCCCATGGCGACCGGTGTAGAAAGATCTCCGAACCCTTCATCCTTGGGGACCTCGATCTCGATAGGACCGACGCGCGTCTCAATCAGCCTTTTGACTGCATCCTGCAATATTTCACGAAGTGCTTTTTCCATAACCGTTAAGTTTAGCCGAAATAATTGATAAAAGTCATCTGCAGTTACAAGACACTTAACGAATAGCGCGGTTGGCGATCTTTCAATTATTCGTGTGCAAAGTAGCTGCGGTATGCTAATATTTGCTGAGATGAACAGAAACTGGCTATTCAGTGGTTGGTCGGATAACATTCCATTTGGGATGTTAAACGTATTGAGATAATAACTGTTAGCGGAACGGTTTCGGTTAGATAATAACATTTAGATTGAGCAAGCAAAAGATTGGGGGATCCATGAAGGCCGCGTTCATCGTCTTTGATCGCATGACATCACTGGATTTTATCGGGTTTTACGATCCAGTAACACGCCTGAAGTCCATGAAAATCATGGAGGATTTCAAGTGGTGTATTTGCTCAACTACGCAGCGTGTTGTCGACGATCGAGGCCTCCGTATCGAGGCGGACACAATAGGTCAACCTCTCGATTCTTTTGACATGCTGTTCTTGCCAGGCGGGTTTGGTACTAGAACCCTCCAGAACGACCATGCCTTCATAGAATGGCTGAAGACCGCAAGCGCGGCTCCGCTGAAGGTATCGGTATGCACCGGGGCACTTCTTCTGGGTGCTGCGGGTTTTCTTAGGGGCCGTCGAGCGACCACACATCCGAGTGCATATACTGAGCTTCAAGCATACTGTGGGGCAGTCGTTCGAGATCGAGTGGCCGACGAAGGGGATATTGTCACCGCGGGCGGTGTATCGTCCGCGATCGACTTGGGCTTGCACATAGTGCAGAAACTCGCGGGCTCTGAGGCCCGCTCGCAAATCGCAGCCCAAATGGACTATCCATATCAATGGAATTCATAGCCACAATCTAACTACGGCTGTTACCGAGACACCCGCGAGTCGCGCACAGGCAAGGCGTGCCGTTAGGCAAAGACGAAAGAGATATATGCTTAGTCTAAGAAGTCGCCTGTTTCTGTTCATGATGAAGAACTGTCACCTGTTGCCATTCCTGTTGAAGAAAGAAAACATTAACTGGAATGCGAAGGACGCGATTCTCCATTTTCGGGAGCAATGTGAAGAAGGTGCTAGGCGGTTTGTCAAAATCCCTTCGGGAATAGAAATCAAGCCTGTCGACATCTATGGCCTCCCAGCGTAATGGAGTATACTTTTTCATGTAACGGAGGATAAAGTTATTTTTTTTCAAGAACGGTAGCGGTTATGTTTCCTGCCCATGCTTTGATTAAAGAATTCATGTGTCCGAATTCGTTAAGGGAACAAACATGGGCGTCTTACTCTTTGAGTATCGTTTGGCTCCTGAGCACACCTTTCATTCGACACTGGTTGATTCGATCAATGAGTAATGGATCACCGACCCTCTTGGCGGGCTCCAAGTCATATTGATTACGCTCTCGGTCGATACGACGTTGCTGTTATCCATGTCACTGCCCGTCGCTTTTGCGCTTGTCTTCGGACGCGTTTTCTGCGCATGGATTTGCCCTCAGAACCTGTTAAGCGAAATCGCTGATTATCTCAGAAATAAGATCGGCGGTGAAAGGCCGATTAAATTGCCTCCATCTTCACTGCCACGATACGCGGTCCTCGCAATAATGCTTACATTGGCTCTAGTGGCGAGATTCCCGGCAGCCAATATTATCTCGGCGCCTGGCATAATTTCGCTCCGGATTTCCGAATTCATCATGATTGGAACAGCCGGAATCGAACTGTTGCTCATTGGAGCTATAATCATAATCGAGTTCTTTGTTATTCGCAGGGTATGGTGCAATTACATCTGTTCGGTCGGAGGTTTTCTCGGGATCTTCAGGACCGCTAAGACCATGAAGGTTGTCTATCAAAGAGAGACGGATCAATGCATAAAGTGCGGCGCATGCGTGAAGGCATGTCAACTCGAACTCAATCCGATGGGCGGAACGATCTATCCGCTTTGCCATAATTGCGGTGACTGTATAGCAGCATGTGAAAAGGCGACGAACAAAAAGAATCCGCTTTCATTCGGATTCTGATGTGTATTTTTTTAGGTTACGGCGGGAATCCTCGGGGTCTGCGACTCCGAGATGAACCAACGGTCCTCCTGCCCCCTCTGACTTAAGGGGATTTAGGAGGTTATCATTTACTGCTTTACAGGAACCTGTTTATTATCTCGGACTTTTCGACCTTGGTGAAATCCGCGGCAATATTCTTTTCGAGCTTAGCTTTAACCTCCGCGTCGAGGCAATCCACTATCTGGCCGTTTATGGCTTTTTCAGCTGCGAGATGCCAGCCGTCACACTTTTCTTCCCGAATAATTTTATTGATCGTCTTGGCAATGTTTTTTACAGTTCTTTTTTCGTTTTCGATGTCAATGTTGTGGGCTTCGCCATATCCCTTGGCCCAGCTCTTTCCACTGGCTGATCCGAATTTGCCGGCCTGGTCGGTTACCTTTTCCGAATACTTTCCGTGTGCTTCAACTGAATCGAAGCTTTCGATCAGGTCAAGCTTGCCAGTCCCTTGGGGTGTTTTAGAAAGCGTGTAAGCATTGAAATGGCCGAGGTCTGCGACTACGACTATTTTGTTCATGTCGTACCTTCCTTCCATCGATTAGTTATAAATTCAGTATATTAGGATTGGGTCCTGCTGCCAAACTGGTCGCAGTCCGGCAGGATCTTCCGATCATGGCTGCGTGATACGGTCAGGAAGAGTGGGTGTCTTCCGATCGCTTTTTTGGCAAGGAGACAGAAAAAACGCTGCCTTTTGCGGGGGCGCTGTCCACCCAAATGGTTCCGCCGTGGGCTTCCACGATAGTCTTGGCTATGAAAAGGCCGAGTCCTGAGCCTTTGCTGTCCTTGCCGACCCGGTAGAAGGCATCGAAGATAAAAGGCAGGTGCTCTGAGGAGATGCCCACCCCAGTGTCTTTTACGCTGACTATGAGCTGATCGTCTTTATCAGCAATGGCAATAGTAATAGTGCCACCGGGATTCGTATATTTGACAGCATTATCGAGGAGATTGGAAATGACTCTGCAGACCATCGAGCCATCCGCCGACACCTCGCTTGCCAAACCGGATGGAATGTCGAGTTCGATGTTAATGTTCTTTTTGTCCGCCTCTATCCGTAAACTTTCGACATGCTCTGCCAATGCCCTTTCAAGATTGAACAGTGAGAATACCGGAACATACTCCTTTGCCTCGAAGCGCGAAAACTGAAGGAAATCTGAGATAAGCTCATGAAGCCGCTTCAACTCTCCATCGATCGTCTCGCAATATTCGCGCTGGGTTGCATTCACCATACCGGCCTTATTGGAGAGGAGTCGGGCAAGGAAGCCACGGGAGATGACCACCGGGTTCTTCATATCGTGAGCAAACATGGAGAGTATATTCTTACGCTCGCGTTCCTCCTTTTTTTGAGAAGTGACATCCCTGAATAGTTCCACCCCACCCAGGAACGAGCCGTCGTCGTCATAAATGGGGAAGATGGTAACGGATAAATAGAGCGTCTCGCCGGTTTTTCTTGTCAAAGTACTTTCGAGGAAGTCGGCACCCTTTTTCTTCTTTAATGCATATTGCATTAAAGGGCAGAGCGACTTGTCAGAAGAGCCATGAAATATCTCCAAGTGAGACTTGCCTATGACTTCGCTTCGCCTGTATCCCGTTATCTTTTCTGCCGAGCGATTGAATTCTGTAACGATACCATCCTTGTCGACCAGTGAAAAACCGTGCGGAAGGTTGTTGATTATCATCTCATAAATCTTGCCCTTGTCCATAGGCCGGAAACCTCTTTATATATATTGTACAAAAGAAAATGAACCAATGCTCAGCTGGGACAGTCGGCCACAAAGGAATGCAGACCCGATGCTACTCCATGAACCGGTATCCGACTCCAGGAATTGTGATTATGAAGTAAGGCTCCGAAGGGTCGGCCTCGATTTTTTGGCGCAGGTGCTGGATGTGCACATCGATGACCCTGCTCCAGGAATAGATCTTGCATACCTTCCAGAGGAGCTTTTTTATGTCCTCCCTGTGAACGACCTCCCCGCGATGCGCAGCCAGAAAGCAGAGAAGTTCATATTCCTTAGGAGTAAGGCCTATTACCTGTGTTTTAATACTGACAATGCGGCGCTTTTTATCGATCGTAAGATCCCCAACTACTGTCAATTCCTCATCCGTGGGCTTGGACCTTCGGAGGCAGGTCTTGATGCGGGCAATGAGTTCAAGCGTTTCGAAGGGCTTGACCACGTAATCGTCAGCCCCGCCGTCGAGGCCGATTACCTTGTCGGAGAGTTTGTCTTTAGCGGTAAGCATGATTATTGGGAGCAATGGGCGTTCTTTGCGGATTGTACGGCAGATGCCGAATCCATCGCCGTCAGGAAGCATGACATCCAGAAGCAGAAGATCCGGATTTGACGCTGCGAGAACGTCGCGGCCGATCATCCACGATTCGGCAGTGATCACACTGAAGCCGTGCAACTCCAGGTTCGCCTTCAGAACCTTGAGTATATCGGTGTCATCGTCGATTATTAGTATGGAATGGCTCATATTGCTGATTTATTATACTCCAAATGGATGCTTTGATTTGTTGAACTGCAGTCTGCTCAACAGGCGGCGATTGACCTTACGACCATTAATGAATTCTTAGGACGTAATGACATCAAGAGGACATTGAGATATGCGCATCTTGCACCCAGTCACAAGGTAAAAGCGGTTGATATTTTGGACAATACCCTTAGCGGCACGACAAAAAAATGAACATTGCTTCAATTTCACTACAGTCGGATTGAAGAATGAGTCGAAATCAAGTCTCATAAAGTGTCAAATTATTTCTTAATAATTCCATGAAGTGTCGGGCTAGCCCTGAATTGATGCGTCAAGAGTTGATTAGTCCTTATACATTGACTCGTAGTTGATTAACAAACGTGCCCTCTTTTGGCATGTTCGGCTTCTTCCGGTCGTAGCAATTGAGTGCCTTGAAACTGAACGGGCACGAGATACGAACCTCTCTGGCTGACATCATGTCTCCCTTAGATACGAATGATTGTCGTGAGGAGATGGTGTACTGTGGAAATAGAATGATTAGCGCTTTTTCGATTGGCTCAGCACCTTCACCCATTGCTCCTTTGTCGTCAACGTGAACTTGAAGACTATTTGTCAGGGCAGGGCTGATGTTGTTGTTAAGTAGTTGGACGGTTCCTTTCGCAGTCAGAGACTACGAGCATCCTGGTAGTTCAGAACACAGGTTCGTTAACCCTGTTGTTGCATAAAATAATCGCAAATAGTTAGTACAAATCTACGCAAAACGGCCTCCTGATTGGTTAAAATTGAAGTGACGAGCAACAAAATCAACCGAACCAGGAGGC
>Ga0181523_10002534_pt1 | contig 17681 bp, 17 predicted proteins | sample PEATcosm2014_Bin_43_FD_119752 | JGI IMG/M metagenome (GOLD analysis project Ga0181523, IMG submission 119752) | Peatland microbial communities from MTU Mesocosm Facility, Houghton, MI, USA - PEATcosm2014_Bin05_30_metaG | ecosystem: Environmental > Terrestrial > Soil > Wetlands > Peat | place...
GCCGGGATCCTCGGTCTGCCCTACTCCTTCGCCTACCACTTCAGCCCGGGCCACCTCGACGGCGCCCTCGAGCTCTACCGCTCGTCCTTCAGATCGTCGGTCTTCCTGGGCGAGCCCCGCGTGATGGTGGCCGTCTCGGTCCTGTGCGCCCCGAGCGAGGAGGAGGCCCGCTGGCTGGCACAGGCGTCCGCCCTCTCGATCGTCCAACTGCGCACCGGCCGTCTCGGGCTCTTTCCCTCGCCGGAGGAAGCTTCCCTCTACCCGTTCTCGGCGGCGGAGCGCGCCCTCGCCGAGCATGCGCTCTCGACCCATGTCATCGGCGACCCCGACACGGTGGTCCGAGGTCTCGGCGAGCTGCAGCGCCGCACGGCGGCGGACGAGATCATCCTCTCGACACGGGCCTATTCCTATGAGGCACGGGCCGCTTCGCTCGAGCTCGTGGCGGCACGGTGGCCGGGGGTGTCGGCAGCCGCCGCCGCAGCCGCCTGCGGCACGGTGGACGGCGGGAAGCCCTGACTACTCGAGCGGTCCGGGGTAGGCGGCCTCCGCCACCTCGACGAGTTGCCTTGTCTTGTGCCGCACGAGCAGCACGACGACGATGACGGTGACGACGGTGGCACCGACGAGAACGAGGTTGATCGTTCCCGAGAGGTGGGCCAAGGCGTTGCCCGCCCCGTAGGACACGAAGGCGTAGATGCCGGACCACACGATGCCGCCGCCGGCATTGGCGAGAGCGAAGCGACGCCAGCGCATCTTGTTGACGCCGGCGAGGAGGGCGGCGTAGGTGCGCACGACCGTGACGAAGCGGCCGAAGAAGACGATCTTGGCGCCGTGGCGGGCAAAGGCGTAGCGGCCGACCTTCAACTTGGCGTCGTCGAGGCGGATCTTCGACCCGAACCGCCTCACGAGCCGGTAGCCGCCTCTGTCGCCTACGAGGAAACCGATGCTGCCGCCCACGATGCACGCCGTCGAGGCGACGGCCCAGATCCACCACACGGACAAGACGTGGGAGTGCCCGGCGAAGACGCCGGCGGCGATGAGTGCCGTCTCTCCCGGGAGAGGGAGGCCGAAGCTCTCGGTGATGACGAGGACGAAGACGGCGAGGTAGCCGTACTCGGCCACGAGGTGGCTCACGTTCATGGGGCCATGTCCACGGTTCTCGAGATGAGTGGCTCCACTCGGACACTTGTCGACCAGGGCCGCGGCGATCGTAGCGGCGATTGCTGCAGACTCGCCTACTGTCTCGGTGGCGTCGACGGCGAGTCGGGCGAGGGCGCTACACGGTGAACGGAATCGGGATCGGAGGCGCGGTCATGGGTGATGGTGGCGTGCGCCACGTGGAGGCGCCGGTGCGGATCGAGGCGGCGGGCCTTCCCCCAAAGCTCATCTCGGAGTTCATCGGGCGGGTGGCAACGGGCAACGACTCGGTCTCGATCGCCGTGATGGAAAGCCCTTCCGGCTGGAGCGAGCCCGGCCAGACGCCGGAGTTCGACGAGTACTCGCTCGTGCTCGACGGCGCCCTCACCGTTCGCCAGCGAGAGGGCACCATCGTCGTCGTCGTCGGCGAGGCGGTGCATGCCCCCGCCGGCACCTGGGTGCAGTATTCGACACCGTCGCCGGCCGGAGCGCGCTACGTCTCGGTCTGCGTCCCCGCCTTCACGCCCGAGAGCGTGCACCGCGACCACTGACCACCGTCGTGAGCAGCCGCGATGAGCCCCGGCGTTTCGACATCGCAGCGGTGGCAAGTCGGGACCTTCGGCACTAGGCACGCCACCTGGCGATTTTCTAGGCTGCCCAATGACGGCCGAGGCGTCGTCGTTGCCCGCCGCTCCGCTGTCCACAGCCCGCTCGAACGGTGAAGGAGAAGAACGTGATCAACGCCGGAGATACCGCGTTCGTGCTCATCAGCGCAGCGCTCGTCATGGTCATGACACCGGGCCTGGCGTTCTTCTACGGCGGTCTCGTTCGCCGCAAGAACTTCCTCGCCATCATGATGCAGAGCTTCATCTCGATGGGCGTCGTGACGGTCATCTGGGTGGCGGTCGGCTACTCCCTCGCCTTCTCCGGCAACGTCGGCGGCGTCATCGGCAACTTCTCGTGGGTGTTCCTGAAGGGCGTCGGGGTTACCCCGAACCAGTACGCCCCCCACATCCCGGCGCTGGCCCACTTCGTCTTCCAGGAGATGTTCGCCATCATCACCCCGGCCCTCATCACGGGCGCCTTCGCCGACCGTGTGCACTTCAAGAGCTACCTCAAGTTCCTCGTCGCCTGGAGCCTCCTCGTCTACGTGCCGATCGTGCACTGGATCTGGGGTGGCGGCTTCCTCGCCAAGTGGGGTGTCCTCGACTTCGCCGGTGGCATGGTCGTGCACACGAGCGCCGGCTTCGCAGCTCTCGCCTCCGTCTGGGTCGTGGGCGCACGCAAGTTCGCACCGGGTGAGAAGACGCTTCCTCACAACGTCGCCTTCGTCGGCCTCGGCACCGGGCTGCTCTGGTTCGGCTGGTTCGGCTTCAACGCCGGCTCGGCGCTCGCCGCCAACGGCGTAGCGGCGCACGCCTTCGTGAACACCGACATCGCCGCCTCAGCGGCCATGTGCACCTGGACAGCCATCAGCTGGTGGCGGGCAGGCAAGCCGAGCGTGATCGGTGCCTTCACGGGCGCCGTCGCCGGTCTCGCCTGCATCACGCCCTGCGCCGGTTACGTCCCGACGTGGGCGTCGTTCATCATCGGCTTCCTGGCCGGCTGCATCTGCTACGGAGCCGTCGAGTTCCGCGCCCACATGAAGTGGGACGACGCCCTCGACGTCTGGGCGGCGCACGGCGTCGGCGGGCTGCTCGGCTCCATCCTCGTCGGCGTCTTCGCCGAGCTCGCCATCAACTCGGCCGGCCACAACGGCCTCTTCGCGGGCAACCCCGCCTTCCTCGGCAAGCAAGTGGCTGCCGCCTTCCTCGTGGCGGCGTACGCCTTCGTCGTCACGTTCCTCATCCTCAAGATCCTCGACCGGTTCGAGCCGGTGCGGGTCCCCGACTCCATGGAGCAGGCAGGCTTGGACACCGAGCTGGAAGAGGATCAGGCCTACATCTTCACCTGAGCGACACCGGTCAGCCCGGCCGGCGCCCGTAAGGCTGCCGGGCGCAAACCGTCAGCGTGGGAGCCAGAAAGGGACGAATTACTCTGGCTGGTGGTCGACCCCGGGCGCACCCTGGAGCCATGCTCAGCAGCGTGCTCGACATCTTCAGGCTCCGGCAGTACTTCAACGTCATCACGCGCACTCGCGAAGTCGTCGAGGGTGTCCGCCAGGACGCCGGCTTCCTCCACGACACGCGGCGGGCGATCGCCCCGCTCCCCTTCGAACGCGACAAGGTGCTCGACCTGCGTCCCTTCGCGGCGCCGAGGCCGCTCCACCTCGGCGGGCTCAAGGGCAAGCACCTCGCCCTCGTCGCCACCGGGGGCAGCGGCGCCCTCGCCTCCGTCGTCGGGGCGGCGCGCGCCCTCGAGGAAGCGGGCGTGCGACCGTCCGTCATCTCGGTCTGCTCGGGCTCTTCGCTCTTCGGCTTCCCGATCGCAGCCGGCCTGAGCGCCGAGAAGGTGGCGGCCTTCACGATCACCTTGCGCCCCGAGGAGTACGTCGACGTCGACTGGCGGCTGTTGGCAACGCTGGTGCCAAAACGGGCGCAGGGTTTCGCTGGCCTCGTCAAGGGTGAGGGGATCGAGAAGGCCTACCGGACGTTGCTCGGCGACATGTGCCTCGGCGACTTGCCCATCCCGGCCTACGCCCCGATCTGGAACATCGAGGAGAACCGGCTCGAGTACCTCGGGCCGCGTACCCACCCGGACCTCCCCGTGGCGCGCGCCATCCACATGGCCATCGCCCTCCCGCTGTTCATCGAACCGGTCGAGCTCGACGGCGGCTACTGGTGCGACGGCGGCATCGTGGACATCTTCCCCGTGCGCCCCGTTCTCGACATGGAGGAGCCGTGCGACGTGGCGCTCGCCATCAACGGCTTCTACCCGCCTCATTTCGTCGGTGAGGACGCCAGCGGATGGCAGGACCGACGCGGCAGCATCCTCTATGTCGCCAGCCAGGTACGCACCTGCCAGCAGGTCGAGCTGGCGCGGGCGAACCTCAGGCGCCTTCAGGAGCAGATGGACGTGCTCATGATCGAGCCGGTGCCTTACGAGAAGGTGCGCGGTGTCGGCTTCTACCGCCAATTCCTCAACACGGGCGAGTGGGGTACCTTCATGAAGGACGGCCGCACGCACGCCCGCCGCGCCCTCGAATCTGCCTACGGTGCCCACGCTGCCCGGGCGAGGTCACTGGCGTCGTGAGGCTGCGGCCGGTCGCTCGCCACGGCGTCGATCGGCCTTGGCCCACACGTCGTGAACTCGGGACCTTCAGCCCTTGCGCGCCAGGGCGCCCCCGCACACAATGACCGCGGTGCTGACCGACGATCAGGGCATGGAGATACTCGACGAGGCCGAATGCAGACGGCTCCTCGGCACGTCTCAGCTGGGCCGGGTGGGACTGACGGTCGGTGAGGTCCCTGCTGTGTTCCCGGTGAACTACTGCTTCTCCGACGAGGCCATCTGGTTCCTGACCGGGCCCGGCGTCAAGCTGCAGGCAGCCGAAGCCGGAGACACGGTCGCCTTCGAAGTCGACGAGGTCGACGAGCGCGCCCGCGACGCCTGGAGCGTGCTCGTCATCGGGACGTCCACCGTGGCGACCGGCCTCTCCCGCACCGAGCACGCAGCCCGCGTGCCGGTCCTCCCGTGGACGGCGGCCGAGCGCAACCACCTCGTCCGCATCGGAGCGGATTTCGTCTCCGGTCGTCGTATCAGCCAGTCTGCCCAGCAGCATCCCCCGCGAGAGTGAGGCCGAGATGGATCTTGTCGAGCTGAACATGAGCACAGAGGCGATCGACTTCAAGGATTGCCGCCAGCTCCTCGCCGGCGAGCGCATCGGCCGCCTCGGCGTCGTCGTCGACGGACGCCCTGAGATCTTCCCGGTCAACTACGGGATGGACGGGGACGGGATCGTGTTTCGCACGAACCAGGGCCGCAAGATGCTGGGGCTCTCCGGCGAGGTCGTCTTCGAGGTCGACCGGATCGACCCCGAGGGCCGCTCCGGCTGGAGCGTCGTCGTGCACGGCCGCGCCGAGGACATCACGCACTTCGACGGCCCACGGCTGCGCGAGCGGGCGGAAACTCCCTGGTCCGGACCGAAGGACATCCTTGTGCGCATCTCGCCTCTCGTCGTGACGGGACGCCGCGTGCACGCCGGTCCGCTGCCGCCTTCGTGAGGTAAGCGGCGGCGCCCCTCCGTCAGGCTCACTCGTTTAACCGGGGAGCGGCACCTGTGTCGCCCGCAGCGCCGCCTCCGAGGTGACCGGTGATAATCGTGTTCGCCGCCGAGGACGCCGATACGTGCCCCCGTGAGCGTCAGCACGAAGGGTTCCTTGTCGAGGTTGGCAGGCAGCAGGGCGGCTTGTGCCGGCCGCGTGACGGTCAGGCTGAGCGAGGTGAGTGGGGCCAATACGAAGACGACGGCCGCCGGGGCACCGGTTCCGATGGCGAACGCCACGCCGGCGAGCGTCACGGCCTGTGCGCCGTAGCCGGCGAACAGCACGCGGCCGGGGCGCATGCGATCGGCGAGGGCGCCGATGAGCGGGCCGAGCACAGTGCTCGGCACGAGCTGCACGAGCACCATGAGCGTGGCAGCCGTGGTCCCGCCGTGGCCGTAGGCGAAGACGAGCAACGCCAACCAGATGCCGAACTCGGCCGCGCCGAACAGGCTGTAAGCAAATCCGACCCTGCGCAGGACGGGATTCCCGAAGGCCGCTCGGAACACCGAGAGCACGAGACGAAGACGGGAGGGCATCACCGTGTCCCGTCTCGAGTCACCGGGGTCCCCGACGGCGTCAGGGTTGCGAGGGGACCCGGCCGCAGCGACGGCGCTGCGCTTCTCACCTCATCGTGGCTTCAGGCATCGCCGAGCGAACGGTCGGCGGCGAGCTGTCGCATCGTCGTGAGGGCGAAGACGGCGAGATCGGGGCCTTGCAAGAAGCGCGTCGCCACGAAATGGGTGCGTCCCTGCTCGTGCTCCTGCGTGCTCTCGATGAGGAACGTGGGGCCGACGATCGGCCGGAAGTAGTCGATGCGCATGTTGGTCGTGGCGAGCCATCTGCCCGGGCGAGTCGCCCGGTCGAGCCCGGCGCGCACGGTCAAGAGAGCGACGAGGTCGACGTAGGTCGGCGTGAAGCCGCCGAAGAGCTGGCCGCGGGGGTTCTTGACGCGGTCGGGCAGGCTCGCCTGCAGCTTCAGGTAACCGGGGCGCTCCTCGAGGAGATCCCAGTCGAAGGCGTCGAGGAAGTCACCGGCCGGGTGCCCGCGACCGATGAGCCGTCCCGGCGGCGGTGACAACCAGCTGCGGCGCATCGCCCGTGCGGCCGCCTCCGTCGCGCCGGCAGCCTCGCCGGTCGCCCCTGCGCGAGCGGCGCTCTCGTCGGTTTCGTGCATCTCCCGGTGATAGCAGACCGGAGTGGCGCCGGCCGGAGGTCACGAGTGCGGTGGCGCCACGATCTCAACGTCGATCGTCGGGGTGACACCGTCGATCTCCCGGATCGCCACCTCGGCCCGCACGGCCGATCGATCGCACAGTTCCCGATCGACCGGCGTCTCACTGATGAGCTCGACCCGCAGCCGGCCGCCGCTCCGGCGCACGACCGCTCGCCAGGTCGTGTAGCAGCCGGCACTCGCCAACACGGCGTTCGCCGCCCGCTCGGCGGCAAGGCTGTGGGCGGGCAGCGGAGCGCTCGCAGCGGCCGTGAGCGTCTCGCTGAGCTCGTCGAGGTCGCAGACCGCCGCCGCCCAGCTGCCAAAGGGGTCGGATCGCACGCCGCTTTCGCGGGAGGCCACGACGAGGGGCAGGAAGTGCCGGATGGCGCACAGCACGCCTTCGTCGGCCAGGCCCGGCGGATCGGCACCCTCGATGTGGAGGGCGACGTCAATCTTGTCGCGCTCGAGCGGGCAGGGCTCGCCGCGCAGGGCTGCACAGGTGACGCTGCGGGCGACCCCGTCGCCGCACGTCACGATTACGTGGCCTTTGGCCTCGAGGAGGGCCGCTGCCGTCCTTGCCCGGTCAGTGGCGATCTCGGTCATCAGGATCTGCACACTGGCCTCCTCTTGGGTCATCCGGGGCGGCCGACAACCGTCCTCGTCGAATCGTGTACCGCCGCCGCTGCCCTTGCCAGGGCCGAAAGTCACCCAGCCCGACGGCTGGGCGCCTCGCTGGCATCACGTCCGCCGGCGGCGCCTCGCCACGCCGGCGTGCAGGGCGGCTCCAGATGCGGCGATGCCGGATCCGCCAGATGACCGCTTGGGGTCAGTCTGACGGCTCGGAGGGTTGCTTGACGGGCGCCCAACGGCGCACCGCCACGAGGGCGGCGATGAAGACAGCGGCCGTCGAGAGGAAGAGGGCGAACTGCGAGGTCGACAGCTGCTGTTGGTTGCCGAGGACGAAGAGCAGCTTGCGGATGGCGGCGATGAGCGCGACGACGATGAACGGCTCGGGCTGCAGCTCGTGCGACCGCAGCGAGAGCATCACCGTGTGGACGATCTCCACGAGGATGAGGACGAGCAGGATCTGGTCGAGGAAGCTGCCCGCACGTGTCGTCACGGCGCCGCCTGACCGGAAGAAATGCAGGACGGCCGCGGCCAGCAGCGCGACGGCGAGCACGATGAGCGCCACGCCGACCAGGACCGTGACGACGTCCTGGGCGAGCTCGAGCCCCGTCATGGCGGCACGCAACTGGCCCGCCCCGGGTGCGCGGTTCCCGCCCTCGCGCCGGCCTTGGCGGCCGAGGCTCACGACCTGCCTCCCCGAACGACGGGACCTGCGTGCATGGGGGAAGCAGAACGTGCCAGGTCCCTGCTGCCCGAGCTCGGCGACGGCAGCTTGCGACGTCCGGCGCCATAACCCCTCAGGGCTCGGCGAAGTGGTGCCCTCTCGGCCGTGACCGGCAACGTCGCCCCCAAGTCGTCAGAAGCCCGAATCGTATCCGGTGCGTGCGCCGCCTGGTCTGGGCGCAGGGATCGAGCTCCGTGCTCAGTCGTCAGCCGTGGGTGGTGTCGATCACGCAGAACCGGTTGCCCTCCGGGTCGGCGAGCACGGCGAAATCAGGGTCGTCCGGGTACAGATCCCAGTCGACCAGCTCGGCCCCGAGCGACAAGAGTCGCTCGATCTCGACCGCTTGCTCAGCCGCATCGCCGGCGTGCAGGTCGAGATGGACGCGAGGGTGCTCCTGCACGGGGCTCTCGCTGAGCTCGAGTGCAAGAACAGGGCCATCCCCGTTGGCGGGCACGAGCTCGGTCCACTCGTCGTTCAGCTCGCCATCCTGCAGCACATAGTCGAGAGCCCGGCACCAGAAGGCCGCTGCCCGTTCCATGTCACCGACACCCAATACGATCGTGCCAATCGTCAGCATGCATCCATCGTTTCACTCGCTCGGGCATCGTGGACGTTGCGCGGCGTCCGCCCAGGAGCCGTCGACCTCTCCCGCCCGACCCGGCAAGGTGACGGTGTGAACGACACCGCCGTACGACGCGTCGACTTCGGCTACTTCGTCCGCCCTGGCGACGAGACCGACAGCGGTGTCCCCCGTGTCGAGCCATGCCTCGGATACCTCGTCGAGCACCCGCACGGCATCGTGCTGTTCGACACCGGCATGGGCTCGCACCCCGAGGTCGATGCTCACTACCGGCCGCGCCGGCGGGGCCTGCCAGCTGCCCTCGCCGGCGTCGGCGCCGTCCTCGACGAGATTTCTCTCGTCGTCAACTGCCACCTTCACTTCGACCACTGTGGCGGGAACCCGGCCCTCGCCGGCCGCCCGATCCTCACCCAGCGCGTCGAGTTGGCGACCGCCCGCACGACGGCGGACTACACGCTCGAGGAGCTCATCGAGGCGCCCGGCCTCCGCTACGAGGAGATCGAGGGGGAGGCCGAGGTTTTCCCCGGCGTCTTTGTCGTGGCGACCCCTGGGCACACCGCAGGGCATCAGTCCCTCGTGGTCCGCCGCCGCGACGGCACCGTCGTCGTGGCCGGGCAAAGCCACGACACGGCGACGGCCTTCGCGGCGGATGTCCTCGCATGGCGGGCTGCCGAGGAAGGGCACGGCGGGCCGCTTCCCGTCGCGCCCGCCTGGATCCCGCCGTTGCTCGAGCTGGACCCCGCCCGCGTCGTCTTCGCTCACGACCACTCGGTCTGGGAGCCGTGAGCCGCCACCCTGCCCAGGGCGCCCGCCGGCGGCCCACGCCCTGCGACGCCGTGAGCTTCGGTCCTCCGATGTGACCTTCGGCACTGTTCGCCGGCGTGCGCTCAGCCCAGCATGGACATCGCAGGCCGTCGTCGACAACGTGGCCCATTTTGAGCGATGGCTCGGCGTAGTGGGAGGTCCCGATGCCGTACACGAGCGGTTCCTTCACCCATCGGGGCAAGCGCCTCGTCTACGACAGCTACGGCGAGGGCGACCGGCTGCTCGTGTACCTTCACGGCCTCCTGCTCGATTCCGAGATAAACCGCGGAATCGCCGAAGCGCTCGCCGCTCGCGGCAATCGCGTCGTGCTCCTCGATCTCCTCGGCCACGGACGCAGCGACAAGCCGCGCCACGCCTCCGCCTACCGGATGGACACCTACGCCACGCAAGTCTTCGCCCTCCTCGATGAGCTCGGCGCCGAGGAGGCGGTGATCGGAGGCATGTCACTCGGCGCCAACGTGAGCCTGTTCGCCGCCGATCACCACCCACATCGAGTCAAGGGCCTCGTCCTCGAGATGCCCGTGCTGGAACGGGCGGTGCCGTCGGCCGCCTCCGTCTTCGTACCGCTCCTCCTGCTCGTCCACTACGGCCGCCCGTTGCTGCGGATGACCTCAGCGTTGTTGCGACGGGCGCCGCTGACCCATTTCGGCCCGTTGGACAGCTTCGTGCACGCGGCTGCCTTGCCGCCCGACAGCATGGCCGCCGTCCTGCACGGCATCCTCGTCGGCCCCATCGCCCCCACGCAGGAGCAGCGCTCCCGCATCGTCGCCCCGACCTTGCTGCTCGCTCATGGCAACGACCTCGTGCACCCATTCGACGACGCCGCCGCCCTCGCCGAACAGCTGCCGAACGCTTCCCTCGTCCGAGCTCACTCTCCCCTCGAGCTCCGCTTGCGCCCGAAACGGCTCACCGACGAGATCGCCTACTTCCTCGACGACACCTGGGGGGTGAGCCTCGAGCGCCCGAGCAAGAAGCGACCGTCGGCGGCAGCACCGGCCGAGAGTCGGCGGCGCCGGGCCGGTTAGGCGGCACCTCCCCGCCATCACGGCACCGCCTCGGCAGTTGCCGCCGCAACGATGCCCCGCAAGCGACCTGCGCCCATGGCCCCGGGGGCCATATGGCCCTACCTCGCCATACCCCGAGAGCGCACGATGACACCATGACAACTACGCAGACCAGCCGCCGGGTGGTCATCCTCGGCGCCGGAGGACGCGACTTTCACGACTTCAACACGGTCTTTCGGGACGACCCCTCCACCCGGGTCGTTGCGTTCACGGCGGCCCAGATCCCGGGCATCGCCGACCGCCGCTACCCCGCCTCCCTGGCAGGCCCTGCCTACCCCGAGGGCATCCCCATCGTCTCCGAGGACGAGCTCCCCGCCCTCGTCGCTGCCCAGGCCGTCGACGACGTCATCCTCGCCTACTCCGATCTCGCCTATTCCGACGTCATGCACAAGGCCTCGACTGCTCTTGCCGCCGGCGCCAGTTTCCGCTTGCTCGGACCGCGCGAGACCATGATCAAGAGCACGAGACCGGTCGTGGCCGTCTGCGCCGTCCGTACCGGCTGCGGGAAGAGCCAGACCACGAGGCGGGTCGGCCGCATCCTGCTCGACGCCGGCTTCACGGTGGCGCTCATCCGCCACCCAATGCCGTACGGCGACCTCGAGAAGATGCGCGTGCAGCGCTTCGCCTCCGTGAGCGACATCGACGCCTCGCATCCGAGCATCGAAGAGCGCGAGGAGTACGAGGAGCCCGTCCGCATGGGGATGGTCATGTACGCCGGAGTCGACTACGAACAGATCCTCCGCCAGGCGGAGGCCGAGGCCGACGTCATCGTGTGGGACGGCGGTAACAACGACTTCCCCTTCTACGTGCCCGATGTGCTGGTCACGATCGTCGACCCGCTGCGCCCGGGCCATGAGCTGGCGTACTACCCGGGCGAAACCACCCTTCGGATGGCCGACGTCGTCGTCGTGAACAAGATCGACTCGGCGGCTGCTGCCGACGTCGACGCCGTCGTTGCCAACGTCGCCTTCGCCAACCCGGGCGCCACCATCGTGAGAGCCGCCTCGCCCGTCACGCTCGTGCCCGGCCCGGCGATTGCGGGCCAGCGAGTGCTCGTCGTGGAGGATGGGCCGACGATCACCCACGGCGGCATGCCCTTTGGGGCCGGTACCGTCGCCGCTCGCCAAGCGGGTGCCGCCGAGCTGGTCGACCCGCGCCCGTACGCCGTCGGCTCCATCGCCGAGGTCTACCGCCGCTACCCCGCCATCGGTGCGGTGCTGCCCGCCATGGGGTACGGGGACGCCCAGCTCGCCGAGCTCGGCGCCACGGCGCGAGCGGCCGAGTGCGACGTCGTCGTGATCGGGACGCCGATGGACCTCGCCCGCGTCGTGGACCTCGGCCACCCCTCGCGGCGGGTCACCTACGACCTCGCCGAGATCGGGTCGCCGACGGTGGCGGAGGCGCTCGAGCCGTTCATGTCGAAGTGGGCGGCTGCCCGGCGGGGTGGTACCGAGCCCAGCCGCTGAGAAGGCGCCGTCGCCGCCGGGGAGCCACCGAGGTGGCGCGCCGGCCCGATCGGCCTGTGGCAGCGTTGACGGCGTGCACCTCTTGCTGCCTCGCCGCCGGGGTCGACGTGGGCCCACCCGCCTGCTCGTCGTGGTGACCGTGGCGCTCACGACCACGGCGTGCACGGCGGCCTCCTCGGCGAGTTCCTCGCACAGCTCCTCGAGCACGCCGGCAGCCTCCAGCACCATCGGGACGCTGACGACGACCACCTCGACGACCACCTCGACGACGACGCTCCCGGTCACGACGACGACGACGGATCCTGGGCTCTTGCCGCAGACGGAGGTGGAGCCAGCCTTCGGGAGCGCCCTGCGGCGGGCCCTCGAAGGCCTCTGGAAGGGCATCGTCTCGGACTCGATCACGACGGCGCTTCCTGACTTCTTCCCCGAGCCCGCCTACGTGGAGATGAAGCAGGGCCTCCTGAGCGACCCGGCCGCCGACTACACGGACCGGCTCATCGGGTTCTACCGCCTCGACCTCGCCGCCTATCACGAAGCCCTCGGGGCCGCCGCCCCGAGCACGAAGCTCCTCGCCGTCGACGCCTCAGCGCCCGACGCCGCCTGGATCGAGCCAGGCGACTGCGAGAACCTGATCGGCTACTGGCACCTGCCTGGCGTGCGCTTCGTGTACGAACAAGGCGGTGTCGTGAAGTCGTTCGCCGTCGCCTCTCTCATCTCGTGGCGAGGCGTCTGGTACGTCGTCCATCTCGGCCCCAACCCGCGACCGGTCGATGTCGGGACCGTTGATGAGCCGGCGGATGGGGCGGGCACGCCGGGGCCCCCCGGCGGCTGTTGAGTCGCCTGCGGGCGGCGGCCTGCTACCAGGGCTCTTGTGTCACACCCGCCACGCGCCGGTAGACGGCGAAGAAGTCCTTCGTGGCCGGGAAGAGGAAGCGGTCAGGGACCGAAGCCGGGTTCGGCACGAAGATCGCCGGCGACGTCGCCCCCGGCCCGCCGTAGGTGACGTAGATGGGCCACTCCGGGTTGATGTCGAGCTGCATGGCGCGCACGGCTCCCACGTCGACGAGGACCTGAGCAAGGCTGGCCGCCGTCTGATCGGGCGCCGCCACGTAGATGAGGTTGCCCTTGGCGTCGATGCCGAGCCCGGTCCGCCAGACGGCGGGGGCGCCGCCGAGGGTGAGGCCCCACTCGCTCGGGTCGGTCGAGGCCGCCGTGGGGGCGCCGCCGTCGACCAGGAGCGGGAGGTTCTGCCGTGCCATCACGATGCCGGCGCCGGGCCTCGTACCGCCCTCCCAGTCGACGATGTCGACGCGACCGTCGGCGTAGGCGACCACCGTGGCCAGGCCCTTGATCATCGGGAAGTACAACGTGTCGTGCGTGAAGAAACCACCGGCGGAATCGGCTTCGTAAAAGCCCGAATTGAACGTGGCGAGCAGGCGGGGCCAGGCGGACTGCGGGACCATCTCCGGCCCGCGGTTGAGCGGAGTCGCCCCCGGTCCCTCGTAACCGGGGTAGAGGGCGACTTGCGTCGTCGAGGTCCGCATCCAGGCGACGTAGGCCGTGACGCCGGAGTTGGCGGCGTCGGGTCGAAACGTCGTCGTGAGGACCGAGGGCGGGCCGGGGTCCCAGCTGTCCATCCTCACCCATCTGCCCTCGCCGGGAAGCGAGGGCGAGATCCTCGGCGTGACGGGCGGGGGTTCATACGGGGGCACGACGACGGGTCGTGTCGTCGTGGTCGCCCTCGCCGTCGTCGTGGTCGTCGCACGAGGGTGACCCCCGGCTGACCTCGCCTTGGCGGCATGAGAGCCATTGAGCGCCCAGGCGGCGACGGAGGCGGCCGCCATGACGAGGACGAGGATCGGGAGGAGCCGCCGGCGTCGGCGGCGTCGTTGCAGCTCACGCCGCTCCGCCCTCGTGAGGTGCCGCGAGCCCGGCGGGCCGCCGCGGCTGGACTCGCCACCGGTAGCCGAGACCATGATGGGCGTGATCTTAGGAGCCTGCGCCGGCGGCTCAGCGCTTCCGGCAGTGGGCGGGCGTACCCTCGAACCTGGCACTTTGCGGTTCAGAGCCGGCTGCAACGTGCCGATAGCAAACAGGATGCCCTCGCCCATCGCTCCGCGCTTCACGTGGCAGGGCTGGACCTCGCCGAGCTCCACGAGCGCCAACTCGGTCACGAGCAGACGGCTGCCGACCGAGGCGCAGGTGCACAGCCGCGTCTTCCCGAAGACGCGCTCCTGGCTCGCACTGGGGGCGCCCCTCGAGTTGCTCAGCCCGCTCTCGGTCCTCCGCATCGTCTATGCCCTGGCGGTGGTCCTCTGGGCGACGTCGGCCCTTGCCCTCCCGTGGCCTCCGGCCGCCACCGCCAGCCTCGTGGCCGCCACCTCGCTGGCGGCGCTCGTATGGGTCGGTCTGCTGCGGGTGACGAGCGTCAGCCCGCTCTCGTGTCGCCTGCTCATCGCGGTCGGGTCGGGCCTCAGCCTCGTCCTCGTGGCGGCGGGCCGGTCGAGCGCCAGCGTGCTGGCAAGCTCCGTCTTCCTCCTTCCCCTCGCCATGGTCGTCGCCCTCTACCTGGGCGGTCGCGCCATCGCCGTCTATCAGCTCCTCGTAGCAGGCGGCCTCTGGCTGGCACTCGCCGGCCACCTCGGCATCGGAGCCGGCGCCCTCGTGGCTGCCACCGTCAGCCTCACGATGGCGACGGCCAGCCTGACGGTGCACGTGCTCACGAGATCGGTGTGGCGGAGCGGTTCCATCGACCCCGACACCGGTCTGCCGAACGGCATCGGCCTCGCCCATCGCATCTCCTCGGGCCGCCGCTCCGGCGTGGGGGCGCCCGCCTTCATCGTGGCGGCTGTCTACCTGGCCGGCGTCGACGATGCTCGCCAGGCGCTCGGCTACCGCGTGGGCTCCGAACTGCTGCGGCGGGCCGTCGAGGACCTCGGTCAGGTCGTGCCCGTGGACACGGTCATCACGAGGGTCGAGGGCGACGAGCTGGTGGTGACGCACGAGCTCGGCCCCGAGCTCGCCCACGACCTCGACGGGCCGCTCGGAGAGGCTCCCGAGAGCGTGCTCGCCGCTGGTCGCGCCCTTGCCCGCAACCTGGCGTCGGCCATCAGCGCCGGGCGTTACCTCGTCGATCGGGTCGAGGTCTCGCTACGGGCCCACGTGGGGCTCGTCTTCGCACCCTGGGATGGTGGGGACGTGCCCGAGCTCGTGCGCCGGGCATCGTTGAGCGCCCGCCGAGCGGCCGGCTCCGGGATCATCGACGCCGTCTGGGACGGCGATCACGACACCCTCACGAGCGAGGATCTGACCCTGCTGGCCGATCTGCGCCTTGCCGACCAGCGCCACGAGCTCCATCTCGCCTATCAACCCCAGATCTCGGCAGCGACCGGGCGGGCCGTCTCGGTAGAAGCGCTCCTGCGCTGGGAGAGCCCTGCGCACGGCAACGTGCCCCCGGGCAGGTTCATCGTCCTTGCCGAGCGCACCGGCCTCGTCGACCGCCTCACCCATTGGGTCGTGGGTGAGGCGCTCGACGCCCAGGTTCGCTGGAGAAACGCCTTCATCGACCTGCCGGTCGCCGTCAACCTCTCCGCCAAGACGCTCCGGCTGCCCGACCTGGCGAGCTGGATCCTCTCGGAACTCGATTCTCGCCGCCTCCCACCGTCCGCCCTCACCGTCGAGGTGACCGAAACCGCCGCGATGGACCTTCGCCAGGCTGTCAACCTGCTCCGCCCGCTGCACGACGGCGGCATCCGGGTCTCCATCGACGACTTCGGCACCGGTTACACGTCGCTGGCGGCCATCCCTCACCTTCCGCTCGACGAGATCAAGGTCGACATGAGCTTCGTGCAGCGTTCGCTCACCTCCCCGGCCGACGAGGCCATCGTCCGCTCGGTGAGGGAGCTCACGCACCGCCTCGGCCTCGTGAGCGTCGCCGAGGGCGTCGAGAACGCCGATCTTGACCGGCTCATGACCGAGATCGGCTTCGATCTCCTGCAGGGGTACCACTTCGCCCGCCCGTTGTCGGAGGCGGCTCTCCTGCAGTTCGTGCGCAGCTCCGACCAGGTGGTGTCCGCACCCGACCTGAGCCCGGCGCGCGTCGCCCATATGGCGCCCTAGCGCCACGACCTCGGCACGGGCGTCTCTCCCGGGGGCCGGAAGGCTGTTGACTCCCCGGCAACGCATTGATAGAAACCTCCAAGATCAACGCGCCGGGCTGGGCGCGCGATCGCTGGACCGGTGGATGCCACGGCGTGCAAGCGTTCCAGGGCAGGGCGCAGCTCGCGAGATCCGCATCGCAACGAGGCATGCAAGGAGACGTCGTGTCCAGGTCAGCAAACCTTCACGTAGCGCCCACCGTTGGAGTTGCCGGGCACCGTCGCCTGCCAGCCGCCCGCTGGCGGCGACTCGTCGGACCGCTGGCGGCCGCCCTGGCGGCAGCGCCCTTCCTGGCGATGGCGCCGGCGTCGGCCGCCGGAATCGCCGGCGCCGGTCACAGCGTGCGGCCGACGCTCGTCGCAATCGGGTCCGCCCCCAGGCTGCCGGACGGCGCCACCGAGATCGGGGCGGTGCCGGCATCTGCCACCGAGACGGGCGCCGTCGCCCTCATGCCCCGCGACAGCGCCGCCCTGTCGAACTTCATCGACGAGGTCACGAACAAGAAGTCGCCCCTTTACCACGACTACCTGGCGGCGGGCGCCTACGCGCAGCGCTTCGGGCCGACGCAGGCGACCATCGACGCCGTCAGGTCACAGCTCACCGCCGACGGGCTGCACGTCACCGGTGTCACGAGTGACGGGCTCCTCGTGATGTTCAGCGGCTCGGCTGCCCGCGTGGGGAGCGCCTTCCACACCGGCTTCGCCAACTACCGGCTCGCCGACGGGACGACCGGCCAGGCGACGACCTCGGCGGTACGGCTCCCCTCCACGATCGCGCACAGCGTCGTCGGCGTCGTCGGGCTCGACAACCTCCTGCACGCCCAACCCGCCGGCCTCGTCCGCCGCCCGCTCTCCAAGAGCTCCTTCCCCGCCGCCAAGACGGTGACGTTCGCCCACCCGGCCGGCTCGCCGACGGCGTGCCCGGCCGCTACCGAAGACGCCCAGGTCTTCGGCGGGCTGAGCAACGATGCGATCGCCAACTCCTACGGCGCCTTCGGCCTCTACGGCGCCGGCGACTTCGGCGCCGGCCAGAACATCGCCGTCTACGAGCTGGAGCCCGTGAGCGCGGCCGACGTCGACACGTTCGACCAGTGCTACTTCGGCACGGGGGCAAGCGCGGTGGAAGGCCGCCTCACGATCGGCGGCCCCTACGCCGTCGACGGCGGCGAGCCCGCCGGTGAGGGCAGCGGCGAGTCCATCCTCGACGTCGAGGACGTCTCCTCCATCGCCCCGGGCGCCAACATCGACGTCTACGAAGCCCCCAACAACACCTTCGGCGGCCTCGACGAGTACGCCGACATCGTCAACAGCGACCACGACCAGATCGTGACGACGAGCTGGGGCTTCTGCGAGCAGGCCCTCCAGTTGGCAGAGCCAGGCGTCCAGCAGGCCGAGAACGTCCTGTTCGAGCAGGCGGCCGCCCAGGGCCAGTCGATCTTCGCCGCAGCCGGCGACACCGGCGACGACAGCTGCAACGAGTTCCGCCCGCCCGCCCCCGCCACCGGGCAGAACCCCCTCTCGGTCCTCGACCCGGGTAGCCAGCCCGACGTCGTCAGCGTCGGGGGCACCACCATCGACGACGCCACCCAGCCCCCGGTCGAGCACGTCTGGAATGACGGGGCCGACTGGGGCTCCGGCGGCGGCGGCATCTCGTCCTCATGGGCGAGCCCGACCTGGCAGGCA
>Ga0181523_10002547_pt1 | contig 17611 bp, 10 predicted proteins | sample PEATcosm2014_Bin_43_FD_119752 | JGI IMG/M metagenome (GOLD analysis project Ga0181523, IMG submission 119752) | Peatland microbial communities from MTU Mesocosm Facility, Houghton, MI, USA - PEATcosm2014_Bin05_30_metaG | ecosystem: Environmental > Terrestrial > Soil > Wetlands > Peat | place...
AGTGAAACCATCGGATCGGTTTACCAGTACACCAACGGTCTTCCGCTTCTCGGCTTCAGCGAGGGGGAACTGTCGTTGACCAATGGCAATCTCACGCAAAGCATCACCAATCAAATCGGCCTTGGGCCGGACAAGCAGGCAGCCGATCCGGGCGCCAAGCCGCAGAGCGCCGACAAACTGACCTTCAGGACTGCATCGGGCCTGTTCAAAGGCAGCGTGGTGAATCCGGAGACGGGCAAACCGATAGTCGTCAACGGCGTTGTGTTGCAGAACCAAAACTTTGGCGCGGGAGTATTCCTCGGCGCAACCGAGAGCGGCAGCGTGCTTCTTTCAAGCAACGGCATAATAGGAATGCAAGTCGCCGCCAATAGTGCCGAGTCTTCCAATACGACGACACCCGCCGAATCGATCATCCCTTCGGTGACGGTCTCCAATGCGGTGGGCAGTGTGACCAATGCCAACGCCGACTATGGCAACTCGAATCCATTCGCCATTTATGACCAGCAGGACTACCCGAACGCGCCGCAAATCCGGCTGGGTTATTGGCAATTCGACACTCTGGCCCTGACCAATCAGGCCGGCCTTTCTCCAAACACCAGCAGCGATGTTGGCTTGGCGCCGGCTTGGAGCGGCAACGCCATTTCCATGACCAATACCATCGGTAACGGCAGTCAATTGATCTACCCTGTCGCCAGCAACGGCCAGACTTATCTGGACTGTGCCAATGGCACGGTTCGTTTTTGGTTTCAGCCCAATTGGAGCACGACAAACTCCGCCGCGCTGGCGGGCCAAAACCAGCAGATGGTCTTTCTTGCTGCACGGTCCTGGTCAATTTCGGTGTGGAACGAAACCTTTGGCATTAGCTATATCCAGTTTGCCAGTGGAAACGATCAGTATCATCAGCCGTGGTCGTTTAAGAGCGGACCTGTCAATGGCGCGCTGGTCAGTTTTCAATCCAACCTGTGGTACCAGATTGTGCTGTCTTATAGCCCCACCAATGTGGCGCTTTACACAAACGGAGTGTTACTCGCCACGGCCAATTGGGCGCCGGAGGACACCAATAACGATTGCGTCTATGATGTGGGCAATGGCAATCTTTTTTATCCGCCAGCCAGCGACCTTGGCGCCGGCTTTTCTTTCGGCAGCGCTTTCGGTGGACTACAGATTTCAGGCCAGTTGGAAGAACTGGAAACGTTCAATTATCCGCTGACGGCCCAACAGGTGGCGGCAGGCTTTCCGGCGTTCGCCGGCGTCTCCAGTGAAACCGTCATGGCCGATTCCAATTATGTGGGCCGGAGTGACATGCTGCAACAGTACGTGGATGGCAGTCCGGCCAATGTGGCGCAATGCCGGCTCGGCTATTGGCGGTTTGATTCGACTGAGATGTACTCCGAACAGGGGCAGATGCCGCTGTCCTTTAATGACATCAGCCTCGTGCCGGGCTGGAGCGGGACCGCCCTGGACATCAACAGCGATCCAGCCAGCCAGGTCACCTATTGGGACGTCTTCACCAACGGCTGGGCCAACATCAATTGCCGGCAAGGTTGCCTCCGGTTTTGGTTCAAACCGAATTGGAAACATGCCCCCGGTTCGTCCGCCCCATTTGTTTATCTCGGCAATCCCAATTCCGCGTTAAGCCAATGGGCTTTGAGCGTCAACTCCAGTGGCGCGATCACTTTTGTAACCGCAAGCAACAGTTTCGTCGAAAAAAACCTGGTCACGGCCTCTCTGCCGTTCGACCCCGGCCATTGGATGCAAATTGTCCTCAACTACGGTCCAAACGGGACTGCTTTATACACAAACGGAGCGCTGGCCGCCACGGGGAGTCCGGTCACCCTCTGGCCGGATCTGTCGGATCGCAACCGCGGCATGGTCATCGGCAACACCACCGCTTACAGCAACTCGATTGACGGCCAATTTGACGAGATTGAAACCTTCAATTACCAGCTCGACCCGAAGAACATTCTGAGCAATTTCCAAACGGTTCAAGCCATTGACAGCGATCTCGACGGCATCCCCGACCTGCTGGAAGACATTGTCCTGCCCGCCTCCAAGCCGTTCCTGCCCACCCCGGTGGTCATCACAGGCACGATTGAAGCCGAACAATTCGACATGGGCGGACCCGGAATCGCCTATCAAAACCTTGCCTCCAACCCGCCAAGTTCGTACCGGCCCACTGGCATGTTTATCACCCACTGCGATGACCTTGGCTTGGGCTATTGCCTGGACCAGACTCGTGCCGGCGAATGGGCGGTGTACACGATCAACGTCCTCGTCCCACAGACCTACACCATTGAAACGCGTGTCGGGGGCATCGGCACCGACGGCGTGTTCGAGTGCGAGTTCACTGCAACCAACTTTTACACCAACACCGGCCCGCTCACGATCACGACCACCAACTGGACTAACGTCTCAGCCGTTGTCTTTTTGACCAACGGCATTTACACCATGAAGCTTCATTGCCTGGGCAATGGGACTGACGGCGCGCATGTGGGCAGATTCAATTACATCTCCATTTATCCCTGGTGGCAGGCAGGCTTTGCCAGCACAAATAGAATCACAATCACCCAAGCGGACCTGAGCACGAACAACAATTGGGCGGACGCCGCAAACAATGCCGCCGTCATTCAATCCAGCGTGAACGCCGTTGGGGCCGCCGGCGGCGGGACTGTTTCGCTTCCCTCCGGAACCTATTACGTGGCCCAGGCTTCCCCAAATGAAACAAATGATGCCTGGGCAAATGCGGCGGTTTCCATTTTAACAAATAATATCGAGATCGCTGGCGCAGGCGAAACCAACACCACGCTAATAGCCTTTAACCGTGCCACCACCGTTTTTTCTTTGGGAGGAGATTGGTCTCACCCCGCGCCATACTCCAACCTCGTAATTCGCAGCATGACAATCGAAGCACAGCCGCATTTGGCCGTGTTCGATGTGACAAACACCACTTTCGAACTGGGGCAATTATTTCCCACTGGTTATGCTGGGACTCAGATTTTTATCGACGGGTACTGGGGATATCCATGCGAGTTCGTGCATAACATCCTCATCACGAACTGCCAGTTTTTATTCGGCGACTTCTCGATCACATTTGGCGGCTATGCGAGTAACTGTCTCATCAGTCATTGCGACTTCAACGTGTGGGGCGGGACAAATGTTTATACAGGGGCGACAAACAGCTCTCCCGCAAACACTCCCAACACAACGGGCTTTTATGGCAGTGTGGGTATTTTCGGCGACGGCACACCAGATTACAACATAAACATCCTGGATAACACTTACAATGGAAATACAAACCTTGCGCCTGACACCAACAATCCATTTGGATACGTCAGCACAAATGCCACTCAAATGCTTGCTCCCAATGGGTTCGTATATTTCCAGAGTGGCGGCAATTACTTTATTGCCCGGAACACTATCCTAAACTATGAACTGGAAGGAGTTCAACTCAGCGGAGGCCCAAGCTCCGTTGTTGGCAATACTTACTACACCTTGGTGAGTGTCGGGGCTTGCTGCGCCCTGGCTATGAATGCCGCTTGGACCCTTGCGGTGATCGGCACCAATGCCATAAACTATTCCGCCTGTTTCATCGGGAATTCCGTCTATGGCGGCCGAAACGGCCAATCACCGCAAGGTCAAGGGAATTCCATGCCCGTATATTGCCTTAATTTTTCGGGAAATGAATTAATTCTTTACCCCCCATTCGCTCATGCGGATTATCCAGGAGCGGCAGTGAGCCTTCAAAATACCACATCAGCCAATGTTTTTGGCAATACGCTCGTTTCAGGCGGGCATGGTGTCGTCTTCGCTTCCGGTTGCGGTAATGCGGTGGTTATGAACAACGATTTTGCCAACGTATCCTATCGTGGCGTCGGCCTCGCGGGGGGTGGAGGTTCCCTTCGGAACGCCGCCATCTTCAACAACATTCTTGGCCAAGGCGTCAGTTTCCACGTGGAACTGCCTTATACGGATAGCTTCGGTTGGTTCCTTGAGGGGAACACCTGTTTGAATGGTTCCTCAAACAGCGTCCCTCCTTTTCTGGACCCGCTCTCGTCTGCCGTCCATATGTCAAACTAACCTGCGGAAGACGGGCTAAGCGCATAAAAGCAGGAGATCGCGTAAGGAGTCTCCTGAGGAAACGGGTGGTTTTTAAGCGGCCTGAGCAGCCTGGGGGCTCCCGACACGATGGCCCTTTGGACTCAGGCCAAAACCAGCAAATGAATGTCATCGGGCAAATTGTCCGAAATTTCGCGAATAATATTGCCGCGCAGCAGATTAACCAGACCCCGGCGTTCCGGCGAGCCCAGGATCAGATAGGACGCTCCCATCGTGGCCGTTATATCCACAATCGTGTCAGCCACCGAATCGCTCACCGCGTAACACGGATAGACCGGGTGTCCCTCCGCCTTGCTTTTTGCATAAAGAAAAATCTCACGCGCCTGTTCGTCTTCCTGCCATTTCCGTCTGTAGTCCTGCGCGGTCAGAACGGGCAGGGTGCGGATGTAGAGCAAATAAAGCGGACGATGCGTTTGCCTGGCTTCATCAATTGCAAAATCGAGCGTTTTTCCCAAACCGCGAATGGCGCACATCATCGGCGGTCCCGGGGCCTCTTCCGTCTTATAGGTAAATGTCGTGATCGAACTTGCTGGTTTCGACCCTGCTGCCAGGGCCGCCGCGGCGATCTGGGCCGCTCTCGACCGCTGGGCATATTCGGCGGCCAAACCGCGCAAAAGCAAGCCGAAGAGCAGCACTGTCCCGGCGAAGATCCTGGCCGAGGGCTTGTCCCAAAAGAGCGAAAGCTCGATCGCGAGCATAATGAGAAAGGTGACGAACATCAGTGTGCGCTCCCATGTCCCCAGACCCAACTTGCGGTCGGTGCTTGAAGCGCCCAGATTAGTCGCGATTGCGCCCACCACGCCAACGGCGTAAAGATCCGCCAGACCGCTCAGGTCTTTAACAACCAAGACCAATATAATCGGAATGGTTGTTGCCACTATCAGACCCAGGTTGGGCACGCCGAATTGATTCAGTTTTTGAAATCGCGGCGGCAGCTCTCCGTCACGCGACATGAGAAACGAGATGGCAATCAAATCTACGATAGCTGTATTGACCGCCGAAAGCAGAAGAAAACCGAAGGTGTAGGCCACCAATATGCCCATCCACAAACCGGCGGTGTGGCCCAGGGCGCCGGTCACAAATATCTGGCCCATGTAGCGCAACATGTAATCACGCACGCCGCTGGCTCCGGGCGCATTGACATTAGGATGGATTGGGTCGGCGGAGGGGTCAATCGTCAGGTTGGGGATCGCGTTCATCGCCAGACTCAGCAAGGCCGTGAAAATGCACACCTCCAACATGACCCAAAGAATGGCGGGCGTGGATGTTCTTGAAACATTGGGGCTGGCATCGCTGCATCCCTTGTTGAGTTTCATCACGCCCGTCGAATTGGCGATGGCCTCCACGCCGGACAAGGCGAGAACCACGCCGACGAACCCTTTCCAGTTCTTTGCAAAGCCGCCGCTTAAGGGTTGCAAGTTATGCACCGCCGCGCCCAGGTGCGGAATGGAGAAAAGCGCCAGCAGCACCACCACCGCCGCCGTCGGCACTGAAATCAGGAACGCCAGACCTCCCGTATGCCGCGGTCCCAGGATATTCAATGCCCCTATTATCGCAATCGACAGGGCCGCGAAAATCTCAGGATGCGGCACTTTCAGGTAATCGAAGGCCGAGAGCGCGCTGAGGGCCGCCGTCACCATGTAGTCGGCGATCAGGAGAAACGCGCCCACAATGGAGACAATCTCCGACCGGTGCCGCACGCTGGCATAGACTCCGCCCCCGTCAGGATAATGCCGGCAAATTACCATGTAATTGAGCCCCACCAAGGCGGTGAGCACACACATCGCGGCGATGAGCCAGAAGGAACCGTATCCGCCAACGGCGAAGGCCAGCCCGATGACGTAGGCCTTGCTCGTGCCCCAATCCCCGTAAAGAATGGCGGCGGCCCGGGGCGCATCCACGTTGCGGGGCCGTCGAGTAGTACTTGTTACAATCATCAGGTGGAATGCAACTTACACTGCAAATCGGATCAATCGCTGCGCGTCGCGCCTTTGTCGGTTAGGTGAAAGTCCGGGTAACTTTCAGCGCCCATCTCGGGAAGGTCCAGCCCGGCAATTTCGTCCTCCCGCTTGGAACGCAACGGGATGATGAAACTGGATATTTTGAACCACAGCAACGCGAAGAGACCGACAAAAATCAGGCAGGTCAACGCGCCCACGACTTGCGCGCCCAATTGCGGCCAGTCATTGGCCGGACTGCCAAAAAGCGTTCCAAAGGCGCCTGCAACGCCCATTTCCGAACCGTCCTTTTCCAGGGTGTGTATCCCGTTCCAGCCGGCTCCGTAACTGCCATTGGCCAACAGGCCGATGCTCAGAACGCCCCAGGCACCACTGACCCCATGCACCGAAATGGCCCCTACCGGATCATCCACTTTCAACTTCCCTTCGAAAAAGAGGACGGAATAAACCACCAGAATGCCTGCGATCGCGCCAATGATCATCGCTCCTGCCGGGCTGACAAACGCGCACGGCCCCGAAATGGCGACCAATCCGGCCAGCATCCCATTGCACAGCATCGAGGGATCGGGCTTGCGAAACTTCGTAATCACCACCATGTATGTGCCGACCGTGCTCGCTGCAGACGCCAACAGGGTGTTGACGGCAATGGCCGCCACGCGCTCATGGGCCCCGGCCAGCGCCGGCCCCAAGTTGAAGCCGAACCAGCCGAAGGCCAGGATCAATGTTCCCAACGCCACATAAACCAGATTATGCCCCGGCATCGGGCGGGGCCGTCCGTCGCGGGCGTATTTGCCGAGGCGAGGCCCCAGCATGGCCGCGCCCGCCAATCCGATGACGCCTCCAGCCATGTGGACAACCGAAGACCCCGCAAAATCCACATAGCCATGGCCCAGGCCAAAACTCTGCCCCAACTGAGAGAGCCAGCCGCCTCCCCAAACCCAGCGGCCGAACAGCGCAATGGGCAGCGCCCCGGCCCAGAGGCCGTACAGTATAAAATTCGGAAACCTCCACCGCTCGGCCATGGCGCCGGCTGGAATGGCCACCGCCACTGCTACGACTGCGGCTTGGAAGAAGAATAACCTGAGAGCCTCTGGATCAAAACCCAATGGAATCAGCTTGCGCGGGACTGAAACCCACGGAGGGGCAACCACGACGGCTGGGTTGTGCAATGCACTGCCAAACATGATGGCAAATCCAGCCAAAAATCCCAGGACGCTCAGGGGGTAAATCATGAAATTCATCGTTACGACCTGCCCGGCATTTTTGGCCCGGCACAAGCCGGATGTCACGAGGGCAAATCCCCCTTGCATGAGCATGACGAGGACCCCTGCCAGGAGCACCCATGTTATGTTTTCAGACACCGTGTTCATGTTCAATTATCGCCAAGCCAAATGGATCATTTTCTTCCATGGTGCTTCAAATACCAGAAAATCAGCAAGAAACCGGCTATCCAAGTAAAGGCAAAAAACAAGATTAATGGCAACGCGCGAAACCGGCTTTTCCACAGTTGCGGCCTTTGCAGACGCCTGAAACGTTCGACCAGCTCAACTTTCTCGTAATCGTCCAATTCCGCCTTCATTGCGGCAGCCGCTGGATAGCGGTCCGCCGGATTGCGTTCCATGGCGTGTAGTATGATTTCCTCCACTGCCGGGGTCAGCTTTGGATTGATCTTGCGCGGAGCAACAGGATCACCAGTCAGCCGCGCGTTCATCACCGCGTAAGGACTCTCCCCTTCAAACGGCGCCGCGCCAGCACACATTTCATAAAGGATGGCGCCCAGCGCATAAATGTCCGACCGCTCGTCGCCGCGTTTGCCTTTGACCTGCTCCGGCGCCATGTAATCCGGGGTCCCCATGCTGGGAGAAAAACCGACGAAAGTGATGCGGCGCATTTTCAGGGATTTGGCGATGCCAAAATCCATGATGCGAATGGTTCCGTCATTGCAGATCATGATGTTCTGCGGTTTGAGATCGCGATGGACAATTTTATGAAAGTGCATGTAATCGAGAGCTTCGCAAATGCGGCTGGCGATTTTTACCGCATCCCGCTCCGGCAACGGATGGACTTCCCGCATAAGCGCGCCCAGCGTCTGGCCCTGCAAGTATTCCATCACGATATAGGGACGGCTCTTTTTCTCCGGCTCGACGGCAAAGATTCTCAGGATGTAGGGATGGTGCAGCATCATGCCGATCTCCTCTTCGCGCTCGAAACGGGAGAAAGTGGCGGAGTCGCTCTCAAATTGCATGTGCGGCACTTTAATGGCCACGGTCAGTCCCGTTTGAAGGTCATTCGCCTTGAATATGGAGGCCATGCCGCTTCGGTTGATCAGGTCCGTGATCTCGAAACGGTCGTCCAGCATCTGGCCGGGTTGGATTTCGTTGCTCACAGCGGGCGTGCTTGCCTTGACGTAATACGGCGCGCCGCGATAGAAATGGCGGTGTTCGATCTCATTAATTCGGATCAGTTGAACTGAAACATTGTCTTCCGCCCCCCGCTTTTCGGCCAGCGCGATCAATTCCGCGCAGGCCTGCGCCGGGGCAAGATGCTCGGCAACATCGCAAATCTCATCGTCGAGCACAACGGAATAAAGTCCGTCGGTGCATTGCACCAGCACGTCTCCCTTGGCCAGCGTGGTTTTGAAGACGTCGTAGCCGCAGATCAAATCCTGCCCAATGCTGCGTGTAATCATTGAGCGCATCGGACTGGCCATGGCGTCGCGTTCCTTGACCAGCCCCAATTTGACCTGGAGCGCCACATAGCTGTGATCGGACGTCAATCGCCGCAGCGTCCCATTGCGGATCAAATAGACCCGTGAATCTCCCACGTGTCCGATGGAGACTTCATCATTTCTAAAAATCGAAACCGTCAACGTCGTCGCCATCCGTCCTCCCTCGCGATGGTGCATCGAGGCGTCATAGACAAGCTTGTTGGCTTGGTTGAAGATTTTGCGCAGCAAATCTGCCGGCTCCGTTTCCACTGCGGTTCCCTTGAAGGCGTTGACCGTGGTTTGCACCGCGAGCTGGCTGGCGACTTCGCCTTGTCCGGTGCCTCCCACCCCGTCGGCAATCACTGCCGCAATGCCCACCGTGCGCACCATTTCCGGCGTCTCCGGCTGCCAAAACCCGATGCTGTCCTCGTTGTTTTCGCGGACGGGGCCGGTTACGGACAATTGGGCGTAAGTCAAATCCATTTCGCATCCTGATTGATAAATGCTTGCCTCGTCAAGACGGCAAACCGGCTGCCTCGTCGAAGGCAGCCGGCTTGTTGATGTTTGCTAATAACCAGCCTTGAGTCTATGCCATGCCAGGTTTGACGGTCAAAATAATCTCCTTGCCTCTCGACTTGCTGGTTGTGGCGAGGTAGATGGCCCCGAAGATGATCCACAGCAAGGACACACCGAGCGCAATGTATGGCTCCTTAATGCTCATGCCAGCGACACCAAACGCTGGAATCGGGCCAAGCAGGTAGAACAACATGCAACCAAAGTTGGCCAGCAAACCGAACACCGGGACGACCACATGTTTGAACCCGTGGAAACTGTGGTGCTCGCGGAAGGCCACAATGGCCACAATGCAGGTGGTCATATAGAGCAGGAATGTGCCAAAGTTGCTGATCAGCGTGATGATGAGCACCGTATTGGGCAGCGTCACGTAAGCATGCGGCGAGAAGATGCCGATGCTGTACCAGAAATTATGCTTGTCCAAGGCCGCCAGGTCCGAGCTTTGGCCTCCCAGATAGACCATGGTCGTAATGATGCCGATAACAATCGAGATAAACGCCAGGAACCATACCGCGCGATGCGGTGAAAGTGTCCTGCCATGCAACAGGCCAAACTGCTGGGGAACTTCCTCGTCGCGGCCCATGGCATAAGTGACGCGCGCCCCCGTGTTCATGCAGGAGAGGGTGGTGCCAATCAGGGCGAGAAATACGGTAAACGCCTCTATCAACATGAACGCCTTTCCTGCCGAATAACTGCCAAACGCCCAAGTGCCGACCAGTACCATCATGTCGCCGAGCGGCGCGCCGGAAGCGCCCGCATTGGATATGGTGTAACCGCTATTCAAGAAATAATTGGCCGCGAAATACTCGAACAGGTAACAAACCGCGCCTTGAATCGCCAGGGACAGCAAGACAGCGCGCCCGATGTCTTTCTTTGGATTCTTGGCCTCTTCACCCATGGCCGAGACCGACTCGAATCCAACCAGCAGAAGAATTGCCACGCACGCCTGGACCAGAACGGCGCTGAACGAATGCGGCGCCACGACGGACCCGGCAGTTGTATGGAAATTAAACGTTTTTGGGTCTTGCGCGGTCCCCGCTCCACTAAGGGCGTCCGCAGGTTTATAGCTCAGGATGAAGGGATCGGGGGTTTCTTTGCCATCTTTCACAATCACATTGCCCTTGTCGTCTGCCTTCCAAGCTGGATAGGGGTCGCCTTCGCCGAGGCCAAGGGCGGTCAAACTGGCCAGCTCAACGGCGTTGGTGTTCTTGGTCTTGTCCAAGTCATCCTTGGCCACCTGGCGGTCCTGCATCTTGAATATGGGTTGCTTCTTGTCATCCACTTTGGGTGTGTTGTCGGCCCAAGTGTCTTGCACCGGTTTGCCTTTGTCATCGGTGACAACGACTTGAGCCACATTGTAGTTGACCGGTGTTCCATTGGAGAGGTGCCAGCCAACGGAGCCGTCAGGATGACTGGAGCGATAGGCAATGGCCATGATGGAGAAGGTGATCAGTGCGCATATCTGGATGACGTTAATCGCCATATTGACAGCGGTCGTGCCATTGACACCGCGGTAGGCGATATAGCCAACCCCGAGGGCGAACACGACGCAGAAGAGCCACATGAACAGTGGACTGTTGTAAGTTCCGCTGAAGGTGTCCGGCCACAACTGGCCAGCCAGCCAGCCGGCCAGGATGGCGGTCACACCCACCATCAATCCCGTATAAATCCAGTAATACAAATGGCTGTTCCAACCCGTGAAAAACTTGATGAGGCGCGCCCACTTGAACGCTTTGGCTTTGGACAGGAAGGCCTGCTCGGCGTAAAGATAGGAAGAGCCGGCGCCGGGATACAGTTTTGACAGCTCCGCATAGCTCAACGCGGTGGCGAAGCACAAAAGCAGCGCGAACACGATTCCGATCCACATGGCGCAGCCGGCGGTCGGCGCGCCGTAGAGGGACTGCTCTTGATATGTGAGCCACAGAAATGCCCCGGGCGCAATCAGCGCCATCGCATTAATCGTCAAGCCCGTCAGCCCAAGTGTGGGCTTCATTTCTGTCTTCGGTGGTGATGTTGGTGGTGTAGCCATATCTTTTTTTATTCTATTTTAATTTATTTCGTTCGTTTCATTTCTGATTCTTTTGTTGTCGTGCTTGAATCCTTCAGGCTCTAAGCAGTTGAGATGCCACCCGTTATTGATGGGCGTCAGCGAGGGGTGCCAAAGGGAGGTGATTTTGCGGCTAATCCCTCTCAATCAGCGCGTTAAGAAAGTATTAATAAAAGAAACGGATGGGCGGCGACAGCAGGCGGGCAGAAGTTGCTTTTTGCCCACTCTGCCTAAAACAGAGGTGATGGAAATCGCCAGAAGCCCGAACGACCGGGAGGATGACCGGAGGTCAAGCCGCCGGCAAAAGGGCTTCGGCGGGCGCAGCCTCCGCCACCGACGGAATGGGCGGCCTTTGCGGCGCTATTTTCCGGCCGCGCGGCAGCACCATGGCGGGACAAGGAGATGCGTCGATTATTTTCTGTGTCGTGCCCAGGCCCAAAAGGTGTTTCCATGCGCGTCGTTCCGGACCCGACAAAATGATAAGATCGGATGATTCCGCCTTCGCTTCGGCCAGTATTTCCTCATGCGGCGCGCCCACGCGCACAACCACGCGCGCCGCCAGGTCCGTTCCAAAGAAGAACCTGGCCAGTTTCTTCAAAGCCGCTTCGCTTTCCGCGCACAATTCGTCATAAATTCGCTGTCCGTGCGAAACAATGTTCAAATTCAACACGTAGAGCAAGGTCACGCAAACGGGAGAGTCAGCGGCCATATTTCGCGCGTAAACCAAGGCATCGCAGGGGCTGCGCATCAAATCCAGCGGTATCAGAATATTTTTAATGTTCATTTTCATTATGTTCCCTTTTCATTTCTTCCAGTTCCCTTTTCGTTTTTTCTCACGACCCAAATCTACGACTCCCCGCCGGGGAGCGTTAATAAAAACGATTGTCTTCCGCGTAAAAAACTCGTTAAGGCACGCGCCAGCGAATGGTGATTAATATACCGATGGTTTTTGTCCACAATGAGCATAAATAGACACTTTTAACAGATTCCTTATTTGCCGCAATAATTTCTCATTCGTTGTATCTTATTGAAATCAAGCATTTTATGTAAGCGGTTAAGATGTCAGCCTGTCTTGTGGCATGTCTGCTGCTTGATCGCAGAAAGGTTCCGTTTACTGCTTGACTCCTGATTGGGTTCATTCAGAGTTGGGGTCAAAAAAAATGAAGAAAATCGAAGCGATTATAAAACCCTTCAAACTGGAAGAGGTTAAAGATGCGTTGAGTGAAATTGGAATCGAGGGCATGACGGTCAGCGAAGTCAAGGGATTTGGCCGTCAAAAGGGCCACACGGAAATTTACAGGGGAAGCGAATACAAGGTGGATTTCCTGCCCAAGGTCAAGATCGAGATTGTCCTTCCAGATAATCGGGTCGAGGCTGCGGTGGCCGCCATTGTCGGTGCGGCAAAGACCGGCAAGATTGGCGACGGGAAAGTTTTCGTGGCCAACATTGAAGAAATCATTCGGATTCGCACGGACGAAAAGGGCGACGCAGCGATCTAAAACCACCCACGCTCAATTACTTCGATTTGATATGAAAAAGATGTGTCTCCTTCCCGCCATCCTATTAGTCATTTTAATGGCTGGCCTGCTCGCCCCTGGCGCTGTCGCCGCCGAGGCTAAACGGGCCGATCCGACCCTCGAACAACGAGTGGCGGATTTGGAGGCTTATGTCAACAACGGCGCCCGGGTGGCGGACAACACCAACAACGTGGGGTCCAAACTGGGCACCTACGATGGAAGCAACTTCACCCCCAATCCAGGTCCGGGTCATAACGCCTGGCAAATGACCTCCGCTGCCCTGGTATTGTTCATGACGCTGCCCGGGTTGGCCCTCTTTTATGGCGGCTTGGTTCGTCGCAAGAATGTTCTATCCGTCATGGCCCAATGTATGTTGATTGCCGGTCTGGTCACGATCCTTTGGTACATTTGCGGTTACAGTCTGGTTTTCCACAAAGGCGGCGCCCTCCTGGGGAATCTGGGCTTTTCGTTCCTCAAGGGAGTCGATTCCAGCCCCAACGGCGATTACTCCTACTGGGTCTCGCAGAACGTGTTCTCCATGTATCAATTAATGTTCGCCATCATCACTCCGGCCTTGATCGTCGGGGCCATTGCCGAACGCATGAAATTCTCGGCCATTTTCCTGTTCATGTTCCTGTGGATGTTTGTCGTTTATTTTCCCCAGGCGCACATGATTTGGGGGATCGACGGCATGATGAATGGCCTCTCCAATCCCAATGCAAAAATCAAGGCCATAGACTTCGCCGGTGGAACGGTGGTACACATGACTTCCGGCTGGTCGGCCCTGGTCCTCTGCATCATCCTCGGCAAACGCCTGGGCTTCGGCAAGGAAAACTTCGCGCCGCACAGCATGGTCCTTTGCATGATCGGGACGGGAATGTTGTGGGTGGGTTGGTACGGATTCAATGCGGGCAGCGCGGTGGGGGCCGACGTTATTGCGGCCAATGCTTTCACCACCACCACCCTGGCCACAGCCGTCGCCTCCTTTGTCTGGCCGATGATCGAGTGGACAATCCGCGGCAGGCCCAGTGTGCTTGGTTTTTGTTCCGGCGCGGTGGCCGGCTTGGTGGTCATCACCCCGGCTTGCGGATTTGTCACACCCGGTGGAGCCATGATTATTGGCATTTTTGCCGGGGCGATTCCCTGGTTCTTCTGTTACAAAGTCAAAAGCTGGTTCGGCTATGACGACGCTCTGGACACCTTCGGGGTTCACGCCATCGGCGGGACCATGGGCGCACTGCTGACGGGCATGCTGGCTCGAAACGCCGCCAATGGAAACCTCGCCACCAATCTGAAGGATTACGTCAAGGACACAATCTTTCAACCACTGGTCTTTGAACAGTTAAAGGCCATTGGCGTGACTCTCGTTCTGGCCACTGTCGGCACGGCTGTCATCGCCTACATCGTCAAGGCCGTGATTGGGCTGCGTCCCGGTGAAGAAGTGGAAAGCAGCGGCTTGGATCTCACGGAACACGGCGAAGAAGGATACCAGGCATAACAAAGAACAACATAACAATTAACCGCGCCGTTGCGCCAATAAACGTGGACGAGAGACGCGCTTGGCGACACGGAGCGGAAACGTAAAACAGAAAATAAACAAACGATAATATATCATGAGCACCCCAAAAAGCGTTATAGAGTCGGCCCGCAAGCAAGGGGCCAAAATGGTTGATGTGAAGTTTGTCGATACATTCGGCATCTGGCAGCATTTCAGCGTTCCCATCAGCGAATTGACCGAGGATGTTTTCACCGAGGGCTTCGGTTTCGACGGTTCCTCCATTCGTGGCTGGAAATCCATTGAGGCCTCCGACATGCTGGCAATGCCCGATCCGGACACTGCTTTCATCGACCCCTTTTGCAGCGTGCCGACCCTGTCGATCACCTGCACCATCACCGAAACCGGCACCAAGGAAGCCTACACCCGCGACCCGCGCGGCATCGCCCAGCGCGGGGAGAAATACTTGCTCTCCACCGGCGTGGCCGACGCGGCCGTGTTCGGCCCCGAGGCGGAGTTTTTCGTCTTTGACAATGTGCAATATGACGCGAAGTCCAACGGCACGTTTTACTCGGTGGACTCGGAGGAGGCCATCTGGAACACCGGGCGGGATGAGGCTCCCAACACGGGCTATAAAATCCGCCACAAGGAGGGGTATTTTCCCGTGCCGCCCAACGACACGCAGCAGGACATCCGCACCGAGATGGTCCTGATCATGGAGCAACTGGGCATCAAGGTCGAGAAACACCATCACGAGGTGTCGACGGGCGGGCAGGCGGAAATCGACTTCCGGTTCGACACCCTGGTCAAGACGGCCGACAACATGATGCTCTACAAGTACGTGATCAGAAACGTCGCCCGCCGGCACGGCAAGACGGCGACCTTCATGCCCAAGCCGCTTTTTGGCGACAACGGATCGGGCATGCATACGCACCAGAGTTTGTGGAAGAGCGGCAAGCCCTTGTTTGCCGGCAAGGAATACGCGGGACTGAGCCAGTTGGCGCTGCATTACATTGGCGGGATATTGAAGCACGCCAAGGCGCTGTGCGCGATTTGCAGTCCGACAACCAACTCCTACAAGAGACTGGTGCCGGGGTTTGAAGCGCCGGTCAACCTGGCCTACAGCGCGCGCAATCGCAGCGCGGCCGTGCGCATACCTACCTACAGCGAAAGCCCAAAGTCCAAACGAATCGAGTATCGTCCGCCGGACACCTCGGCCAACCCGTATTTATGTTACACGGCGCTCCTCATGGCCGGGCTGGATGGGGTGTTGAACAAGATCAAACCCGGGGAACCGTTGGACAAGAACATGTATGAGTTGCCGCCGGAGGAACTGGCCAAAGTGCCGCAAGTGCCGGGCAGTTTGGGCGAAGCGCTGGATTTACTGGAGGACGACCACGCGTTCCTGTTGAAGGGAGACGTGTTCACCAAAGACTTCCTGGAAATGTGGGTCACCCACAAACGGAGGGAAGTCGATGCCCTGCGCTTGCGCCCGCATCCGTACGAGTTCTTCCTCTACTACGACGTTTAGCAGAGGCAAATCGTTTCAAAAAGGACGGCGTGGGCAGCGATGTCCACGCCGCATTTTTTTCGGGGCTTATTTCTTCTTTTTCCTGGCCTTGGAGGCCAGTTTATAGGTCAGGGTCTTGTTGCGACGCACCGAACCGGAATACTTCCGGGCCCATTCCCTGTTGGCAATGGCGTGCTTCAAGCAATGCCAGGCGGTCGCTTTAGGCTCGCCGCAAATCACGCAACGCCCTTCTTTGGCGCGGCGCAACTGCCACTTCTGTTGCCGGGAAATCGGCAGATCTGTGAATTCGTCAACGATTTTTTTTCGCGTATATGTGCTCTTTTTTCGCTTTTGCTTCTTTTTCATAGTTCTCTTTCAAGTCAATTCAAATGACAAACTTCGATCCTGTTTCAATGGGGCCACAGTCCACAAAATGAGGCGCCCGCCGGTAATTGCTTGAATCGTCACGACGGCCACGCGTATCAATCATTAAATTCTAAGCCGGAAAGTTTTAAAATCAACGAAAAAAACGCAGTTGTAGCAAATAATTTTGCGGGCAGGGGGGACGGCCCGGTTTTCCCCTCCGGGAATCCCATCAACCCACGGCCCCCCCCGCCGTCCTTCACGGCGGATAAGTCAATACTAAGTAGCCCGGGGGGAGGCCTGGCGCCCGGGCGGTTCCGCCGCCGCCGGCAGCAGGCGGTAGCCCACTCCCGGTTCGGTGATGAGCAATTCGGGCCGGCCGGGGCTGGCTTCGATCTTCTCCCGCAGATGCGCGATATAAACCCGCAGATAATGGGTCTGATCGCCATAGTTCGGACCCCAGACTTCCTTTAAAATCTGGCGGTGCGTCACCACTTTTCCCGCGTTGCGCACCAACAAGCGCAGGAGGGAATACTCGGTGGGCGTCATTTTCACTTCGCGCCCCCGGACGATGACGATGCGGCTGGCCAGATCCACTTCCAAGGGGCCCGAGCGAAAAACGGCGTTGTCCGGAATCGGCTGGGCGTGGCGTTGGGCGACGCGCAGCCGGGCCAGTAGTTCCGCCGTGCTGAAAGGTTTGTTGATAAAGTCATCAGCCCCGTGGTCCAGCGCGGAAACCTTGTCATCCTCGCCCTCCCGCACCGAGAGCACCAAAATGGGGGCCTGGCTCCATTCCCGCAGCCGTTGCAAAACCGCCACTCCATCCATGTCGGGCAACCCCAGATCGAGAATAATCGCCTCGGGGCGGCGTTGGGCGGCTTCGACCAAGCCCTCCTGGCCGTTGGCCGCCTCGAAGACCCGGTAGCCGTTGGCTTCCAGGGTCACGCGCAGCAGGCGGCGAATCTGAACTTCGTCGTCAATGATCAATACGTTCGGCAGATGAGGTGTGTTTTCGCTCATAGGGTTGCTTCGAGGGCCGGCTCGGGACTGGCTTGGAGCGGCAGGTAAATGGTGAATTCAGCGCCGCCGCCGGGCCGGTTCCGGGCCTCGACACGGCCGCCGTGCGCTTCGACCAGCCCTTTGACAATGGACAAGCCCAAGCCAGTGCCGCCCGCCGGCGCGCCTGGCACGCGATAGAATTTTTCAAAAACATGCGGGAGAGTTTCCGGCGGAAGACCCGGACCGCGGTCCGCCACCGAAATCGCCATAGAGTCCGGGGCGGTCCAGGCCTTCACTTCAACGGTCGTGCCGCGCGGGGTGTAAGC
>Ga0181523_10002552_pt1 | contig 17592 bp, 14 predicted proteins | sample PEATcosm2014_Bin_43_FD_119752 | JGI IMG/M metagenome (GOLD analysis project Ga0181523, IMG submission 119752) | Peatland microbial communities from MTU Mesocosm Facility, Houghton, MI, USA - PEATcosm2014_Bin05_30_metaG | ecosystem: Environmental > Terrestrial > Soil > Wetlands > Peat | place...
CATGGAATTTCTCCGGTTATTTGCGGTGCCATCGGGCAACCGCCTCGTCTGTGCGATCCACCTTGCTCGGAGAAGCAGGCTGGCATCGGGCCGATTTCGCAGAAGCCCGAACTCTTGACGATGCGCCGTACTTATCATCGGTTGATCAGATAGCGCAAGAACCGACAGCCCGCCGTGAGCGGCCGACCAGTTCACGTGATTAACGCGGCGTTGCCGAAGCTGGCAATCGCGCCAAGATGTTCGTCTCATATATGGATGAGCATTCAGGTTTGAAGAGGCAGGACTTCCGCCAGGTATCTGCGTAGTTGGGAGGCTCATCGTGACCGTTGCTGCCGCGGCTGCTGCCAGTAAATTGTAACGTGTGGACACCCGGCGCGCTCACACCACCAAGTGAGATTTCGTGCTGCTCCGCGCGCTGATGGACTCGGCCAAAATCGCTTCACTCGCCTGGAATGCCGCGCCGCTCACTTTGCTCCGAAGCCACGTTTTTGACGTCGACGTCGACGGGTCCAATCCAATGCGCGTGCACACAGGCGCGGTCTGTTCCGCGAGGCTTTCTGTCGACGCTTATAAGCTTCTGCGCTCTGACTGAAGGTGATACGGTAATAGGGCGTTAGAAAGCAGGCGTAATCAAACCCCAGTCCGCTGAAAGAATAAAGTGCTACCGTGACCAAATCCGCTGCCGATCGCCAGGTCTGCTCTGCTCTCCAAAGTAGGAGAGCGGGTCTTCAACATAGTCGGGATTCCAGTATTTAGAAGTAAGCCGGCAAAGGGCGGCACAATGGGCGCAGCATCATACCGTGAAGACATATACCTCCGATTTTTGGAGAGCACGGACCACGATATAGCGTTCACGCCGCCGGGCCCACCAGATGAAATTTGCCCATTCTGTGGGGAGCACTTTAGAGACCAAAATAGTCTAATAGAGCACCTATCGGCCGCGCACAGGGGGGACAGGCCTATTCTGCTTTTGCACGGCCACGAACCTGATCGCCGTTGCTACATCCGCCATCGACTCCCTGCAGAAAGAATCCTTTTACAGAACTGCACCTCTGCGCGGCTGCGCATCAATGGGCGTGAGCCTGTAGACCTTTCATCGAACCGAGTCAGTCGTCTTTTGTCGTCTGAGGAGGATTCGATCGTGGAGCTTGAGCTTGAGAACAGGTTCGACTCCTCAGCGGAGCCTGTGCGTCAGTCTTATCACATGACGATTCAAGTGCCGCGGAAGCACGCGCTTGACGATGTGGATCGCGCATTCGTAGAGCACCTTGGAAAGGCCGCGCCGCACATGCATCAGGTAGCCAGTTTCCTGGAAGATTTGCGGTGTGCAGGAATTGTTCACGAATACGCTGATGCCTTAGCGGCCTACGTGCGGGGAGTACTGGTCAAAGATCAGAATAAAGCCACCGGTGTAACGCTAAGGCCGGCTGAAGCACGTGACCTCTACGGGGATGCTTTGGGTCGCCTTCAAAACGTTGCTAGACTCCTCCCCAACGTTATTTGCGGACTAATCCGGTTTGCGGTGAATGACTTCAGTTTCAGTGAGCACCCGACAGGCGTCTTGCGCCTGGATCGGGTAATGAGCGTTCTTGCTCCGCTCGTCGGTAGGAAAGGACCAGCAACCCAAAGCAATTCGAACTCAGCGACTATACGGACTATTGCTCTTTGTCCCGTTGATCACGGGGTGGACCGCGTTCTGAGGTTGGGGGAGTCCTTGATCGAGCAACGTCGCTGGGGACCTCTCTTACAGGAAGAGTGCCGCGATGCCGCGTCGGCCTCAATGATTGAGGCTGGGGACCGTCAAAAGGTTCTTGCTATTTGGGCGGCTACTGCACTGCGCTTTGAGGCAGAGAAAGAAGCTATCGATCCGCTACGCCAATTGCGAGCGGCATTTCCGTTTGGTGATTGGGCGGAGCAACAACTCGAAAGAATTGACGAGGTGCCAGTGTGACCGAAACCGATTCGACCAAATACGAGGAACTTCTGGCCCAACCGCCCACGCTTTCTGGGTATTATTTAGATCGCAAGATGAAGCCAGCGCGGTTCTTCAAAGCGCTGCGCGCTGCAAAAACAAAGGCATTCCAGAGCGACGATGTTGGATCGGTGCAGGCGACGCTTGCCGACAGAGATCCAGATCTGTCTCGCACCCTGGCGCTCGGTCTCGCAAGTAGGCCACCGGAAGCCGTCGAACGGTGGGTGATCGATGTGGCACGATTGGCTGCTGGGAACGTCGATCCCAATCTACTTGGAGAAGGTGCAAGTGCAGAGGCGATTTTCGAGCGCCTTGTCCACACCCTCACCGAAACATTGCAGTCCAAAGTAAAACCCGTTCGCCTTCGTGCGCAAAATCTGGTGAAGTTGAACCTAGTATGGCTCATCCGGCGGCGCTCACTCGACCCCCTTCGTGCTTTGAACGCGCTTTCCGAAATTTCTAGAAAGCGCCGGCAGACCATTCATGACGACGGCCAGAAAGTTCTGTTGCGGGCGCACCCTAGCCAATGGAAAACACTGACGGTGGTGACGAACTTGAGTTCGGAGGAGGTGAAGGAAGCAAACGAGACCAGAGATCGGGCAATCCAGACGAGAGAGCAACTGCAGGTGCGTGTTGCAAATCTCGAGAAGGACACTGAAGCGAAGCAACAAGAAAATGATAGCCTGTCACGCGAGCTCGAGCGCTTGCAACTGGAGCTCGCCTCCGAGAGGAGCGCGCTCGAAGCGCAACATCGACTCAGAGATCTTGATGCCAGCGAGGCTGCGGCTCGAACGCGGAGTCTTCTTACTGGACGTCTAAACCTGCTTCTTTCGGATGCCAGGGACGCACTGGATTTCGAGCCACCGCACATTGAAGCTGCGCGTCAACGGATCGATGCTGCAAGGGAAACAATTGTCCAGGAGGTAAGTGACTCAAATGAGTAAGCAACTCTTTGGTATCGACTTCGGGACCACCAACAGCCTCGCGGCTTTAGTCGTAGGTGATGAAGTTCGTTCACTTGTCAACGAGGAGGACAACCGACCACATCCATCTGTCGTGTGGTATCGCGGAACGGACGTAATCGTAGGTCGCGAGGCTCGTAAGCACCTCGACACGATGCAGGCTGCGGTCGCTCAGGGCTTCGTCCGATCTCCGAAGATGGCGCTCCGTCGCGACGGTCCGCTTCATGTCGAAGGGCAAGAGCTTGACCCTACCGACGTTGTCGCAGTGGTGCTGCGGTACTTACGAGAAAACGCAGCTGCACGAAAGCCCCGCCGCTTTGATCTCTCCCAAGCCGTCATGACTATCCCGGTCGACTTTGGTGGACCGCAGCGCCAAGCCTTGCGAAAGGCTGCCCGAAAAGCTGGGATAGCTGTCATTCAGTTCGTGCACGAACCGGCGGCGGCACTCTACGCCTATCTTCGCTCACAACGAGACGTTCAGAGGGTACTAGCCGAGCTTGAAAACCGAAACGTTCTCGTTTTCGATTGGGGCGGGGGGACGCTTGATCTGAATTTGTGCAGGATCGCCGGAGGGACTCTTTATCAGATATCTACCCGAGGAAATAATGAAGTCGGTGGAGATCGGTTCGATGAACGGCTGCGGAATCTAATCAGGGACAAGCATGCAAAGCAGTACGCAATCCAGGACGTGTTTGCACTGGAGCAGCCTGGGGCATCAGCAGCGTTACTTACGCAGTGCGAGCTGGCTAAGATCGAACTGTCTTCCAAAAGTACACATACTGTCCTAGTGCGTGATTATCTCCGAAGCGCCGGAGCGGAACGAAATCTAGCTGTTAGCTTGTCGCGAACGGAACTCGAAGCAACTACGCAGGACATTATCGATCGAGGTCTTGCAGAGATTGATGCCATTTTGGAGCAATCTGGATTAGATCGACGGGATGTCGACCGTTGCCTTGCAACTGGCGGAATGGTCAACATGCCCGCTGTTTGGGATGGATTGATCGAGCGGTTTGGCGGACGTGTACCTAAGTTGCCAAACGGCGATCGCATAATCGCTGAAGGGGCAGCTTGGATCGCGCACGACGGACTCCGTCTCACCCTCGCTAAACCGATCGAAGTTTTAGTCGCTGACGGTAGCGGAAGGGGCACATATCTTCCAATCGCTATGGCTGGCGTGAAAATGCCGGTTGAGAACAATTCTATAACGATTGCCAACCACAGATTCTTTTGTGTAGATCCTCGTGACGGTACTGCGGTATTCGAGTTCGCGAAACCTCGCAAAACTGGATTAGTTCAGCCCTCCGACGATCGGGAAACAATTTGCGTCGGCAGTTTGGCGATCGATCCTGAGGCAAGGCCGCTGGTCGAGCGACTTGAGTGCGAGTTGCAGATTGATCACGACTATATTGTTCACGCTACGTTGCGATCCCTCGGTCGACACGAAGCGACTCAGGTTGAATTTCATCAATTGGAGTTCGGTTTGGCGTTACCCGCGCAATCGGTATCTGCAGGCGGCGATACAGGGCCCGCGAAGGGAGAAACTGATGCTCTTCAGAACGAACCAACTAATAGGAATTCACTTAGTCCCCCCTCAGAGCTTCAATCGAACATAACTTTACGCTCCAATTTAACACCGAAGGGTGAGGATTGGCGTGTTGATATGAGGGACTGGCATCTAGTACCAGGCGACCTAGTTGAAAAATGGCGGACGGACTTTCTTGGTCCTCGCGTCGACGAGATGTCAGCAATGCAGATGCAAGAACGCAACTACTATCTACCATGCAGTCGGTGTGGGCGAACTCTTTACTTCATTAGGACGGAAGGCCCGAACGATATCTGCCGCCGCTTTGGCTGTTCAGAGGTTCCGTGAGCGCGCAAATGTCCCCGTTCGTGTCAGAGGATTAGCATGCACAGCCTTGAATATTTGTTGCTTCTTCTATCGGAGCGCATTCGCAAAGAGACTGGGAATAATGATTTAGCCGATTTCTGCGAGAGGCCTCGCAAGTACATCTCATAACTATGAGCCATCTTCCGGCGCTGAAGAGCGGCTGAGGGGGATGTATGACGATCGGGCCGAAATGTATGGTTTGCTTCTGGATCCAAAACCGCGAGAAGAGAAGAAGAAGACGTAAAACGCTTTTGGTTTTTCGGTTTTTATTTTTCGGAACGCGAGCATCCACTAGTGCCACGCGACATTCCGTAAGTGGGCCCCGGCGAGTTGAACGTACCCCGTAGCTAAGCGTCGAGAGGCTCTATGCCAGGGGCTCGAACATCGGCCCAGCCTTTACGTCTTTCGAGCATTAAGGTGATCGGGGGCCGAAAGGCCTGGACCGCTTCTGAACAAGTCCTAGTAGTTCCGACTGCTATCTGCTGCTTGGCCAAGTATATCGAATCTCCGGCTACCCAGCTTCTGCGCATAGACTTTGACGACCGCCTCCCAAGGTGCGTTCATTCAGGTCGGCCGCACCGAAAGTCACGATGGCTACTCGGATCGACAACGAAAGCGAGAACGGTTTCTCCACTGTTTCGTAGATTTTCTTTCCGTTCCCCAACGTGACAGCGCTGCCAGCCGCCGAGGCGATCCCCCGTTTTCTCATCACGGCAACTTGCAAGTCATTTTCTCCTCGATCACTGGGGCGATTGAGCGTCAACCGATACCAGGTCCATGCGTCAAATGCGGACGTGCACAGTTGCGATTCGAAGTGCCACCAGCTTCTTTTCTGCGAAGATTGGACCATTGCTGCAGTCCCCGTGGGACTGCCTGAGGGCGCTGAAAAGTACGCCAGAGCTGCAACGCGCCAAAGGCATCCGATACAAGCTGATTATATTTTTCCTATGGAAATCGCGTTTCCCGGCGGAAACTTTGGCACCGTCAGCGGATTCGTCCAGTAAGCCTTTTAAGCTCGCATTGTCAACGACTTGACGGCGCTGATCAACCTCAATAAACGGTCCTGTTTATCGGCAGTGAATAGCGTTCTTTGACGAAAAGTGGATTGTGCATGCTTTTTCTGCTTGCATCACTCCGAGCCATCTGCTATCGAAAGCCCAAGAAAAAGCCGCGGGGAAGACATGTCGAACGGCGCCGCTGAAGTGCGATCAATTCTAAAGGACGTATCACTCTCGGGAGCGGTGGTCGTTGATAAAAAGAAGCTCCTCTGGCTACTTGGCTGGGGCCAGGATCGGCCCGGTGCATGGAAGGGTTTGTTGGATCATTGGAAGGAGCTGGGCGAAGAGCTTGGCGGACTATATGGCATGGAGGTCGGGGGCAAGATCATTTTGAGCCTAAAGGGCACAGGCAAATTCTCGACCGTCGCCGATTGGGCGGGAGAAAGCTGAGCCGTAGTCAGGTCAGGAGGATTTGATCTTAAGCTGGGCTTTTCCGCGGTCTCTTACCTTTAATGATCTAGAACAGAAATGTGCACACGTTCGCTTTGGCAGGCACAAGCCGATAGCGACCAAGGGAGTGATGCAGATGGCAAAATTATTTCGCACTACAAACGAACGTCACCCATTCTGTTATGCCTTGCAGCAATGCGAAGATGTCATTGTAGCGGATGCATATCTTGATTTGAAGGCCGGAACGACAGACAGACACTTATCTATCGTGAAAGTTCTCGATCAATATTGGCTTGGAGGGCAGGGCCTTAGCGATCGAACGCTCATTTCAATCAACACTATCCGTCGAAGCGAAGGCCTCTCTGAGATTGTGTTTGTTGATGGCCATAGCACGATATATTCGCTCGCTCGCGGTGAGGGCAAAGCCCAGTCACGTAGGAATATCCTTGCCGCACTTCAACAACTCAAGCGCTTCGGTCCTTCGCGACACACTGAAATTCTGGAGCGCGCGCGTGGTGCCGCAAACGCACTACCTAGGCGTAATTTGCTAGATTTTGCCGCCTGAGTAAATCTACCGATTAAATCATTGTCTTTGGCCGTCGGTGATAAAGCCGACGGTCATTTCCCCCAGAAGCGAATTTTACTTGCTTAACGCGAAACCGTAGTCAGCTCCAATACTCCAATAACATGCGAGTTAGACACGTTTAATTCTGACGTGGTCGACGGTGACATTGCTTACATCACCTCGCTGGTGCTCGCGCTGCCGGTGAACGGGAGAAATGTCAGTGGCAAAATCAAGGACACGCAAGAACAACGACAATATCAGCTACAGCGGCTTCCAGTGGGACCCAAATCTGATGCACGCCATACAAGAGGCGTCGCGGCGGCATCAGAACAATCGGCGAGAAGTCACCCTGGTGTGTGGCTATCTGGATCGGCATCCAGAACAGAAGATCAGATTGGAGACACGACAGATACCGATAACGGGGAAATCCGCGACAAAGATTTTGAATGGCATCATCAAGCGGCGGAGCTTGAGGCCCAACAGCGAGGGTGACGGCAATGGCAAACGCGACCTCCCCGATGCGGCACAGATTCGCCTGGTACGTGCGCAATTGCGCGATCAGCTCGATGGCCGGACTACTCGAAGATGCGCTGTTGCGTCAGCTCGATAGGATGCAGTCCGCTTCGGAGGACGATGAGCCGGATTTTGTCGACGAGGAACACGAACCCTGTCGCGTATCGACACGGACGCGGCGCCGTCGCTTCCGCGAGCTCAATCGGTTCTTAAAGGACTATGCGGCCGCGCCGGTCGACAAGGACCACGCCGAACGGAACGTGGATTTTGCCTGCGAGGAATTCAATCTCGATCGCATCGAAAAAGAGATTTTGCTCCTGCTGGTTCGTTACGGTCATGTCGATGGCCTGGAGGAATTCGCCGACAGAATCGTAAAAGTCCTACACAGCGCTTCGCGTGCCATTGCAGCACTCACTGGCGCCGATCCCCGCGAGGTGCACGCGCGTGTCGCATCGAACGGCACACTCGTAGCCGGCGGGCTCATCACGGTCGAAGGGGACGACGATTCCTGCGCGGGTCTATGCGGCAGGGGCGGTTGTCTGAAGCTGTCGCCACCGCTGCGCAGGATTATGTATCAGGGTTTCGAGTCGCGCGCCGAATGGATCAGCGCGATTCTCGGCAATTCACTTACTCCCACACTGACCTGGGATGATTTTGGACACCTCGGCTCTCAACGCGATCTGGCCTTGCGCGTGCTCGCTGGTGCCACGACTAGCGAAAGCCGCAGTCGTGGGGTGAATGTTCTGCTGCATGGTCCCGCCGGCACTGGCAAGACCGAATTCTGCAAGACGCTCGCCACACGCGCCGGGATGACGATCTGGTCGGTGGGCGAGTCCGATGACGCGGGCGGCGAGCCGACCCGCATCGAACGCCTCGCATCGCTCCGCGTCGCTCAATGTCTGCTCTCGAAGCGGGTCCGTACGATCATTCTCTTCGATGAAGCTGAGGATGTCCTGGAGCAGCCGAGCGGCCCATTCGGCTTCAAACTGCGCGAGCGCATTGGTTCAAAGGTGCACATCAACCGGCTCCTTGAGGAAAATCCGTTGCCGGTACTTTGGACCTGCAACGAAGTCGAGAGCATCGATCCGGCCGTTCTGCGTCGGATGACGCTCGCGATCGAAGTCAGGACGCCAAGCCAGCCGATTCGGGCGCGCATCTGGCGCCGCGTGCTGGCAGATGCTCCGCTCGATTTGGACGAGCATGCAGTGCAGCGCTTGTCGCGGCGCCACGAAGCGCCGCCGGCGGTCGCCGCGAATGCCGTGCGGGCCGCCGCGCTGGCCGGTGGCGGCGAGCGCGAAATCGAGCAAGCCATGAGTGGCGTGCTACAATTGTTGCACATCAATCCCAACCCGCTCGACGGCGATGGGTGCGACTTCGACCCGCGAATGGTGAATTGCACCGAAAACCTAGAGGCCGTGGCAGAACGCCTCAGCCGCGTCGGCGCGCCGCGCAACTGGTCAATCTGCCTTTACGGCTCGCCCGGCACGGGCAAGTCGCTGTTCGCGCGCCACCTGGCCGGTCGGCTCGGACTGGAGGTCATGCAAAAACGGGCCAGCGATCTGCTGTCTATGTGGGTTGGCGAAAGCGAGAAACTGATCGCAGAAGCGTTCGCAACCGCAAGGACCCAAAGCGCAATGCTGGTCATTGATGAGGCAGACTCGCTCTTGTCCGACCGACGTGGCGCGGTGCGGAGCTGGGAGATCACGCAAGTTAACGAGATGCTGACTTGGATGGAGAACCATCCGCTTCCGTTCGTCTGCACCACCAACCTGGTGGATCGGCTCGATCAGGCAAGCCTGCGCCGGTTCACGCTCAAGCTCCGGTTCGACTCGCTCGATCCAGAGCGGGCTGCGCGCGCGTTCAAGCATTTCTTAGGCGTCGAATCGCCGCATCCACTGCCGGAGGGTCTCACCCCAGGCGATTTCGCCACCGTGCTCCACAAGCGCGAGTTGTTCGGCTCGACGAGTCCCGGCGTGCTTGTCGAGTGGTTGGAGCAGGAGGTTGAAGCGAAGGGGCTGCGCTCCGCCGTGATGGGTTTTATCTCTCCTCGTCTGGCAACGGGCAGACCATGAGCCCAAACAGGAACAGGAACGTTCGCATGACGCTCTCCACAAACGCCGGTGTCGCAGTAAATTCAAACGATCTCGCTGCCGGCGCCGTCGTTGGGTACAGCGAAACTGGATTGCGCCGGTTTATCACCGTCGCTCGAAAGAGTCGTGCGGCGGAGGTCGAGATTGAGTACCTGGGTGGTGGACGAGAGACCGTCCCTATCGAGAAGATGGAGGACTTTTTGAACATGGGAGTTAATTATGAACCTAGAGCAACTTTCCATGCTCGCAGAGAGGCTCCGAAAAGAAGCGATCGGTGAGCCGCAATGGATAGAAGAAAAGGGGGTCTTCGAATATAGCGATCATTCCGCGAAGGTCGTTACCGTACTAAAGATGATGAGGGCTGCACAAGGCGTGCACGCGCTTAATCTGTTGTGCCACAGCGGCTTCCTCATTGATTTTGGAGTTATCATGCGGTGCGTGCATGACTGCGAAGCGGAGATATACTTTTTGTTGGAAGAGTTTCCGAAAACCTCCGGTAACGTAGATCAGTTTGTTAAATCATTTTTTGAAAGCACGATCGATGGATACCTATCAATGGAAACACATCCGGTACCTACGCAGAAAATCAGAAACGCAATGGTTCGCGTGTTGAAGGGCAGGCATGAGGAAGAAACAAGTACGCGACTAAACAATGTTTTCAAGACATTTTCTGGTTACGTGCATGCAAACTATTCGCACATAATGGAAACTTATAACGGCGGTGCTCTTGACTTCAATTTAGCTGGCGTTCCCTCCGTTCAACAACGTCAGATGCGAATGGAACTCGTCGAACTGGCGGCAAATTCTGTGCTACATGCGGCTGCGTACATTGCGCATACCGTGGGCTTGAAGAAGGTGCACAGTGAAATTGCGCAAGGCTAGCAGTGAACTATTGTGCACAGGCGGGCTGTTCTCGTACGTGGCGTCCGGGACGCGGTAGTAGCTTTGTGCTAGATCAATGCATCATTGTGCGCTTTTAAACGACTAGTTTCCAATGGAAACGTTTTGGCGGCCAATGGCGACCGCTCCGGCGAGCGCTGAATTGCAGCTAAGTATCTACGATAAAGGCGAATATCACGCGTTGACATTTCCATGTCGGCGCGATGGCTTGGGCTGAAACGTGATACGGTGCAATCGACTTAGTAACGTGAACACTGCGCCGTTGGTGATTTGTGGTGGCAATGCCACGGGTGCAATCGGGGGAGAGGATTGTTCCGATGTCGGCGTTTGTCTGGCTTGACTACTCTGAGCGCGAGCAGCGCAAAATGCTCGACTTGGTTGACCTATTCAAAGAGCACGACACCCGCGACGAACTTGGCATTGCCTCCGTACGGGATTCATTTGCTGACCAGTTTTTTCCCGGTACCAGCACGATTATGACACGAGCCCGGTACTTTCTCCTGCTCGCGTGGACGTATCAACGGCTTGAACAGCAGCGTGTCTCTTCAGCGCAAATTTCTGCGCGCGCTCGGCGTGCGGAGACGGACCTTATCGAAGCGATTGAACGATCGGACGATAAGGATGGAAATATTGGCAAATACGCGAAGACTACTCTAAAGCGGCTCCCAAGCGGCATCTATTGGCAGGGGTTAAGCGTTTGGGGAATCCGCACGTTTGCCGGCGCTCAGATCCAATATCACCGTAGCCTCGACCAGTATTATGCGCAGCTCAATCGCCACAGCAGGCGCACTGCGGAACGCGATGTTGAGCACGATGATCTCGTTGCTCCGAACTGGCATGCCGGACTTATCGCGCCGCCAGAAGACTTTCCTCATGAATGCTCATTGCGTCTGCGGCGTGCTGACGCAGAATATCTCAGTGAACGTATCCGCCTAAGTCCGCGCTGCGTCGGTTCTCTTCTCGCGGAGTTGGTCACACGTCGCCAAAATAACGAGAGCGTCGATTTTGTCTGGCAACTTCCCTTTATCGCCGAACTGCCACCAAAATTGCGCGAGTTGTTGGAGCATGCAAGGAACTTTTCCGAACTTATGCATGGCGCTCCGCTGCTTTACAATCTGATTCTTGCCGAACAGGAACATTCAGACGAGGGTGTCTCAACATTCCGGCGGCGCTTCTCGAAATGGAAACAGCTGATCGCTGGTCGGCCTTTAGTTTTTGCGGAATGGAAACGCGCCCGCTTTTGGGAACTTGCCAATACCGGTAATCCGCGCATTAGCAGCCCCACGTATGATTTCATCAATAGCTGGTGGGATTTTGCATTGGGCGCGGATGCTGTCAGTCTACGAGAGAGTCCGGCCGTGCGCGCCCTGATTCGCGACAGAGAGCTCCGACTTAAAAAGAATCTCGCACGTATTGGTAATCCCCGCGCGCGTGAGCTGTGGAACGGAGACTCCGGATCCGCTCAGTTGGAGTATCGATGGGGCATAAGCCAGCGCTTGCTTGCAGACATTTTTGAAGGTTTTGAGAGGCCTGATGCTTCAGCCTGATGAGCGCATGCATTTGCTTGAACTGCTCCGACCGCCCTCGGGCTGCCAGCTTGACCTCGCGGTCGGTACCACGTTCTCGCTCGATCTCATCAGTGCGCTGATGCTTCCGCTCGCGTTCGCCTTTTTTGATTGGGAAAAACCAGATGGTGAACTCGCAGCCGATCCTCTGGCCTTGCTCGAGGCTCTGCGACGGTATCGAGATCGCTTTACAGTATTTTGCCAATCAGGGCAGATTCGCTTGCCCGGAACGTATCCGTTACTCGTTACGTTCCTCGAGCCATCCATTTACGACGTACTGGCTCCGGACGAAGACGGCAGCTTTCACCCGAAGGTGTGGGCATTACGCTTTGAGGCGGAAGACGGAGGCATCCACTATCGCGTCCTGTGCCTGAGCCGCAATCTGACATTTGATCGATGTTGGGACACCGTTGTCGCGCTTGATGGTGAACTCACTGATCGTTCGAACGCGATAGCGGCGAACCACACACTCGGTGACTTTATCGCAGCTCTACCGAATCTATCGTTACGCGCCCTCTCTGCGAAGCGTCGACAGGGCGTGCTAAAAATCGCCGACGAATTGCGGCGTGTGCGTTTTACCTGGCCGGAAGGTTTTGAAGAAAGCAAATGCCGCTTCTGGGTGGGTGGGCTCGATCGTCGCGCCGTCGCGCCCTTCGGTACACGAAGAGATAAAAGCTTAGTCGTATCGCCCTTTCTGTCGACTGGCGTGGTGCGGGGTTTCATCGACTCTAGCGAAGAAATGCATTTGGTCTCGCGCCCGGAAAGTCTACGGGAGGTGTCGCAGGAAGCCCTACAAGCTTGCAAGAGCGTCCACTTCCTGGCACCGGAGCTGGTTGATGAAACAAATGACGAGTCAACTGACGTTGTAAATAGTGAGGTTCTCGACGGATTGCATGCCAAACTCTTCGTGATCGACCATGGCTGGGAGACTAGCGTCTTTAGTGGTTCTTTCAATGCAACCACACACGCGTTCGAGCACAATGTTGAATTCATGGTGGAGCTGGTAGGGAAACGAAGCCGCTTTGGTGTCGATCGGTTTCTCCGGCAAGCTAAAGGAGAAACAAACGTTGCCGATCTTCTGCAGCCATACAATGTAGAGACCCCGTGCCAGCCGACCGATCTGACACAGCGTCAACTCGATGATTTGTTCCAAGTGGCCAAGAGAGCGATCGCGGCCGCTCGTCCACGGCTGCTCGTAACATCGGGTGAGGAAGGAGAAACTTTCAACGTGAGCCTTGAGTGGGCTCGGAAATTGAAAATACCCGATGCGGTAGTTGACATACGTGCATGGCCGATCAGTCAGCGAGCGAATCGAGCATTGCCGATCGAGAGGCCTGCAGTGTTTAAAACTTTTTCATATGCGGGACTGACACCTTTTGTCGCGTTCGACGTCACGGCTCAGGTCGGCGGAACTAAAGGTCACTCAATATTTGTTATGAGTCTCACACTGGACGGCGCGCCGACGGATAGAGAAGATCGCTTGCTTCGCTCGCTAATTGAGAGTCGTGACCAGTTGCTCCGCTATATCCTTTTTCTTCTTGCGTCCGGTGATGAAGTAGCCGCGTCATCTGGGCAGCTGGCTGACCTGCTTCAACCCGTGGGCGACAATGCAGAACGTGCCAGGCGACAGCCGTATTTGCTTGAAACGATGTTGCGAGCTCTGGATCACGAACCGGCGCAGCTTGAACGCGTTGCATCTCTCTTTGACGCACTACGGCGTACCCCAAACGGGTCGGAGCTACTCAGCGCGGAATTTCAGAAAATCTGGGAGCCTATTTGGGAGACCGCGCAAGAGGTGTTGTCGAAATGACTTCTCGGCCCGACACCGCCTCCGTTCTTGCCGGTCTCAAAGACTTTCAGCGTGGGACGGTGGACTATGTTTTCGAACGATTTTACGGCACTGAACCGACTCGACGCTTTCTCGTCGCGGATGAGGTTGGTTTAGGTAAGACTCTTGTTGCACGCGGCGTGATAGCGCGAATGATCGATCATCTTTGGGGGAAGGTGCGGCGCATTGACGTGATCTATATTTGCTCGAACGTCGATATCGCGCGACAGAATGTACAGCGGCTCGGCATTCCCGGCTTCGAGATTGCCGCGCAGGCAACTCGGCTCACCCTGCTCCCGCTGCACATGCACGATCTTCGCCGGCACCGGGTGAATTTCGTTGCGCTGACCCCTGGAACTTCATTTGAGCAGACCGGTGGCGGAGGGCGCATTGATGAACGGGTTTTGCTTTATTGGCTCCTGGATCGAGCATGGGGCATTCATGGGTCGCGGGCATCGCTCTATGTAATGCAGGATTACGCGTCGACAGCTTCATTTGAGCGGGCGGTAGATACCTTTGAGTTTGAGCAAGTCAATGAGCAGATCGCGACGGAGTTCGTATCCAAACTAGCCGAACGGTTGAGAGACGAGCGGAACGCTGGCAAGCGCGACATGCGACAGCGGTTCGACGACTTGTGCGGCATATTCTGTCGTAGCGACGCCCGGCCGGAACCCGGTGCGGCGAAGCGACGTACGCAATGGATTGGCGAACTGAGGCGTCTGTTAGCCCGCGTGTGCCTCGACACGCTGGAACCGGACCTCATTATTTTGGATGAGTTTCAGCGATTCAAACATCTTCTGGAAGAAGAATCGGAAGCAGGAGAGCTCGCACGCCATTTATTTGAATCTCAGGCCGACTATGGTGCGCGGACGCTGTTGCTCTCGGCTACCCCGTATCGCGGGCTGAGCTTGCATCACGAGACGACCGACGATCACTACGGGGATTTTCTCACACTGCTGCGGTTTCTCGAGAATGGCGATGCGGCGGGTTGCAAAGAACTGCTGGCGGAGTATCGGGCCGCTTTGCCGGCCGTTATGACGTCGGACGGGTTAGCGCGACTACGCAGTGCGAAAGAAATGCTTGAAGAGCGGTTACGACGGGTGATGGCCCGCACGGAACGATTGGCAACGGCAAGCGGGCGCGGAGGGATGCTTTTGGACGCGCCTCCAGCTGACGCATCGCTCGGTGCCGCGGACGTGCGTGCGTTTCTCGGAGCGCAGCGCATCGCCGACGTGATCGAACAAGGAGACTTGGTCGAATATTGGAAATCAGCGCCATTCCTTTTCAATTTCATGGATTCTTATGCGTTGAAGGATGCGTTTATAAAGGCGGTGGACAGCCGCGAGATAATAAGATTCGTACGGGAGTTTCCCGAAACGTTTCTCGATTTGGAAGGTGCCCGCACATATCAGCCTCTTGAGCCTGCAAATCCGCGCATGCGCGGACTGCTCGCGGAGACGGTAGATCGCGGTATGTGGCGACTGCTGTGGATCCCGCCATCGCTCAACTACTATGCACCAGCCGGACCTTTTGCGGCGCCTGAGTTGGCGAACCTCACCAAACGGCTGGTCTTTTCCGCGTGGCATATGGTACCGCGCGCAGTGGCCTCGTTCGTATCCTATGAAGCCGAGCGAAAGATGATGCGCGCGTCACCGCGTGCTCGATTGACACAGGAGGATTGGAAAAAACAGCGCGGCCTACTGCGCTTTGGAATATCCAGCGGCCGTCTTACGGGTATGCCACTCTTGTTGCTCGTGTACCCGTGTCTGACATTCGCTCGCGACTGCGATCCGAGGGAGCTGGCGGGGAGACATAGGCTCACAGCCAATGAGGCACGCTCGGAGTTCGCTGCACGCATCCGCGGATTGGTCGAAAAATTGAGTATCGTTCATGAGACAGGCGGCAACGCCGACGAGCGCTGGTATTGGCTAGCGCCGATGCTGCTCGATTACGCCGAGTTTCCGGCCGCTGCAAAAGCGTGGTGGCGGCGAACCGAGCTTGCGCAGATATGGGCCGGCGTCGACCCCGGCGAAGAGGACGCGGGATGGTCGCGCCATGTCGAAGAGGCGGCACAAACACTCAATGCCGTCCGTGACGGCACACAGCGCCTTGGCTCGCCGCCGGAAGACCTGTTCGACGTACTTGGTCTCGCAGCCTCTGCTGGCCCGGCGAACGTGACTCTGCGTTCGTACATCCGAGCGGGTGAGAACGCCCCCGATCTTTCGCTTGCCCTGCGCGATACCGCCGCGCGGGTGGGAAGAGCCTTTCTTTCGCTCTTCAACCACGCCGAGGTCATCGAGGCAATTCGGGCGGAATTGCGCGGCGAACCATATTGGCAGCGTGTGTTGGAATATGCCCACGCGGGCGGGCTCCAAGCCGTGCTTGACGAATACACGCATCTCCTTCGTGAATCGCTTGGCCTTGCGACGGCGCCGCTAAACAAAATGGCGGAGAAGATAGCGGAAGAGCTTATCGGGGCGCTGACGCTGCGAACCGCATCGCTGCGGGTAGATGAAATCACGGCGCCGCCATACGCACGGGAGGTAAATATCAAGAGGGAGCCGATGCATATTCGCTTTGCGATGCGCTTTGGCGATGAGCGTTACGATGAAGAAGTAGAACCTGGTGTCACCCTTGCATCTGCCGGAACGCGCAAAGAACGCGTGCGAGCGGCATTCAACTCGCCGTTCTGGCCATTTGTGCTTGTCTCTACTTCGGTGGGGCAGGAGGGGCTCGATTTTCATCACTACTGTCATGCTATTACGCACTGGAACCTGCCGTCCAATCCCGTCGACCTCGAGCAGCGGGAGGGTCGAATCCATCGTTATAAAGGACACGCGGTCCGAAAAAATATTGCAGCGGTATATGCAGCGGAGGCTTTGAGCCGCCCAGGCTCAGATGTCTGGGAAACAATGTTTACGCTTGGCCGCACTAACCGGTCGAAGCAGGACGATGATCTCGTCCCCTATTGGCTTTTTCTAGGAGACGCGAAAATCGAGCGCCACGTGCCGGCAATTCCGTTTAGCCGCGACGCCGAGCGCCTTCATGAACTTCGCCGCTCACTCGCGATCTACCGCATGGTTTTCGGTCAAAGTCGACAGGAAGATCTCATCGCCTACCTCTTGGCGAATATCCCTGAACAGGACCGAGCCGGAATCGTGGCTGAGCTGCAAATAGATTTGAGTCCGCCACAGAGCCGAAATCACCGCGAGCTCGCGCGAGCTTAGATGATGAAAACGAGCACAGGGTTGATTGATGCCTTGACGATGGCGTGAGGCGACTTTCACCCACTCTCGTAGCGGCGTTTATCGGCTGTAATGCGTCGGCAGCGTGGACTCTCGAAGTTCGCCGTGGGTTACGCCGAGCAGTCGAATCCGCCGATGATCCTCAGGCCGCGCTCGTTGTTCGCAAGGGCTATGAGCATGAAGCAGCATGCCTTGCTGAGCTGAAGAAACGGTACAGCGGTTTTGTCCAGGTTTCCACTGGTGCGCTGAAAGCGCGCTTCGCTGCTACGGTCGACGCAATGGAGCGCGGCGTCCCGTTGATCTATCAGGCAGCACTTACGACGGGTGCGCGGATTCAAGTAGCCGGTGCATAATTGAGTGAGGCGACGAAGGGGTAACCTCTTGAGATTGCGAGAGGTTGCCGATGAGCCAGTACCGGCGAATAAGGTATGAGGATCGCTGCCAGATTTATGCGCTGAACAAACGCGAGGCCAGCCAGGAAAGCATCGCGCGGATTTTGGGTGTCAGTCAAAGCGCGGTGAGTCGAGAGATGCGCCGCAATCGAGGTCAGCGCGGCTATCGGTTCAAGCAAGCGGAAGCGACGGCTCAAGCACGACAGGCGATACGAAGTAAGCCC
>Ga0181523_10002553_pt1 | contig 17589 bp, 16 predicted proteins | sample PEATcosm2014_Bin_43_FD_119752 | JGI IMG/M metagenome (GOLD analysis project Ga0181523, IMG submission 119752) | Peatland microbial communities from MTU Mesocosm Facility, Houghton, MI, USA - PEATcosm2014_Bin05_30_metaG | ecosystem: Environmental > Terrestrial > Soil > Wetlands > Peat | place...
CAGGCCGACGATCTTTATGACGACTTTCCGAACACGTATTTGTTCGGCCTGGACGGCGGCAAACGCATCATTGACGGCTTCGGTGTGGCCGCCTTCGTCAATCATTCCTGCCAGCCGAACTGTGAGACCGATCAGATCCGCGGTAAGATGTGGATCATAGCGCTGCGCGACATTGCGGCGGGAGAAGAATTGACCTACGACTACAACCTCTACGATGGCGAGGAAGACGCGCCTTGCTTCTGCGGAGCGAAACGCTGCCGGGGAAGTCTGTATTCCAGGCCACACCTGCGCAAGCTCGCCAAGAAGCGAGCGAAGGCGGCTGCCGCTGCGGCCTAGGCAGCTTATCGAGCTACTCCTAAAGAGCGCATTTCGCGATGCTACAATCGGTTTCGTCCCCAAAGCATTCACAACTCTGAGGTCGTATCTTGAATCGCGCTTCCGCCGGACTGGAAACCATCGTCGCCCAAGCTCTCCATCGCGCGCCGGGGAATGAAAGCGCGTTGCTGGCCTGGCCGGTAGCGTGCGGCAGTGCGGTGGCTGATCGAACGCGGGCGCTGAGTTTTTCCGATGGCACTCTGCGAGTGGAGGTTGCCGACGCGGGATGGCGGCGGGAACTCGCCAACCTAGCTCCGCGTTATGTAGCCTTGATCAACAAGTATTCCGCGACTTCAGTGAAGCGAATTGAATTCGTGGTGAAGGCGTAGCGACCGATTCGGTTCCTCTTGCAATTGTCATCCCGAGCGAAGCAAGGGATCTGCAGTTCGCAGCAAAATGCAGATCCCTCGCTCCGCTCGGGATGACAAAATAGTCAGAGGGGCTGAAGCACTTTATTTTGCGGCCTTATGAGAGTTACCGAAAAAGACGTCGCCTATGTGGCCGATCTGGCTAACCTCGAACTGACCGGCGAAGAGCGCGCTCGCATGCTGCGCGATTTGAACTCAATTCTCGAATACGTCGACCGCCTCAGCGAACTGGACACCGACAAAGTTGCGCCCATGGCCCAGGTCTCCGACCGCTACGGCGTGGACGAGTCCCGGCAGGGAAGCGACCGTTTCGCATACGCCATCCGCGAAGACGTGAAGGACGGCCTACGAAAATCGCTGCCGCACGATGTGGCGATGAAAAATGCCCCGGATACCGACGGAACATTTTTCGAAGTGCCGAAGGTGATTGAGAGATAATGACCAGAGAGTGACAGAGAAAGATGCCTGCCTCAACGATTGATCACATTCGTAGCGCAATCGCAGAGCGGAAGACGACCGCGACCGCTCTGACGCAAAATTTCTACACTCGCATCCGGCAAGAGGATCCCGAGATCGGCGCGTTCCTGACTCTCTGCGAGGAGCGCGCGCTGGCGCAGGCCGCGCGCATCGACGCGCTGGTAGCGGAGGGCAAGCCTTTGCCGCCGCTCGCAGGAGTTCCGATTGCGATCAAAGACGTCATGGTAACGAGTGGCGTGCGCACCACCGCCGGTTCAAAAATTCTCGACAATTTTATTCCGCCCTATGACTGCACGGCCGTGGCTCGTCTGGAAGCGGCGGGCGCGGTGATTCTGGGCAAGCTCAACTGCGATGAGTTTGCCATGGGCTCGTCCACGGAGAACTCGGCGTATCATCCCGTGCACAATCCGCGCGACAAGAGCCGCGTGCCCGGCGGATCGTCCGGCGGATCGGCCGCAGCGGTGGCAGCGGAGATGGCCGTGGCGACGCTCGGCTCCGATACCGGCGGATCAATTCGCCAGCCGGCCTCGTTCTGCGGCGTGGTCGGATTGAAGCCGACTTATGGACGCGTGTCGCGCTACGGACTGATTGCGTTTGCATCGTCGCTCGATCACGTCGGGCCGTTTGCGAAGACGGTGAAGGAAGTCGCGCTGGTGCTGCGCACGATTGCTGGACGCGATCGCATGGATTCGACTTCCGCCGAAGTGCCCGTCCCTGACTATGTGGCGGAACTCGAGAAGCCGGTGCGAGGCTTAAGAGTCGGCGTCGCCGAAGAGTACTTTGGGGAGGGACTCGACCCCGAAGTTCGCGCCGCGGTTGAGACTGCGATCCAGAAGCTGGCTGAACTCGGATGCGAGGTCGTGCCGGTGAGTCTCCCGCACACCGAGTATGCGATTCCCACGTATTACATCGTAGCCACGGCAGAAGCGTCGGCGAATCTGGCGCGCTATGACGGTGTGCGCTATGGCTTCCGAGCCAAGGCAGCCAATCTTACTCAGATGTACCGCGAGACCCGCGACGGCGGGTTCGGAATGGAAGTCAAGCGCCGCATCATGCTGGGTACTTACGCGCTGAGCGCGGGTTACTATGACGCTTACTACCTGAAGGCGCAGAAGGTGCGCACGCTGCTTACCCGCGACTTCGACGAGGCGTTCACAAAAGTGGATGTAATTGCCGCGCCGACTTGTCCGACGCCAGCGTTCAAGTTAGGTGAGAAAGTAAACGATCCGCTGGCCATGTATCTCGCCGATATCTACACCGTGACTGCGAACCTGGCGGGCATTCCCGGAATTTCTGTTCCCTGTGGAGAGAATCACGAGAAGCTGCCAATCGGTCTGCAGCTGTTCGCACGGCACTTTGACGAATCCACGCTACTGCGGGTAGCGTACGCCTACGAGCAGTCAAGAAAGTCCGCGTAGCGTCGGACGCATTCGTCCGACCGGCGAGCGACGAAAGCCCATCTAGAGAATTTCGTAATATCGTTCCCCCGAGCACGCGCGGCACAGCACTCGCCCATCGCGCACAACTTCGCGCCGGAAATTGATGCCCTCGCCACATTCGGCACAGACGATTCGCTCGCCTTTGTATCCAGGAAATTCTTCCGCCGCGATTTCGACCTTCACCCACTGCTTGGTGAATAAGTCGTCTTCCGCCATCTCGCGATAGGCCAGCATCTGCTGCTGATTCTTGTCTGCAATTTCAGGATGCATGGAGCGCGCCAGCACCTTAGACGATTCTTTGGCGGCGATGCGGATGGCTTTGCCGGTGCGCACGTCGACGAAGGTCGCGGCCATCTTTCCCCAATCGCGAAACTTCAGGGCGCGTTTTCCGAGACGGCATCCGGTGACGAGGGATATGGCGTCGGTGGCGCAGCGGTCGATTTCGACGAACGTGACCAGGCGTTTGCGATCTTCTTTGTTGCCGCGCGGGTCGGCAATGCCGAGCTTCTCCAGCCCCAGCATGGCCAGGCGCACGCCCAGCACCTGCCCGGCGCAGAGATGGCCGTGGGCTTGTTCGCCTTCGCGGAGGTAATCGTCTAGGGTGAACATGGGGCTTTGTAATTTGGTAAAGTCTGTCATCCTTCGCTTCGCTCAGGATGACACGTGAAAACTACCATTTAAAGTGCTTCAGATTACGAATTCCGTTATTACTTTCTTCTCCAGCGCACGCCATCCTTCGTATTTTCCACGATGATGCCCTCAGCGGTCAGTTCGCCGCGCAGGGCGTCAGAGGCTTTGAAGTCTCGCGCTTTTCGCGCAGCTTCCATTGCCGCGAGTTTCTGATTGACCTGCTCGTCGGAGATCTGCGCGGAGTCGGCGATCTCCAGCAATTGAGGGCTGATTTCTTTTTCGCGGCCCTCGGTTCTCGCCCAGTCAAGGATCGCTTTCATCTTAGGCTGATCGTCATCTTTCAGTACGCCGAATATCAGGTCGAACTTTTCGAGCGCGTAGAGCAGCGGCTTCACGTCATCCTGGCGAACCTCCGCGGCATCGAGCGCGGTGTTGGTCTTACGCAGCATGTCGAATATCGCGGCTTGCGCTTCGGCCGTGTTCAAGTCGTCGTCGAGGGCGCTCTTCATGCGTGCGATGGTGTCGTCCGCCAGTTGCGCCATCGCCGGGGTCGCGCCGGCGGGGAACTGCGTGCTCGTCAGGCGAAAACGGAAGTTGCGCAACTTCTCCACCGAACTCGACGCCGCCGTCAAGCCCTCGAAAGTGAAGTTCAGCTGATTGCGATAGGGCACCTGCGTCAGCAGCCAGCGGATCGAGGACGGCTTGTGCCCACGCAGCACCAGATCCCGGACGGTGAAAAAATTCCCGAGACTCTTCGACATTTTCTGGCCTTCGACCAGCAGAAAACGCGCATGAAACCAATAGCGCGCAAACTGCTGGCCGGTCAGTGACTCCGACTGCGCGATTTCGTTTTCGTGATGCGGAAAAATCAAATCCTCGCCGCCGGCGTGCAGGTCAAAACTCGGCCCGAGTTCCTCCATCGACATCACCGAGCATTCGATGTGCCACCCCGGACGCCCCGGCCCGATCACCGCGTCCCACGAAGCCTCGCCCGGCTTCGGAGCCTTCCAAAGGGCGAAGTCGCGAGCGCTGTCCTTGTCATATTCGTCGAGGTCTACGCGTGCGCCGTCGGTCATGCCGGCAAAATCTTTTTTCGAAAGCTTGCCATACCCAGGGAATTTCGCAATTCGGAAATAGTAAGACCCGTCATCAGTGCGGTAAGCGAAACCCTTCTTCTCTAACTCGGCAATAAAGTTGGCCATCTCGTTGATGTGCTCGGTAGCGCGCACCAGAACCGGTTGCTCAATGTTCAACGTGGCCGAATCTTCGAGAAAGGCCTGGACGAACTTCGCAGTGTATTGCTGCACGGTGACGCCATCGCGCGCGGAGTTGCGAATGATCTTGTCGTCGACGTCGGTGATGTTCATGACGTAGCGGACGTCGTATCCGCTCTGGCGCAGATAGCGGTAAAGAAGATCGACGGCGATAAATGTGCGGAAATTACCGATGTGGCCGTAATCATAGACGGTCGGTCCGCAGGCATACATGCGGACGTGGTTGTCGTCCAGCGGATGGAAGTCTTCGATCTTTCGGGAAAGAGTGTTATAGAGGCGCAGTGGCATGGATGGTGGATGAGTGCGCGAGCGCTGTCCGGACCCTTCATTCTAGGGGCGCGCAAGAAAAAGGGTCAAATGGGCTGCGATGCCTTGCCTTCACGACTGGGACGGGTGCGCGGCGGGCGGGACGTGCACATGCAACCGGTGCTGCACCAGAAATGCGTAGTGCACGGCGGAGATGATGGTGAAGAAAAACGTGGCGCGCAGAAACGTGGTGCACGCAATCTCAACCCAGCGCACGGGCTCGATGAGCAGCAGCAACACGAAGAAAATCGCAGCCACCTGCGCGAAGGTGTTGGCCTTGCCGAAAATGCTGGGGCGAAAATCGCGCAGGCCGGCAATCATGAAGAGCACGCCGCTGATCAGCAGAATGGAAATATCGCGGCTGAAAACCACGACCGTGTATTTCCACGGAATCATCTTTTCGATCGAGAGCACGAGAAACATGGTGCTCATCAGCAGCTTGTCGGCAATCGGGTCGAGATATTGGCCGAGCACGGTTTGCTGATGCAGGGTGCGGGCCAGAAGGCCATCGAGGCCGTCGCTCATTCCGGCAAGAACGAACAGCGCCAGCGCCCATTTGAAATCGTGCTTGACCAAATTGATGATGATGAAGGGCAGGAAAATCATGCGCAACAGCGTGAGCTGGTTGGGCGCGGTCAGGAGCTGCCGGTAGTTCACCGCGGCTTTTCTCCTAACGCATGCCCGCCGGCATCTCTCCCAGAATGCGCGAGAAACTCGCTCACCAGCAGCGGGGCGGGATCCTGTCCGGTTTTCTCTGCGAAGCGCTGGGCGAGCGAGAGGATGTTTCCCTCGGGAAGATCCAATTCCATTCGCTCCAGGCGGTGCATGGGAAAGAAGAGGACGCCCGAGGTGAAGGGCTCGCCGCTCTTGATCTGTGAGGCAAGATCGTCGAAAGAAGCGACATCGACGCCGCGCAGGCTGAGGCCTTCGCCGGAAAGGTGAAGGATCGCACCCCAGAATTTTTCGCGTGGATTGGTCAACGTAGCGATTACGAGGGCGCCCTGACGGAAGGGGCTGACAGCTTGCGGTTCCTGATAAAAGCTAGTGCTGGGCACGGTTCGATTGTCGTCTGTGGGGGATAGAAATTGCAAACGGACTTAACGCCGTCCTCCAAACCTACGACCTAAACATTATTAGTGGTCACCCTCGTTCTTCGCCGCTTTCAAATCGATCCCCACCTGCTCGGCTTTCTTGTAAAGATGCGATCGCTCCAGTCCGAGTGCTCGCGCCGTGTTTGAGATCTGGTGGTGATTGCGTTTCAACTCAGCCAGGATGGTTTGCTTCTCGAAGGCGCGCACGCGGTCGGCTAACGGGCCGGCAGTGGCGGTTACAGAGTCCGGCGCGGCGGCGGATGTGGGCAACGCGAGCGCCACGGTTTCGGCGGTGACTTCGTCGGAGGTTGCCAGCAGCATCAGGCGCTCGACGGCGTTTCTGAGTTCGCGGACGTTGCCGGGCCACGGCTGCTCCTGCAGCGCAGCCAGCGCACCTTCGGTGAAGCGCATCGGTTTCCATCCATTGGTGGCGGTCACCTGAACTGCAAAGTGCTCGATCAGCGCCGGGATATCTTCGCGGCGTTCGCGCAACGGGGGCAGACGCAGCGGGAAGACGAATACGCGGTGAAATAAATCCTGCCGGAATTTGCCGTCGCGTACTTGCGCTTCGAGGTCGCGATGCGTGGCGACGACAACGCGCACGTCAACGGTGATGGCGCGCTCGCCTCCGATGCGCTCCACTTCGCCTTCTTCCAGCACGCGCAGCAGCTTGGCTTGCATGGTGAGCGGCATGTCGCCGATTTCGTCGAGAAAGATGGTGCCGTGCTGGGCTTGCTCGAACTTGCCGACATGACGGCCGGCCGCGCCGGTGAACGATCCTTTTTCGTGGCCGAATAATTCGGATTCAATCAGCTCCGCTGGAACCGCGGCGCAGTTCAGCGTGACGAACGGAGCGCCTGCCCGCGGACTGCGCTCATGCAGCGTGCGTGCCACCAGCTCTTTTCCGGTGCCCGTCTCGCCAAGAATGCAAACACGCGTTTCGCTGGCGGCCACGCGTTCTACTTGCGCCATCACGCGGCGCATGATCTCGCCTTTCCACACGATTTCGTGTTTGCCGAGGCGGCGCGCCAGGTCGCGATTTTCACGCTCGAGGCGGCCGAGCTTCAGTGCGTTCTCCACCGTGAGCAGCAATTTTTCGGTCGAGATCGGTTTTTCCAGGAAGTCGAGCGCGCCGAGCCGTGTAGCTTTCACCGCCATCTCAATGTGCGCCTGTCCCGACATCATGACCACCGGAGCCGCCACTCCTTGCGCTTTGAGATCCTCAAGCAGCGCCAAGCCGTCTTTGCCGGGCATCACCACGTCGGAGAGGATCAAGTCGAATGACTGCGATTTGGCCAACTCCAGAGCCTTGGTTGCGTTGTCGCAGACGACGGCTTCATGCCCTTCCAGACGGAACGCCCGCGACAGAGAAGCCAGCGTGTTGGGCTCGTCATCCACGATCAGCAAGTGCGCTTTTTGCGCCACGGTTATTGACCTCAACTGAAATGCAAACCCAAATCTACCGCAGAGACGCCGAGTACGCCGAGAAATCGCGTGGCAGTTCAATGTGAAACGTCGTTCCTTTTTCTTTCGTGCTCTCGACGGAAATCTTACCGCCGTGATCGCTCACTACCGATTGCACAATCGCGAGCCCAAGTCCCGTGCCATGCTTTTTAGTCGTGTAATAAGGAGTGAACAAGCGCCCACATTCTTCCTGCGTCAGACCGGAGCCGGTATCGGAGACGGAAACTTCAATCCGATCACCCATCGTCCCAGTGCGAATCGCCAGCTCTCCGCCTTGCGGCATGGCGTCGATGGCGTTAAGGACCAGATTTTGCAGGACGCGATGCAGCAGATCGGGATCGGCTGAAATTTCGGGCAACGCCTGATCCAACTCGGTGCGCACGGAAATCTGGTTCTTGTCTTTGCCCTGCAATTGAGCCTGCAATTGCGCATCAAAGACGCGCAGCACCGAGCGCACCACGTCGTTCACTTGGGTCGGCCTCCGCTGCGGCTGCGGCATCTTCGAGAATTCGCTGAAGCGGCCGATGATCGTTTTCAGATTGTTGATTTCCGCCAGCAGGGTTGCCGTCCCCTCGTGAAAAACTTCTTCGAACATCTCGGGAGACTTCTGTTTCGATCTGATCAGATTCTCCACCGTGACTTGCAAAGGGAAAAGAGGATTCTTCAATTCGTGCGCCAATCGCCGCGCCAGTTCGCGCCATGCGGCCACGCGCTCAGCCTGCAGAGTGCGATCCTTTTGCTGCACAAGATCTTCCGTCATGCGGTTGAACGCAGCCGCCAGTTCGCCCAGTTCATCGCTCGATTCAACGTCGACCTTGGCGCCGAAATCACCCGCGGCAACCCGGCGCGCAGCCTCAGCCAGCGACACCACAGGACGTGTGACGCGGGCTGCAAACCACAGGCTTGCCAGCGCCGCCACGAGAATTCCTACGCTGCCTACCAGCAGAGCGGTGGAGACGATCTGCCTCTCCAATTCAATCAGCGGACGCCGCGAACTCCCAACCAGCAGAACGCCCATCAGTTGCTGATTCGCCGCGCCGTGATTTGTCGCATTGAAGATGGGTCCGGTCAGTGGGATGGCGTGAAAAACTTCGGTGTCAGCGGGATCTGAGGTCCAATGGATCACGCCCTGAGATTCCTGCAGTGTATCGCGCACCTTTGCGACCAGCGGAGCGATCTTGTCGGCTCCCGCCGCCGGCCCGTTCAGATCGAACAGCGATTTCGGATCCCATTTTCCGTCCAGGTTCTGATAAAGCAGCACGCGCGTCCCAACGGGAATATCGAGTGTCGAGAGGAAGCCCTGGTCCAGGCGTTCGCCGCCAATCACGTATAAAGGTTGCTCTCCGACGCGGGCTACGCGCACGGCAAACAGCCCGAGGGTGGCTCCGTTCGGGAGCTCTTCGCGTTTCAAGAACGCTCCGGCCGGCAAGGTGTCCGCGGCCGTCGTTGCCGGGGTAGTCGTTGCCTGATTCGTCGTTTCTTGGTTGGTCGTCGCCTGGGGAATCGTGGTTTCGGGATATCCAAACTTCGCCTGCCACTGCGCGGACGAAAGAATTGTGCCGCGATAGTCGACGAGTTCCAAAAAATCGAGCTGCTGCTGACTCGCCAGCGTGCGCGCTTCACTTACGTATTCGCCGGAGTCGGTAGCGCCGCGGTTCATATCGAGAGCGATGTGCTGCACGGTTTCGCTGGCGGTAATCGCCTCGACCTTGCGTGCGACTCCCAGTCCTCGCCGCTGGAACTCGGATCGAAACTGAGCGGCGATGGCATTCGCGCGGTCCTGATTCGCTTGCTCGAATGAGCGCCGGATGGTGCTGTACACCGACGCCGAAATGACCGCGACGCAGAGCAAAACGGTCGCCGCAAACAGCAGAAGAAGTTTTTTGCGGAAGCTCATCGCGAGCCCGCCGGGGGAAATGAGTATGCGCGAGAATCCTGCCGCAGGACCTCCGGCCGATCTGCCAGCCAAACATCGGCCGGCGACGACCCTACCTCGTTCCACGCACCCAGTCGACTCGGCACCCAATCGCGCACACGGGCACTCGCCGCACTCGAAACTGGCAAATGGAACAGCGGGATGACAGCGTGCCCTTCGAGCAAACTGTGCTCGGCTTGATACAGATCGTCAAGAGAGGCACCGCGCGGCGTCGAGAATGCCGGCGGCGGCAATCCCAGTTGCCGCGCGGCTTCGTCGAGCGACGCGGCGGCATCGGGACTCGGCAGCACGACGCGCACTAGGCGGACATCTTCCCCTCCGGACAACGATACTTGCACGGTTATGCCAACCTCGCGCGCATTGAGTGCAATGCGTTCGGCAACCAGTTGGGCCTGCGGATCTCGCGGATCATAAGCCAGGCCGTAGCTCAGATTGAGTGCGGGTCGCGGCCCTTCGGCGAGCACAGCCCGGGCGCGTTGCGGATTCGCGGGCGCGGAAAACACTGCGCTATAGCCCGTCATCCAGTTGGGAAGAATGCTCGCCGCCGGTTCTCCCGCGCCTTTCAAAAGCACGGACTGGATGGGCTTGCGATCAATCGCGAGCGCCAGTGCCTCTCGCAGGCGAGGGTCCTGCGCCTTTGAGTTAGCGGAGAAAACGAGCGCCAGTAGCTCCACGGGCAGCGACAATGATAACGATGATGACGATGGCGATGACGAAGCGCCGTGCGGCTGGGATCCGCCGGTTGCTTGTGGCGACGCCTCAATCACATCGGTCTTGTCCAGTTCGAGCGCAATGGCTTGGTCGCGGAATGATTTGCCGAATTCGATCTCGACCGCGTCCACGAAAGGACGCCCGGCCCAACTGTCTTCATTGGCGGCGAGCCTGAGCAGTTTCTCCGGCTGCCACTGGGCGACGAGGAACGGGCCGGTGCCGATGGGAACATGATTCGTATCGTGCTTCAGCAGGAGATTGCGGGGCAGCGCGAGTTCAGCGAGCAGCGAAGGCACGGGCGTCTCGCACTCGATCGACACCGAACCGGCCGATGCTTGCACACTCCAGTTGGAATGGAGTGCGCTCAGAATCTGTGCGATGGCCGCGGGCGACGCCGCGCTGCCATCGTGGAACTTGACACCGGGCCGCAGGGTAAACAGCCAGTGCCGGGCGTTATTATCGCTCTGCCATGCGATGGCCAGCGCGGGTTGAGGGTCGCCGCGCGCATCCAGTTTCACAAGAGTGTCGCCGACCAGCGAGAGCGTGCGCGCCATGTCCCAATAGTCGGCGGGCGTGGCGTTCGCGGTGTTCGAAGAAAGTTCGAGCGTGTCCGGAGCCGATTGCAGCATGACGCGCAGGGTTCCGCCATAGTGCGGACGCGTGGCTGCAGTTGCTGTGGCGATCATGAATGTGATCACGGATGTGGCTAGTGCCGCACCCAGCAGAGCATAGCGGATCGAATTTTGCTGTAGCTGCAGGCAGGAGCCGAGCTTTGCTCGGCTTGGACGGGCGAGGACGCCCGTCCCCACACGAGCAGGGCTAATTGCCGCAAGAAATCGATACGCGATACGCCTCATACCATCCAGTGTCTTTTCGTTTTACGATTGCCGCTGCGCTATTGCCGCCGCTGTCCGGCCAGAGCGCGACGATTCGTCCGTCGAACTCTGCCGCTGAACTGACAGCGACCGGGTCGCGATCTGGAATCTCGAACGCGCGCAGCCCGTCGCGCTCCGTGTCCCCACCTTCTGAAATAAGCAACTGTGTGCCCGTGCCGCAACTGGAGTGCACGGCAGCCAGATCGCTGCCCCATTTGGAGCCGCGGATTACCTGGTCCGTCATTCCATCCACCAGATGCAGTGAGCCATCTACGGCAGCCAGCGCCCACAACGTATAACTCGATCGCGGAAGCGCGGCCGCCGAGTAGAACGATGGAACGTTGGAAACTTTTCCGATGCCAGGAGAGAGTGCTCCGGTGAAGAAATTGCGCGCAGCGGCGAAGAAAGCGCGCACGCTGCCGTCTTCCGGCGTCAGGGGCCACGGATCGTTATAAGTTAGATCGTCAGTGCCGTTGCAGTTGAGCGTAAGCGGCGCGACTGTGCTCGATCGGCAGAACGCGCCCGGCAGGTAAACATCGAACAAGTGATCGCGGCGCAGCAGCAGGCGTCCCCGCAAATCGCGGGGAAAACTGCGCGAATGAGCGATGGGTAAAGAAGCTTCCAGTTCCCACCCTCTTGCCGGATTCGGTCCGGCCGAATCCGATCCCTGACGACGATAGATCGCGACCATGCCGTCGTCGAGCACGAGCAAGCGGGATCCTCCAGGCATTTCGACCAGAGCGACGTCGAGCATTGGCCGTTCTTGCGCGAACAGGAGCGTCGTTTTCAGAACGATTGGCATCGCAGCAGTGAATGGCGTTCCCGTTGGCGGTCGCGGCAGCGAGACGATCGCGACCTTCTTCTCGTCGGAGCCGATCAATATCTCGGCCGTCCAAACATATTCGCGCAGGCTCTCGGAGAGAACGACATCGACCGTTCCCATCGCCTGCTCAGCTTTAGCGACACGCACACCCTCGACGTACAACTGCGCTTCAAGCGCGCTCCGCACTTCGCGCACGGATTTGTCGTCGAGCGACGACCGGTTGGTGACCTGCAGCGCGAAGGCGCCGGGCCCGGCATCGGCAGCGATTTTGCGCGCCAGTTGGCGGGCCGAGTCTCCCAGACTCGAAGCGCATAGGGACGATGGAAGAAGAATGGTTGCGAGCAAGAACGAAGTCAGCCAACCAATCCGCAGACCGCTGGAGGTTCGCGCTCCCATGTGTGGAATGGGCTGATTATAGCGCGTGGTTGATAGTGGCTCGTTCATAGAAAGTTCTCAGTTCCCGGTTCTCAGTTCTCAGTAAAATCTCTGACGGTCTGGGTTACTGAGAACTGAGAACTGAGAACTGAGAACTGCCTTTGCCTATTGCTGAGGCTTGCTCTCGGAACCTTCCGCGTCATCTGCCTGGCTGATGTGATTCGGAGCGCCCATGCCGCGCAGCACGTCATTGGTGAAGAAAAACTTGCCGTCCGCCGGGACCATCATGATCTGTAATTTGTCAGAGAGGCGCTCGGCGACAATTTTGTTGATCAGCAGCGGATTCTGCTTCAGGATCGCGGCCTCGCTCGCCATACGCTCGGCGTCGGCTGAGGCGGTCAAGCGGATGCGTTCGGCCTCGGCTTGCGCCAGCAGTTTGCGCCGTTCGCCCTCGGCTTTGCTGTCGATGAGCTTGGCTTCGCCGGCCGCCTCGGCGTTCTTCACGGTCGCTTCCTTGCGCGCTTCGGCTTCGAGCTTCGATTGCTCGATCTGTTTCTGTTTGAGCGGGAGCGTGTACTGCATGGCATCTGACTCGCCCTTGGCTTGCAGCACCCGCACCGCAGCCTGTCCCTCCGCCTGCTTTACTTCCTGGACCTTGGTTGCTTCGGCGTCGGCTTCAGCGATCTTCACTTGCTTCTGGTGGATTTCGGTCTCGACACCCATGCGGTCGTTTTCTTGTTCCTTGAGTAGCAGAGACTCGAGGCCCTTGGCATACTCCTGTGGAAGTTCGATATCGCGCAGCATCACTTCTTTCACCACGATGCCGTCGGCCGCCAGCCGTTTACGAATGATTTCCGCGGAGCGTTGACGAACTTCTTCGCGCTTGGCTGAGAAAACTTCACGCACCGTATAGCTCGGCACCAGTTCACGCCACGCCGTGGCCACCACGGGCGGAACGATTTCCTTCTCCAGAGGCTGCGGCAGATTGGCTTCGATGTAGTCGAGACGCTTGGGGTCAATCTGATAACGGACGGTGATGGCAAGGCCCAGGGTCAGCCCTTCTTTAGCCTGGACGCGAAGCGCTTCGCCGTTCGTCACGCCTTTGGCCAGCGAATCTTCGCTGATGCCGGTAGTGAACAACTGATCGCGCGTGTTGAATAATTCCACCCGCTCGACCAGCGGCGTGACGAAATGCGCGCCCGGATAAAGCGTTCCGGCCAGCGTGCCTTTGGTCTGGCTCACGCGCACGCCGGCCATCCCGCTGGGGACGATCACGATGCCGGCCGAGATCAGCAGCGGGGCCCACGCCAGCATCACCAGCGCAACCGAGGTGCGCCAGCGGAAATTTGGGGCAAGTCCGGGAGCAGGTGTGCCTGCCTCAGGACGGAAGTTCAAACGTCTGCGCTGCCACGCAATCAGCAGGTAAGCATCGTAGGAGAGAATTCCAGCGGCGATCACCAACATCGCGATCCCCGCGCTCAACAGCAAATACTTCAGCAACAGCATGGTGATGCCCCTTTCAATTCTTTGGTGCGTGTTCAGAAAACTGTTTAGGAATTTCCGGGCGACGCGCGAACGCGACGCGGACGATTTGTCCGAAGATGAGTTCTTCGATCAGCAGAGACGCGGCCAGCGAGAAAGTTAGGCCGCCGATGATTACCAAACTTTGCAGAATCGTTTCCATGATTGTCTCCATGCCTTCGCCGGGAGGGAATGCAAGCACGGAGCCAGAGCTAACCAATTGAAAGGAATGGGATAGGTACCAGGTTAAGGCTGGGAGACGTGTTCGGGGAAACGCGGGCGTGTCCCGGGGGACACGGTCAGCACTCGATGGGATCAAAGAAAAAAGCCGCAATCAGATTTGCGCCGATCGCGGCAATCAAAGGAGCACGAGGAAAACTTGACTTGCGAAAACGTGAATAACCAAGCTCGAACTAGCCGCGCAGCCTGCGCCGTACCAATCCTGCAATCCCGATCAGGCCAGTCGAGAGCAGCAACAGGCTGCCTGGTTCCGGTGTGGCCAGCCCCGATCGATAGCCGATAAATTCCTGCGGACCGTTGCCCGGGCTCCCGCCGACAGGCGTGTACAGGGCCAACCCTTTAAACTCGCTCGACGGAGCGTGCTGCGCCAACAACAGAGCCTGGCTATCGAGGGCCAGGGCCGCACCGTTCGTCGCGACGCCCTTGCTGAACAGATTCCACACCGCCCAGTTGCCAGTTTGGGCGCTATACGTCCCATCCATCACGCCCATAAAAATGATGCCCGCGGCTTTGTAATCCATGACCTTGTTGCCGAACAGCCCTTTGCCGGAAAGCAGCCCGCTGACGCTGGCGTTCCAGCTCTCCCCCGCCGAAATGTGGTTGTTGAAAGAGTCACACATCATGGCTGTCGCCTTCCCACCGTTGATCGAAAAATAGTAAGGATAGGTGTAGTAACCGCCGGAGGTGTTGGTACCCGGATAAAGGAACGTCATGTCGACCGTGGTGGAATTGGCCGAGGCCAGCGTGGAGAGCGACAGGGCTACAACCAGCGACAAAAGAAAGCAGCGACTTAACACGATGAATCCTCCAAAGATAATTCGCATTCGATTACTCTCGTTCTCTTCAAACTTTCCTGGCGGGGAGGATGCAACATACAAGTGCACCCCGCATGCCAATAAGCGCACAAGTTTGTGCTCGCTGCTGCAAGCACTTGCCGCTTGCGCAAAAGGGAAAGTGAAAAAGTTTGCGGCATTCCTCGTCGCCTGTGTGGAAGGTGAAGCGGCCTCTGGTAATCGGAAGGAAGTAACCACGACAGCTGGAACCGCCCGTCCAGTGCTGGTTCTACGGAACTACGCTTCCAGCGGCATGAAATTCCACCTGCACCGTATCGCCAACTTTGAGGAAAAGCGCGCTGGGGTTTTTCATTCCCCACTGCACGTAGGGAACTTGGAACGAAGCCTTCGCGGTCCAGGCGCCTTCGCCGAAAGCTACTTCGACGGGAACAGAAATTTCGTGCTCAGCACCATGCATAGCAAAGATGCCGAAAACCTGGAGCGTGGAACCGCCCGTCCTGGCGAGTGTGCCCTCGGCGCGGGTGGGGCGGAAGACGATCTCCGTGTAACGCCAGCTCTCAATTACATCCTTGTGCATTTTGTTGTCACGGGAGCCGTTGCCGGTCTTGCCGCTGGTGGCGTCGAACACAATTTCTCCGCCGGCCTTGCCAGTTGCAGGATCGAACCGAATGTCGCCGCGTTTCAACAGGAACGTGCCCTTCACCGTGTGCAGGTTGCCGACCAGAGTAATATCGGCACCGCTTCGCGCCGTGTCGAGTTGCAGCAGGAGTTCACGGGCCGCGGGCGCCGGCGATTGTACGGCAACAGCGGCCACGACCAGTAGGCCGATCTGACCAAACACTATCCCAAGCACTATCCCAAGAACTAGCGAACGAAAAGTTTTTGTCATGGAGATTCTTGCCGGTGCGGAGACGGATTCCAAAGAGTCCGCCCAAGCTTCAGGCCTTCAGCAGCTCCCACCCCAAGGCAATTCCGTTCGAGATGTAATCCCGCGAAGAGCCTTCGCCCACGTGCATGGCCAACATTCCAGCAAAGGAGCGGGGACCCGACTGGAATACCTGCATGGTGCGTTGGCGCAGACGGGCGTGTTTGGCCATGAACAGCATCAAGCGAGCCATGCGGGCGGGACGGCGGAGCAGCGTGCGATGACCTCGTTGATAACGAGCAAGGTCTCCGCTCGCTAGGCAATCACCCAGCAGCGCAGCCTCGCGAAAGCCGAGGCAAATACCTTGTCCGGTGATGGCGTCCACTCCGCCTGAGGCGTCGCCTACCAATACCGTTCGCCCGCGATATACGCGCCGTAACCTTCGGGTAACGGTGATGGCGCCCCGCTCACTAGAAGCGTGTTCCGCATTTCCGAGGCGCGCGCAAAGCTCCGGAAATTCCCCAAGCGCGTCTTCGAGTCGCAGCCGCCCTTTAGGGTTGGACGAGATCAGCGCAACACAAACTTCTTGGCGTCCGACGGGCGTGACGTAAACCTGGCAGCGACGGCCCCAGTGCAATTCCATGAAGTCAGTCCAGGGCGCGACGCGGTAGTGGCGCCGGAATGCGAAGCGCTGACTCTTTTTCCGGGGTGCATCCAACCGAGGTGCATCCACCCTGGGTGCATCCAGATGGTTTGCGTCCGCTTCGCGCGGATCGAGCTTCGCCCAGCCTCGGACGCGCGAACTGGTCCCATCGGCGCCCACCACCCAGCGCGACCGCACCAATTCTCCCGCCACCAGCGCGCCTTCCGGATGAAGTCCTGTGACCGCCGCCTGCCACAGCATGTGAACGCCACAAGCCGCCGCATGATCCACCAGGACACTATGCAAACGCGTGCGCCGGATTCCGAGCGCGGTTCCGTGCGGAAACCGAGCCTCGGCTCGTGCGCCGTCACTCACGAAACGAATGCCGCGGAACGGATACGCTTCGTCCTCGGGGATAGTGATGCCAAGCTCGCGCAGAGCCTCGACTCCATCCGGCATCAGTCCTTCGCCGCAAGACTTGTCGATCGGCGGAACAGCGCCATCCGCCACCGCTACGCTCAAGCCGCGACGGCGCGCCGCGATCGCCGTCGCCAGACCGGCAGGTCCGCCGCCGACTACGAATACATCCCACGAATCCGGAGAGAGAATCACAAGTTTCTAGAGCAAGGTTGCAAAGTTTCAAGGTTTCAGAGTTTCAAAGAGTCGCCACGGTTTAGAGCGCGCAGCTCTTGCCGGGCAGAAACCCTGAAACCTCGCTTCTTCCTACCATTCCAGCAACACGAATTCCGAGCAGAACCCCGGACCCATGGCGGCCAGCAAGCCAATCGTGCCGGGAGCGGGCCGGCGATTCTTTATGACTTCGTCGAGCACCACCAGCACCGAAGCCGACGACAAATTGCCCGTCCGGCGCAAGCATTGCCAGGAGACGTCGAGTTCGCCATTCTTCAAGCCGAGCGCCTCGGCCGTCGCTTCCAGAATCTTCGGTCCGCCGGTATGCAGCGCCCAGCTTCCGATGTCGGCGCGAGTCAATCCGCGTTCGGCTAGAAAGTCGTCGAGATCGTGCGCCAGATTTTTTCGAACCAGGTCCGGAATTTCGCGAGAAAGAACGATCCGAAAGCCTTTTTCCGAGACATCCCAGCCCATCATTTCTTCCGTGTCGGGATAGAACACAGAGCGGGTCGCGAGAATTTTGGGGCCCGAAGGCTCGCACCCAGCATCGGCGCCGGCCACGATCACCGCGGCCGCGCCGTCGCCGAACAACGCGGCAGAAATCAGGTTGGCCATCGAAACGTCCCCACGTTGAATCGTCAGCGAGCAGAGTTCCACCGACAGCACCACCGCGGCCTGATCGGGATAAGCGCGCACATAGTCGGCGGCTCGGGAAATGCCCGCTGCTCCGGCCACACAGCCCAACCCGAAAA
>Ga0181523_10002555_pt1 | contig 17562 bp, 16 predicted proteins | sample PEATcosm2014_Bin_43_FD_119752 | JGI IMG/M metagenome (GOLD analysis project Ga0181523, IMG submission 119752) | Peatland microbial communities from MTU Mesocosm Facility, Houghton, MI, USA - PEATcosm2014_Bin05_30_metaG | ecosystem: Environmental > Terrestrial > Soil > Wetlands > Peat | place...
CCGCCCGAGATGGCGTTACGGGTGGTTTCGAGACCGCCCACTATATACAGAAAGCCATTGTGGATGAGCTGGAGTTCGGTGAGAGGCTGACCGTTGACCGTCGCATTGCCGAGCACACTCAACAGATCCTCGCCGGTGCCGCCGCGCCGCTCCAGCGCGAGCTTGGCGCAGTACCTGCCGAGGTTCGCCGCGCCCTCCTGGCGGGTCTCCATCGGCGAACCCGATTCGACCTGATACTCCGGATCTTCCTGACCCACCGACATGTTGCCCCATTTGAACATGTCGGCCCAGTCCTTCCGCGGAATCCCCATGATCTCGCAAATGAAGGCCATCGGCAGCCGCGCCGCCACCTCCACGACAAAATCACACTCGCCGCGCTCCAGGACGCCATCAAGGATTTCGGCGACCAACTCGTGACCGGGGCTTTCGTACTTGCCGATCGGGCGTGGCAGGAACAGCCGGTTGAAGGCGCGCCGCATCGCGTTGTGGAGTGGCGGGTCCGTCATGATCATCATCTGCCCCGCGCCCTGCATCTCGGGCGTCAATGCTTCCATCTCGGGGCTCGAAGGGACGATCAGGCCGCGCATCGAGCTGAACAGGTTCGGCTCGCTGAAAACCGCGATGATGTCGTCGTAACGGGTGACCGACCAGAACGGGCTGACGATGCCCCGGGTCCAATGGATCGGATCTTCCCGGCGCAATTGCCGCCAGAGCGGATGCGGATCGTTATCGACGAAAAATCCGGAGTCCGTGAGCGCGTGATCGATATTCATGGCGATTCCTTCCGGGTCAAATTGATGAGCGTAGCCAACTCGCCTGCCGACAGCAGAAACGGCAAGCGGGACGCTGAACTCGTCCCACTTGCCGCTCTGTTCAGACCAACTGCGTCAATTCGTCAACCGCCCGCTGCCGCTGTGCTGTAGTTGACGACCGCGTCGCGTTTGCCCGACGCCGGCAGCGGACGGGTTCCCGGCATCTGCTCGAACGGTCCCGGCAACCCAAGCTCCTTCGCGATTTCCCGCATCGCCGGCATCACCTCCTGCCCGAGCAGCCGCAGGTTGGTGCGCCGATCCTGCACCGACATCGGCCCATGATGGTACCAGAAGGCCAGGATACCGGGCCGGAGCGTTTCGAGGAGGGTACGGAGCCGTTTGATTACGGTCTTGGGCGTGCCCGCGATGATCAGACCCAAATCGCGTGACGACTGGTAGTTCGTCTCGATTCCGGCCTTGATCTTCTGCACGTCCGTTTCACCCGGCGTGAAGTGCAGAATTTCGGCGCCGGTACGCGGGTCGGTGAACTGTTTCGCCAGGCGTTTGGTCGCCTCTTTCGAGTTGTACCCCGGCGGAAACATCCATTCGGGCCGCGCAAAGGAGCCAAAGCCGCCGCCGTAAACAAAGCCGCGGCCAAGCTCGGTCGCCTTTTCTTCGGTTTCCGCCACGACGACATTCTGCAGATAGCCGAAATTTTCCGGTCCGGCCTGATAGCCCAGCCGCGCCGCCGTATCCGCGTAGAGATTCGACATCTCGACCGTCGGTTCCAGATTCGTGCACAAGGCGACGTAGGGGTAGCGATGCTCGGCGCACCACACCACCGTTTCGGGACTGATCAAGCCGGGAATCCAGATCTGCGGCCGCGGCTTCTGAATCGGCAATTGCCACGGATTTACGAAGCGGTAGTGATAATGCTTGCCTTCGTAACGCCATGGACCGGGCGTCGTCCACGCTTTGACGATGAAGTCGTGAGCTTCGTTAAAGCGCTCGCGGTTGTAAGCCGGGTTGATATTGTTGGCGATCTGCTCGCTGCCCGCGCCACGCACAAAACCCGGGACCAGCCGTCCGCCGGAGATCATGTCAATCATCGCGAGTTCTTCCGCCAGGCGCAGCGGATCGGCGACCGGCAGGGGATTTCCGAGCAGCACGATCTTCACCTTCTTGGTGATGCGCGCCAGCACGGCCGCCTCGACGTCCATCACCGAGCCCATACAGAACGGTGTCTGATGGTGCTCGTTGAGCATCACGCCGTCGAACCCCAGTTCTTCAGCGTAAACGCGCTCGTCAAAATACTCGTTGAAAAGCTGGCCGCCCTTGACCGGATCCAGGGCGGAATTGGGCAGCCCGAAATAACTGCTGCCATTGCTGATGATGTCGTCTTCCGAGACGTGGAAATAGGGCCGTTCCGAGAAAGTCATTATATGCATAACGATAGCCTCCCCGTGGGTTTCACCGTTTCACGATCCACTTTTACGACCTTCGATCAGATGGTTTCCATTGTCAATCTTTTCGCGATTCCGGCTATCAACCGCCGAAGTAGCTGCGCGGGTTGTCGACCGTCATCACGCGGATTTTTTCTTCGCTCACGCCGCCTTTGCGCAACGCGGGCAGGATGTGCTTGCTGATATGCGCGTAATTCCAGTCGGGCGATGCTTTGATCATAGCCTCGGCGCCCTTGGTCATACGCCCGAGCCAGCAGGCTACCGCGTCGTGCGAGAGCATGATCCGGTCAAAGCCGACCGCGAGCAGACCGATGAGCGAGGCGAGGCGCATCTTGTCCGGGCAGATGGGTTCGAGGCCGAAGCGATCGAAGCCGAGCCAGGCGCCGCGATTCAGAATATCGAAGTAGTAGCGCATATTCCCGACGCCGCACGCGTGCCCGATCAGCACGCGGTTGAAATCGACTCCTTCCGACTCGAAGACATCCAGCGTCTCGCGGCCAAAGGGCGCCAGTTCGTTGTTGTGACACAGGATCGGAGCGCCGGTCGCTTTGTGGGCGCGTGCGGCGGCGTGTAGCGCCTTGATCTCCTGTTTGGTGATCTCCTTGTCGTCGGTCCAGCCCGGCACGCCGCCCGTCGCGGTCTTGATAATGCCCGCCTTGATGCCGGTCTTGTTGATTCCTTCGGTCAATTCGCGGACATAGATCTCTGCCATGTCGTCCGCGCCGATCATCCGCATGTGCATCGGATAGCCGAGCGCCTCGTTGTAGACGCCGGTCGCGATGATCACCTTGAGCCCGGACTTCTCCGCGGCTTCCGCCGCGTATTCAGGATCCCGGCCCAGTTCCATCGGACACGGGTCGACGAAGCTCGTGACGCCGAGAGTCTTGATTTCTTTCAGTTGTTCGACCAGCTTCGCCATTTCGCGCTTGCGGTCGAAACTGGCGGTATCAAACTCAAACCCCGGCATCCCGGCTGCGAGATGCTCGTGAATCAGCGTGAAACCCAGGTCGCGTGGCTCACATTTTCCCAAAACCGTGTTGATAGACATGAATTTCTCCTTGGCTCCTCCTTGGCGTTGGCCGCTCGCCGTCAGCCCTCACGTCTAATACAGCCCGGCGCGTTTGGCGAGGCTCGTGGCGCGTCGTGCGAGCGAAAAAAAAAGCGGGGCGTTGCCGCCCCGCTTTGGGATTCCGTGCTGGTCGCCTGGTTCTTACACCATCGCCTCAGCCGACTTGGCGCCGGTCTGAGCGGACGCGGCCGGGGCCGCCCCGTTCAGCGCCGCACAGGCATATTGCAGCCATTTTACGGTTGAGATTTCGTCCTGCACAAACAGCTTGAACAGCTCCTTGCTCTCGAGATCTTCCTTGATGTCTTCGGCGATCGCGCAAACCGGCTTAAAGAAGGTGTCGACGTCGGGCACCAGGGAATTGAAATAAAGCAGCTTCTGATTGTCGGAAACGTTCGGATCACTCATATATTCGGTGAACTTGCGGCTGGCCTCGGGTACCTGCTCCTTGCACTCGACGCCCAGGTCGCGCATCCGGCGCTCGAAGATCCGGGCATGATAGCCTTCGCGTTCGGCAATCATCCGGATTCCGCTGCGGATGCAATCCGTTTTGCACAGTTTCTCCCACGCGAGGAATGCGGCCTCGCCGTTCGCCTCGCCCGCCCGAAAGCGATCGAGCAACGCGGCTACACCCTCGCGCTCAGAGCCATAATTCTTGCCCATGGCCTGGAAGCCCGGGCGCGCTTGCCCGTTGCCATTGCCATTCTCGAGAGCCGCCATTTCGCTCTCAAAGGTCTGCTCGGTGATGATTCCGGCGCGATACGCCCGTAACAGTTGTTTGAATTCAAAGTCTCGGTTCATCGTAGATGCTCCTATAGTATTTTCAGTATTTAGGACCAGAGGAACTGAACGCTTGAGTTTAGGGTCCCTTGCGGAAATCTGTCAATCAATCAAAACGCTTAAGCGGACGAGCGGCCTTTACCTTTTGTCACTTTAACGATGCTATTTGAGGAAGATCGCTTATGGCTGAAATCATTCATAAATTTGTCGAAACCAACGGCATCCGGATGCATGTGGCGGAAGCCGGCGCAGGCTATCCGGTGGTGCTGTGCCACGGCTTTCCGGAACTATGGTATTCGTGGCGGCATCAGCTTAACACGCTGCCCGCGGCGGGTTTCCGCGTAATCGCGCCCGACCAGCGTGGCTATGGCGAGACTTCCGCCCCTGCGCCGACCGACGCCTACACGCAGCGACATCTGGTTGCCGACATCACCGGGATGCTCGACGCGTTGGGGCTCGCCCAGTGCGTCATCGTCGGTCACGACTGGGGCGGCGCCGTCGCCTGGAACGCCGCCCTGATGGCGCCCGATCGGGTCACCCGGGTCGTCGGCGTCAATACGCCATTCTTTCCGCGCGCGCCGATGAAACCCACGGAGCTGATGAAACTGATCGCTGGCGGCAAATTCCACTACATTTTGTACTTTCAGCCGCCGGGCGTCGCCGAGGCCGAACTCGAACGCGACGTCCGCCGCTCGCTGCGCGGGTTCTATCAGGAGCCACGCGAATTCGCCGCCGCGATGGATCCAGGGGCGGCGCCGGGAGTTTGGGGCCCGGCGGGCGGGGGTATCCTCGATCGCTTGCCTGACCGACCACACGGCGGCTTTCTTACGGCTGAGGATTTTGACGTCTTCGCCCAGGCCTTCGAAAGAACCGGCTTCCGCGGCGGCCTCAATTGGTACCGCTGTATCGATCAAAGCTGGGAAGAGAGCGCCGGCCTCGCGCCGCGCGTTACGCAGCCTGCGCTGATGATCACCGCGGAGCTGGATCCGGTGCTGCGGCCCGAACTGTGCAACGGGATGGAAGCCTCCGTGCCGAATCTGCGCAAGACGGTGCTGATCAAAGGAGCAGGCCACTGGACGCAGCAGGAAAAACCGGCCGAGGTGAATGCGGCGATCCTCGAGTTTCTACAGGATTTGCGGGGATGAGGTCCCTTGACCCGGCGCGGCCAAGGAGTCCGATTGCTGAGGGCCACGGTCTGGGTTAAGGTGCGCCTCATATCCATCCGGAGGTAGACCCTTATGCTGAGCTGGAAGATTGGCGATGTGCGCGTGACGCGTTTGCAGGAACAGGCACCGGTCTGGCCCGGTACGATGATTACCTCGAACGCGACGGCCGATAACGTCAAGCGCGAGGGCGAATGGCTGCAGCCCTACGTCGACGAATCCGGCAAGATCCGCTTGAGTATTCACTCGCTGCTGATCGAATCCGAGGGCAAGCGGATCGTGGTCGACACCTGCGTGGGCAACAATAAGGTGCGTCCCGGCTTCAAGGAGTGGAATGACCTGCGGCTGCCCTTCCTCAAGGATTTCGAGCAGGCGTTTTCACGCGAATCGATCGATATGGTGGTCTGCACGCATCTCCATCTGGACCATGTCGGCTGGAACACGATCCTGGAAAACGGCAAGTGGATTCCGACCTTTCCGAACGCCAGATATCTGATGACCAAGCCGGAGTGGGAGTACTGGTCCAAGTTCGACGGCAGCCCGGACTTCAAGAATCCGATCGACGATTCCGTCCGTCCCGTGATCGACGCGAAGCAGGCGGAGCTGGTCGACCCGGCGCATCGCTTGACTGGTGAAGTCTGGCTCGAGTCGACTCCCGGCCACACGCCCGGCCATGCCAGCGTGCGGATCTCGTCGCGCGGCGAGAACGCGGTGATTACCGGCGACATGATTCACCATCCGATTCAGATCGCGCATCCGGACTGGGTGTGCGAGTTTGACAACAATCCGGCGCTTGCGGTCGAGACGCGCAAGGGTTTCGTCGAACGCTATTGTGATCAGGCGGTACAGGTCTTCGGCACCCATTTCGCCGGCTCGACCGGCGGGCACATCGCGCGTCGCAGCGGCGCCTTTCGGTTCGAGGGCTAAGGCTTACCAGTCAGGTTAAGCTAATCCGATCGTCGATTTCAGCCGGAGTGCGAACGGCCCGCGGCGGTCGCACTCCGGCTTGCTTGTCACGCACAACTACTGCCGTCAGTCCCAAGCGAGATCCAATTTTATGCAGGCGGTGATGTTCGCTTACGCCCTCTTCACCGGGGTGTTCGTCTTGATCGTCGTGACGATTGCGATCGTGGTTGGAATCTCCGCTCTGATGCGGAAAGTGCGCGGCCCCAGGAAAGGGTCGAAACCTCCCGAACAATCCTGAAGCGGAGTCGGCGCGCGTTTGCACGTGGATGGACTTCGGCAGTAAGTTGCGCTTGTTGTACCGATAAATCTGCAACGCGAGGTGAACATTATGAGCGTGGAAGAAAACAAGAAGATCGTACTCGGCTTCATCGAAAATATGAGCGCGGGAAAGGGTCCCGAAGCGTTCGGCGCGCTGGCCGATTCCGCCACCTGGTGGGTTGCGGGCAACTTCGCGCTTTCGGGGACGAAGACCAAGGCCCAGTTCGCGGAATTGGCGGGCGGCCTGGCTTCCAAGATCGACGGCGGACTCCGGCTCACCGCCAAAGGCGTGACCGCCGAGGGCGATCGTGTCGCGGTCGAGGCGGAATCGTATGCCAAAATGAAGAACGGCAAGACCTACCAGAACCTCTATCACTTCCTGTTTGTGGTGCGCGACGGCAAGATCCAGTCGGTCAAGGAATATCTCGATACGACGCACGCCGCCGACGTGCTCTGCTCCTGATCGCGACCGCAACACACCGTAATTGAACCGCATCGCGCGGCTGGCCGTGCGTATCCACGGCCGCCTCGCGAGCGGCATCAAGGAGCGCTTTTCTATGTCTATGGAATTCGAAACACTGGCTACGGGCTACGGCTTGCTCGAAGGACCGCGGATTGACGAACGGAACCGGCTTTACTTCAGCGATATCCGTGGTGGCGGGGTTTTCCGGCGCAGTCCGGACGGCAAGATCGAAACCTTGATCCCGGAACGCAAGGCGGTCGGCGGGATTGCGCTGAACGCCGGCGGCGGCCTCATCGTCAGCGGCAAGACGCTCGCTTTCTGGGATGAAAAGAGCGGCAAGCTGCGCGACCTCTTTGCCGAATGGGAAGGCAAGCCGCTGTTCGGCATCAATGATCTGACGACGGACGACCAGGGCAGCGTTTGGTTCGGCACCTTCGGCTTTGATATCCACGCCGGCTTCGACTTCAAGACCAAGCCGCCGGCAGGCGCGCTGTTTCGAATCGACGCGCCCGGCAAAGTGACCAAGCTCGCGGAAGGGGTCGAGGTGACCAACGGGCTGGGCTTCAGTCCCGATCGCAAGCTGCTCTATCACTGCGACTCGCAATCGGGGGTCTGGGTCTATGACGTGCGGCCCGACCGCACGGTCAGCGACCGCCGCCTGTTTGCCAAGGTTCCCGAAGGGGCGCCCGACGGCATGACGGTCGACGCGGAAGGTGGCGTGTGGGCGGCGGTCGTGATGGGTCCGGGCGAGGTGGTGCGCTTCAAGCCCGACGGCACACTCGATCGGCGGGTCAAAGTTCCCGCGAAATCGGTGACGAGCGTCGCTTTCGGCGGCCCCGATATGCGCGACCTTTACGCGGTGACGGTCAACAACACCAATGATCGCGCGTTGAAGGGCACGGTGTTCCGCACCCGCTCGGATATTCCGGGCTTGCCGGTGCCCAACGCGCGCTTCTAACTCTTTGCGCCGGGTCGCGGCGACTTCGTCGAGGTCGCCGCGACTCGGAGCGCGCCGCGGGGTCGTAACATCCGCCGGCGTTTGGTCGGGCGCAGGATTGGATCGGACCGCTGTGCTTTGCTCGCCGCGGCTTGAGCGGCGCGCGCCGCCTCCCGGTCAGCGTCGTAATGGATCATCACGTAGAAGAGCGCGTTCGCGAGACCAATCTTGCAAAGCGTGAAGACCAGCAGGAACGAGGAGATCAACCAGACCTCGGCCCAACTGTTCGCAAAGCAGGCCACCACCGTACCGCACATCGCGAGCGCCGTCAGCGCGAAGGTCCATAGCAGAATACGCATCGAGCGGACGGCCTCGCGCGACTCGGAGTCGTCGGGCGTTATCCGCTTGCCGCGGATAAGCGGTGTTCGCCGAGTTAACGGTACGATTGAACCCATTGGGACGGTCTGCCGCGTGCGACGCGCCCTATCTTAGCTCAACTCCGTGTGGCGGATGCAACGCTGCGCGAGGGCGAAAACGCCGGCTCGCCGCGCCGATCACAACGGCGTCCCCAGGAGCGTCAAAGGTCGGAGCCGCCGGCCGCCCGCGGGAAACCGCGCACACCCATCCCGCCGTCGCAATTGATGATGCTGCCGGTCGCGGTCGGCGAATTCTCGCTGGAGGCAAGCAACACGTAGTGAGCCGTGTAATCGCGCGGCGCTGGCAGCTTGCCGAGTGGGATGAACTTTTCGACGAAATCGCCGAGCGGGATCGTCGCGATCGACCGGCCTTCCATCCCGAGCGAGCGCGGTCCGCGAATATCGGTCGGAATCGCGCCGGGCGCGACCCCGTTAACGCGGATTTTCGGCGCCAGCTCGAACGCCAACTGCCGCACCAGTCCGACGACCGCATGTTTGGATGCGGTATAGAGCGGCCCGCCGCCCGCCACGTAAAAGCCAGCGTTCGAGACCGTATAGATGATACTACCGCGCGTCTTCAGCAACTCGGTGACCGCGGCCTTCGCCCCGAGCAGGTAGCCCTTGACATTGATCGCGAAGACCTCGTCGAACGCCTCACTGATGCGGTCGTCGGGCAGCTTGACGAGCGGCAGTGAAAAATCCCAGATGCCGGCGTTGCCGATAAAGCAGTCGAGGCGGCCGAAGCGCGTGACACAATCCGCCACCGCCCGGCGATTGTCGGCGAGCGCAGTGACGTCACCCTCCGTCACGCTCGCGGCGGCGCCGAGTTCGGTGCGCAACTGCGCGCAGGCGGCGGCCGAGCGATCGAGCACCCCGATGCGCGCGCCTTCCTCGAGAAAGCGCGTCACGATCGCGCGGCCCAAACCCGAGCCACCACCCGTGATCAGCGCCACCTTGCCTTCCAGCCAGCCCATAACAGTTCCTTGTTAGAAGAAGAAACTTAAGTTGCGCGCGAGCAGCACCGTCTGATCGAGGATGATGCGGCGGTTCGCGATCTGCCAGCCAGCCTTTGTTTCGACCCGTCGGAGCAGGTCGTGGCGCATCCCCGCGAAGATCTCGACGTCGCGCTCGAGTCGCGAGCGGTAGAGCAGATAGTAGCAATCCACCTTGAACTCGGCCGGATTCGGCGTCGCGGAAACCACGACGTTGCTGACGAAATGGCGCGTGCGCGAGGGCGGGTCCTCGGCCCACGCGGTGCCCGACCGCAGCCGCCGGATGCGTTGCGCGATACTCTGCTTGTCCTCGTCGAACAGCTGCGCCTCGTGCGGCGCGGCGAATTCGCGATCAGCCTCGCGCCGCATCCGGTTGTAACGCGTCGGCATCACGTACCGCAGGTCATCCGCCAGCAGTGCGTACCAGTCCTCGAAACGCCGATCGTCGAGCAGCCGGGCTTCGTGATAGAGAAACTGCTCGATCGCGTGATGGAGCTCGGGGGTGACGGGGGCTTCACTCGCCACTGATTCGCCGGAAATGTCGCGTTTCAACTCCACCGCCATGCTGTTCTCTCCGTCGCCCATTTTCACCGATGATCGGCAGGTCCGCAAACGGGCTGCGCCTAACTTAAGATTCTTGACGCAGCTCGAGGGGGGCGGCCGAGTCTCTACTTTGGCTGCGCCTCGCAGACTCGGCCACCCACCGGAGGCGCGGCCAAAATAGACTCGCTTGCTCGCTCTGCGCGGCAACCGCGCTCCGCTGACTTAAGATTCTTGACGCAGCTCGCAGACTCGCCTGCTCGCTCCGCGCGGCAACCGCGCTCCGCTAGCGTTCCCGATTTCCCGCGACCCTGCTAGGGTTGCGCCACGGAGGGGGCGGCCGAGTCTGCGAGGCGCGGCCGTAATAAAGGCTCATGGCAAAGTCGCGAGCGGTGGTTCAGGTCGGCGATAAACGCTTCGAGATGCAGAATTTCGAGCTGCCGCCGATCGGCGTTGACGACGCGCTGATGCGGGTCGAAGCGTGTGGCATCTGCGGCAGCGACGTCGATCAGTTCGACGGCAAGCTCAACCGCATCCTCTCGCTCCCGATGATTCCGGGCCACGAGCCGGTCGGCATTATCGAGGCGATCGGACCGGAAGCCGCGCGGCGCTGGGGTGTCGCGGCGGGCGATCGTGTCGTGGTCGAGCCGACCCGGGGATGCGGTCATTGCGGCGCGTGCAAGCGTGGCGACTCGCGCAACTGCCGCGTCGGCCGCCCCGGATGCAAAATCTCGGTGTGCGGCTTCATCCCCACCCACATCCCGCCGGCCCTGTGGGGTGGGATGGCGGAATTCATGTACCTCGATCCGGAGGTCGCCCTGCACAAAGTCGCGCCCGACGTCCCCGCCGAGTTGGCCGCGCTCTATCAACCGGTCGCCGCCGGGATCAGTTGGGCCCATCGCGTACCCGGCACGCGGGTCGGCGATACGGTGGTGATTTTCGGGGCCGGGCAACGGGGTATCGCGTGTGTCGCCGCCGCGCATGAAGCGGGCGCCGCGCATGTCGCGATAATCGCGCGTCGCCAGAGTGCTCATCGCATTCGGCTGGCCGAAGAGTTCGGAGCCGACGCGACGATCTATGCCGACGAGGATGTTGTCGCGCGGGTCCACGAACTGACCCGGGGCGAGGGCGCCGACGTCGTCGTGGATGTCACCGCCGAAACAACGGAGCCGATCGCCAAGGCGGTCGAGATGGCCCGGCCGGGCGGCACGATCGTGCTGGCCGGCGTCAAGGGTCCGGGCACCGCTATCCAGGGTTTGATCAACGATCGCATTTTCACCAAGGAACTGACGATCAAGGGTGTCAAGAACGCCGATTTTGATTCCTTCGCGATCGCCGTCCGGCTGATCGAATCGCGCAAATATCCCTTCGAAAAGATGCATACGCACAGCTTCAAGCTTGACGATATCGAGCTTGCGATCCGCACTCTGGCCGGCCGCGTCCCCGGCGAGAACGCCGTGTCGGTCTCGCTCGATCCGGCCTTGTGAGTATACGTACTAATAATCGAAATCAGCCGGTGTGGCTGCTACATCAGCACAGTATGGGAGGAGAATAATGGCCGACAAAACAATCGAAATGACCGAACTGTTGAAGGATTCGCCGAAGAATTGGGGCCGCTGGGGCGCCAACGACGAAATCGGCTGCCTCAACTTTCTGACCAGCGCCGAAGTGTTACGCGGCGTGCGCGCGGTCAAGCAGGGCAGGGTATTCATGCTCGGCGTGCCGGTGGCGCGTCCCGAAGGCGACCCGACCCATCCACTGCGCTCGCAGCCGATTCATACGCTGACGCATGACGAAGGCTCGTATATCTCGGGGCGCGACAAGCCGTTTCCGGGCGGGCTCAAATACTCCGACGACGTGCTCACGATGTTTCCCCAGTCGACTACTCAGTACGACGCGCTGGGTCACGCCTGGTACGGCGACAAGCTGTACAATGGCTTTGATCCGAAGACCACGATCGGCGGCCTGCAGAAGTGCTCGATTCAGCCGATCGGTGAGAAGGGTATCGCCGGGCGCGGTATTCTGATCGACGCCGCGCGCTACAAGGGCAAGAAGCATCTCGATCAGGGCGAAGGCGTGACCCTCGACGATTTACTCGGCGCCGCGAAGAAGCAGGGCGTTGCCTTCGAGAAGCACGATATCATTGTGCTGCACACCGGCTGGTTGAATCGCTTTTACGAAGAGGGCGTCAACGCCTTCTTCCCGGATGGCAAATTCGACGAGCCGGGACTCGAGTACAGTCCGGAGCTGGTCAAGTGGTTTCACGAGATGGAGATCGTCTCGATCAGCGCCGACAACGTGGGCTGCGAGCAGGGTCTGAACAAGAAGATCGGCGGCACGGGCGTGCTGCACGGTGCGCTGCTCTGCAACCTCGGCGTCATCTTCAACGAAATCGTCTGGCTGAAGGATCTCGCCGACGATTGCGACAAGGACAAGCAGTACACGTTCCTGTTTACGGGCGCGCCCCTCAAACTGGTCTATGGCTGCGGCTCGTCGGTCAACCCGATGGCGATCAAGTAGGATCTCTCCCCTAAGAAAGCTCTGCACAAGTGAATACTCTAGAATCGCTTCGCGTAGATCCTTCGACCCTTCGGCTGGGCTCAGGGCAGGCTCGGCGCGCGATGCTCGCCGGCTCAGGACGACAGATAGGGCTTTGTGCAGAGGTTCCCTAACCCCTTCCCTAGGCGGAGAGGGGAACCGGCATTCAACTCTTTTCCCCCTTCCTTCTCAGGGAAGGGGGAAAGGGGGTTAGGTCTCTGCGCGTCCCTTCGCGCCGCTGGGCTGTGAGCAGCCCGCAGTGTTGCGCAAAGTCTCGGCGTGATGATTGACGAGCTGGTCGCAGCGTTCGAGCAACGAGGCATCATGACAATGCTGCTCGATCATGTAGCTTAACTCGCCAAGATCGTGGACCAGCAGACGCTGGCAGCGTTCGTACTCGTCGTGCTGCTGGAGCGCCTTGAGCAGGTCACCGACGACATCCTCTAATTCGGTCTCCTCGACCTCCAGCGCGATCCCGAGGGCGCGCTCGAGCGGCAGCTGCTCGGCGGGCTCTCGCAGATTGCGCTCAATCAGAGCGCGGAGCCGGAGGATAACGTCGTCCTGCATCGGGATCGGACTCGGCCGGTCGAGGATCCCCTCGAACTCCAGCACCGTCGAGACCAGCTCGAGCGCGCCCACATGCCGCGCCTCATCGCGCGCCATGCCGAACCAGAATTCATGGAGGGCCGGGGTATCCTGAAAGACCTTCGCGAACCGGGCATAAAGCGCCATGCTTTGCCGTTCGAGCCCGATCGTCGTCGCCAGCACTTCCCGTGTCGTCGCCACGAGGAAAGATTAGCCCGCGCTTGCGTCCGGCGTAAAGCTTTGGGTGGGGCTCGACTCTTTCGCGGCTGCCAGGGATCTCTGCACAAGTGAATGCTCTGAAATCGCTTCGCGTAGGTCCTTCGACACGGCTCGCGATGCTCGCCGGCTCAGGATGACATGTAGGGCTTGTGCAGAGGTTCCCTAGAAGTCGCGGCGGTAAGCGACGAAATTCCCGGTCACCCGGGCGCCGAGACTCTCGGCGGTATGACGCGACGGCCAGTTGTCGTCGAGCACGAGCGTGTAGCCGGCAAAGCGCATCCCGGCGCGGGCCATTGCGCTGAACGACCGCGCCGCCATGGCCCGGGCGATCCCGTGGGAACGCGCCGCTTCGACCACGCCGACGTTGATCAGCGCACCACGGGTGCCACCCCCGCGGTCGGGCGGGATTTTAACGCCGGGCCGTATCCGTGCGAGTAACGCGGTCAAATCGGGCACGGAAAAGACCGCGCCGACGGCGATGCCGCCCTGTTCCGCGATGACGGAGAGATCCGCGACCGGGCTACCCTGCAAGGGCATCAGCATCGGCCGCACTTCCTCGTGTGAAATGGGATTCCAGCCCCAATGGCGCGTGAAGGCGGCGTTGATCACGTCGGTCCAGGCGTCGACCGCCGCCAGGAAGCCATATTCGCGCCAGCTCTTCAGCGTCACACCCGCGCGGCGCACCGCGTAGTCCATTTCGCGATAGCGTTCGAGCACTTCGGTGGTGAGGGGCGCGGTGTAGTCGACCATGCCCTTCTCGGTATAGAAGCGCGCATTTTTGAAATAGCGGTGATAGCAGGCCGGATTACCGCGCAGCAGGAACGACGGCAATTGGTCGTAACGATCGATCGCGTAGGGATAGTCAAGAAAAGCGGCGAAGCCGCTGCGCGCCGATCTCATCCCGCGGCCAGCGAGCCAGTTGACCGCCTCCGCCAGCAATGCGGCGACGGCGTCGTCCTCGTCGGGCATCGCTTCGAAATGGATCAATTGTCCGAGCTTCTCATCCCAATGCTCGTTGTAACGATAGTTGACCACGGCGCTGACCCGCGCGACCAGTTTGCCGTCGCGCCATGCGCCGAAGGGCGCCAGTTGCAGATGGGCGGCGATCAGGGTACGTCCCGCCAGAAGCTCCACTTCGTTATGCACGTCGGGCGGCCACCAGGCGTCGCGTGCGGCATAGATTTCGTAGGGCAGGCGCGCAAACTGCTCAAACGCCTCGGGTGTGCTGGCTCGCTCGACTCGGATACCCACCGCCGTCACGTTAATCGGTTGTTCAGGCGCGGACAATTACCACGATCCAAACTACTGATTCGCGGTATTGGCGCCACTGTTCGCTCCGGTATCGGCCTGGTTGTCGTTCTGATCAGTCTGATCGTTTTGACCACTGTCGTTCTGATCGTTTTGATCAGCCGCGGCGTTGGAATCGCTATTCTGATCGGCAGCTTCGTCGCCACCGGGCTGTTGATCAGGCGCGACCTGCTGATCGCCGGTATCCTGACCATTATCTTGCCCATTGTCCTGCCCGGAGTCGTTGGCGGCGCCGCCCATATCGGGATTGCCGTTGTCGTTCTGGGCGTATAGCGGCAGCCGCACGACGAGCAAGGTTGCGAGCATCACCGCGACCATGATGGTTAGACGCTTCATGCCAAATCCTCCAAAAAACATCCGCCAATAAACAGGCTTTACCTGCTTGCCGCTTAAGTCAATGTCCCCAGCATCGCGCGACATAGCCGCAGCCCAGCGTGTGGCAGGCGGCCGCGTCCGGCGGCTTCCGGGGATAAGTATGGTCACGGCGCGCGACCGCAAGTTGCGCGCCCAAAGCGCCGAGCCGAGCCCGGATCGTATCCGGAGCCGGGAGCGGGACCTCGATTATCTCGGGATTCTCGCGCAAAGCGACGATTTGCGCGACGACCGGCGCGCCGTCGAGCGCGGTCATCGCGGCCAGCGCATAGCACTCCATTTGAAGCAGGTAGCGCCGCGCGTCGGCGGCCGTCGCGTATTTGTAATCGCGCACGATCAATCTGTCGCCCGCGTGCGCGATCAGATCGATTTGCCCGCGCACGAAGAGCCCTGGCGCCGCATGCAGCATAAAGGGGATTTCCCGGCCGACGACGGTCTCGGACGCCCGGGTGGCCGCCGCGTAGCGCGACAGGTCGCGCGCGATCATATTGCGTTGGTCGGGCGCGAGCCCGGCCGCGCCGCCGAGCCGTTCGGCCAGCTCGGCAATTTCCGTCATAAGCCTCCCGGCCTCAGCCTCGAACTGCACGCGTTCGAGGATCGCATGGGCGACCAATCCCAGCGCGGCGGTACTATCTCCGCCATCCGCCTGACTCAAGCTCCGCTCGGGAAGCCCCAGCCCGTGCCGCAGCCAGTATTGCCGCGGGCATCGGTCGAAATCCGTCAGCGCCGTCGGACTAATCATGACGTCGCCCTCGGTCCCGACGCCAAAGGCGAGCCGATGCCGCGCGATTTGGTCCAACTCTCCGTCTCGCGGCTGTGCGGCGACGGTGATTGCGGGTGCGGGCACGTCTGGCGCGGTGCAATCGGGCTTGCGCAGGACAACGCGCGCGCCATGGCATTCGAGGGCAAGCGAAGCGTCACCCATCGCCGCGAGTCGTGACCATGCGTCGGCGCCGATAAAGCTCCGCAGATGCACGGACCATCCGGCGGTGCCCGCGCCCTCGCTCACGATCAGGCGGTCGCGCGCCCGGGTCAGCGCGACGTAGAAGATGCGCGCCGCTTCCGCGTCCTCCTCGTCGTGCACGCGGTCGCGATACGCGTCCAGCGCCGCGTGCGGAATCTCATCGGCGCCGCTGCCGTCGGTGTCGCGGATCAAGAGGCCGTGTTCCGGGTCGAGCAGCGGTGAGCGGGTCTCCTGATTCGGCCTGCGTCCCGCGTCCGCGAGGATCACGACCGGGAATTCGAGCCCCTTGGCCTGATGGATCGTCATCAGGCGCACGACGTCGTCGGTCTCGCCCAGAATCTGCGCCTGCGGCTCATAGGGCTCCGCTTCGGTCAATTGGCGCAGATAGGCCACGAAGTCGTGAAAAGTGAAGAAGCGGCGCGCGTCGAACCGCTGGGCCAGCTCGACCACCTTGCGCAAGTTGGCGATGCGCTGGCGCCCATGGTCCAGCCCCGCCATCACGCTTTCGTAGTCGGTCAGGTCGAGCGCCCGCTCGACCATCGCGGGCAGCGCGAGATGGGCGCGGCTCTCGCGCAGCTCGTGGAGCACGGACCAGGCCCGTTCGACCTGATCCCGCTCGGCGCCCAGCCAGGCAAAGTCGGGCAACCCGGATGCGAACATCGCGGCGAGCGAAGTAAAGCGGGGCGTCGGGCCACGCTCGTGCAGCCGCAATCCCAGCTCCAGCAGGCAGTTGTCGGAGAGCGCAAAGAAGGGCGAGCGGAGTGCCGCAGCGAGCCGGAGCGAGTCGCGCGGGTCGTCGACCGCCGCCAGCAAAGCGACCAGATCGATAACTTCGCGCCGGCCATAGAACCCGCGTCCCTGCACCGTGTAGCACGGGATCGCGGCGGCGGTCAGGGCGTCCTCGTACGATGCGATATCCGGGAAGGCGCGAAACAGCACGACAATATCGCGGTAGGCCACCGGCCGGGCCGCGCCGGTCACCGGATCGACAATCGCCTCGTCGCCGGCGACGAGCAGGCGTACCCGGTTGGCGATGGCACACGCTTCGCGCCGCCGCTTCTCGCCCGCGCGCAGTTTGACCCCGGATCGCGTATCGTCCGCATTGTCGATCGCGGCGATAATCTCTACTGGATAATCGAGCGCCGTAGCGCGCCGCGCCGTCAGCGCGTGTTCGGGCCGCCAATCGATCCGATACGGCGGGCAGGGATCATCATCGGCACGCATCGCGACGGCGCCGAGGCCGTTGACGAAATTGAGAATATTCGGCGTCGAGCGGCGGTTGCCGGTAAGCGGCAGATGGCGCGGGGCGGGTGTACGAGGCAGATTGAAGACGCGCACGTCGGCCCCGCGAAACCGGTAGATCGACTGTTTTTCGTCGCCCACGATAAACAGCTCAGGCGCCGGATGCTCATCGTCCGAGGCCGGTGCGGTAAGGGTCGCGACGATCTCATCCTGCAGCGCGTTGGTGTCCTGATACTCGTCGACCAGGATCGCGCGCAACTCGCCGCGGTAGCGGGCGGCGACCTCTGGATGGTCGCGCAGCAGGTCGCGCGTGCCGATCAGCAGGTCGTCGAAGGTGAGGACGCGGTCGTCCGCCTTGGCGCGGTCAAACGCCGTGCCGACCCGCGCCACCAGCCGCGCGACCATGCGCGCGCGCGCCGCCCCGCGATACTCGCCCCAAGCCGTCACGATCAGGCCGCTCAGACCGAAATTATTTTTGCCGTTTTCGACCAGCGTCCGGATCTCGGTGATCCGCGGGCCGACCTTGCCGCGTGCCGCG
>Ga0181523_10002556_pt1 | contig 17561 bp, 13 predicted proteins | sample PEATcosm2014_Bin_43_FD_119752 | JGI IMG/M metagenome (GOLD analysis project Ga0181523, IMG submission 119752) | Peatland microbial communities from MTU Mesocosm Facility, Houghton, MI, USA - PEATcosm2014_Bin05_30_metaG | ecosystem: Environmental > Terrestrial > Soil > Wetlands > Peat | place...
GCTGTAGGAAATGTCGGGCGTTCGGCGGTATTCACTGCGAAGGAACGCGGGGCGACTGTGATCGCGGGGGTTTTGAAGAGCCAGATAGATGAAGCGAAGACTATCGGCGCAGATCAGTTGGTCGCAACCGACGACGGCGCTGCGATTGCGAATCTCCCACCGCTTGATGCGGTTGCGGATACGGTCGGCGGAAGAACCGCCGAGAAGCTGATCGCCAAGGTCAAGCCGGGAGGAGTGTATGCATCGGTTGTCGGGGCACCGCAGAACGCCGCGCAGTATCCATCTGTAAAGGTAGTGCCAGTATTCTCGAAATTCGACAGGAAAACCCTCGAGTTCATGGCCGAAGCGGTGCGCGATGGCAAGCTGGTAATCCCGATTAGCCAGAAACTGCCACTCCGTGAAGCGGCCGAGGCTCAAGCTGCGGCAGAAAAGGGTGGCGTCGGGAAGATCTTGCTGGTGGCTTGACATTATTCGCGAGCAGAGGACGCGAAAGGAAAATCGGAAGTGAAAAAGAGTCTGCGCGGAATCAACCCCGCTTCGAAGCCAAGTGGCGACGGATGTGTGGAATGCCTGGCGTCCCCGAAAGGTTGGTGGTTTTCAGCCAGAACAAAACGGGCCCCGCAATTGGACGATGGTATTGCCGATATTTCCGTATCGACTGCGCTGTCTTTAATGCCTGAGGCATGCGGCTTTTCTGCCTCCAGCGTCCCGAAAAACGATCAAAGACAAGGCAGCTTCCTCCCGCACACTTGATACGAAGGTATCGTCGATACCATTGTCTAATTGTTTTACCTCCCTCACCTCTGGCCTAATCGCAATCGCTCGCGACACACGTTGATCGGGAGCTTAGAAAAGTTTTGTTGCGAAAGAGAGGACACTATGTCTGAACTCACGATGAAATCTGTGGCACAAGGACAACAAGAACAGAAAACAGAAACACGCGGCGCGGTGGAACGTCGCGCCGGCTTTACGACAGCCATAGCGCTGCTCGCCGTCCTCGGCGCTACGGCCCTTTACGCACAGGACAAGTACTCGCTGAAATCGCCCAGCGGAATCGCATTCTCCGACTTCAGGGGATACGAGGACTGGTCGGTGGTCTCTTCCGCCCGGACCGACGAAATACTCAAGGTGATCGTCGCCAATCCGAAGATGATCAAGGCGTTCAAGGCCGGCGTTCCGGTCAACGGCCAGCCATTCCCGGAGGGCTCCAGGATCGTGAAGCTCCAGTGGAAGCTGAAGAAGAGCACGGAGGCCCCTTTCGTCGTGGAGGTGCCAGACGTCTTTTCCCAGGCCTTCGTCATGGAAAAGGACAGCAAGAGATTTTCGAAAAGCGGCGGGTGGGGATATGCGGTGTTCAACTACGACGCTCCATCGGACAAGTTCAGTGCCGACCCCAAAAGCCCCTCAGACTGCGGATTCGCGTGCCATACGCCAGTGAAGGCGAAGGACTACATCTTCCACCCGTACCAGAAGCGCTGAACCGCGCTGTTCCGAAATCAAGTGCCCACCGCGGCGCCGCCGGGTGACACACATCTTCTCGGTCTCTTGAGCATGCAAGCTACCACCGCAAACCCTCGAGTGGACATAGAACAGCAATGGGAATCGGGCTCTCCATCAGCCGATCGCCATGATCGGGCCGCAAGCAATACTAAAGTACAATAGACCTCCGTCGTGGAATGCCGCATCGTTTTGGGGCAGGAGCGGGAGTGAAGGTCTGCTTCCATCTGTAGTTGATGATGATGAGTCGGTACGAGAGTCGCTGATTGACCTGCTTACGTTGAACCGCAAGACCAGGGGAAAATCCTCGCTGTTTTTTGGCAAAAATGGCTCAGATTGAATTTCAATCGAATACCCGACTGCGTTCCAATGCGATTCTGAAAATCGCAGGATTGCTGTTGGCGCTGACGGCTTGTCATAAGACGGCACGACCCTCTCTTGAATCAACAATCTCGTTTACTCAAGTGCCGCAATGGGATCTCGGGGATCTGAATCAAGAAGACGTGATTGAGGGCAGCGTGACTGGTTCACGTCCGGGCCAGAATATGGTCGTTTACTCCAAGACCGGAGGTTTGTGGTGGCTGCAACCGCGATTGAATTCGCCTTTTACACCAATCTTGCCCGGCGGAGTCTGGCGGAACGAAGTGCACCTCGCTACCGACTATGCCGCTTTATTGGTGGATTCGACCTACCGTCCAGCGCCAGTGCTGACCGAGTTGCCGAAGGCGGGGCGCGGGATAGAGACGGTCGCGGCCAGCCCCGGGCAGGAGCGATCCTCGTCGTTTTTTGTAAATTTCAGCGGATTCCAGTGGCGGGTTCGAAAGGTACCCAGCGATCGAGGAGGGACCAGGAACCCTTACGATCACAACAACGTTTATGTAGATCAGTCTGGAGCGCTTCATCTACAGATTGTCAACCGCAATAACCAATGGACCTGTTCCGAGGTGAATGTGACGCGTAGCTTGGGATACGGAACTTATGTGTTCACGGTGGAAGATACTTCGAATTTGGACCCGGCAGCCTTTTTCGAGATCTTCACCTGGGATCATTCGTCCATTCAAGGAAATCACGGGGAGTTTGACATCAATATCAGTCGTAGGGGTGACCCAAAAAACGAGAACGGGCAGTTTGCTGTCCAACCGGCATTTGTGCCACTGAACATGTCGCGGTTCACGGCACCGGCTGGGAAACTGCGGCACACAATCGTCTGGGAAGAGGGACGGGTCACAATGCTCACTTCGCGGGTGTCGGGAAAGGAAAACCGCCTTGTTTGGAAGCACGTCTTTACAGGCGAGGTTCCTAGACCGGTGGATGAATCTGTGCGGATGGTCCTTTATGCCTACTCGGACCCGAATCATAAATTGCCGACGATTCACCATCGCGCCGAAGTTGTCGTGGATCACTTTGAATTCTTGCCCTAGTTGTCTTGGGCTCCCATAGCATGAAAACGCTTCCAGGCCTCGTCCTGTTGCTTCTGTCGGTCAGTGCATCTTCGGGCGCCGTCGACAACTCGGTTACGTCCGGCCGTAGCCATAGCATCTGGGACCACGCGTCCGGGTTCCCCGGTGGCCATGTCTATTCGATGACACAGACAGCAGATGGCTATCTCTGGTTCGGAACCGGCGACGGGCTAGTTCGGTACGACGGCCTGAGGTTTGAATTCATTCCGAGAGCAAACTCCAACGATCTATCGTTCGGACTCATCCCCCGCGTGTTAACCGATACGAGCGGCCTATTGTGGGCCGCAGACGACTTCACCCATTTATTCCGCTATGAGGCCGGCCTGCTGAATGGACCGGTTCCCGATAACGGCAGACATGGCTATGCGGTCAGTTCAGTGAACAAGACCTTCGACGGCTGGTTGCTGTTTGTATCCGAATTACAGGGCGTGGTGGAATACAAGCATGGAGAACGTCGCGTCCTTTTGGAACCTCGGGCTGTGCCAGGGCCGCCAACAGCAGTGGCGCAAACGGCGGACGGAACAATCTGGATCGGCACCGCCGAAAAGGGTTTGTTTCAGTTCACGCCTGAGAAAGGCGAAGCGTCCCTGCTGCAGGTACCCAGTTTAAAGAACAAGAGGATCAACTGCCTACTCCCTCTCGCGAATACAACCCTGCTCGTCGGAAGCAAGCAGGGCTTGTTCATCTCCCATGGTGACAACCCATTTAGCGAGGTAAGTCCCACGCCTGGACACGATGAAATTCTGGCGCTGACTAGCGGACTCAAGGGCCGTATATGGATCGGCACGGAACACCATGTTTTCAAAGCCGACCCCAAAGACATCGATGCCAAGGGCAGGATCCGTCCACTCGAGCAGTTGATGGTCAACGGCAACCGTGCGGTCACCGCACTATTTGAGGATCGCGACGGTAATCTGTGGATTGGTGAACCGGAGGCGATTGAGCGCTACCAGGATAGTGCGTTCATCACTTATCGCAGTTCAGAAGGTAGATCGGAAGGTCTGCCTTGCAGTAATTGTGGGGCGATTTACGTTGATTCCGATCAGGGTGTGTGGTTTGCCCCGCCGGATGGTGGACTATTTCGCATTTCGCAGGGCAGAGTTCAGTCGATTGAAATTGCGGGGCTGAAGAATGACATAATTTATTCGATTGCCGGAGCGGCCGGTGAGGTCTGGGTCGCCCGACGAAATGGCGGCCTCACCCGGCTGGCTGTGGAGGGCACCTCTGTACGAGCATCGCCTCACCAGCAGCAAAACGAGTCTATTCAAGATGCCGTTTACTCTGTGTATCGCGAACCGAATGGTACGGTGTGGGCCGGAACGCTTCACCAGGGGATCAGCCGCTTACGCAACGGCACGTGGCATAGCTTCACCACAAAAGATGGTCTGCCCTCCGATAGCATCTCGGTGATCACCGGAAATGAATCCGGGCTGATCTTTGTCGGCACGCCAAACGGCCTCGCCGAGTTCAGGAATGACCGGTGGACCAGCTACAACACGCACGACGGATTGCCGCCCGGTGCGATCGAGAGCCTTTTTCTGGATGGCAGCGATACGTTATGGATCGGCACATCAAAAGGAATTGCATTCTTGCGATCCGGCGCTGTACACGTTCCGTTAGGGGCACCAACCGCGATCTATGGAAATATTCTCGGGATCGCGGAGAAAAACGGCTGGCTCTGGATCGCCACCTCGGACCACATTCTGAGAGTGAGATGTTCGGCTTTGCTGAAACAGGCGTACGCCGACGGTGACTACCGTGAATTTGGCGTCACCGATGGCTTGCCGAGCGTGGAGGGCGTCAGGCGTAGCCCATCGGTCGAGTTGGACAATCACGGGAACATCTGGTTTTCTCTTAAACAGGGAATTTCATTTTTACCAGCGTCAGCGTTCGCTGATCCTGCGTTTCCCGTCACGATGCGAATCGAAGGAATGCTTGTGGACGGCAAACACGTCGCGACTGGGGACCATATCCGTATTTCTTCCGGCCGGCACCGCCTGACCTTCCAATATGCCGGCATAAACGTGTCAAGCCCCGAGGGAGTGAGATACCACTATCGATTGGCTGATCTCGATTCCTCCTGGAGCGAGCCCACGCCCCTGCGCGAGGTTGACTTTACGAATATTGCACCCGGACGGTACGAATTTCAGGTCGCTGCGAGCAATGCAGATGGTGTGTGGAGCTCCAACGGAGCTGCAATTGCGTTTGAAGTGGAGCCTTCTATACTTCAAACGCGCTGGTTCCAGGTGGCGAGCGTGGGGATCCTGGCCCTGCTCGCGCTGGGTGTATATCAACTGCGGGTTCAACAATTGCATCGGCAATTCAATATTGGACTAGAAGCCCGTGTCAACGAACGAACTCGAATTGCACGCGATCTACACGATACGTTGCTGCAAACTCTTCACGGCCTGATGTTTCAGTTTCAAGCAGTTCGCAATCTGCTGCCCCGACGCCCCGATGAGGCAATGCGATCTCTGGACGGTGCGATCGACGAGGCCGAAACAGCCCTTGCGGAGAGCCGGGATGCGATTCAGGGCTTACGCTCAGAAGCAACCGCGCAGGAGAATCTCGCAGAGCTGTTGAAAGTCACAATGCAGGAATTGACGGCGTCTGCCGATGGGAAGACACCCATTTTCGATTTAATCGAGGAAGGCGAACGCCGATCCTTGTCTAGCGTGGCGAAAAACGAGATCTGTCGTATCGCTGTTGAAATCTTGAGAAATGCATTTCGACATTCCAACGCCACTCGGATTGAAGCGGAACTCCGGCACGATAACCAGATGCTTCGTCTTCGCATCCGCGACAATGGTCGAGGTATAGATCCCAAGGTACTGAAGGAAGGCGGACGTTCCGGGCATTGGGGTTTGCGGGGTATCCGTGAACGCGCCGAGCGGATTGGATCTCAACTGGATTTTTGGAGTGAGTCCGGTGCCGGCACCGAGGTTCAGCTCACTGTTCCCGCCGCTGTCGCTTATGAGGCTTCACGCGAGGGTATAGTAGTTAGATTGCTTCGCAGGATGAAAAATGGCGCAGAACCCTCCTAACCTGATTCGCATCTTGACCGTCGATGACCATCCTCTGTTGCGGAAAGGCATCGCTGCGTTGGTCAATGGTGAACCTGACTTGAAGTTGGTCGCGGAGGCATCGAACGGGAAAGAGGCGATCGAGGCCTTTCGATCTCACCGGCCGGATGTAACGTTGATGGATCTTCAGATGCCCGAAGTGGATGGAATCGATGCGATTGACCGCATTCGCGGGGAATTTCCCGAGGCCCGGATCATCGTTTTGACAACCTATAGTGGCGACACGCAAGTGCTTCGGGCTCTTAAAGCGGGAGCCAGAGGGTACATACTTAAGGGGCACGTGCATAAGGAACTGCTCGATGCGATCCGTGCCGTCCATGCGGGACAAAAACGAATTCCACCAGACCTCGCCGCGGAACTGGTTGACCATGCAACTGATGACGCGCTAACAGAACGCGAAATTGACGTCCTGAGGCTGATCGGCGGCGGCAACTCCAATAAACAGATTGCCGATCGGCTCTCGATCGGTGAAGCAACCGTGAAGAGCCACGTTACAAATATACTGTCCAAGTTAGGTGCCAACGATCGTGCCCACTCTGTGACGATCGGCCTGAAGCGTGGCATCATTGAACTGTGATCTCCCCCAAAAGTAGGATCGCCGCCTCCTACTTTGAGGCGTTCCGATTTCGTTGCAATTCTCTTACGATCTCGTTGGAGAAAGTTTTTGCAACGACTGTTTTCGACATTCGCCAATGGCTGGCCAGGTGTAGGTCTTCTCCTTCAGCGCATGCTGACAGCCATTCTGCTCGTTCACTTCGGGATCATGGAGCTTGCCGACAAATCCTTTTCCCCATCGATGATTCCGCAAATCATTGCGGCCTGCGCCGGGATACTTCTCCTGGTTGGGTTATGGACCCCAGTCGTTGGAAGCTTGATCGCGGTCGCCGAACTGTGGATCGCATTCGCCAACGGCAGTGATCCGTGGATTCCGATCGTTCTTGCAACTTTCGGCGCCACCATCGCAATGATCGGACCAGGAGAATGGTCCATTGATGCCCGTCTTTTCGGACGAAAACACATCCCAACCTAAAACCAACGTCCGCCTTCTCCCCCGAAAGTCGGATTCTCTCTCTCGACGATTTGATGGGCCGGCAACTGGAGAATTTGAGGTTGTGGATTCGCATGCGTTGCTTCAGACTGCCTCCTAGAACAAGCAAACTCAAGGGAGGCAGGATATGAACCTAGCGCAAACATTTAATCATGGGATGGTGCATCCCTCTATTCCAGGCGTGTCGCCTGTTATCTTCGTCGTGGACGATGATACCTCCGTTCGGGAATCGCTCGAGATATTGATTCGGTGCGAGGGCTGGCAACCTGAGACATTCCAGTCGGCTCGAGAGTTTCTCACTCGGCCGCGGCCTCTCGTCCCGAGTTGTCTCGTCATGGATCTCGCACTTCCTGACCTGAACGGACTCGAGTTGCAAAAGATAATCGCGCAGGAGCGCGCCGAGATGCCGATCATCTTTATTTCCGGTTGCGGAGATATTCCAACAACGGTTAGGGCTATGAAGGCTGGGGCAGTCGATTTCCTCGTAAAGCCCTTCGGCAACGACGTACTACTGCGAGCAATCCGTGAAGGCCTCGAGCGCAGCCGTAGGACCCTTGATCGCGAAATGGAGATTAGCGATCGGCGAAATTGCTACCTGTCACTCACTCCTCGAGAACGGCAAGTGATGACACTGGTAGTGTCTGGCCTGTTAAACAAGCAGGTCGGCGCGGAACTGGGCATCAGCGAAATCACGGTAAAGGCGCACCGCGGGCAGGTCATGCGAAAAATGAGAGCGAATTCCCTTGCCGACTTGGTGAGGATGGCTGCCAGTCTCCGGCCCGCGCGTCAGACAATTCACTTGGCGTGACGGCGGAGCAGGTCCGAACCACCGCACCACCAGGGCGAGGCTCATGTTTATTGCAGTTTTTCCTCTGGTTACGGCGGTTGTTCTATTCGCGGCCCGCACAAGGCGGCCGAAAATGAGTCGGATTGAGCTGGCGGTTTCTGTGTCGCCTCTTCATGAGGTCTATTTTCACTCTCGCGCGTTAGAAGGGCGTTCGCGTCGATGGCGAGATTGTGATTCAGCCTGTTTGAGAAGCTGCAGTCGCGATCACACGTAGGCCGGCCTGCTTTGCCAGTTGCAGAACCAACGCGCCAACGTTGCCTGCCACCCCATGGATCAGAATAGTTTGCCCAGTGCCTCCCCTCACTCGTAATACGCCGGCAACTTCTTTTGCGCGTCGCTTTGGGGCTGGTCGTGGTTAATCCAGAGCTGAGCATGTTCCTTCGCGATGATTGCCGCTATCTTGTCCATGGACTGAAGCGAGGCCTCTTTATTCCAATTATTGCTGGGGACATAGCGATGTTCGAAGCTGGTCTGGAAATGCGCAACATCGCCGCTAAGAATCACCGGTCCGGTTTTAGGAAGCCGCACGAGCAATGATTGATGGCCCGGCGTGTGTCCCGGTGTGGAGAGCAGCACAAGGCTTCCATCGCCAAAGATGTCGTAGTCGCCGTCGACCAGCTTTACCGGATGCTTCTTGTTAAAACCGACGGTGTCTTGTCGGCTTCCAGCCCATTCGTACTCGACTTTTTGCACCAGCATGAGCGTGTCGGGAAACATTTCGATGTTCCCCGCGTGGTCCGGGTGGCTATGTGACACGGCCATTAGCTTGATGTCCGAGGGGTTAACGTGTATCTCTTCGAGCTGCGCCGCGAGCGTTATTGGTTTGCGCCAGATCGGGCCAGTGCCGGGCCCCCATTCGTGAAACGCCTCTTCATGATTAGGCAGTTGTGCTACAGCATCGTCAATGCCCGTGTCCCACAGGAACCACCCTTGGGCGTGGTGGATGAGGTAGCAGTGCCCGGGAAAGCCGATGGGCGCCCCGACGTTGGCTCCCGGTGTCCAACGCGATTCGTTCGGGCCACTGCCGTCTCCGCAGTCGATCACGTAGAGGCGGTCTACTCCGGACTTGACTTGCGGATTGGATGCGGCGGAAATCCGCACGCCAGGGATGGCGCCCGCCAGCGCTAATACGGCAACCAAAAAGGTGAACGTAACGTTTGCTTTCATGACATCCTCCTTTCGAAGTCTGATCGACTGGGCAACGCACCATCCAGTTCCTGTCTAGCAACCAACTGCTCCGTCGATTGATCACCTCAGTAGCTCGCCGACGAGCCAGTAATCGACACTGAACTTTCCCGGACCGGAGCAGATCAGCCAGATAAAGAAGAGCACGTACAAGACTTCCGGAAGGTAGAGGAAATCGTCGAGCCAGCTAACAGGCGAAAGTCCTTTAGGCAAGGTGGAAAGCGCGCTGGTCAGGGTGGCGACAGTCATATCGATCAATAAAGCCACGCTGGCCGGGCTCGAAAGAAACCCCACGGTCAGCAAGGATCCGCAAACGAACTCGACACCCGACACGAAGTAAGCCATTTGGCGGGGAAACGGGACTTTGGCTTTAACGAGCGTTTCGTAGACGGGTTTCGTGCCGCCGGCGACAAACAATTTGTTTGCCCCGGAGATGGCGAAGAACAGCCCGAGCGAAACACGTACCAGCAGGATGGCATACTGTTCCAAGTCACTGCGACCCAGCAGCACAAACTGGACCAACCGTTTCCAATCCATCTTTTTTCCCTCCATCGGGGATGTACTGTGACGATTCCCCAAACCATACAGTTCGACTTCTCTGCTGACCGCGTTCATCACGCGTCTCGAGATTATGAGTCCATCCGTTCGGCTCGCTCCAGCGCCCAAATTGCAAGCCTAGAAGCTGCCCCGGGCGCTCGGGGGCCGACGATCCGAAACTGTTGCTCGGGTCCTACCAACCGCCCGGCAGCATAAAGCTCTGGCCATTTGGCCAGAACACCATAGGCCGCGCAATTGGACGATGGTATCGCCTTTACTTTCGTGTCGACTGCAGCGGTCTTCATGCCTGAAGCATACGGCTTTGCTCCATCCAGCTAGTCCTGAGACTGGATCAAAGCGAAGCAAACCTCTTCCCGCACACTTGATACGAAGGTATTGTCGATACCATTGTCCAATTGTGTTACTCCCCTCACCTCTGGCTTAATTGCAACTGTTCGACTTACATGTTGATGGGCTCAGAAAACTTTCTTTGTGAAGGGGAACACACTGTGAGTAAGCACCTCGAATCGCTGTACCACGATCTTCTCAACGGCAAGCTGCCCCATAACCTGAGTTGGAGCGAGGCTGTGGAGTTGGTCGAACATGTGGGTGAGGTCGAACCGCATGGAGACGAGGAATTTGTGTTCCGCGTCGGCAGCCAACGCGTCTTTTTCAAGCGGCCGCACACCCATGATCTTGGCGTGGAGGAAGTTTCTCGGCTACGTAAATTCTTAAAGGATGCCGGACCGAGTGCCCAGGTAGAAGAACCGGCCCAGCCCAGCCGGATGATTGTCGTCATCGACCACCACGCTGCCCATGTTTACCAGGATTTCGGTGGAAGTCGTCCAGCAGACGAACTCAAGGTGCAACCTTACGATCCTTTCAATTTCCATCATCATCTGATTCATCGAAAAGAAGCTCACTACCGTGGCGAGCGCGTACCCGAAGAGGATTCGTTTTATGAGGAAATCGCGAAAGATATCACTCCAGCGAATGAGATCGTCCTCATCGGTCACGCCACCGGAAAAAGCAACGCCGCCGGCTTCTTGAAAGAATATTTGAAGATCCGTCATCCCGACGTTTCTCGACGGGTCATCGCTACCGAAAGCGCAGACCTCTCGGCAGTGACCGAGCCTGAAATTGAGGCTCTAGCAAAGCGGCACATGATCGCAGCCGCCTAACGGAGTGGTTCGTAACCGCAATTAAAGCCACCCCCCCTCACAAGATGCACGGGGCAATCCCGATGTGCGCCGGAATCTTCGTCACCGACCATCTGGGTCCCGCTGCGCTGGCCGCGGGAATGCAGATCGCCGATGGAGAACAATTCGGGCTTCACTCCCTGCGTTCAAGCATGGCTACTTGGATGGTGTCCATCGACGAGATCGATGTGAAGACTGCCCAAGGAAACATGCGCCATGCGGGACCGGAGATCATGCTGAGGAGTTACGCTCAGGTGGTCACCGACGAAATGCACGACATGCAGGCGCGCTGGTTCGAGAACTGTGGGTTGAGCGTGGGTCAGAATCTCTTGCCAGAAAATGCTGGGAGTGATGCAATCCAATGAACCGAAAAGGGTTCTTGGTGAGCGCGGCAGGACTCGAACCTGCGACCCATGCCTTAAAAGGGCATTGCTCTACCAACTGAGCTACGCGCCCACAATCTATCAATTTAACACAGAATAAAGAGCTTGATGAGTGAGGTGAACGCGCGGGTAGTGTCTGAAATCTGCGTTGGGCACCAACGCACTTTTCAGACACTACCAACGCGCGCGGCTGCCCGCCCCATTAGCGCGATTGTCAGTTCTGGTGTCAGTTGCCTCCTGCGAACCTCGCGAGTACTGTTTGTCGAATCAAGCGGTGCCAGGCGAGCGACTCCAGTTCGGTCGCATTCACCCCTGGTCATTGAGCGGAAGAGTTTTTCTCACCCCCTGAATTCGACTTGTGAAACGGCTACAGCGGCGACAGCTCATCTCCTTTTCCTTCATCCTTCCCGCCGGGCACAAGCCTTCTCTCCAGAAACTGCTGTGCCAACTCCCTGCCGCCCGTGCCGAATGCAATGGCCAACCCCAGCATCATGGCCCCAAAAGCGATTCCGAAAGCCACCAGCATGGTCTGTTCTGCAACTCCCACCTCCTCAAAGGCCATCGACAACACGAAAATAATGATGATGGTGCGAACCGAAACACTCAGCAGGCGCGGCGAGGGAAAGTTGGCATTCACTGCGGCCAGCAGAGCCGCGCGCGACAAAAACGTCGCGCCCAGCAGGCCGAAAAACATGATTACTAGCGCTACAAATAGCCGAGGCAGAAAAATGAAAAACTTGGCGATTTGCTCTTGCAACCCAGCAATCCCCAGGGCTCGCACGCCCAGCAGAATGAAGCCCAGCCAGGCCACCCAAAACACAAACCGGCACAGCAGATCCGTCGCCGACGGCAGCGCGGCCTTGGTCAGCAGTTGAGACGCACCCGCGTTTTCCGAGAGCTTGTCGAATTTGATGAGTCTCAGGATGCTCCGCAAGATCACCTTTGCCAGGTATGCCACGACCCATCCCACCAATGCCATGATCACCACCACGATGATCCGCGGAAGGATGTGCGCGAAACCCCGCGCCAGTTCCTGCATCGCCTGCGTCAATTCGCTGACTATCATTTTCCACATTGTGACCTCACTTTCCACCGTTCCATTTCTCCAGCAGATACGGCTTCATTCGTTCGAATTCCAGGCACAACGCCTCAACATTGTTTTCCACGTTGGCAGCGGAACCGCTGCGGTTCTCCATCAGGAAGGTTAACGCTCTGCCCCGAAAAAGCGGCGCCAGCGCCTGGATGATGTGATCCCGGCTGATCACCGACTTTTGATACGCCGCGGCAAACTCGTAAACCGTCTTCACCCACAGCTCCCCGGAATAACTAAAGTTTGCTTCGTCCAACCCAGCGATTCCCTGCAGCTCCGCCAGCGTCGAGGCGGAAAGAATGGACTGAAATACAGCTGCCAACTCCGCCACTCCGGTCGAGAACATCTCCCGCAACCTTTTCCGGTTTACTCGCAACGGCTCCAGGCTGAATTCCTGCTCTGCACCGGTCGTAGGGATCGGCTGGGAGCCAGTCTTGCCGCTCCACACCGAAAAATTAGGCTCCAATGAAGAGAACAACGCCCCCACAGTCTGTCGCATCGCTGGAACCAAATCGGCAGAGCGCCTCTCCACATGCTGCTTGGTTCCCAGAAAGGATTGGCCGATGCGATAGCCTCCGGCAATCGCAGCCAGAGTCAATTGAATTTCCGAACCCGCCCGAGCCGTTTCTTCGTTCCACGCATTCTGCGCCAGAAACTGGCTCCCCAGGCGTCCGGAGAATGCGAACTCCAAGGCGTAGGGCTCGCGAATTTTCAGCCCATACAGCGCGCGGGTCATGGGATACAGCAGATTAGTTAAAAGGATCCCGTCAAACCTGTGCCTGCGATACGTGGGTAACACCAGATCGAATTGGTCCGCATAAACGGGCCGCAGCAGCGCCGCCAGCCAATCCGCCGTAATGGTTGTGGATTCCGGTGAAATCACCGCACACGCCTTGGCCCGCAGCAATTCGGCCGCGGCCAAAATCGTCCGCAGCGCCGTCCCGCCGGCCGGGCTGCTGGCATACTCCGTGCTGATCGAGCGCAATGTACGCAGGGCGTACAGTTTGGACCTGCTTTGTGCGTCGCCGATCGCCGCACTCACTACCAATTGCGGCGTGCCATCCCGCGACCCTCCGTCGGCGTTGATGATGGCTGTTCTTTCCCGCGGAAAGAATCTCAGAATGCCCGCCTGAATCGTTTCCACAATCGGCCCGACGGTTTTGGCGTTGTTGTGGGTTGGCACTCCGACCAGGATGTCGACTTCCCCGACGCTGATGAGTTGGCCGAGAAAATCGTCGGTGAGAAAACTTTCCTGCGCCAATCTGACCTCCGTCCTCTCGTAGCGTCGTTTTCCCGCCCGCAATCACTTCAGATTTTTCGCAGCCGAAACCAGTAAAACTGATAAGGCCCCAGAGTCAGCAGGTACGGCAGTTCGCCTACTCGCGGAAAAATGTTCTGCCCGAACATCTCGATCAAAATGTTTCCCTTGTACCGCCGCAAATCCAGTTCCACCGCCTGAGCCGCATTTGACAGATTATTCACCACCAGGATCTGCTCCTCGCCCAACTGTCGGACGTAGGCCAGTATCCTTTGATTTCCTGGATACAGAAACTCAATCGATCCGCTCCCGAACGCCCCTGTCGTTTTGCGAACCGCGATCAAACGTCCCATCCAGTTCAGCAGAGAGTGTTGCGTCCGTTTTTGCGACAATACGTTGACTGCCGGAAAACCATACACTGCATCCTGGATCAGCGGCGCGTACAGCTTCTCCGGTTCGGCGACCGAGAATCCTCCATTCCATCCGCCGCTCCACTGCATCGGAGTTCTCACTCCGTTGCGGTCGCCCAGATTAATGTTGTCTCCCATGCCGATTTCATCGCCGTAATAAATGCTGGGCGTTCCCGGCAACGACATCAGCATTCCGTTCATCAACTCGATTCGCCTTCGATCGTTGTCCAGCAACGGCGCCAGCCGCCGCCGGATTCCCAGGTTCAGCCGCATCGCCTTGTCTTGCGCGTAGCTGTCGTTCATGTAGTCCCGCTCGACTTCGTTCACCATTTCCAGCGTGAGTTCGTCGTGATTCCGCAGGAACACGCACCATTGACACGAAGCTGGAATCTCCGGAGTTTGCCGCAGAATCTCCGTGATCGGCTTGCGGTCTTCCAGTTTCACTCCCATAAACATCCGCGGCATCAGCGGGAAATGAAACGCCATGTGGAATTCATCCCCATCGCCGAAGTATGGCCGAAGATCCGCCGGCCATTGATTGGCTTCCGCCAGCAGCATCTTGCCGGGAAACTGTTCATCCAATTTGTGCCGCAACTCTTTTAGGATGGCATGCGTCTCCGGCAAATTCTCGCAATTCGTCCCCTCGCGCTCCACCAGGTACGGCACCGCATCCAGCCGGAATCCGTCAACCCCCAGTTCCAGCCAGAACTTCATCACATTCCACATCTCTTCCCGAACTGCCGGATTGTCATAGTTCAGGTCGGGCTGGTGGCTGAAAAAACGATGCCAGTAATACGATTTTGAAACCGGATCCCACGCCCAGTTGGACATCTCGCTGTCGAGAAAAATGATTCGGGCTTCGCTATATCCGGTGTCGCTATTACTCCAGACATACCAATCGCGCCGCGGATTTTCCTGTGAACTTCGCGATTGCTGAAACCACGGGTGCTGATCCGAGGTGTGATTCAGCACCATTTCGATGATCACCCGGATCTGCCGTTCGTGAGCCGAGACCAGAAACTTCTTAAAATCTTCCAGTGTTCCGTAGCTGGAATGGACGGAGTAGTAATCTGAAATATCGTAGCCGTCGTCGCGCAGCGGCGAGGGAAAGAACGGCATCAGCCAGATGGTATTGATCCCTAAATCCGACAGGTAGTCGAGCTTTTCATCCAGACCGGGGAAGTCGCCAATCCCATCTCCATTGCTGTCATAGAAAGTACGAACGTGCACCTGGTAGATGATCGCGTGTTTGTACCACGGCTCGTCCGACTTGAGTGGCAAATCACTTCCCCCCGAATGCTCTTCGCCGCCGCGCGATCAGCTCAGTCGCCGTGGCCAACGCCATACCTGCGCCCCAGCAGCGGGCCGCCGTGGTCACTCGCCGCCGCTACGCGACGGGCGGGTTGCAAGTCATCCAGCACGTGATCGATAGGCATTGCCTCCGCGTCGGCTGATTGTCCGCCCGCGGTGCGCCCGGCCTGCGACTCCGTCCGGTTTGCCGGCTCGTCTAGCCGCACTTCGCACAGTTCCGCAATCAAGGTGCTGGCCCAGCGAAAGATGTTGTGTTCTCTCACTACCTTGCGCATGTGCTGCATCCTGGTTTTTCGTTCCTCGAGATCCATCTCCAGGGCGGAGCGGATCGCTTCTGCCATCTGCTCGATGTCGTACGGGTTCACCAGCAGCGCATCCGGCAGTTCGCGGGCGGCGCCGGTGAATCGACTCAGAATGAGCACTCCCTGTTCATCCTGCCGCGCCGCCACAAATTCCTTGGCCACCAGATTCATGCCATCGTGCAACGATGTAACCAGGCAAAGATCCGCGATCCGGTAAAATCGCTGGATTTCCTGGTGGCTGTGTTGCCGTTTCATGAAGACGATCGGCTTCCATTTGCCCGTCTGGAAGCGCCAATTGATGCGCTCGGCCTCCGACTCCACCTCCACCAGCAAATCGTGGTAACGCTTGATGTGGGTGCGGCTGGGTGCTCCGATCTGCAAGAACGTAAATTTCTCCCGGTATGCCGGGTGCTTTTCCATGAGGCGTTCGATGGCCAGGAAGCGCTCCAGAATGCCTTTGGTATAGTCCACACGATCCACTCCCACTCCCAGGTACACCGCTTCGATCCCCAGTTCCTGCAGCACTGCCACCCGCTCCTCGTAGATCGATTCCGTGGCCTCGCCCGGCGCAGGATTCTCCGGAAACTCCACGCTGATGGGAAACGGTTTTACCACGGTGCGGTGTTCCTCGCGATTGACCGTGAAATGTTCCCAATCAATCCGCGATTCCAGCGCCCGATCCACCGTCTGCAGAAAGTTCGTGCAGTGCGATTGAATGTGGAAGCCAATCAAGTCCGCCCCCAGCAATCCGTCCACCAGTTCTCGCTGCCACGGACAAATGCCAAACGCTTCCGGATTCGGCCACGGGATATGCCAGAAAATCGCCACCCGCGCATCCGGCCGCGCCTTCTTCACCATCCGCGGCAGCAGCGCGAAATGGTAATCCTGCGCCAGAAGCACGGGATGCTCCATTCCCTCCATCTCTTTCAGTACCGCATCTGCGAACCGGCGGTTGGCCCGTTCATAGTGCTCCCAGTCGGTGCCACGAAACAACGGCCGCGTGTGGGCAATATGACAGAGCGGCCACAGCCCTTCGTTGGAGAATCCATAGTAGTAGCCTTCTTCTTCTTCCTTGCTCAACCACACGCGTCGCAAAGTGTAGCGCGGATCATCGGGCGGAACTCGCAGCCGGTCATGCTTGTCCACCGTCTCGCGGTCCGCGTCCCCACTTCCGTGGGCCACCCACGTCCCATCGCAAGCCCGCAATACCGGCTCCAGCGCCGTCACCAATCCACTGGCCGGAACAATCGCCGCCACACTCTTGCCCTGATGTTTATGGATGTAAGGTTCCCGATTGGCCACTACGAACAGACGGCTCTCCCCCAGCTTGTCGCGGAGGTGCACCGACAGTCGCTCCGCGGTCCAGAAAGCGTCGGCAGTCTGCCGCAGTTGGGCCTCTTTTTCCGCCGCCGAACGAGCCGCTGCCAGACTCGCCGCGAAGTTTGCCATTTCGTGCGCCAGCGGCCGGAACATATCCAGATCGGGCGCCGCCGGCCGGGACGTGATTTTCCCGGTCCGCAAGGCATGCATCCACTGCGCTGCCCGCGCAATCGGGCCCGCAATGCTCCAGCGCACGATCACCAGGGTCGTAACCGTGATCAGCAAAACCAGCGCCAGCACCCGCAAAAACGTGTCGCGCCACACCTTCCGACTTTGCGCGTTGATGTAGCTGGCATCGTGCACGATCGCCAGCTCGCCCACCACCGCGTCTTCCTGATGGAGCGGGACCGCATAAATATAGACGGAAGCCTCTCCCAGCCGGATGTATTGCCCTGCGCTCTGCCCGTTCGTTGCTGCCTGCTGGACTGCCGCAGGTTCACCGGTCAGTCGGGGCGCAAGTCCCGGAGTCATGGCGATCGATCCGCCTTGGGGGTTATAGACTGCAACTCCGGTCAGATGTTCCCGCTCGCCGAACCGGGTAACGATGGTCTCAAGTTCTTTCCGGGAGCCC
>Ga0181523_10002558_pt1 | contig 17559 bp, 17 predicted proteins | sample PEATcosm2014_Bin_43_FD_119752 | JGI IMG/M metagenome (GOLD analysis project Ga0181523, IMG submission 119752) | Peatland microbial communities from MTU Mesocosm Facility, Houghton, MI, USA - PEATcosm2014_Bin05_30_metaG | ecosystem: Environmental > Terrestrial > Soil > Wetlands > Peat | place...
CCGCCCTTAAGTCTGGAGACAAAGCCTTATATCATTGTTTTAATTTGACTTTTTCCAATGGCACGGCTTCTGCACCACTGTCGTCTGAACACGCGCTTCAAGCGGCTTGGGAGAGTCGCTGATGCGTCCAGACTGAAAATGCCGGTTGCCGGCACTTTCGTCGCACCAGGGGAGAGTACCGATGGAGAATGCCCTTCTCGTCGGCCTATCGCGGCAGATGGCGCTCACACATGAGCTCGACGTCATTGCCAACAACATCGCGAATATCGACACCACCGCCTACAAGTCCGACAACGCGATGTTCGAGCAATACCTCATGCCGGGGGCCAGCGACCAAAGCTTCAGCGGCCCGGACCGCCGCGTCAGCTTCGTCGAGGATCGCGCGAGCTGGATCGACATGAGCGAGGGCGCGATTCAGCACACCGGCAATCCGCTCGATGTCGCCATCGACGGCAAGGGTTTCCTCGTGGTGCAGAACGCGAACGGACAACAACGCTACACGCGCAACGGCGCGCTTTCGATCAATGCCGCCGGTCAGCTCGTAACCAGCGACGGCGATCAGGTGGTCGGCAGCTCCGGGCCGATCACTTTTCAGGCTACCGATCACGACGTGGTCATCAGCCCGACCGGTATCATCACAGTGCAGGAGGGCAATGCTACGGCCGACTCGCCGCGCGGCAATCTTCAGCTCGTCAATTTCGCTCAGCCGCAGCTTCTGCAGAAGGACGGCGGTTCGACATTCATGGCGCCTGCCGGCGTCACGCCGGATCCGGCGCCCGCGAATACCTATTTGGTTCAAGGCTCGATCGAGAAATCAAACGTGAACGGCGTCGCCGCGATGACGCGCCTGATCGAGATCACGCGCAATTATACCGATATTGCCAACATACTGCAGCAGCAGAGCGATCAGCGCCGCAACGCGCTGTCGCAGCTGTCGCAGACGCCGAATTCGTAACTCGTAAGGTTCGGGAGACGACAAGATGCGTGCGCTAGATACTGCCGCGACCGGAATGGCGGCCATGGACCTGCAGGTCCAGGTCATCGCCGGCAATATCGCAAACATGACGACCACCGGCTTCAAAAGCCAACGCGCTGAATTTCAGGACCTGCTCTACGAGCACGTGCAACGCATCGGCGCGCAGGCCTCCGATCAAGGCAACATCGTCCCCGTAGGCATCGAACTTGGATCCGGCGTGAAGACCGTCGGCACGCCACGACTCATGACGCAGGGTTCGCTGGAGCAGACCGGCAACACGCTCGACGTCGCCATCCAGGGCGACGGTTGGTTCAAGATCCAAATGCCCGACGGCACCTTCAGCTACACCCGCGACGGTTCGTTCCAGCAGGATTCGCAAGGCCGCATTGTCAACGCCGAGGGCGACATCGTGCAGCCGAGCATCACCATTCCGCAGAACGCGAGCGGGCTCACCATCAACCAGCAGGGCCAGGTTTCGGTGACGCTGCCCGGCACCACGACGTCGTCCGTCCTCGGCCAATTCGTCATCACGCGCTTTTCCAACAATGCCGGGCTGCAGGCGAACGGCGACAACTTGTTCACGGCGACACCGGCCTCCGGTACGCCGCAAGACACGCTGGCGGGAACCGACGGCGCCGGCACGCTGCAGCAAGGCTACCTCGAACAATCCAACGTGGAAGCGGTAACGGAGATCTCCAATCTGATCGCGGCGCAACGCGCCTACGAGATGAATTCCAAGGTCATCACCGCGGCCGACGAAATGTTGCAGACGACCTCGCAGCTGATGAAATGAGAAAGGTCTCGGCCATGACCCGGCTGATATTCGCAAGCCTCGTCTTGCTGGTGGCGCTGAGCGCCGCAGCGGCCGCACAAACACCTGCGGCGGCACCTGCGCTCAAGGCCAGCGTCACCGTGACCGGCGACATCGTGACGATTGGCGATCTCGTCGAAAATGCCGGACCCGTGGCGGACGTTCCGATTTTCCGCGCGCCCGATCTCGGCACAACCGGCGCGGTGGCGACCGACCGCATTCTCGACGCCATCCGGCCGCACCAACTCATCGGCATCGATACGCACGGACTTGCCGAGGTCATCGTGACGCGCGCCAGCCGCGCCATCACCGCGCGGGACATCTCCGCCCGTATCGCCCAGGCGCTGTCCGGCCAATACGGATTCGGCGATGCGCGCAAAATCTTGATCAACTTCGACGGCGATGTCCGCACGCTGCAAGTCGAGCCCAACGCAACCGGCGAATTGCAAGTGCTCGCGCTCTCATACGACCCACACACCGGACGCTTCGACGTCACGTTCGATCTCCCCGAGAGCATCGAGCTGCACCGCCAGCCGGCGCGCTATACCGGCACAGCGATCGAGACAATCGACGCCATCGCGGTCGACCGTCCGGTCGACCGCGGCGAAATTCTCAAAGCATCCGACCTCACCGTGGTGCGGCGGCCCAAGGCCGAGGGCAGCGTCGTGCTCACCGATATCGCCGCCGCGGTCGGCCTTGCCGCGCGGCATGCGCTCCGCCCGGACCAAGCGCTCGCCGCCAACGACCTAATGAAACCGGAGATCATTGCGCGCAACGATACCGTGACCATTGTTTACCAGGTGCCCGGAGTAACGCTCACGCTGCGCGGACAAGCCAAGGACGCCGGCGCGGCCGGCGATACGATCAGCGTCGTCAACATGGAATCCAAGCGCGTGATGCAGGCCGTGGTGTCGGGGCCGGACCGTGTGACGGTCGGCCCCGTAACCACGCAAGTCGTGGAGAATGCGACGGATCTGTCGGAGTAAGTCTGCGCGAGTGTCGCGAGTGAGGGGTTGTTCAATGTCAAAGCGCGTTATGCTGCTGCGTTGTGCGTTGCTGTCGTCGGTCGCTCTCAGTGGTTCTGGCTGCGCATCACTCGACAGGCTGAAAGATATAGGCAATCCGCCGCCGCTTTCGGAAGTATCCAATCCAACGACGTCGCCCGGATATAAGCCCGTGCAAATGCCGATGCCCACGCCGCAACCCGCCTCGTTCAATCCTAATTCGCTGTGGCGCAACGGCTCGCGCGCGTTCTTCAAGGACCAGCGCGCCCATCAAGTCGGCGACATCATGACGGTGAAGGTCAACATCAACGACACCGCACAATTCCAGGATCAGACCCAGGTCCAGCGCACCTCGACCGAGGATTCCGGCATAACCAATTTCATCGGCGCCAATACCATCGTCAATCCGGCCAAGGCTGTGTTGCCGGGCAGCATCATCACCGCCAATACCGACTCGCAGAGCAACGCTAACGGCACCATCAACCGGCAAGATCAATTGCTGACGAACGTGGCGGCGGTCGTGACACAGGTACTGCCGAACGGAAATATGGTGATCGAAGGCAAGCAGGAAGTCCGGCTTAACGCGGAAATGCGCGTGCTTATCGTGGCCGGCGTGGTGCGACCGGAGGACATCGAGAGTGACAATACGATCGACTTGGCCAAGATCGCCGAGGCGCGAGTCGCCTATGGCGGCAAAGGCACTCTCTCCGACATCCAACAGCCGCCCTGGGGCCAACAGGCGCTGAACGTGCTGCTGCCGTTCTAATCGGGCATCAAGGGTCAGATGTCAGTCATCGGTAATCAGAAATGACAATTCGAGGCGCCCGTCAGATTACCGATCACTGAATACTGACTGCCGAGCTCCCCGGGATCCGCGTCGCGTATGTGTAACGTCGATCCCGACACGCCGCGGCCTCCGGCAGCTCCCCGCCGGAGGCCGCAACTTTTTACGTCATCCGTAGCTCAACCTCGCCGCGCGCCGATTGAATCTAGCCGTGATGTTCGGCGTGCTTCTTTGAAGCATTTTCGAGGTGCTCCGTGGCGTGCAGAGAATGCCCATGAGCCACCTTAGAATGGTGTGCGGCTTTCTCGTGATCGCCGGCCTTGGCATGCCGTGCGGCCTCGCGATGGTGCTTCGCCGCGTGCTCGTGGTGATCCGCCGCTATCTCATGATGTTCATGAATATCGTGACTATTCATCGTCGTCTCCCGGTTGATGGATTATTGCGATTATGAAGGATCGTCGCGATCGATGAAGCATTTGCGACGAGCCAATGGCGATAAAATGCAAAATCAGCGAACGAGCGGCTTCACGCCGATAATTTGTGCTCGGTCGAAACAGCTCCGATTCCTTGCCGACGACAGCCGTACCGGAGTAGATCATTCCGCACCGCGGCGACCGCGCTCTCCCAGTCGCCGAATTTCGCCTGCCGATAAAGCTGCGCTGTCGGATACCACGGGCTGTCTTGCCGCTCTCGCAACCAGCGAAAATCCGCGGCGAACGGCAGCAGCAGCAGCAGCGGTTTACCCATCGCTCCGGTCAAATGCGCGACCGCAGTGTCCACTGAAATGACCGTGTCCATGAGCGAGATGACCGCGGCGGTATCGGCGAAGTCGCGAAATTTCAAATCGGTCCGAACCAATTTTGGGAATTTTCCCAGTATCGGAAGATCGCGCTCGCGTATCTCGTTTTGCAGGCTGACGAAGATGACGTCCGGAACATCAAGCAACGGAGCGAGTGTCTCAAGGCCAATCGACCGATTGAGATCGTTGTCGTGGGCCGGGTCCCCGGACCACGCCAGGCCGATGCAGGGCCGGCGCTGCGGCAGACGATCTCGCCAGGCGGCGATCGTTTCATCCGGCGGCGCGACATAGGGACTATCCGCCGGGATTGTCGCAAGCTCCGTTGTAAAGGCGAGCGGCAAGCTGAGCAGCGGACAGTGCACGTCGAAAGCCGGCAACGGTTCGCCGCGAGCAATGACGGCGGTCACGCCGGCAAGTTGCGTCAGCAATGGCGCCAGCTCACGCTGCACTTCGAGTATAACTCTCTCAGCGCCGCGCTCGGCGACAAGCGCCGCATAGCGCACGAACTGAATGGTGTCGCCAAACCCCTGCTCCGCGTGCAGCAGTATGGTTTTGCCGTCGAGCGATTCCTTGCCCGACCACAGTGGCGCAGCGAAGTTGCGGCGCTGTGATGCCAAAAGCCCGACCGACCAGCGCGCCTCGTAGCCGCGCCAGCCGGCGGCAAAGTCCCCAAGCGTCAGTCGCGCAACGCTCTCGACAAATCGGGCCTGGGCGAAGTTCGGATTGCCGATGAGCGCGCGGCTTGCACTCATCAAGGCTTCGCGCGGCCGGTCGAGCCGTCGCAGCGCAACGGCGCGGTTGGTCAAGAGACCGGCATTTTCGGGCACGATCGCCAGCGCCCGGTCGTAGGCGGCGATCGCTTCGCCGGGCCGGTTGAGCTTGATCAGCGCATTGCCGTAATTGCCGAGCGCATCGAGGTGATCGGGATTGGCGGCAAGGGCACGTTCGAAGCTTTCCAGCGCCTCAACCGGCCGACGCAGCTCAAGAAGCGCCACCCCGCGGCGATTGAGAAGCTCCGCATTGCCCGGATCGAGCGACAATCCTTCATCGTAGCTTAAAATTGCCTCCTTGAACCGATGCAACAAATGAAAAACCAGTCCGAGACTCGCGAATCCCTCGGCGCGGCTCATGTCACTCTTCAACGCGGTCTGAATAAGCACCAGCGCCGTGTCGAAGCGCCCACACTGAGAGTGCAGCTGTCCGAGGCCGTGCAGCGCATCGAAATTTTCGGGATGATATTGCAGGAGCGCATTGTACAGCCGCTCCGCCTTGGCGAGCTCGCCGCTTTCATGCGCCCGTAGCGCGCGTCGCAGGAAACGCGCTGGATTTATTTTCAGCTGCTGCGTCGGCCCATTCGGCATCGAGACCCGCGTCCGATCTTTAATGATCGGTAAAGGAACGCGGTAAACAAAAGCTTAAGGGCGCGGAGTCCGCAAAAACCGGTGCGACGACGTTAGCGTTCCAGCTCGTCCACCCGTTTTAGCAAGAGAGCGACATCGCGTTCGAGCTTCGTCACCCGATCGGCGAGGTGATGGTCGGTCCGGCCCGATTCCGCGCGTGGATTCAAGGTCGTTTCGGGCATCAACGCGATCCCAATACTATTGCCCTTGCGCCATGCGACATGGGCTTGAAAGTATTCGTCTTTGCTCGGGAGAAAGAGCTCGAATACGTCCGGAAGCGTGACGTTCTCGGAGAATTCCAGCCGACTGCCGTGCTCGCTGATTTCACGCACGATGCAGTCCATGCTGGATAGCCTGTTGTTGAAATAGATTCGTCCCTTGATGAAGGTCTTGTGCCGAGGATGGGTGCGACGCTCGATCATTGCGAGGCTGCCTCTTCGTGCGCGACCCGGTCGATGACGTCGATCACGCTCTGGAGTCTGACAATCAGATCCATGGGCGCTTCCATCAGCTCGTCTTGCTGCGCGAAACCGAGCGACTTAATTAAAGCGCTCCTGCGCTCCACCAAATGCCTACGCGCGGCGGCGATGGTATTGTTGCCGGTCTCCATAATATGGCCTTCCTGCGTTCCATGTTCCGGGTGCCGTAACCCGTTGCTGGAATGTACGCGTGCGGAGCGTTGGCCAAGTAAACGGCGGGCAGATTAGGAGCCGCAGTGAAGCGACACGGTAATGATGCAAATCAAGATAGCCATCAGCCCTTGGGGCGACGGTTTATGAATGATGAAAATTGGTGCCGCGGGAACGAGCGGAAAATCAGCACGCTCAGTCGTCGCGATAGACGCGCTCGCGCCGCTCGTGGCGTTCCTGGGCTTCGATCGACAAAGTCGCGATCGGACGCGCCTCGAGGCGTTTGAGCGTGATCGGTTCGCCGGTTTCCTCGCAATAGCCGTAGGTGCCGTCTTCGATGCGCTGCAGCGCGGCATCGATCTTGGCGATCAGCTTACGCTGGCGGTCCCGGGCGCGAAGCTCGATTGCCCGATCGGTCTCCGACGACGCGCGATCGGCGAGGTCGGGGTGATTCTGGCTCTCGTCCTGGAGATGCTGGAGTGTTTCCTTGGCCTCTTTGAGGATGTCCTCCCGCCAGTCGAGCAATTTCAGCCGGAAATACTCCCGCTGGCGCTCGCTCATGAACGGCTCTTTGTCGGTAGGCCGATATAGTCTTTCTGCCAGCCCGACGTCTGCCTCGCCCTTACCGTTTTTACCGGGCTTGTCGGCGGTTCGACCGTTTTTGCCCTTTAATAACTGCATGTTGCGCGTACTCCCGCACCCCACCATTGCGAGGCCCCCCTCGCGCCGCGGCTTATATCCAACGTCCATGACAGTGACAACAAAGATCGTGGCCGCCGAAACATGCCACCCCCGCCCCGGTCGGCTGCCGTTGCGAAGCCAAGCAAAAATCGGGGAATTTTCGAAATTTTTGAGAGGCCGGAAACCTTAGGAAAGGCCGGCTTTGGCCAGTTCGACCGCCACCCGCAGGTCGATTTCCGCGAGGACCTGGTCGAGGCGATCATCGCCGGAGGCGTCGTGGAGGTCCGCCGCCACGGATTTGAGCCGTAACATTGTGGCCTGATCCAGCGTGCCCGAGAGCAGCCCGATCTTAATCTCGTCGAGCGCATCCAGCGCGCGGCGGCCGTGTTTGACCGCCCGGCGCCGGCGTTCCACGGGGTCTTCGATGCCTTGGAGCGCAATCAACGCGTCGATGCCGCCCAAGGTGCGCAACGCAACGGCTGCGTTCGGCGCCTGCGGAGTATCTGCTTGGGCGAGCGAGAACGTGCCACCCGGCGCCCGGCGCGCCGCGTTCGGCGAAGCCGCAACTGCCGTTCTGTTCGGTCCATCAACGCGCATAAGAAGATGGTGTCCCCTTATGGTTAATGGCCGGTAAAATCCGGCGGCAAGAATTGCCGGAAACCGGCAACGGATGCTCGCCACCGCCCCGTCGCGCTGCCGCGCCAATTTAAAATAATCATTTTACATCAGTGCCTTGGCTGTTCAGATCGCGTGGCACGCAATTGGCATTGCTGCTGTTGTCCGGCCTCTTGGGGAGCAAGAGATGAGAAGGACTTGTCGAACAGCGCTCGCCGCGCTGGTGATCTTTGCCTGCGCCGCGTCGCCCGCGGCCGCGATGTCGCGCATCAAGGATCTCGCCAATATCGAGGGGGTCCGGCAGAACCAGCTTATCGGTTACGGCCTCGTCGTCGGCCTCAACGGCACCGGCGACACGCTCAATAATGCCCCTTTCACCAAGCAATCCCTGCAGGCGATGCTGGAGCGGCTTGGCGTCAACATCCGCGGCCAGCAAATCCGCACCGGTAACGTCGCCGCCGTCATGGTCACCGCCGACTTGCCGCCGTTTGCCACGCAAGGCACGCGCATCGACGTGACCGCCTCCGCGATGGGTGACTCCAAAAGCCTTGAGGGCGGCACATTGCTGGTTACGCCGCTCCTTGGCGCCGACGGCAACGTCTATGCGGTCGCGCAGGGCTCGCTTTCCATCGGCGGCTTTCAGGCCCAGGGCCAAGCCGCCAGCATCACGCGCGGTGTACCGACCGTAGGGCGACTTCCCAATGGAGCCATCATCGAGCGGGAGATGGAATTCGCGCTCAACAGCGTAGGCCAACTACGGCTCGCCCTGCGCAATGCCGACTTCACGACGGCCAAGCGCATCGCCGAGGCAGTCAACGACTATATCGGGGCGCCGATCGCGGAACCGCTCGATCCGTCGACTGTGCAACTCACGCTGCCGAAGAAATTTCCGCAGAACATCGTCCAGCTCCTCACCGAGATCGAGCAATTGCAGGTCGAGCCGGACGAAGAGGCCAAGATCGTCATCGACGAACGTTCGGGCGTCATCGTCATCGGCCGCGACGTGCGCGTGTCGACGGTGGCGGTCGCGCAGGGCAATCTCACCGTCACAATCTCGGAATCGCCGCAAGTGAGTCAGCCGGCGCCGCTGTCAAAAGGCCGCACCGTCGTCGTGCCGCGCACCCAGGTCGGCGTGCAGGAAGAAGGCAAGAAGCTCGCACTGGTCCACGAAGGCGTGTCGCTGCAGCAAATCGTCGACGGCCTCAATGCGCTCGGCATCGGGCCGCGCGACCTGATTACGATCCTGCAGGCGATCAAGGCGGCCGGCGCCATCCAAGCCGATATCGAGGTGATGTAATGTCGAGCATAGGCCCGGCCGATCTAACCGCTTCGCTGTCTTCGATCGGAGTCGCCGCAAACATACAGGCTCAAGCCACGCTCAAGATCAAAGGCAAAGCGAAGGAAGCCGCGCAGAACTTCGAAGCCAACTTTCTTGACAATATGTTCCAGGAAATGTTCACCGGCATCGACGGCGACGGTCCGTTCGGCGGCAGCGGCGCCTTAAAGATCTGGCGCTCATTCATGACCGATCAGATGGCGAAATCGTTTGCCAAGGCCGGCGGCATCGGCATAGCGCCGATGGTGTACAACACTTTGCTCAAGGAACAGGGCCTGACGACATCATGAGTCCCATCACGACGGCCGCGGAAGCCGAACAGGCGATCGACGATCTCGCTGCATTGATGAAAAAGCTCGCGGGCTTGCTGGAACAGGAGACGCAGTTGGTGCGTGCCGGCCGGATCCGCAACGCGGCGGCCCTCGAGCCCACCAAGGCGGAGCTCGCGAGCCGGCTGTTCGCAGCCGGCGAGCGCCTGAAGGCAAGCGCGAAATTATTGCGGCAATCCGCGCCGGGGCGTTGCGCGGCGCTGCTGCGCCTACAAGAGACGTTTCGTGTCATTTTGCAGAAGAACATGATCATGCTGGCGACCGCACATGCGGTCTCGGAAGGGATCATGCGCCGGCTGTCCGGCGATCTCGCCCGCAAGGCCTCGCCCCAAGTCTACGGCGCGACCGGACGCACCGCGACGCCCAGTCCCAAGCACGGCCGGCCGCTCGCGGTCAGCCGCACGCTCTAAGAGAGCCGGCCTGCGCGTTTCCGATCAGCCCGATTTCGCCGGACGGTGAGCGACATCGACAAGCTCTTGCCGGACCCGCTCGATCGTCCCGTTCCAGTCGCCAATCGAGGTCTGTCGGAACAGCCGCATGCTCGGATACCAAGGACTATCGTTGCGATTGAGCAGCCACCTGAAATCCGGCGAAAATGGCAGCAATAGCGCAACCGCCTTGCCCATTGCACCGGCAAGATGCGCAACCGACGTGTCAACCGAGATGAGAAGATCGAGCATCGCAACGGCCGCCGCGGTATCGGCAAAATCCGCGAATTCCTGGCCAAGTTGAATGACGCCATAATCGCGCAGCAGCGCCGCCTGGGCCTCGTTGACGTCTTTCTGCACGCTAAAGAATTCGAGGTTGGGCACGGATACGAGATTGGCGAAGCGTTCAAGAGGTATGGAGCGATTGCGATCGTTCAAATGCACGCCGTTGCCGGCCCAGCATAGTCCGACGCGCAGCCGGCCGCTCGCCGGCATCCGTTGCCGCCACTTGACCAGGCGCTCTTCAAGAGGCCGCAGATAGGGAATATTGGCGGGCACCGTCGCAAGTTCGGTTCCGAACGCCAGCGGCAAGCTCAACAGCGGGCAACGCAGATCAAAATTAGGCAGCGTCTCGCCGTCGGTGAAAACTCCGGAGATACCCGGCACGGAGCACATGAGTATTTTGAGCGGAGGCTGTACCGCAAGCAGCACTGTGGCGCCGCGAGCTGCGGCAAGCGGCGCGTAGCGCACGAACTGAATCGTGTCGCCGAGCCCCTGCTCGGCGTGAAGGAGCACCATCTTCCCATTCAAATCCTGCTCACCGTCCCATATCGGCTGAGAATAGGCATCGCGCTGCACCGCAAGGTCTTTTCTCTTCCAGCGGTGCTCGTACTGTTTCCAGCCACCGCGATAATCGCCCATACACAGACGAGTGACCGCCGCGTTGAAGTTGGCGTCAACATTGTCCGGTTCGAGCGCGAGCGCCTCGGCATAGCTGGCAAGCGCCTGGTCCATGCGCACCTGTTTGAGAAAAGCGTTGCCGCGATTGACGCGGGCAGCAACCGTATTTGGCTCAACACGCAGCGCGTGTTCGTAACAAGCGAGCGCTTCATCGAAGCGATTCATCTCGGCCAGCGCCGCACCGCGGTCGGACAATACGCCGGATTGGTCGGGATTGAGCGCGAGAGCCCTGTCGTAATCGTCTAAAGCCCGTGCGTAATGCCGGCCTTTGATGAAGGCCTTCCCGCGATTAGCCAAAGCTGCGACGTTGTCGGGCTCGCGGGCAATCGCATTATCGAAGACCGCGAGAGCTTCGTCGATCCGATCAAGATCCAGCAAGACTGTGCCGCGATTGATATGAATCTCAACGCGATCGGGCGCCGCTGCGATCGCCGCATCATAGCTTATTAGGGCCTCGTCAGGGCGCCGGAGCTTGCTGAGGACGACGCCGCGGGTATTTAGCGCATCGGCATTCGCCGGATCTATTGCCAGCACCTTATCGCACGATGCGAGCGCCTCTTCGAGCCGGTCCAAGGCCGCCAACGCGTTAGCCCGATTATGGAGTGCGCCGACCTGATCGGGCTCGCTGGCCAGAGCGCGATCGAGGTTCTCCAGCGCTTCGCCGGGCCGATCGAGCCCAATCAGTGCCAAGCCGAGATTGTTGAGGACATCGGGCCGTTGCGGTTCGAGCGCAAGAGCCGCCGCATAGCTTTCGCGCGCCTGCTCATGCCGGCCGAGCCCCAGCAACGCGTTGCCGCGATTGTACAGCGCATCGGCATAGTCTTGTTTACCAGCAAGCGCGCGTGCACAGCTTTGCAGCGCTTCTTCGTATCGGCGGAGTTCCGCCAGCACGACGCCGCGATTGTTGAGCGCCTCGGCATGGTTTGGTTCGATCGCGAGCGCCGCGTCGTAAGCGGAAAGCGCTTCTTCAAACCGCTTCAACGCTCCGAGCGCAATTCCGCGCCGGTTAAGCGCGCCGACGTGGCGCGGCGACAGCGTCAGCACTTTATCGTAATCGGCAATCGCCTCTTCGTGCCGAGCGAGTGAACACAGTGTATTGCCGTGATTGTAGAGCGCATCCAAATGGCCGGGCGCCAGCGCCAGGGCGCGCTCGTAGCTCGCCAGAGCTTCGGCGTATCGTTTCAGTCCCTTAAGCGCGTTGCCTCGGTTATAATGCGTCGTGGCATCGTTTGCCCGCGCGGCGAGCACCTTGTCGAAGCTTCGCAGCGCCTCTTGATGGCGCCTGAGCGCATCGAGGATGACTCCGTAATTGGAAAGCGCCTCAGCTGATTCGGGCAACGCCTTGAGCGCGGCCTCGACCAGGCGCAAGCCCTCGACCGATCGGCCTAGCTGGTGCTTGAGGACGCCGTTCAAATGCAAGGCATCGAAATTGCGCGGTTCGCTCGCTAGAACGGAGTCGTAGATTTGCTCCGCTTCTTTGAGAAGGCCATTTTGGTGCAGCGCCAGCGCCTGCTGAATTGAATAGGCCGCTGTCGCGCGCTGCGCGCTTGCGTGCTTCGCCATGCGTACGTCACCAGGAGCGCGATCGAGCTCAGTTCGGCAAGGTCAGCGAAGATGGTTAACTGCGCGTAAATTTTCCCGGCGCAACACGCCTTATTAACCGGACAAGTGCATCAGTAAAAGCCACGGCAGCACGGCCGGGCTTTGGACAAGAGCCATGAGCGTCGGAAGTATCGGCAGCACCTCGTCATTCTATCAGCAGGACCAGGCGTATTGGAGTCAGGCTCAAAGCGAGGCCGCGGCCACGTCGGCCAGTGACGCGCTGATCAATGTCATGGGCCAAGCCGAAACGAATTTGGCGAAGGGCTTGGCGAGCATCGCCAACTCGACCGCTTTAAAGCGTGTCAATAGCCAGATTACATCCCTGGTCGAGCAAGTCTTGAACCCGTCGGGCAGTTCGGCCTCATCCTCGTCCAGCGGATCGAGCGGGTCGTCCACATCTTCCAGTACGAGTTCGAGCTCCGCCGCCGCACCGGCGACGGGAACCGGAACAGCGCCGGTTACCACGTCCACCGCGCTGTCGACGCTCGGTGTTCTTCCGGGCGGAACGATCACCGTCGGCACCGGTACCAACACAACGACCTATACCTCGACGGGAACCGACACCATCGGCGACCTGATCAACGCCATCAATATCGACCTGCCGACCAACGCGAATGTGACCGCATCGCTCAGCGCCAAGGGCCAACTGGTTATTACCAGCAGGGATCTCACCAGCGCGATTTTCATCGGCGGCAGCGGCGCCGATTCCTCCGCTATCGGCTTCGCGGTCGGGAATAACACCTTTCTGCCGAAAGCCGCTTCGACCTCTCCGGCGTCTTCGGCTTCCTCGAATTCGTCTTCGAGCGCGACGAGCAGTTCGTCGGCAAGCACCTCCAGTACCGCCGCAAAAACCAGCAAGAGCTATACGACTGTCGCTTCTGAGGCCGCCAGCAGCGCCGCATCCGTGCTGTCCGACGCTGGCGTCGGGGGCACGTTGGTCGATATGCTGGCTTGAGCCTGCCCTACCCGCCCGCGCCGGCGGTGGAGGACAAGACGCGAGCGGCGGCAAATTGCGACGACAGATCGCCGCAAAACGTCATCGGCCCGACGTGGCTGAGCCTGCTCTTGAGATCGGCCCAGATCGCGCCGCCCATCTCGGTCCAGCGTTTGCAGAAGGCGAAATCCTCGCTGAGATAGGTCCCATCCTCGGCGATCATGCATTCGAATAGGGCGAACCGATTGTCGCTTGCGGTCGCCGCGTCGATGGAGTGGTCGCGCTTATATTTCAGCTGCGGATAGTACGCGCACATTCTTTGCAGCGCTTGGCGGCGGATCATGAGAAAGCCCGTGCCGGCGTAGCGCACTTTGACAAATCCGCCTATCTCCGTGACCGCGTTCGGATCGTCGACTTCCAACACGTATTTTAGCGCCGCCGCCGCCGGATTGGGACGCCCGGTTTCGATCGTCGTTTTGACCTTGTCCCAATCGATCCGCTTAATCGGATAGATCGCGGCGCACATATCGGCTCCGCATTCGATCAGACGCAAAACCTGCTCCGGCTCGAATCCGATATCGGCATCGACAAATAACAGGTGGGTTGCGCTCGGATCGTCGAGGAATTGCGAAATCAGGCTCGCCCGCGCACGCGTGATCAGCGCGTCGCCATCCTTGAACAGGACCTTGAAGCTAAACTGGCTGTAAGAGCGAACCAGCTTTTGCAGCTTGAACAGCGACGCCGCATAAAGAACGGATATTTGGCCGCCGAAACATGGCGTCGCCACGACAAGATTGACGGCCGGAGCCGTCGGCACGATCGTCGGCGCCGATGTCGTGGCAGCCGACACTGCCGCCGTCGGCTTTGCCGATCGCGGCTGGGACCTTCCAGCAGCTTCACTTTTGGTCGCCGTATCCCCGGATCTGGCGGATTTGGCTTTGGCGGCAGGCATGGCGGCTTCCCCGAACATTCATCTTGGCGACCACGGCTGGAGCGGTCAGTTCCCGTCCGACGGCCGCTTAGCGCAACTCTCAAATCATGGTTAACCAATAGAAAACACGTATGGTTAACGGCGCTTTAAGCGCGAACGCGAAATCCGGCAAATAGGCGAAAAGCCTTATGGCGCAAGCGCGGCGGAATGCGCCGGACGCGGCCCAAAGAACTGCCGCGAAAATAGTGGTCAGTTCAAAAAAGACGCAGATTTACACGTCTTTAAACGAATTGGGGCAATCCTCCGGCAGCCGATCGTATCGATCGGGAACTGCACTGCGGGTACGGCACGTACAGCAAGTGCAAACCAGTACGGCCTGTAACCAGAAGGGTACCACGATGTCTGACATTACCTTAACCTCCGGGATTCGGCAGAACTTGCTGTCGTTGCAGCAAACCTCCGCCGACTTGACGACCACGCAGGAAGCGCTCGCCACCGGCAAAGCCGTGAATTCGGCCGCCGATAATCCCAGCGCCTATTTCACGTCGCAGAATTTGACCAACACCGCCAACTCGCTCAGCGCCTTGCTCGACCAGATCGGCCAGGGCCAGCAGACGATCAACGCGGCCACCAACGGCCTCACCGGCATCACCAGCCTGCTCCAACAGGCCTTGTCGACGGTGCAGCAGGCGCAGCAAGCCAGCCAGACCGCAGGTTCGACGACCGGCACGGTCGCCGTCACCGGATCCACGGTCGCAACCGCCGGCACTCTAAACATCCTGGTGGGCACGACGACCTACGGGATCGCGATCGCGACCAGCGAGACGGCGAGCGCCATCGAAGCGGCGATCAATGGCACCAGCGGCCTCGGCAGCGCCGGCGCCGTGACCGCAAGCGACAATGGCAGCGGCAAAATCATCCTGACCGCTAATTCGGGCGGCACGAGCTTCACCGTCCTCGACAACGCGACGTCCGAAACCCTCGGTCTCACGGCGTCCAGCACCAATACCGCGGTCTACGGAACGAGTTCGACGCGAACCACCCTGCAATCGAACTACAACGGGCTGTTGTCACAGATCAACCAGCTCGCCGGCGACGCGTCTTATAACGGCGTCAACCTCCTTAACGGTAACAATCTGACGATCGACTTCAACCCAACCGGCACAAGCTCGCTGACCATCACCGGCGTGAATTTCAACGCGTCGGGTCTCGGACTGGCGTCGATCACCGGCTCGGTTGCCGGTTCCTTCCAGGACAGCAGCGCGCTCAACACCGCGGTTACGAACATCAATGCCGCGATCTCGAACGTGCAAACCCAGACCGAGACGTTCGGCACCAATTCGGGCGTCATCGGCACCCGGCAGACGTTCGAAACGAATATGATCAATACGCTGCAGACGGGCGCCAGCAACCTCGTCGCGGCGGACCAGAACCAACAGAGCGCCAACCTTTTGACCGAGCAGACCCAGCAGCAGCTGGAAATCTCCGCTCTGTCAATCGCCAACCAGGCGAACCAGTCGGTGCTCAAGCTGTTCGGCTAAAACTCTTCTGGTACAGGCCTACAGTGAAGGCGGCGGGGCGAAAGCCCCGCCGTTTTCTTTTGATGAATCCGGCGGCAGGTTCGCGAACTCCCTTCACTCCTCGCAATTTTTTTACTCGACTCCGTCGGCGCGCTTCGCGGCGCCTTAACCTGCATCCGCAAGCCCAAGCCGGATCAGCTGAAATCGATTATCAAGATCAATCGCGGGATCGCCGCCGGATTGCGCGGCAAGACGGGAAGAAACGCATAGCGTGGCGGCGTTACGCCAAATTCAAGCGGCGAGCGGCATATCCAGTTGCAGCCGATCGCGCATATGCGGTACGCGTTTCACATCCATTTTGGCGGCGAGTATCTGCAAATAATACAGCTCCTCTTTGGAAACGATTTCAAACTCCGAAAATTCGCGTTGTCCGTCACGAAATTCGGCGTCCGATAGCGCCTCCTCGAACAGATCAAGCCAACCCGTTCCTGCTACATCGCCGCCCGCGCCCTCATGAAAGGCCAATTTTTTCCGATCACGAATGAATGCCGGCAGTTCCGAAGGACACAAATCGAAGAGCGCGCGCAACGGTGCCTTTCCGGCCGGCGTATTGCCCGTTTTTCTCACCAAATCAGATACATCGAGCGCGCTCGCATAATCGACGACCGATTGGTCCAGGAACGGCTCGCGTATTTCAAGTTGGAATTGCATCGAGCAACGGTCAATCCTTTGAAGATTGGCGCGATGCATCATGCTTAAACACTGCTTCCGCACATAACGGCCCGCACCGTTCGATTGCATGAAAGCGGATTCGAGCGGCGAATAACCTGCGAATAGCTCGTCGGCACCTTCGCCGCATAAGGCGACGCGGAAGCCATCTTGATGAATGCGCCGGGAGACAAGATAGGTGTGAAGGCTTGGCCGAATTACCGCCGGCTCGAATGCTTCCACGGTGTCGACGACCGTCTCGATGAGGGAAGGCGTCGTCGCGGAGTGCAGTTCAAATGGCACCTCGCGCAGATCGAAACCGGTAGCCTCGGCATAGTGCTTGGCATAGATGTAATCGGCCGCGTTACGCCCAACGGCTATATAGCCCGGCATTGTTGGGTAGAATTGCCGCGCGTAATGCGTGACGAGCGTGCTATCGATGCCACCGCTAAATAATGCTGCGACCGGAAGGTTCGACGGCACGCGAACGCGCACGGCTTCCGATAGAATGAGGTCCAGCCTCTCCGGCGACGGCGCGCTCAAAGCTGTTGCAGAAGGCAGGTTATAATGACGTCCGCAAAAATTGTGCGTCAACATGTAACCGGGAGGCAACAACAGAACGTCGGCCCCCGCGGTCGCATCCAGTAACGGCCGAATCTCCGAACAAAACAGCACGCCTTTAGTGGGCGACAGCGTTAGATAGAGCGGTTTTACGCCCCATGGGTCACGTGCGGCAAGAAAATCGCCGGTTGCCGTATCGAACGCAACGAAGGCGTACATGCCGGACAGGCGCCTAATCCCGTCTGGACCCCACGCGCAGATCACGTTCGCGATGACTTCAGTGTCGCATTCAGTACGGAATCGCACGCCAAGCGCTTCCAATTCCCGGCGTAACGCGACGTGATTGTAGATTTCGCCGTTAAAGGAGACGAGAAAGCGCTCGTCGAATGATGCTTGCGGCTGCACGCCGTGCGCAGCATCCACAATCCGCAGGCGACGTGTGCACATTGCGACGTTATTTCCGATCGTGACGAGCGGATCGGTAACGTCGCCTCGATGCAGCATGCCCGAGATCAAACGCTGGACTGCCGAATCGGCGCCATCCCAATTGA
>Ga0181523_10002559_pt1 | contig 17556 bp, 15 predicted proteins | sample PEATcosm2014_Bin_43_FD_119752 | JGI IMG/M metagenome (GOLD analysis project Ga0181523, IMG submission 119752) | Peatland microbial communities from MTU Mesocosm Facility, Houghton, MI, USA - PEATcosm2014_Bin05_30_metaG | ecosystem: Environmental > Terrestrial > Soil > Wetlands > Peat | place...
AAAACGCCAGGTGCGCCGCGCGCTGAGTCGAAGCGCCTTCGTGTCGGCGAGCGAGAGCGGCTTGGTGCCCTCGATTCGCGGCGGAAGACTTGCCCATCGCGCGACGGCCGGCGAGAGCATCCACAGGATCACGAAGGGAGCAGCGATTAATCCGCCGCCGCGGCCTGCGAATGCGACGAAGATTGCGGCCGCCGCGCCGAGCACCGCGGCGCCGGCCATCATGGCGTAAAAGCCGCGAACGTCGAGACGGCTCGAGCGCTTGGCCTGCGCCGCGGTCGTCCACTCGAGCATCAAGCGATGACTCACGTACAAGCGGTAGAGCGTTCGCGAAATTGCGTCGCTCATCAGCCACGCCTGATGCGCAAGCAAGGTCAGCATCATCGCGAGCTGCGCGAGCCCGACGGCCAGATCGGTGACGACCGCGCGGATATGGCTGCGCTTGGAGATATCGCGCCGCCGCGGGATGATCCCGGTGAGGAACGGAAGCATCGGCGCAGTCGCGATCGTCGCGACAATGAACCCGGTCCAAATCAAAGCGGCGGGCTCGGGGAGCCGCCATCCCGCGATCAATGCCAGCAACAACGTCGGCGCCGAAAGCGTGCGGCGCAGGTTGTCGATCATTTTCCAGCGCCCGAGCGGCGGGATCGAAGACCGGGCGCCGCGCGGAGGCGTCGATGCGGCGGCGGCGCTGGAACCATGGCCGAGAATCCACGGGATCAATTGCCAGTCGCCGCGGGCCCATCGATGCTGCCTTGCGGCGGCAACGTCGTAGCGCGATGGAAACTCCTCGACCAGTTCGATGTCAGATACCAATCCCGAGCGGGCGAAAGTTCCTTCGAAAAGATCGTGGCTCAGAAGCGTATTGTCCGGGACGCGGCCCGCCATCGCGTCTTCGAACATGTCCACATCGTAAATTCCTTTGCCGCTGTAAGAGCCCTCATCGAGAAGATCCTGGTAAACGTCGGAAACTGCGAACGCGTACGGATCCATGCCCCTGGTGCTGGAAAAGACGCGCTGGAAAACCGAGCCCTCGCGGCGGGTCGGCAATGAAGCCGTGATTCGCGGCTGCAGAACCGCGTGACCTTCGACGACGCGGCCGGATTGCCTGTCGAATCGAGGAGCGTTCAGCGGATGCGCCATTTTGCCGACCATCCGCTTGGCGGCGCCGCGCGGGATGCGCGTGTCGGCGTCGACCGTGATCACGTAGCGGACGGCGTCGGGAACCGCCGGCGGATGTCGATCCGATGGGACAAACGTCGTATCCGTCGCGCCGCGCAGCAGCCGATTCAGCTCGTGCAGCTTGCCGCGCTTGCGCTCCCACCCCATCCACACACCTTCGGCTTCGTCCCAGATGCGGCGGCGATGGAGCAATAGAAATCGCTTGCCGCCGGGCCCCGGTGCGTGACGTTGGTTCAGGCGCGCAATCCCGGCCGTGGCTGCGCCGAGCAGGTCGTCGTCGCCGGGCGCGGATTCGGTGGCGGAGTCGGTCCAGTCCGAAAGGATCGCGAAGTACAGCTCGCCGTCCGAACTGGCCAGGTAATGAACCTCGAGACGCTCGATCTGCTCGTCGATCTCGTCGCGCGTGGTCAACAAAGTCGGCATCACGACCATCGTGCGCAGGCTCGGCGGCACACCATCGTGAAGCTCGAGGGCGGGAATGATCGCGGGACCGATGAAAGTCGTGACGCCACGATTGACGATCGCGACCGCCGCATCGGTGGCGGGGATTATCGCGAGCATCGCGAGAATCAACCGGGTCCATTCACCGATTTGCGCGTCGGCAATGGCAAGCATGGCGACTGCGACGATGATCGTGGTAACCACCGCGATCGTGCCGAGGTAGCCCGCGATTCCGGCGGCCGCGTTGGCGCGAGCTACCCAGTCGCGGACCGGGGCGCGAAATCCCAGTTGCGCTTCCAGAGAGTGACGCCCCTCTGAAATCAGGTAGTAGCCCGGATGGTGCTCGCGACGCGCCCTGGCGCCGTCGCCGTTTGGCACTTCGGACGCCGCACCCCGCGCAGAATCAATCGCACTTTGAGCGACCTCGATTTCGGTGTGCCCCGAACCTCGTGCAAGTTCTTCGATCGCGTGCCGGTAGCGATCGCGCGTGGCAAAGTCCATCGCGGCAAAGTCGCTGGCGGCGCGCAGCACCGCATCGACCGCGCTCACGCTCTCGAAAAAATCCGCCCAGTCAACCGCGGACATCAGGCGCATGCTGGTGATGACGTTGCGGACGGTAACGTTCATCGCGCCCTGTCCCTGATGCACCTGACGGACGATCTCGTCTGCCGTGGTTCCCTGCGCCAGCAGCCGCTGGTCCAGCCAGCGCAGCGCCGGCGTCACCCTGGGATCCTGATCGCGCAGGCGCTGAACCATCTCCACCGCGAAGGCCGCCGACAGCGGCGACTTATCCAAATCCTTGAACACTGCCTCGACTGGCTCCGCGTCGCGGCCGTTGGATCCCAGCAGCCGGTTCGCCAGCAGGTCGGCATGCCGGCGTTCGGCACGGCTGTGGCCCATCTGTTCAGCCAGGCGGCGCAGGTTTTCGACGAGCACGATCCGAAGCGTAATCGCGACCGCCCATAGCTCGCCGATCGTCAGCGGCTGCACACGCTGGTAAGCCTGCACGAACTTGGCGAGCGTCTGCGTATCGAAGTGGCTGTCGGTGTGCGCGACGTAGGCCCACGCGATCCCGAAAACGCGCGGATAGCCTTCCAGCGGGCCATCGGCGAGCTTTGGCAGTTGCCGATAGAATCCGCGCGGCAGGTCATCGCGAATTTCGCGAATCTGCTCTTCGACGACATGAAAGTTATCGACCAGCCATTCCGCGCCGGGCGTGATCGCGCGTTCCTCGCGGATTGCGGCCGCGATGCCGCGATACGCTGCGAGCAATACTCGCCCGTTGTCGCGCACCCGCGCGGCCATCGGCCGTCCGCGGCCGGGGTAGGCCGTGACGCGCTGCGCAACCGCCAGCGTCTCGCCATGCTGTTCCAGGCGCTCGACACTGAACAGTTCCGCACGGATCGGCTCGTCGATATGTGCAAACGAGGCTGCCGGCTTCTTAGGCGCGCGAAAAAATACGAAGTTCAAAAAAGCTTGCCTCTCGATCCGGACGATCCGGCCACGGGCTGACTGACGCGCGAGCTACGCAAAAAAATTCGCACGCGATGCGACGAAAAGCGGACGCCGAACAACCGCGTTCGTGCGTCGCCCCGTCGCTTAGAATATCAGAACGCGGGCCGCAAGCCTCGACATGAAGCTCGCCAATTTACCCGGCCCGAGTCAGGCTACAATTTCTCGGATTCTTCCGTCGCTCTCAAATGCAGCGGGCGCAGGCGCGACGACTTCTTGGACTGATGGTCCTGCATGCGGCGCAGGATGTCGTCGAGCGCGCTGACCGCCGCGACAATGTGAGGTCCCTTGTTCAACATGACGCATTCCGCGCGTTCTCCCATCGCCGCGTCAGTGATTTCCGCGCGAGATGCCTGACCTTTCTTGGCGAGAGACTCGAGCACCTGCGTTGCCCATACGACGGGCAAATGCGCCGCCTCGCAGATCCAAAGAATTTCCTCCTGAACTTCCGCCAGCCGTTCATAGCCGCACTCCACCGCCAGATCTCCGCGTGCGATCATTATTCCCACCGGTTGCTGCCGCATCGCAGTGAGCATGAGGTTAGGCAAACGCTCGAAGCTTTGGCGCGTCTCGATTTTCAGGATGATTCCCAAATGACCGCCGCCAAGCTCCCGCAGTCGCGATTGAAGTTGAACGATGTCGCGCTCATGGCGCACGAATGACATCCCGACCAGGTCCGCGTGTCGAACGATAAACTCAAGATCTTCGAGATCCTTCGGCGTAAGCGCGGGCAGGTTGATGTTTGTATCGGGCAGATTAATTCCTTTGTCGACGCCGAGGCGGTCCCCGCTTGCTTTGGCCTCGGTAATCTCGATGCGAAGCGTGCCAGGTTCGACCTCCCTGACGACTGCGCCTATCTTGCCGTCGTCGAACCAAACTTTCTCGCCGGCGCGAACCATCGGGAAAATCTCCGGCAACGTGCACGAGATCGTCGCCGGGCTGAGCGTCCGTCCATCCGAATCGACCGAAGCGCTTTTGCCCACGATGGGTTCAGCCGTTAGCATCAGGAAGTCGCCTTTGCGAAGCAGGATTCCTTGCTCGCGACGCGGTAAATCTCCGACCTGCGCTTCGCGCCTTGCGTCGCTGCCCACGTCGACACGCAGCAAAACTGTTCCCGGAATCACGTATGCGGTTTGACTGCATTGAGCCCATCGCCCCGACTCGCCGGTGCCGACGACTTCGAGAACTCGTCGTTTCCCGCGTGCATCTTTGAAGTGAATGCGTTCTCCTGGTTTGACCTCATCAAGCCATTGCGCCGGCACGGGCAACGCCGCGTCGGCATCCGGGGGAGTAGGATGGCCCGGCTGCGCAGAAGTAAGCCAGATGCGCGCGGGCTCCGTCACGCGCCCAAAACTATCTCGCTTGGGATGCCACGCGACCACCTGGGGCCCCGGTTCTATCGGCCCAGTTCGGAGCTTCGGCCCGGCAATATCCATTAGAATACGGCAGGGCAATCCCAATTCCTGCCGCGCGCGCTCCAGATGATTGATCATCCGGCCCCAGATTTCCGGGGTATCATGCGCGCAGTTTATCCTCATGCAGTTCATTCCGTGGGAAACGAGGTCGCGCACCAACGAATAGTCATCCGCAGCCTCCGTCGACATCGTTACCATGATGCGGACTGCGCGATGCTCCGGCGCAGGACCGAGTAGCGCCTCGGTATTCGCCGCGAGGATCGACCTGCCCTCGCGAAAGCCCGGACATCCCGATGGCGCCGGCGCTTCAATCTTCCGCCCTGCCATATGATGGAGAGCTTTGAGCACGGCATCCAGCGTGCTCATCACATGAGCTTCTGTCCTGCCGAGCGACGAGAGACCGAGAGCCGCGAGTTCGTCCTGGAGCGTCCGAATATCCTGGCGCCTAAGCGCGAGATAATGGATCAAATTGATCGCGCTTTTTCGATACGCGGGATGGACAGATGATTCACGCTTGTGAAGTTCGCTTTCGAGCCCGATCAGCGACCGGCGGATTTCACCAAGCCTCGAGATTAGAGCTTGGAACGAATCCGGGTTGGCTAAAGGCGATTTGAATTCATCTTTCACGGCGGCAATAGAATTCGTGCAATCGACGTGCCGGTTCGAGCTCATCTTTCGTAACAAAGTGAACATCTGCGCGGCCTCGTGGAAGCCTTGGTAAAGTCATTAGATTGGTTAATTTAAAATGTCATTCGCTTAGATCCGGCACTGTCGCCCTTAGCACCAGCGACTCGCTCTGCTGATGCGTATCGACACAGTTGCGCAATCTTCGGATTACCGAGGCGGCCTTCCTGCGTCATCCCGAGCGAAGCCCAGCGACCTCGGATCCTTCTCCTAAATTGCCTCGCCCGAGTAAGGGTTCACTTGCCAGTGCGTGATCCCGTTGCCAGACTCGTGCACGATCGAATCGATTGGTCATGCGGTGGCGAACAGCGAAAAGTGAAAAGTGAATAAGCAAACAAACAGTCAGCGGCGATTCACGGTGATCGAGCTGCCCGTCTTCCCCATCGTGGCGGATTCATTGGGGTTGCCGTTCAAGTATCTGCCGGAACTCGTAAAGTATGGCGGCGTACCATTTCTGCTGATGCTTGTGATAAGTGCGATCAGCTTTCTGCTGGTGCGCGAAGACGCGTCGAAGAATGCAATGAGTGCCTTGATGGCGGTTGCGCATTTTGTTCTGTTCACGCCGTTTTCCGTAACCTGGTCGAAGCTGGCGATCTATGGCCGTCCGGCTATCGCAACCGACCCTCCGTTTGCCTACTCGCGAACTCAATGGCTATACCTGCTGGCGACCACCCTGATGATGATCTCGCTAGTGATCATTGCCGGCCCCTCGGTCGCACTCGTGCGCTATGGGCAGCGAAACTTTGACCACGAGGTTGTGATGTGGGGGGGAGTGCTGATGGTCGCAGGACTTGTTCTGTTCGCGATCGGATTCGTCCGGCTCACCTTCGTTTTTCCGGCGATCGCCATCCGGAAGTATGCGGGAATATCGGCCGCATGGCAGCAAACCAGGGGAAATATAGAGCGGCTCGCCGCGATCATCGTTCTCTCTTCCGCTCCATACTACGTCATCCGCCAAATTCTCGACTCGCTAATCGGATATCACCCGCCCGGCCTTGCGGCGGCCGCCAGGGGATCTCTGGATATGCTGCTAATCGCGATGGCGACGACGGCGCTCGCGGGGCCCGCGCTTGCCTACAAGAGGATCGTTCTCGACGAACCCGAAGAGGCGCCCGCGCTGGGCGGGGCCACTCCGAGCCGCGAGTAGTTTTTCAACTGCCCTTCCAGCCGCGCTGATGCAGGTCGTCGAGCGCAATCTTGAGGCCGTCCTGTATATTGCCCCACAGTTCCGGCGACTTATCTTTCGACAACACCGTCAGCGCTTCACGATAGGTATCGACTGCTTCCTCCAAATACCTGACTCCAGCGCTCCGCTCGCCGAGATCAAGCAGCGCGTAGCCCACGTCGTACTTTGCCGTTGCCCAATCTATCGGTTGCCGATCCGGCTTATAGACCTTGAGCGTGTCTTTGAACGCGTCGACCGCCTGCTCGAGGTAATAGGTGTCCGACCTGCTCCTGCCCAATTCTCCCAGAGCGGTTCCGAGACCATTTTTTGCGGATGCCCAATCCATCGGTTGATGCTCGAGCGATAGCTCCTCCAGGCTGGCGCGAAATGCTTTCGCGGCTGGCTCGAGGCCCTGGCGCCCTGAATCGTGGTCAAGGTCATACAGCCCCATCAGCGCACCGCCGAGAATAATCTGGATCTGCGCCCATTCCACCGGATTGCGCTCGCGCGGGTATCCTTCGAGAATTTGCCGGGACAATGCGATCGATTGCTTGAAATCGTCGCGATTCGAGGTCGCCTCGCCTAGGTCGGCGAGGCTCTGCGCTATTTGGCCTTCGGCCGCCGCCCACGATAGCGGCTGTGACCGCTTGTCAAAGACCTTTAATGCTTCTCGGTCGGCCGCGATCGCCTCCTCCAATTCTTTCGGGTTTCCATCCCGGTGGGCCAGCACCCTGAGCGCATTGCCAAGGCTGTGTTGAGCTTCTCCCCAGCTAGTCGGGTAGTAGCGCGCGTCAAATCCGTTCACCGCTGCGCGATAATAATCCGCCGCCTTACGCATGCTCTCCGGGCCCACCTCGTTGCGCCCGATTCTTTCGAACGTAAGTCCGAGCGCGTATTGCATATTTGCCGAATCAAGCCGATCGGTACGCGACTGGTATACCGCCAGCGCGTTCTGGTAAGCCGTAGCCGCCGCCTGCAGAGGCGCAACCTGCAGATTCCGCTCGGCCAGCGATCTCTGTGCCATACCAAGATTTTGCTGCGCCATTGCCCATTCGAGCGGATCGTGTTCGCGCGTCCAATCGGCTTGCGTCCGCTGAAAGTAAACGATTGCTGTATGTAAAGAATCCTCGGAGTCGAGTTCGAGACCTGAGATGCTGCTCGCGATACCGACCGCCAGGTTCACTCGCGCTCGCGCATCGGCGCTCCAGCCCGCGGTCTTGCGCGGATCGTCGGCGATAGCGCGGACCTGTTTGATCAAAGGCTCGAGCGCGTCGCCAAATTTGAAACTCCACTGCTGCATCAACTCGGCGCTTTGCGTCGCGACGATCAAGCGCAGCACCGTGCACAGATCGTCCATCGGCAGTTCCGGCAGCTTGAAGTCGGATGGAAGGTACGCCCCGCCGAATTGCGCATCGTTGCCGAACCTAGTTTCGTAGAGTGGGCCGACAGCCGGCTGAGCGGCGCCCTTCGCGCCGCCCCAGATCAACGCTGCGACGCGTGCATCGGTTACCGATCCGAGCGCCTCGAGATGCGCGATACCTTGCGGACGGCCCGAAACCGCAATCGTGCGATTCAAGATGACTGGCGTGATGTGCAAGCGGCGGTCGAAGTTATCAAGCGCGTCGCGCAACCGCCCTTCGAGTTGCTTGCCGTCGTCACCCTCGAGGTGCGCGATCGCGACGACGACCTGGATTCGCCAGTGCTTCATGTCCGGGTAGGCTTCCGAAGCTTCAGTAACGACCTCGCGAGGGCTGCGAAGATAGATCGAAGCGCGCTGCATGAGGATGAAAGGCAGGCAGGCCAGGGCGACGATGCCCGCGGCTCGTCGCACCGCCTTATATCGAAGCTGTCGCCGCCCAATCTGAACCCGAGCTTTCGACCAGAACGTCAAGCCGAACACGATCGCCCCAATCGTCCCCGGAATAGCCGTGACGATGACTAAATCGGTCACCAGCCGAGCATGCGGCCAGATGAAGACAACCAGCAACGCGATTCCAAAGGCGCCCGCCAGCGCGCGTGCGCGGGTAAGCCACGGAAACCTGTCGGCGATATATTGACTCGGGCTACTCATCTTGCCGCTTCATCGATAGTGGGCGACCATATTAGCGCAATGCCTACGCGTGACCATCAGTTTAGTGTCTCGTCGCGATGCGAACTGCTGCCGTATCTGATCGGCCTGCCACTGGGACTGTCGCGCAAACAGGCGAAGGATCTTCTGCGTTTTCGGGCGGTGACCGTAAAGCGAATGACCGCCGTCAGGCATGATACCCAGTTGGAGCCGGGCGACGTTGTGACTATCGCCGCGGGCAAGCAAATCCCCGCCGCGTCGATCGAGCGCCAAGGCCTGAAAATTATTTATCTCGACGATGATATCGTCGTGGTCGACAAACGAGCGGGGCTGCTTTCGATGGGATCGGAAGGCGAGAAAGAGAGAACCGCGCATCGGATCCTCAACGAACATCTTAAGGCGCTCACAAAATCGCCGGCGCAACAGGCCTTCATCGTGCATCGACTCGACCGCGAGACCTCCGGCTTGATGATGTTCGCAAGAAGCCGCCCGATCCAGGCGGTCCTTCAGCAGCATTGGAAGAGCGTCGTCAAAAAATACCTTGCCGTCGTGGAGGGCGCGCCCTCGAAGGCCAATGGCACGATTCGGGACAATCTTGTAGAGAGCAAGTCATTGCGGATGCATCGCGTCGAGCGCGGTGGGGAGCCGGCAATCACGCACTATCGCATTTTACGATCAGGCCAAGACAGGTCGCTGGTCGAGCTGACGCTCGAAACCGGCCGCAAAAACCAGATTCGCGTGCAGATGGCCGGCCTGGGTCATCCGATCGTCGGTGATCGTAAATATGGCGCGACGATCGATCCGGTGCGGCGCCTCGCGCTCCATTCGTGCGAGCTGAAGTTTTGCCATCCGGTGTCGGGCGCCTCGATGGATTTCCGTAGCACTATGCCAAGCCGGCTGATGGCGCTGATCGAGGCGCGCGGAGTCGCGCGGGCAAAGTGAGCATGGCCGAATTCCGAAGCGGCAAACAAATGACACTGCGGTGCGATTTTGACGACTCTCGCGGCTCGCGATGGGACCGGGTATCGACGTTCAAAACTTCCAGGAATTCATAAGGCGCGCGACTGCCCGTCACAGCTAATCATCGGCGGCGTCGGTCCCGATTCGCACGCCGTGGTATCGCGGCGGCACGCAACTTGGATCGATCAGGCGCGAAGGCATGCTGTGCGCGCTTGGTGGGATTGAGCGAACCAGGCACCGGATGAAAAAGAGTGAGCATTGAAACCGCGAGCGTTCCGGCGATCGACATGCGGGCGATTAGTCAGCTCGCCGAAAGCGATGAACTGGGCGAGCAATTTGTCACTGAGATCATCGGCGTGTTCCTTACCGATTTAACCGAACGGGTACACGCAATCGGCTTGCAGATGAGCCGCGACGACCGCGCCGGAATTGCGGCGACCGCACACGCGATCAAAGGCAGCAGCGGTCATTTTGGCGCGCTGCGCCTTATGGAGTTGTCGCATGAGATCGAAGCGCGGGCCAGGCACGGGCAGACCGACGGCCTTCAGACGGCGATCGATTCCATGGTCGTGGAAGCGCAACGAGTCCGCGCCGCGCTGGAAGCTTATCGATCCAACTATATGCGCGGCCCTGTGGGTTAACTGGGGCAGGATCACGGACCCGCGGTTTGAGCGGTTGCAGATCCCCCGCTGCTCCGGCTGCTCAACGCAAGCATCACTTCGGTCCAGCCGTCGAAAATCATATCGATGCCGATGAATAGTCCGATGACCCACAGTCCTGAACTCGGCCACCAACTCATGATCGAAAATCCGAGGAACAGCGAAATTGCGCCGTTCAGGATCAGCCATCCCCGATGATGGATTGGAGTCGAAAAGGCTACGAAAATTCTAAAAGTGCCGGCGACGATCAGCAGCATCGCGATCATCAAGGTCAGCGTCACGGCAGCCACCCCCGGATGCGTGATCATCAGGATGCCGGTCACCGCGTATAGCGCGCCGCCCATGAGATTAATGAAGAAGCCGCCCCAAGCGCGTCGCGCGAATCCGTGAACGATTTCGAACAGGCCGCCGAAGATCAGCAGCCATCCGAGGAGCATCACGGAAACCATCGTCATGAGTTCGGTGCTGCCTATCGCTATGGTGCCTATGACGATCAGCATCGCTCCCAGGCAGAGAAACCAGGTACGATGCGCCCTTACTTCTTCGATTCCCAACTGCGATACAAGTAAAGCCATCCTGATCTCCCCTTGATTACCTGGTTCGAGTAAACAAGTTGCGCATCAGCTGGCCGGCGGCTGCAATCGCCTCCCGCCGAATGGCACTGCCAACTCGCGCGGACAGCGCAGGCTTATGTCTTCGCGTCGATTCGAACAGTTTGCTACAGAGCCTTCTTCCTGCGCTCTGCCCAACGCTTCTTCATCGCGATCGACAACCGCCTTCTGCCTTCCGGCGTCAGGCCTCCGCGCTTGCGCTTCTTCGGCGTGGCCGCCTTTGGCCTGCCGGCGCGCGTCTTCTTCACGCCCCCTGAAAGGGGATATCCCACGAGCGCCGCGATAGCTCGACCGAGCCGGTCGGCCTCCTCCTTCAACTCTGTCACTAATTTATCCAGGTCCAAGATTCGCTCCTTTGACGCGATTGCTATATGCAGCTCGCGCCGTTGTGTAACCGCTCATTATGATTCGCGTCCTATCAATACTCTGATAGGAGTGCATGCCAGCTTGTACCAGCGCAATACCTACTCTTTCTCCCGGCTCGATCCAATCACGCAGAATATCGAGGATCCTCGGCGCCAGCAGAGGACAATGCCGCAGGTAGCGATAATTGTGGATAATCAATAAGGTAAGTTATTCATGCTTGGGAAAAAAATGAATGAAGCGGGTCGTACCGCGTTTCTTGTCGAGCTGATCAAGCCGTCGCATTACGACGACGACGGCTATCTCATCCAATGGTGGCGCGGCTTCGTGCCGTCGAGCTCGCTGTCGAGTATCTACGGCCTCGCGCTCGACGCGCAGGCGCGGTCCATCCTCGGCGCGGGAGTTGATCTCGATATCGCGGCGCACGACGAAACTAACGCGAAAGTTCCGGTGCGTTCGATAATTCGGCGGTTCAAGCGCAACTCGAACCGTGGCGTCGTGCTGCTGATCGGAGTGCAAACCAATCAGTTTGCCCGCGCGGTTGATATCGCGCGCGAACTGCGCGCCGCCGGAATCCAGGTCGCGATCGGCGGATTCCACGTCAGCGGGTGTCTCGCGATGCTTCCCGAGATGCCGCCCGAGATGAAGGACGCGCTCGCGCTCGGAATCACTCTGTTCGCCGGCGAGGCCGAGCACCGGCTCGACGAGCTGCTCGTCGCCGCGTTTGAGGGTCGTCTCCCGCCGGTTTATAACTTCATGGCCGATTTGCCGGCGATGGACGGCGAGCCGCTGCCGTTCCTTCCAATTAAATACGTCAAGCGCTACGCCGGGGCGCTCGGATGCTTCGACGCGGGGCGCGGATGCCCGTTCAGCTGCAGCTTCTGCACGATCATAAATGTGCAGGGGCGCAAGTCGCGGTATCGCAGCGCCGACGACATCGAGCAGTTGATTCGCGCGCACGCGGCGCAAGGCGTGCGGAGCTTTTTCATTACCGACGATAATTTCGCGCGCAATCGGAACTGGGAAGCCATCCTCGACCGCATCATCCTGCTCAAGCACCGTGACCGGCTGAAGATAAACATCATCATGCAGGTCGACACCATGTGCCACAAAATTCCGAACTTCGTGGAGAAGTCGGTGCGCGCAGGGTGCAAGAAAGTTTTTATCGGCCTCGAGAACATCAATCCCGACAGCCTCAAGGGCGCATCGAAGGGTCAGAATCGCATCACCGAATACCGCAGGATGCTCCAGGCGTGGAAGCGCGCCAAGGTTCTGACCTACGCCGGTTACATCCTCGGCTTTCCGTCCGACACGCCCGAGAGCATCGAGCGCGACATCCAGATCATCCAGCGCGAACTCCCGATCGACATCATCGAGTTCTTCATGCTGACGCCGCTGCCCGGCTCCAAGGATCACCAGGAGATGTACCTGCGTGGCGAGCGAATGGAGGCGGATACCAACAAGTATGACGCCGAGCACGCGACCGCCGATCATCCGCGGATGAGCGCCGCCGAGTGGCAGGATATCTACCAGCGGGCATGGCACCTGTACTATTCGCCGGCGCACATCGAGACGCTGATCAAGCGGGCTGCCGCCAGCGGAATGCGCACGCGGCGGATCGCCTCGATGATTTTTTATTTTTATGGGAGTCACGCCTATGAGCGGGTGCATCCGCTGCAAGGCGGCGTCATTCGCCGCAAGCCGCGCACGCAGCGCCGTCCTGGTTTTCCGCGCGAGAACGCGCTCAGGTTTTTTCTGCGGCGCGCGCGCGAGATGTCAGCGACCTATGTGCCCGGTCTGTGGTTTTTCTGGCGGCTGGAGCGGCTGCGACGCAAGATCGAGAACGATCCGGCGTCGAAGGATTATACCGATGTCGCGCTCAGCCCGGTTGCTGATGGTGAATTCGGCCCCGAGCTCGAGCTCTACCAGACAACGGATTCAGCGCGCCGTGCCGCCGATCAGGCCCGCACGCGCGCCGATGAGATGCGTCAAATCGAGAATCGCGGCGACGCCGTCGCATGATCGCGCCGCGATCGTTTTGCATCGCACGCAGGCCTGCTCCACGCGGAGTAGTGTGCTTCTCCACCTTCGGGATTATGGCTGATACAGGCCGGGGAAGTCTTGCCGGAGCCGTTCGAGTTTCGGCATATCGTTGACGACGATGTAGGGATTGTCCGGGTGCAGAGCCAGATAGTTTTGATGATAGTCTTCGGCCGGGTAGAAAGCGGTGAGCGGAACTACCTTGGTTACGATTGGCTTGAGGAATGAATGTTTCCGTTCGAGTTGGGCGATGTAATCATCGGCCATCTTCTTTTGACCGCCGTTCTCATAGAAAATCGAGGACCGATATTGAGTTCCTGAATCCGGGCCCTGTCGATTCAGCTCGGTCGGATCGTGCGCGACGAAAAAAAATACTTTCAACAGATCGTCGTACGAAACCTTCGAAGGATCGTAAGTGACCTGCACCGACTCAGCATGCCCCGTCGTTCCCGTGCCGACGGTTTCGTAGTTCGCGGTGTCGGCAGCTCCTCCCGCGTATCCGGAAACAACTTTGGACACCCCTTTCACATGCTTGAAAACGCCGTCCACGCCCCAGAAACAGCCGCCCGAAAAAACCGCAGTGGCGCGGCCGTCGCCCTCGGCTTCGGCCGAAACGCCGATCGGCGTCAGAGCGAACAAAACGCCGCCGGCCAGCAAGAGCGTTAGTATCCACTTCGTTCGTGACGTCATCGGTGTGGTTTCTCCTAGTAATAGGGACGTATGTTACCCCAGGTTCATTCATACTAGCATCCGGGAATTCTCGAGGAACGCGGCGTACCGCGACTGGCTTTTTGACCATCGGTATTGAACTCTGAGCAAAGTCCATCCATGCGATTCGCGCCAATACTTCTTGCTCTAGTCACGCTCATCTCCACCGGGCTGGGCGGCATGGCGGCCATTCGGTTGCGCGACCGGCTTCATTTGCTGCTCGGCTTCAGTTCCGGTGCGGTGTTGGCGGTGGCGCTGTTCGACATACTGCCGGAAGTCTTTGCTTTCCCTCACGGCTCATCGTACATGCCGATCACCGCGCTTGGATTCCTGGCCTTCTTCGGACTTGAACGTTACACGGCCATGCACCGTGCCCGCGAACATCCTCACCTGGTGGGAGCTCATGAGCCGGAGCTTGGCGCGATGTCAGCGGGCGGCCTGGCCTTTCACAGTTTTCTGGACGGCGTTGCAATCGGTGTCGGCTTCCAGACGAGCGTCGAGATGGGACTCTTAATTGCCTTCGGCATAATCGCGCATGATTTCAGCGATGGACTGAACACCGTGACGGTCGTTCTTGCGCATGGAAATTCGCCCAGACGCGCCATTTTCTGGCTGATAGTGGATATGTTGACGCCGGTCCTCGGTGCGGCCTCGACGCTGATGTTCAATTTGAGGGCGGGACTCCTGCCGTGGCTGCTTGCATTTTTCGCCGGTTCTTTTCTTTACATCGGCGCCTCGGATCTACTGCCGGAAGCTCGCGAACATGACTCTCCATTGGTTGGCGTCGCCACCTGTATGGGGATGCTCATAATTTTTCTGATTACCCGCTTGCTGCGTGGATGAAATGAACATAAAGCCAGCGGAGCTTGAACGCGAGCGGGGATTGCTTTAGAACTGGTCGCTGCGGCATGAGGCAGTTGTTTTCAAAGGCGGACTTGCGGGACCTGAGTCTAATCGTGGCCATCGTCATGTTGTTGGCCAGCGTTCCCTCGAATCCCGGCCTGGTCGTCGTCTCCGGACCGAGCCGGCCAGAATTGACCATCAACATTTGCCAGCCGATTCAAATGCTCGACCGCGTGTCGAACACCTTGCTCGCACGCCCTGCGACGGTCTTGCCGGAGTTCATTCTCCGCGGGCTGGGCTCGACCACCGTGAAGAACGCAGTGCGACTAGTCGATGTTAAGGTCGCTCCCGACACCCCGCCGCCAAAGCACTTCGCCTAGTAACTTTCGTTCGACGGCGTCCCCGATATGGGTTCCCGGCGCCGCAAAATGTCCTGGCGCGATGGTTTCTCTTTCAGGCAAGCGGCGCATCGCAAGGTGTCCGCTGGGAGATGTTCTATGCGACGGATTTCTGAGCTTGGCCCTTTGCCGGGAGTGGCTATCTATCTGCCCGGCGCCGCCAGAGCTACCCGACGCTTTTTGCTGGCTGCCCTTCTGCTCGTAGGTCTAACGCCCGGTCTGAGTTGGTCCTGTGCATGCGGCTGCGGAGTCTTCGAGGTAGGAACCGCCTCACTGTTTCCGCAGGGGTCCGGCGGCCAAGTGTGGTTTCAATATGAATACATGGATCAGTACATAAACTTCCACGCGACCCAGCCAGCCTCCGAGTTCTACAACAACGACAAGTACATCCGAACAAACTTCATGGAAGCCGGCGGACAGTACATGTTCAATCGGGACTGGGGAGTGATGTTCGAAGTGCCCTATTGGTCGCGCTATTACAAGGGTGCTTATGACGGCAACAACGCCGGCATCCATTGGTTCCAGAACGACTCTATAGGCGATGTCCGGATCCAGGGGATGTATACGGGCCTGTCGGAGGACATGTCGACCGGACTCCTGATGGGAGTCAAGGTCCCCAGCGGCGACTGGACCTATCCACCCTACGATCGGGACACGCAGATTGGCACGGGTAGCACTGATCTTCTCATGGGAGCTTACCACCTCGGAACAATACCGAAGCAGTTGGGGACGTTGCCATTGACCTTCATGGAGCAGCCCTTCAACTATTTCGTGCAGGTCAACTACGATTTGCCGCTCTGGGAACAGGACCAATACACGCCCGGTAGGGAAGTCGATGGTGCGGTGGGAAGCTACTACAACTTCGGAAAAGTCGGTCCTCTGAGCGAACTCGCTCCGATGCTCACCTTTCTCGCCTCTGACCGTACGCGTGATACAGGGAATAACGCCAATCCCGCCGACAGCGGCTACACCCGTTTTATCGTTGCTCCGGGAGGCGAGATCCAACTCGGGGTCATCCGGGCTTACGCAGACATTGAGGTCCCAATTTTTCAAAACATGAGGGGTTATCAGCTTACCGCGCCCTTCGCGACCAAGCTGATCGTGAGTTACAGCTTCTGAAGCGTGAGAAAGCAATCGTGAGGCGAGCGACATTGTGGCCTGCTGCAGCAGGAGTCGGCATGATCCTATGCGTGGCTGCTATGGCGTTCGCGTCCGCGACTGTTGGTAAGGCGGCGCCGGCGCTGGAGGTGCCCGAACTGGATGGTCAGGCATTCGATCTAAGTGCGCAGCGCGGCAAAGTCGTAATCGTCAACTTCTGGGCCACCTGGTGTCCGCCTTGCCGAGAGGAAATGCCGGCTCTCGACGCGTTCTATCGGCGCTATCATGGCCAGGGGCTCGAGATGATAGGTCTCAGCACCGACCGCCCGCACGATCGGTCCGATGTGACCAAGGTCATGCAATCATACAGCTATCCGGCGGCGGTGCTGGATGACGCCAAAGTCAACGATTTCGGCTCGCCCGACGTTCTGCCCGTCACATTCGTTGTGGATCGCAGCGGAGTCATCCGCGCGAAGCTGACACCCGGCCAAACGCCGGTTACCGAGAAGAGTCTATCGGACGCGGTGCTGCCGCTGCTGGCGGAGAAACCCGCGACGCGAACTTCAGGGAATCCAGGTGACCCCAACGCTAAGCCTTAATCTCAAGAAGCAGAGTTTCAGTAGAAGCCTCTGCCTGACGATGCTGGTGGTCTTGGTAAGCGTTGTAACTCTGATTGGTTGCCGCCGGCCGGCTGAAGATATCGGGGAGCGCGGAGGATTCCCGGTGCTCCATATCTCCGACTGCCTACCCGACATCACGTTGGTCGATCAGCATGGCCGCAACGTTTCGCTGGCCTCGCTGAGAGGGACACCGGTGCTGTTCGATTTCATTTACACCAACTGTCCCGGACCGTGTCTTCTGCTCACGGCCCAGATGAAACAGATCGCGAATCGACTCGGACCCAAGCTCGGAACCGAGGCCCGCATAGTGTCGATCACGGTCGATCCCGAACACGATCACCCGGCGCAGCTTCTCGAATATGCGAGTAAGCAGGGCGCCGACGTTAGCGGCTGGCTGTTCCTGACTGGTACGCCACAACAGATCGACGACGAGATGGCGCGATTCAACGTGATTCGACAGCGCGAACCCGATGGAACGGTCGATCACGTTCTCGAATTCTTCCTGGTCGATGCGAACGGTAATGCGTTGCTTCAGTACCTGGGTCAAAAGGCCGATCCGGGCCGGGTCGCGAGCGACGTGGAGCGAACCGCGGCGCGCGAGCCGGTCACGGGTGGCGACAGCGGTAATTAGGCAGTACCGTTTAAGAAGTGAACGCATGAAATCGTCGAGGCCATTGGTCGGAGCCATGATAGGTCTGGCATGCATCTGTGCCGGAGCGGTCCTTCTAGGTCGAACGCTCGGTGCTGGCGTGACCGGGCCTACGCTTACGGTCCGAGTGGTCGCGCATCAGT
>Ga0181523_10002560_pt1 | contig 17547 bp, 19 predicted proteins | sample PEATcosm2014_Bin_43_FD_119752 | JGI IMG/M metagenome (GOLD analysis project Ga0181523, IMG submission 119752) | Peatland microbial communities from MTU Mesocosm Facility, Houghton, MI, USA - PEATcosm2014_Bin05_30_metaG | ecosystem: Environmental > Terrestrial > Soil > Wetlands > Peat | place...
CGGCATCATCGCCAACGGCGCCGGGCTGGCCATGAGCACCCTCGACGTGGTGAACCAGTGTGGCGGCTCGGCCGCCAACTTCCTGGACATCGGCGGTGGGGCCAACGCCGACGTGATGGCGGCGGCCCTGGAGGTCATCAACTCCGACCCGGCGGTGCGGTCGATCCTGGTCAACATCTTCGGCGGCATCACCCGGGTGGACGAGGTGGCCAGAGGCGTGCTCGAGGCCCTCGATCGGGTGGAGATCAGCTCGCCCATCGTGTTGCGACTCGACGGCACCAACGCCGTCGCCGGCCGGGAGATCCTCGCCGACCATCTGTCCGATCGCCTGGTCGCCGAGCCGACCATGCTCGAAGCCGCACGCCGTGCGGTCGCACTTGCTGGAGGCCAGTCGTGAGCATCTTCGTAGACGAGAACACCAAGGTCGTGGTGCAGGGCATCAGCCCCACCAGCCAGGGCCTCTACCACGGCCTCCGCAACCGGGCCTACGGCACGCAGGTGGTGGCCGGCACCAACCCCAGGCGCGGGGGCGAGGTGATCGAGGGGATCCCGGTCTTCGCCACCGTGGCCGAGGCGGTCGAGGCCACCGGGGCCAACGCCTCGTTCATCTCGGTGCCGCCCAAGTTCGCGGCCGACGCCATCATCGAGGCCGCCGCCGCCGGTGTCCCCTTCGTGGTGTGCATCACCGAGGGCATTCCCGCCCAGGACGAGGCCCTGGCCTACAACCGGCTGGTGCGGGAGTTCCCCGGCACCCGTCTCCTCGGCCCCAACTGCCCGGGCATCATCTCGCCGGGGAAGTGCAACATCGGCATCACCTCCGGGGACATCGCCATGCCCGGCGGCCCGGTCGGGATCGTCAGCCGCTCGGGCACGCTGACCTACCAAGCCCTCCACGAGCTCTCCCAGCAGGGGGTCGGCCAGACCACTTGTGTGGGCATCGGCGGCGACCCGGTGCCCGGCACCAGCTTCATCGACTGCCTCCGGGCCTTCGAGGCCGACCCGGACACCCGGGCCATCATGATGATCGGGGAGATCGGCGGATCGGCCGAGGAGGAGGCCGCCGAGTTCATCGGCTCATCGGTGACAAAGCCGGTCGTCTCATACGTGGCCGGTGTGACGGCACCCCCGGGGCGCAAGATGGGCCATGCCGGCGCCATCATCTCGGGTTCGAAGGGCACGGCCCAGGCCAAGATGGATGCGCTTTCCGGCGCCGGGGTGACCGTCGCGCCCAACCCGACCGCGGCCGGCGAGGCCATGGTCGACGTCGTCCGGAACCTCGGCTGAGCGCGGAGCTGCCTTCGACGGCCGCACCGGCCACCTGGCCCATCGCCGCAGTGGTCTTCGATCTCGACGGTCTGCTCATCGATTCGGAACCGCTCTGGCGCCAGGCCGAGATCGAGGTGTTCGGTTCGGTCGGGCTCCATCTGTCGGAGACCGATGTCCACCAGACCATGGGTCTGCGCATCGACGACGCCGTCCGATACTGGTGGGACCGCTTCCCGTGGAACGGGATGGGCCTCGTGGAGATCGAAGCGGTGATCACCTCCCGGGTGGCGGATCTGGTACGTGTATCCGCCACCCCGATGCCCGGAGCCCTGGAGGCCGTGGCCCTGTGCCGGCGGTTGTCGCTGCCGGTAGCGGTGTGCTCAGGTTCGCGTGCGGTGGTGATCGAGGCCGCCCTCCGGTCCCTCGGGATCGAGTCCGAGGTCTCGGTGTGGCACTCCGCCGAGTGGGAGCCTCTGGGCAAGCCCCACCCCGGGTCCTATCTGTCGACGGCGGCGAAACTGGGTGTCGACCCGGTCGCATGCCTGGCCCTCGAGGACTCGTTCAACGGCGCGCTCTCGGCCAAGGCGGCCCGCATGCGGGTGATCGCGGTCCCCGAGGCCGAGACGCTCGACTCCCCTCGTTGGGGATTCTGCGACCGGAAGCTGACCTCGCTGTTCGGGTTCGACGAAGCGCTGATCCGTTCGCTGGAACGCCGGAACATCTGAGATTTCTGCTTCGGAATTGCTCCATCTGTGCCGATAGAAGGGGTACGAGGGGCGTTCCCTGGGCAGGGGGACCGAGCGACGTAGTGCCCGCACCGGTGGCAGGCCGGTCGGGCTACGTCGCTCGGATCGCCTCTCCCGGGGAAGCTGCCATTGACCGGCGCGCGCCAGCGGGACCACACCGGGCATGGGCGGTGAGTGTCGCTGGTAGCGTGCGCCCGTGGGCCCCGGCACTCCTCCTCGCGACTCCCCATCCGTGCGGATCGCCGTCCTCGCCTCCGGCAGCGGCACCATCCTCGAGGCGATCATCGGCGCCGACCTCCCGGTCCGGCTGGTGGTGGCCGACCGGCGATGCCGTGCGATCGAAGTTGCCTCTGACGCCGCTATCCCGGCCGTCCTGGTCGACCGTGCCGAGTTCGGTGGATTCGGCCCGGCGTTCGAGCGCGAGCGGTACACCCGGTCGATCACCGGGGTCCTGTCCGACGCGGACATCGAGGTGGTGGTGATGGCCGGGTTCGGCACCGTGCTCGGCCAGTCGATCCATACCGCCTTCGGCGGCAGGATCCTCAACACCCATCCCGCGCTGCTGCCTGCATTCCCCGGATGGCACGCAGTGGCCGACGCCCTCGACGCAGGAGTGACCGAGACGGGAACGACGGTCCACATCGCCACCCTGGAGATGGATGCGGGTCCGGTGCTGGCCCAGCAGTCGGTCCCCGTCCTGCCCGGCGACACGGTGGACACGCTGCACGAGCGCATCAAGTCGGTGGAGCGGACGCTCTACCCCGACACCATCCGGTCCTTCATCGACGGGTTGGCGGCCCAGGTCGGCGATGGGCGAGGATCAGCACAGGAGGTCAAGGAATGAAGGCGCTGCTGTCCGTTTACGACAAGACCGGCATCGAGGAGTTCGCCCGGGGGCTGTCCGAGCTCGGCTGGGAACTCATCTCGAGTGGCGGCACGTCGGCCACCCTGGCCGCTGCCGGCATCGACCACGTGGAGGTGGCCGACCTCACCGGGGCACCCGAGATGCTCGGCGGGAGGGTCAAGACCCTCCACCCGGCCATCCACGGGGGGATCCTGGCCGACCGCTCGAAGAGCGACCACCTCGACGCCCTCGACCGCCTGGGCATCGGGCTGATCGACCTGGTGGTGTGCAACCTCTACCCGTTCAGCACGGACCCCTCGGTCGAGCTGATCGATGTCGGAGGGCCGACGATGGTGCGCGCCGCGGCCAAGAACCACGACCACGTCGGTGTGGTCGTCGACCCCGCCGAGTACGGGAGCATCCTCGCCGAGCTGCGCAGCTCCGGCTCCCTCTCGCTCGCCACCAGGCGCCGGCTGGCCCGCGAGGCATTCGCCCACACCGCCGGGTACGACGCAGCCATCGTGGCGTGGCTCGACGAGCGCGAGGGACCCGGCCGTAGCGAAGCCGAGATCAAGGAGGGCGCCGCGGTGTTCGACACGGCCGCACTGCTCCCGCCGACCATCCACCTCACGCTGGAGCGGGCCGGTTCCATGCGGTACGGCGAGAACCCCCACCAGCACGGGGCCCGCTACCGGATCGCCGGCCGGCGCACGTGGTGGGACGACGTGGTGCAGCACGGCGGCAAGGAGCTCTCGTACCTCAACGTCTTCGACGCCGATGCGGCGTGGCGCCTGGTCCACGAGCTTCCCGCCCCCGGCAGCACCGACCTGGCCGTAGCCATAATCAAGCACGCCAATCCGTGCGGGGCCGCCCTCGACACCGACCTGGTCCGTGCCTACGAACGGGCGCTCGAGTGCGATCCGCAGTCCGCCTTCGGGGGCATCGTGGCCATCGGTGGGCACGTCACCATGGCGGTGGCGGAGGCCATCGCTTCGGGCCCGCAGGCCGATGTGATCACCGCTCCCTCCTACGCCGAGGGGGCGCTGGCCCAGTTGGCCTCGAAGCGCAAGGCGACCCGCCTGTTGTCGGCCCCTGCCCCCGAGCCCCTGGTGCGCCAGTACCGGGGGCTCGGCGCCAGCATGCTGGTGCAGGATGCCGACCGCTTCGTGATCGATCCCTCCGAGTGGGAGGTGGTGACGACGACGCAGCCGACCGGCGGGCAGTGGCGCGATCTGGCTCTGGCCTGGAAGGTCTGTGCCCGCACGACCTCCAACGCCATTGCCATCGTGACCGACGCCCAGGCCGTCGGCGTGGGTGCCGGGCAGCAGTCCCGGGTGGTGGCCGCGGAGATCGCCGTGGGCAAGGCGGGGGACCGGGCAAGCGGGGGGGCCGCGGCCAGTGACGCGTTCTTCCCGTTCCCGGACGGGCTGATGGTGCTGGCCGACGCCGGTGTGGCGGCCGTGGTGCAACCGGGGGGATCGATCCGTGACGCCGAGGTGATCGCCGCGTCCGACGCAGCGGGGATCGCCATGGTCCTCGCCGGTGGCGAGCGTCACTTCCGACATTGAGACAGCGGAGCGAGGTTGCCCCGACGGGACGCCGACCGCAGAGGACACGGAGGGCACGACGATGACGGCGACTCTGCTCGACGGCGAGATGCTGGCGGCCAAGGTCCGTGCCGAGGTGACCGACCGGGTCGCCCGGCTGCGGTTTGCCGGCGTTACGGTGGGGCTCGGGACCATCCTGGTGGGTGACGACGGCCCGAGCTCCCGCTACGTGGCCATGAAGCATGCCGACTGCGACGATGTCGGTATCCGGTCGGCTCACGAGCACCTGCCGGCCGACGTGTCGCAGGCCGAGCTCGAGGCGGTCGTCGCCCGCTTCAATGCCGACCCCGGGATCCATGCCTTTCTGGTCCAGCTGCCGCTGCCGGCCGGCCTGGACGAGGAGCGCGTGCTCATGGCGGTCGACCCCGACAAGGACGTCGACGGCCTCCACCCGGTCAACCTGGGCCGGCTGGTCATGGGGGCCAACGGACCGCTGCCGTGCACGCCGGCAGGCATCGTCGAGCTGCTGCACGCCAACGACGTGCCCGTCGAGGGAAAGCACGTGGTCGTGATCGGGCGGGGGCTGACCATTGGTCGACCGCTGGCCCTGCTGCTGGCCATGAAGCGGCCCGGTTGCAACGCCGCGGTGACCGTGGTCCACACCGGGGTGGAGGACCTGGCCGGCCTGGTCCGCCAGGGAGATGTCGTGGTGGCCGCTGCCGGTCGGGCCGGTCTGGTCACCCCGGACATGGTCAAGCCGGGCGCCGCCGTGGTCGGGGCCGGCACCTCATGGGAAGGGAAGAAGCTGATGTCCGATGTCGATGAGTCCGTTGCCGAGGTGGCCGGGTGGATCACCCCGCGCATCGGCGGGGTGGGTCCGATGACCCGGGCCATGCTGTTGCGCAATGCCGTGCGTGCTGCGGAGCGCTCGTCATGAGCGGTCAGGTGCCGCTCGAGACCGACCAGCGCCCGTGGGGCAGCTACACCGTCCTCGACGATGCCGCCGCGCACAAAGTGAAGCGCATCGAGGTGCTGCCCGGCAAGCGGCTCAGTTACCAGCGCCATGCCCGGCGATCCGAGCACTGGTTCATCGTCAGCGGCACCGCCCTCGTGACGCTGGACGGCGTGCAGCGCGAGCTCGTGCCCGGTGAGTCCGTCGACATCCCGGTGGGCACCGCCCACCGGATCGAGAACGCCACCGACGCCGACGCCGACGTCGTGTTCGTCGAGGTGCAGCACGGCGCGTACTTCGGTGAGGACGACATCGTCCGGCTCGAGGACGACTATGGCCGGAGCGGCAGCTGATGCGGCCCCCCCTCCGGCGCCTCGGCGCCCTGGCCGCCTTGGTGTGCGTCTCGGCCGTGGTGTGCGTGTCGGCCGTGGGCCTCGCCACACCGGCGAGCGCCACGGCGCCCGGCGCCCCGGCGGCCCTGGTGGACGTGACCACGACCACGGAGGCAGCGACGAGCACCTCGGTTCCGACCACCACCACGACGGTGCCGCCGACCACGTCGACCACCACCACCACCACCACCACCACCACCACCATGACCCCGGCCACGACGACGACGGCGCCGGCCACGACGTCGACGACGACGCCCGCCGCGGCGGCCAAGGCGTCGAAGACCCCGTGGAGCCTGATCGCCCTCATCGCCGTGCTGGTGATCGCCATCGTGGCGGTGGCGTTGCTGTACCGGTCGCGGAAGAAGCGGGCTGTCGAGACAGGGTGGCGCCACGCCGCCATGCCTGCCCTCAGCGACGCTCAGCTGGCCCGCGAGTCGCTGGTATCGGGCAGTGCCGCGTCGGACGACCCGGAGGTCCGCGGGGCGGCGGCAGCGCAAGTGGAGAAGGCGGCAGTCGCCCTCGAGAAGGCGGCACGGTCGGCACCCGAAGCACAGGCCGCAAGTACGGCCACTGCCGCAGCGGGCTCTCTGCGAGGGCTGGCGTTCGCCGTCGAGGCCGACCGACTGCTGCGCAACGGCTCGACCCCGCCGACGGGGCTGCAGCTGGCGCAGGCCGACGAGGCCCGTCGGGCCCGCACCACCGAGTTGAACACGGCGCTGGCCAGGCTCTCGACCCGCATCAGTTCGGGCCAAGGCACTCCGTCAGCAGGCTGAGGAGCGACCCGCACCGGTCGTACCGTCCGGACCGTCCGGGACGACGCACGGCAGTAGGATGATGCGGCTATGACCCGGATCACCGACCTCCTGGCCAAGGGCCGGACCTACTCGTTCGAATTCTTCCCGCCGAAGAACGACGCAGAGCAGGCCACACTGGTCACTACGCTCCGCGACCTCGAACCGCTCGGGCCGTCCTTCGTGTCCGTCACCTATCGGGGAGGGGCCGAGTCGCGCAAGCGCACCTTCGACCTGGTCACCGGCATGCTCCGCACCACCAGCCTGGTGCCCATGGCCCACCTGATCTGCGTGGCCCACACCCGGCTCGAGTTGGCGGAGATCCTGGTGGCCTACCGGTCGGCCGGCGTGGAGAACCTGATGGCGCTGGGAGGGGACCCGCCCACCGAGCCCGGGGATGGACCGGGCGAGCTGCTCCACGCCTACGAGTTGGTCGAGCTGGCCAGTGCCATCGGGGGCTTCTCGGTGGGAGTGGCGGCCCAGCCGGGCTGCCATCCGCTCTCCGCCGACCGTGCGTCGGACCGGGACCACCTGGCCGAGAAGCTGTCCATCGCCGACTTCGCCATCACCCAGTTCTTCTTCGAGGCGGAGGAGTACCGCGGGCTGGTGGCCGATCTCGCCGACCGCGGGGTGGTCAAGCCGGTACTGCCCGGCATCATGCCCGTCACCAGCCTGAGCTCGATCCCCCGCATGGCGGCCATGGGCGCCGCCGTGCCGGACTGGATGGCCGCCCGGTTGGGCGCAGCGGACGGCAGGGGAGGCTCGGCGGCGGTTCGGCGAGAGGGCGTCGTCATCGCCACGGAGCTCTGCGAGGAGCTGCTCGAGACGGCCGCGCCGGGCCTGCACTTCTACACGCTGAACCGGTCGAGTGCCACCCGCGAGATCTACTCGGCCCTGGGCCTCGCCACACCCTGAGCCGGGCCTCCGCGTAGCCGGCGCCCTCGTCCCCCGACGCCGGTGGGGCGCCGGCCCGGTTGGGAAGGTGGCAGGGGGCGCCGATAGGCTGCCGCCCATGGCCGATCTGATCACACCGGGTCCCGACGGTGCCCTCCACGTAACCGACGAACCGATCATCCCCTTCATCGAAGGGGATGGCACCGGCGTGGACATCTGGCCGGCGGCGAAGCTGGTGCTCGACGCCGCGGCCGCCAAGCACGGTAAGTCGGTGGCGTGGAAGGAAGTGCTCGCGGGCCAGAAGGCATTCGACGAGACCGGGAGTTGGCTGCCCGACGAGACCGTCGAGACGTTCCGAACCCACCTGATCGGCATCAAGGGCCCGCTGACCACGCCGATCGGCGGCGGCATCCGCTCCCTCAACGTGGCCATCCGCCAGATCCTCGACCTCTACGTGTGCCTCCGCCCGGTGCGGTGGTTCACCGGCGTACCCTCCCCGGTGCTCCACCCCGAGAAGGTCGACATGGTCATCTTCCGCGAGAACACCGAGGACATCTACGCCGGCCTCGAGGTCGAGGCCTACACCCCCGAGGCGGCCAAGCTCTCGGCGTTCCTGCGCGACGAGATGGGATGGGAGATCCGCGAGGGCTCCGGCATCGGCATCAAGCCGATCTCGGAGTTCGCCTCGAAGCGGTTGATCCGGGCGGCCATCAGTTACGCCCTGTCCCACGATCGGGCCAGCGTGAACATCGTCCACAAGGGGAACATCCAGAAGTTCACCGAGGGGGCGTTCCGCAACTGGGGCTACGAACTGGTCCGCGAGGAGTTCGCCGACGTCGCCGTCGGCTGGGACGACTGCGGAGGCCGGCCCGGCGACAAGCTGCTGGTCAAGGACAGCATCGCCGACATCACCCTCCAGCAGGTGCTGACCCGCCCCGAGGAGTTCGACGTCCTGGCCACCACCAACCTCAACGGCGACTATCTCTCCGATGCCCTGGCCGCCCAGGTGGGCGGCATCGGAATCGCACCCGGGGGCAACATCAACTACGTGACCGGCCACGGCATCTTCGAGGCCACCCACGGTACCGCTCCCAAGTACGCCGGCCAGGACAAGGTCAACCCCGGATCCCTCCTGCTCTCGGGCGTGATGATGTACGAGCACCTGGGGTGGACCGAGGCCGCCGCCGACATCGTGGCCGCGCTGGAGGCGACCATCGCCGACAAGGTGGTCACCTACGACTTCGCCCGGCTGATGGTGGGTGCCACCGAGGTCAAGTGCTCGGAGTTCGCCTCGGCCGTCGTCGACCACCTGTAGCGGGGGTCCCACCCTGGCCCCCGGGGCCCAGGTTCGACCGATCGCAACCGACCGGGTTAGCCTCGGCCCATGGCAGCCAAACCACCGATCCACGTCACCGTCACCGGGGCCGCCGGCCAGATCGGCTACGCCCTCCTCTTCCGCATCGCGTCCGGTCAGCTGCTCGGTCCGGACCAACCGGTCGTGTTGCGCCTCCTCGAGATCGAGCCCGGCATGAAGGCCCTCGAAGGCGTGGTCATGGAGGTCGACGACGGAGCGTTCCCCCTGGTCAACGACATCATCACCACCACCGACCTCGACGTCGCCTTCGAAGGGACCTCGTGGGCGCTGCTGGTCGGCTCCGTCCCCCGCAAGGCCGGGATGGAGCGCGGGGACCTGCTCACCATCAACGGGGGGATCTTCGGACCCCAGGGTCGGGCCATCGCGGCAAATGCCGCCTCGGACGTGCGGGTGGTGGTGGTCGGCAACCCGTGCAACACCAACTGCCTGATCGCCCGCTCGAACGCGCCCGAGGTGCCGACCGACCGGTGGTTCGCCATGACCCGGCTCGATGAGAACCGCGCCAAGAGCCAGCTGGCCAAGCGGGCCGGCGTGCCGGTCTCCTCGGTCACCAACCTGGCCATCTGGGGCAACCACTCCGCCACCCAATTCCCCGACTTCGCCAACGCACGCATCGACGGCACGCCGGTCCCCGAGGTCATCGACGACACCGGGTGGCTGCAGGGAGAGTTCATCACCACGGTGCAGAGGCGCGGGGCGGCCATCATCGACGCCCGCGGGCTGTCCTCGGCCGCGTCTGCGGCCAACGCCGCCATCGACTCCGTGGTGAGCATCCGCACCGCCACCCCGGGGGACGACTTCACCTCACTCGCCGTCGTCTCCGACGGGGAGTACGGCGTGCCCCAGGGCCTCCAGTTCGGTTTTCCGGTGCGGGCCAAGGGCTCCGGCGCCTGGGAAGTGGTCGAGGGCCTGGCCCATGACGAGTTCGCCAAAGAGCGGATCCGGATCACCACCGAGGAGCTCGTCGCCGAGCGCTCGGAGGTCATCGACCTCCTGCAGTAGGCGGCACGGGTGGACCCGGAGGTATGGTCAGGCCATGGACAACGACCGCCCCCAGGGCGGTTGGGCCGAGGGACTCGAGTTCGTCCCGGACCCCGCCGCCAAGAGCAAAGCCCTCGAAGAGTTCGCCACCTATCTGAACCCCCAGAAGGTCCGGGTCATGCGGGCGGCCGGACTCGACATCATCGAAGCGCAGCGATCCGGTCCCTGGGTCTGGGACCTCGACGGGCGCCGGTTCCTCGACTGCTTTACGTCGGCCGGCTCGTTCAACGTCGGCCGGCGCAATCCGCGGGTCGTGGCCGCCGCCCATGCGGCGGTCGACCGGCTGGACCATGGCAACTTCCTGCTCTGCTCGAGGGAGAAGGCCGGGTTGGCGGCCAAGCTGGCGGAGATCACACCGGGGGACCTGTCCTGCACCATGTTCGGCACCGGCGGGGGCGAGGCGGTCGACTTCGCCATCAAGCTGGCCCGGGGCTCGACCGGGCGCCCCGGGATCGTCTCGTCGGTCAACGGCTACCACGGACACACCGGGTTCGCCCTGTCGGCCGCAGGCCGGGGCGCGTTCCGCCAGCCGTTCGAGCCGCTGATGCCCGGCTTCGTCCAGGTGCCCTTCGGGGACCCCGATGCCCTTGCCGATGTGGTCGACGACCACACCGCCGCGGTGCTGCTCGAGCCGATCCAGGGCGAAGGGGGCATCGTGATGCCGCCGCCGGACTACCTGAGGGCGGTGCGTGCCGCCTGTGACCGGGCCGGGGCACTCCTGATCCTGGACGAGATCCAGACCGGCCTCGGCCGGACCGGGCGCTGGTGGGCGGGTGAGCACTTCGGGGTGGTGCCCGACATCATGACCATCGCCAAGTCGCTCGGGGGGTCGCTGGTGCCGATATCGGCCACCGTGTTCACCGAGGAGCTCCGGGAGTTCCTGATCCCCAATCCCTTCATCCACCTGTCCACGTTCGGAGGTTCGGACCTGGCGTGTGCGGTGGCGCTCGAGGTGATCGCCGTCATCGAGGAGACCGGTCTGGTGGCCCACGCCGCCGCCATGGGAGACCGGCTCTTCGCCGGGCTCGACTCCATCGCCGAGGCCCATCCGGAGGTGATCTCCGATGTGCGTGGGCTCGGGTTGATGGCGGGCATCGAGTACGCCGAGGACTCCATGGGTCCGCGCATGTCGTACCACCTGGCCCGCCACGGCGTCCTCGCCATCTACAGCGGCAACCAGCCCGCCGTGATGCGGCTGATGCCCTCACTGGTCATCGAGGATGCCGAGGTGGACTTCCTCCTCGAGGCGCTCGACCGGGCCATCGACGACCTGGAGTCCGGAGCCGGTCCCGAGGAGTCCGCACCGAAGCGACCCCGTCGCCGGCCGACGCGCCCGGCAACGGCCACGGCCGGTTAGGGGGGACCGTGGCGAGCTGGGACGAGCTGGCAGAGGCCCTGGCCGACTACACGGTCAGCTGCAACGAGAACGCGCGGCTGCGCAAGATGCAGCGCGACTGGTCGAGGACCCTGCACTTCATCTGTGCGGACACAGGGTCCACGTTCTCGATGATGGTCGAACGGGGTGAGATCCTCTCGGTCCCCGAGGGCCATGTGGGCACGCCGGACATCGTGGTGACGGCGGAGTCCGAGATCTTCTGCGACATGTTCTGGGGCGACCTGAACCCGGTGCAGAAGTACTTGCGGGGTGAGATCACAGTGAAGGGCTCTCAGGAGGACGTCATGCGCCTGGACGCCATCAGCTACGTGATCTGGCCCGACTCCTGATGTCCGGCGCCGACCCGGCGCACCCCGTCGCCGTGGCCCTCCGCCGGTCGATCGGCACGGCCACGGCCACGGCCACCTCCGCCGGGCTCGCCTTTGCCGCCATCGACTACCTGGGGGTGGTGTCGGTGCTGGCGTACGCCCCGGGCGCCACGGCGGCCGTGGCCATCTTCCTCGGCGGCCTCATCGTCCTGCTGGTGTCGGGGATCTTCTCCGAGCTGAACGGCCTGTACCCCACGGCGGCCGGGATCCGCCTCTACCTGGGCCGGGCCGTGGGCAACAGGACCGCCCTGTCGGTCACCTTCACCTACATGACGACGGTGGTCCTGGTCATCGCCGCCGATGCATTCCTGATCGGCGCGGCCGTCCGTCACGTGCTGGACGAGCCTGCGGAGCTGGCCTATCTATGGATCGCCGTGCTGCTCGGGCTGGCGCTGGCCGCCAACCTGCTGGGAGTGCGCCTCGCCGGCTGGGTGCAGACCGTCGTCACCTACACCGTGCTGGCCGGAACCGTGGCGCTGTCGGTGGTCGCCCTGTTCCATGTGGGGGGTGCATTCCACCACCCGTTCAACCTGTTCGGCAAGGGCAGCTTCTCGGGGATCCAGGCGATTGCCTTCGCCCTCTTCCTCTATGCCGCCTTCGAGTGGGTCACCACCACTTCGGAGGAGGCCAGGACCCCGCCGGTCATCACCCGGGCACTCTTCATCGCCCCGGTGCTGATCTGGATCGTGTCCAGCCTGTTCGCACTGGCCCTGGCCCACCTGGTGCCCTACTCCAGCCTCCACGGCAGCGCCTATCCCCAACTTCTGCTCGGCCAGGCGGCGCTGGGAACCGTGGGCGAGCTGTGGATGCTGGCCCTGACCGTGCTTACGGCCCTCAACACGTTCAACGGGGGCTTCCTGGTCGCCTCGCGTTTCATCTACGCCGCCGCCCGGGAGGGGAACCTCCCGCGCCAGTTCGCCTGGCTGAATCTGCGGGCGGTACCCTGGGTGGCCGTGACCACGCTGGCCGTGGTGTCCGCCGCTGTCGCCGCGGTGGTGTTCGCCACCGGCCAGTGGCTGCTGCTGGTGGCGGTCGGCGCCACCATCGAAGCAGGCATCTACGCCATCGCTTCGCTGTGCCTCGTGGTCCTGCGCAGGCGCGAGACGCGGGAGCGCCCGTTCCGGCTCATCGCCGGCAAGCCGTTGGCGGTGCTCGGGATCGTGCTCTTCAGCATCCTGTTCCTCGCCACCGGGCTCTCCGATCCAAGGAACGCCCACCACCTCTCCATCGCCCCGATCAGCGTGATCGTGGTGCTGGGGGCGCTGTCCACCGGCTACGTCCTCATCTTCGTTCCGAGACTGAGGGCCGCCGCCGCCGCCCGGACCGCCGCCGCCCGGCCCCGGCGCCGACCGCCCCGGCCGGACACCGCGTCGCAGGAGACCGTCCCGGCAGCCGGTCCCCCATCGCCGACCGAGGGCTGAAGCGGCCGCGCCGTGCGCGGTGGGGCCCGGCCCGGTGCTCGCCTCCGAACCGGGGACCGAGTTCGCCTTCGGTGTGGGCCCGGGGTCGGACCAACCGCAACGGCATGCGGACCACCCTCGAACGCATCAGGGAAGAGGTCGAGTAGGCGACAGCCGCTCTGTGCTCCGCCGGCCGGACTCTGGAAGCATGGGGGCATGAATCTCACCGGTCGTGATCGCCCGCTCGGACTCGCCCCGGCCTCGGTTCGCGACTACCGCGAGCTCGCCCGCCGCCGGCTGCCCCGCCAGCTTTTCGACTACATCGACGGCGGCGCCTATGAGGAGACGTCGATGGCCGCCAACACGGCGGACCTCGGCCGGATCCGCCTGCGGCAACGGGTGCTGCGCGACGTCTCCGAGCGGAAGCTGGGGACGACGGTGCTCGGCGAGCAGCTCTCCCTGCCGGTGGTGCTCGCGCCGGTCGGCCTGGCGGGCATGTTCGCCAGGCGGGCCGAGGTGCAGGCCGCCCGGGCCGCCGCCGACTGCGGTATTCCTTTCTGCGAGTCCACCGTGTCGATCTGTGGCATCGAGGAGGTCGCCGCCGGCACGGATCGGCCGTTCTGGTACCAGTTGTACGTGATGCGCGACCGCTCCTATGCGGAGGATCTGATGCACCGTGCCCAGGCGGTGGGTTGCCAGGTACTCGTTCTCACCGTCGATCTCGCCGTGGTCGGTGCCCGCTACCGGGACGTGCGCAACGGCATGGTCGGCCCGTTGTCGGCCGCCAGGAAGCTGGTGAGGGGCTACGACCTCGCCTCCCACCCGACATGGGTGCGTGACGTGGCGGTCGGGGGGAAGCCGCTCACGTTCGGCAACCTCGAGAAGGCGGTGCCCGGGGCGTCCACGCCCGACGCCTTCCGGTACTGGACCGACAGCCAGTTCGATCCCAGCGTGACCTGGGACGATCTCGCGTGGGTCCGCGAGCACTGGCTCGGGAAGCTCGTGCTCAAGGGGATCCTCGACCAGGAGGACGCCCGGGAGGCCGTGGCCAGGGGAGCGGACGCCATCGTGGTCTCCAACCACGGAGGCCGCCAGCTCGACAGTGTGCCCTCGACCATCTCGGCCCTCCCGGCCATCGTCGACGCGGTCGGAGATCAGGCGGAAGTGCTCGTCGACGGCGGGATCCGCAGCGGCCTCGACGTGGTGAAGGCCCTGGCCCTTGGTGCACGGGCGTGCCTGATCGGCCGGCCGTGGGCCTATGCCGTAGCCGCACGGGGGGAGGAGGGGGTGGCCCACGTGCTGCGCATCCTGCGCGGCGAGATGGAGGTGGCGCTGGGCCTCACCGGCGTCTCCGACGTCGGGGACCTGGCCCGGTCCGCACTGGTCGACGCCACCGACGGCTGATCGCGACCGGTGTCCGGCCGGCGTGTGGTGCCCCTGTTTCGGGGCGGCCGCCCACGCTCACGCGTTGGCGGCGGCCTCGGTGCCCGGGCCCTGCGCCGCAGGGCCACCAAGTCGCGGCGTGACTTCGGCAAGGTCTCCTCGTCGCGTCCCTCGACCACGAACCCGGTGGTGGTCGACGGGGCGGATTCCCATCGTAGGGTGGGGGCGTAGACCGCAAGCACGCGGTAGGCCTCTCCATTGCGTGCCGGTCTGCTCCATTGCGTGCCGGTCTGGCGAGCCGGGACGGCCGGAGTCGAATACTGATCGGAGGTGTCCGTGCTGCACGACCGCCACAGAATGCACCACAAGGCGAGTCACGCCGTTTCCAACACGACCACATGGCTCGGTTCGTTTACGGCCATCTGCATTGCTGTGGCGGTCGTGGTCATGTGGGCCGTTGGGCTGCTGTTCGTCAAGGGTGGTCTCTTCAATGCCCATTACGAGATGCTGATCACCTCGATCACCACCCTCATCACGTTCGTCATGGTGTTCATCATCCAGTCGACCCAGAACAGGGAGAGCCGAGCCATGCAGACGAAGCTCGACGCCTTGTTGATCGCCAAACACGGGCTGAACGAAGGCGAGTTGCTCGGCCTCGAGGACAGACCCGATGCGGCGATCAAGGATGTCCAGTCCGGGGTTCACGAAGCCGAGCGGAAGGAAGCCGAAGAGCGGGCCCGCATAGTGATCAGCGCCAATGTCGGGGTCCGGCCGTCGGAGCATCGAGCAGAGGGTGACTCGAGCGCGTAGAAGGCTCACCGAGGAACTCGACAGGGAGTCCGCGGCATCGCCCTGAAGCGTCCCCGATCAGCGTGGGCTCCGCCCCGCGGACGAGGCCACACGGGTCGGTAGATCGCGTGTGCGGTGCCGTAGGCAGTCAGCGAACGAGAGCCGGACGACCGGGATGAGCGGTCAGCGGACCACTCCCTTGCGGGTCTGCTCCTTGTCCTTCTTGGCTTGGCGCTTCTCTTTGAGCGTCTTACCGGACTTCTTGGAGGCGGTCTTGCGGGGAGACTTGTCGGTCATGTCAACCTCCTTCCCTGTTTGCAGCGTACTCTCGTGCCGGTCGCACCGGCTCCGCCCCGAGTGGCGGCCGGTGGGAGGACGGTCTTCGGGCCGTCGCTGAATCCCCGATCGGACGCATCTCCTGCTTTCGGTCGGTCAGGCCGGCCTCTGGCAGACTCCGGGTGGTGGAACATTCCTCCGATCAGCGCCGGCACCCGGCGCCGATCGAGCGCCACCTCCCTTGGATGCTCGCCGGTATCGGCATCGCCGGGCTGGCAGCGGCCACCGCGGTCAGTCCCACGGACGCGAGAGCGGCGGCGTCCCAGGACTGGTCACCGTTCGTGCTCGTGACCGGACTGCTCCTCATCGGCTTGGTGGCCGACGACGACGGACTGTTTGCCGCCGCCGGGCACCAGCTCGCCCGGATGTCGAACGGTGGAGTGTGCTGTTTCTGGGTGCCACCGCCATTATCGCTGTGGTGACTGCCGTGCTGAACCTCGACACCTCGGTGGCGTTCCTCACCCCGGTGCTGGTCTACACGGCCAGGAGTCGAGGCGGGGGCGAGGCCCCGCTCCTCTATGGCTGCCTCCTGCTCTCCAACGCCGGGTCGCTGTTCCTTCCTGGTTCGAACCTGACCAACCTCATCGTCCTCGGACACATCCGACTCACCGGCGTGGCATTCTTCTCCCGCATGTGGGCGCCGGCCCTGGCCGCCCTCGTCGTGACTGCTCTTGTCGTCATGGCCGTGGAGCACCGCGCTCTGCGGGTGAGCAGTGGCGAGCTGGCGCCATCGGAACGGCCAAGGCTCGGACTCGGCTTGCTGGCGGTGGTGGCCGCCACGGTTCTGGTGCTCGTCCTGCGCTCTCCCGCGCTGCCGGTGGCGCTCGTCGGCATCGTGGCGATCGGAATCCGACTGGGTACCGGCAAGGACGAGCCTCGGCACGTGGCCGAGGTGCTCGGGCTGCCATTGCTCGTGGGCTTGTTCGGGGTGGCAGTGGCGTTGGGAACCCTGGGTCGGGTGTGGTCTGGGCCGGCCACTCTTCTCTCGCACCTCGGTGTGTGGGGAACGGCCGGCGTCGCAGCCGCCGGCTCCGTGCTGGTCAACAACCTCCCTGCCGCATCGCTGCTCGCCGCCCGCATCCCCGACCACCCGTTCGCCCTGCTCATCGGACTGAATCTCGGGCCGAACCTCTTCGTGACCGGATCGCTCGCCTGGATGCTGTGGCTACGAGCGGCCCGGACCGCAGGGGCATACCCGTCGATCATCAGGGCAAGCCGCATCGGGGTGGTCGCCGTCCCGCTGTCGATGGCCGCCGCGCTCGGAGTCCTCGTAGCCACAGGCGTCCGGTAACTCCCCTTACTGGGCACTCATGGTGACCTACGGATAGGCTTCCCCCACCGGTGGAGGACACGCCGGATCGACGGCATGCCCGGGGTCCTAGCCGGAGTGATGAGGGCCCTCGCCGCCATTCGCGGCCCGACTCCCCAGTTCGAACCCTTCCCTCTCGCAGCCGAGCCCGATGGCGATGGCTCGCAGAAGTGACCTTCGTCTCTACCCGGCCGGTGCCGGTCGTGGTTGGCTCGACGATGGGGAGTTCGGGACACGGGCGAGGTCGGCATTGCGTGAACGTGGCCCCGGTCCGGTCGTGCAGGCGTGAACGGAGGTTCCAATGGATACGCTCGATGGGCCCGGCCGCCGTCGGGGGGCGGGCTGCCCCCTATCAGCGCACCCACGACAGATCCACATCGAGGTTCCCGCCCACTTCGACGTGATGCCCCGTCCGGTCGGTGGGATCATGCCGGCGCTGCAGACTGCCGGTGCGCCGGAGTCGAACGGACCGTTGAGAAGAAGGGCGGACTCGTTCCGCCAGAGCATGCACCGGACTAACCGAGACCGGTGATGACCAAGCATGGGGTGCAGGCTGGAAGGGCAGAGCTCGTCGAATCAGCCGGCGTGGATTCGGACATCGACGCCGACTATGCCGCACGGCTCCTGGAAGCTGGCTCGTTCTTCTGGCTCGATCTCTCCGGTGTGCCTCCGGAGCGCATGGTCGAGTTCTCGGCGGCGCTGGAGCTGAACGCCGACG
>Ga0181523_10002562_pt1 | contig 17541 bp, 31 predicted proteins | sample PEATcosm2014_Bin_43_FD_119752 | JGI IMG/M metagenome (GOLD analysis project Ga0181523, IMG submission 119752) | Peatland microbial communities from MTU Mesocosm Facility, Houghton, MI, USA - PEATcosm2014_Bin05_30_metaG | ecosystem: Environmental > Terrestrial > Soil > Wetlands > Peat | place...
CACCCGGGATGGATTTAGTCTTTTTTGAGCTAGACCCCTATGACACCATCTTACAGATCAACGAACTTGTCAACTCCCCAATTCGCAGCGGGAACACGTTTAGCTCGGTCTCTTTGATTTCGCCGGACGGCGCGCAGATCGAGCTGTATTACGAATCTCACCCGAAAATTCTCACCTTTTCCGATCAGTTGTTCACTGTAAATGTGCTCCTCAGAGACGCCTTTGGAAATTGGGGAACAGCAACGCAACTAACAACTTTTCAGGGCCGGTACACCGATGATCGTCTTACAGTGGTTGCTGATGGCACTACTCGTTGGATGTCCCAAGTTTATTACAACGTCCTGACCCACCCGCAAGGGTTAGTGGGAAACGCTGTGCTTGGGTATTCGGCAGATGCCAGCACGTGGATATTTCACACCGTACCCGGCAGCGCGGTGGGCGGGTCATTTATACAAGCAACCTTGTCGCTGAACGCGAGCGGAGTGAATGTCGCCTATCTGCTCGAGCCATTTGACTCCGTAGCTACGGAATGGCCATTGCACATCGCTACTCTTGACACTACTCTTAGGTTCATCGATGTTCCCGGCTTCTATAACAGTTTGAATTTCACCTGGCTGCGTGGTAGCAAGTCGATTATTGACTCCGGCTCTGTATGGGCCGTTGTAGGAGACGCAGTGCAGCCAACCGCACCTAGCCCGCTCCCAGTTTGGATGTCCTTCTTCAATGTGCCACCTATCGCTGTGGTAACGCCTGCTGACGCCACAGTCTATCGTGGTGCGGTGGGATACATAGTTCCTGGTCCAACTGGCCCACTTGTACCGGGCGACTTGATTTTGAGTGCTGCCAATACCCAAAACGCTTCGCTGGATCCTTTGACGTTTACTTGGTCGATAGTAGGTCGTACAGGCCCAACCGTGGAACCAACCACCGGTGTGACAACGACGTTAAATGTGCCACGTTCTATTGGAGGGACGGCGGCTAATTTCGACGTAGTGCTTTCAGTTTACACCCCTCTTCATCCAGTTAATCCTGGTGCTACAGCTGCAATCTCGGTGCCTTTTAACGCTGCACCCGTGATTGGAGCAACGGGACCCTTTGATGTACCCCGAGGAAATCTCAAAGAGCCAGGACTGATTGTCACCATCGCTCCCACCATTACGGGTATGTCTGACATAGACGATTTGCCTGTTTACACTTGGACCCAAGTTTCGGGATCGCCTATGAAATTCCTCTTCGGAGCGAACAATCCGACGCTTGTCTTCCAAGCTCTCGGGGCTAACGTGGAAGGAGAAACTCTTGAATTTGAGCTCACTGCTAACGACGGAGTTAACTCGCCCACTCACCAGTATTTCTATGTTAACGTTGCACCGTACAATCCTGCAAGCCTAGACACCTTGTTCTTGTCAAGGTCTATTCGAACCGGCAACATTGCGGAACGTCACGATCCCACTCAGGCCTGGGGACCGCTGGATGTCTCAATCATCACAACAAATCTAGGAACCGTGAAACGTTCATCCGTACTAGACGGCAACGATCGCTACTTGATCATCTCATCGTCTTCTGTTCTTGTTTACGGCGGGGTCAACCCTAACCTGTATATCTTGCGCAAGCTCCTTATCCCCATAAATCCAAACACAGGAAATCCTGAAGCCACAATTCTCGACGCCGCGCATACAGAACAGGATTACACTCTAGTCCTGGGGTCTAACCAAACGCTCTATCGTTACAGCACAGCGCCACTTATCAACACGGATAATCCGGACACTGAGATTGATATCACAACGTTGACGAACATGACGTTCAACAAGATCTTCACCACGTCAACTTTCGCGGGGGTTCGGATCTTAGTTCTAACCGGGCCAGATGGCGTTTTGTTGACTCAAGTAAGCACTAGCACATTGACGGTACAAGGAATCCTAGAGCTAGATCGGGAAGCACACTATCTTTACGGCGCAGACAACGTGCAGTTTATCCGGACGAACAACGTGGAGTCGTTGCGTTCAGGCCTGTTGCTTATAGGTACGATCGCACCTGCTATGGGTACGATCACCAACCTGCAGATTCTAAACAACAACGCAACCTTTACTGCCGCAAACAACTTGCAGACCGGCAATCATGTCATCCTTGATGGCTTAACGGTGACGGATTTGAATGGGCGAGAACTGGTGGTCACTACAGCGAATCCAGTTCAATTCACTATCAGTGTTTCTTGGGAAGAATCAGGGCACATACCGGTTCCTAGCACTTCGCAAACAGGAGCCACAGCGATCGCACTCGACGCGGGTTTGACGTATGAGACTCTGATAAATCTAGCGCAAGGTCAAATCATTGGGACGTGGGATTCGTCCAAGTTGCGGAATCAGTTTGTGACGTCGGGTGAAATCCTATTTGCGCCTGAGAGCACTTATTCCGGATCTCCCACAGCACCGGTGTTGAACGCACCTACCGCTGTCGGGTCAGTAGTTACGTTGTCTTGGATTGAAGAACGAACCGACTTGATGGAGGGGTACACTGTATTCTATTCGGCGAACGGCGGGCCATTCGTTCTTTTGCAAACTATCAATTCGGGCGTCGTGGAAAAGTTCTCGGTGGCGCTAACGCCGGGACAGCTGTATCAATTCCAGGTTCAAGCCTTTTCAGTGGACGGCGTCTCGCCACTGTCAAACGTTGAGTCGATCTCTATCTAACCCCAACAACTATCATCGTGGTCGTCGCTGCGCAAAAGGGCATAAACTATGAATCCAAGGACGGTTACAGCAACAACTCCGGCACATATGGTGATAATGATTTCTGCACTCATGCGGATACCGAGTCGTATTGATAGATTTGGTCCGATTTGCTGCCCCACTTTTGGATGATGTGAGGATACTCAACATTCAAAGTGTACTGTCGTGCTGTCCAGTCGATGAAACAGGTATCGGTTTCGACGATATAATGCCAACTGGCCCGTGTGCAACCCATCTCGTTGCTACCACCCCTGTAAATTGAGGAATCGGGATTCACATTGTTGCAATACGAAGATGCTGGATTGAGATCAGGGGGCAAATCCAGTTCAAAGGTATAGGGCTTGGCATTGCAATACACGCCGTTGTCCGCGAGGAACTGCAAGAAAAGTTTGGAGGCTTCATCACATTTGTAAAGAGCGAAGGCTTGATTTGCCCACTCAGGATGTGCCTCACGAAAGAGGCCAATGGCTTCGGTGAGATCCATGTTAGAATCTACGGCTCTCCCAAAGAAAACGGGTATCAACTAAAGCATGCTGGTGGACAAGTCCGATATCCTTAAAACAATCCGATCTTTGCAAACGTTCGACACGAACGCCTCGCCATACGTGAGTGTGATGCTGTTCACGGACAACCCTCCTCTTTTTTATCGTAGCAGCGCGTTCGGATTTATCCAGTCAAAGGATTTCGGGGTCGCGACACAGACCAACGTTTCTCTAGCGCATTTAAAGGAGTGCCTCTCCGTTCTACGTGATGAAAAGGTGGAGATGAGTCTAGATCCTTCCGGCATACTGAAAATCTCTTCCACGGATAACACGTATGACTCGGAGCTTCGAGTGCACACCGTCTCCTACGCGCAAGCAGGCCTCAAGCTGCACACTGTTGGGGATATTGCTACCCGGCTTGAGCCAAATGTTTTCCTTGGGATAGACACAACACCTTTCAAGCCAAAGACTCCACCGGTTCTGGCTCTAGGCCGTCTCATGCTGGCTACGTCTGACGCTGTGATTATGTGGGATGGTCCTGATAGTTTGAAAAAGGTAGCTTGCAATCCTCGCGAAGCGTTCTTACGAGTAGCAGCCGGCAATGCCGCTGTTACAGACATTTACCTGACTACCAACAATTATTGGGGCGTGGTGGCCGATGATCTCGTGACGTTCACTTATGGCCACACACTTGGGCGGGAGTTGTTTGACCTTTACAATGTTCCGGCGACTGAACTGATCCGTCTGCCGGCTGAACGTTTGGTGTACGCGCTACGGGCCGCCGCTGGCCTAGTGGGTGACAAGGATCGCGTAGAAATAGACCCAGTTTTAGGGGTGGTTTCTCGGAACAAATTCGGGAGTGAAGCAAAGTTCTCCTTAGGAGGTACGGCAGGCTGGACGAAATTTGGAATCTTCGGAGGTACCGCACAAGCGATTGTTGATGCACTTTCCCAAAGTAAAGACGATGAAGCCGTATTGAGTTCAATAACGATGGTGCACCCGACGATGCGGTTACGCCGGGGACCCTTCGAAGTTTCGTTCAAGGTGATCTAATGAGAGAAACTCGCATGCAGAAAGAAACGGGCCGGGGAGAATCTGAGTTTGGACGAATCATCGGTAGCGGTCTGGGCGGAAACGTAATAAAGTTGGATTGCTACACACGTGCAGGTTCCCACGTACCGGGGGATGTTGTTTTCATCGGGTCAGCGTATAACCCTCTGACCGCGAAGGAATTGCGCCGGATTGCTTACTTCATGGAGAGGAAATGCAAATGACCGAAAAACTAGGCACGGATGAGCTATTCGGTCAAAATGTGGTTTATGAATGTCCTCCACCGCGTGAGTTTAGTTGGAAGAGGGATTTCAGATTCCCGATCCATTACTTCTTCTGGCATCACACTTGGTGGATCCGCCGCATTTGGTGCAAGCACAATGGCGTCCTCTTCTCCGATTCGACTAAAGGCGAGTACACAATGTGTGCCAATTGCTACAGCAAGGATGTCCCGCAAATGGCGGGGCAATGCCGTCAGCAGAGCTTAAAGATCGTCATTCTCAACGAACACGACACATTTTGACAGTATCTCATTTTCTAGCAGTATTAACCCTCTGTAAAGGAGCATTACAAAATGGCAACGTTAACTGCACAGAAGACTCTTACCGCGCAGTACATGAAGGACTTCGCGCCGGTAAAAGTTCAAATGGCGACTCGGGCATCCGCACAGCCGGTGGCTCAGACTAAAGGCGTCAAGACCCATGGCTTGCTCTGGGTGGAAAAGAACAACTATGCCGCGAAGGTTTCTGCATTGGCCAACTCCGGTGCCACAATCATCGGCGTCACTGTCAATCAGGATACGCGCAACAGTTGGGACATCCATTACTACACGGTTGCCTAAACCGTGGACCAGGCGTTGGTCAACCGCATAACGCGGTTCAGGGCGGGGAACGAACGTCTCGCCCAGCAAGTAGAGTACGAGAAACAGACCGTAGTCCGCCTAGAAGCGAAGATCGTCCAGTTAGAAGCGGACAAGACTCTCCTCGTCAAAGCCATTGGTCTTATCGACCGTTGTATCCAAGTTATCAGTGCTAATGGGATCAGCAAAATTGAGTCCATAGTCACCGGTGGCTTGCGTCTCGTCTTTAACGATCCCCAACTAGGTCTGATTGTAGAAAAGAAAGAAGGCAAGCGCGGCAACTCCTTTGAGTTATTGATGAAAAAGGGCGACGTCGTCGGTGTTCCTATGGATACCTTCGGTGGAGGGCCGTGTAACATCGTTAGCTTTCTGCTCCGCCTCATCCTAATCAAGAAGTTCAAACTGGCTAAATTCATCGCGCTGGATGAAGCGTTTAACAACGTTGGCAAAGATGGTGGTGATCTCACCCGCACGGCAACTATGCTACGGCAGCTCTGCGATGACCATGGATTTACCCTCCTAATCACCACGCACGAACGTGCTGAAGCTGGCTTAATTTCAGCCGCCAACAACGTCTACCGAGTATTCATAGAAGACGGCAAGCCACCCGTTCTCAAGAAGGTGAACGCTCTTGAAGCTCAAACTGAAAACTCTGGCAGAGATAGCTTCCAACTGCCGGGAAATGATTCATCGTTATCGCCGCCGTTGGCTAAAGCGGAACCTGCGTCCGTGTCCCCTCAATTGTAAGTCAGCGGAGATACAGGGGAAGTACGTTGTAGGATGCGCGGGTTGCGGTTCTCAGAATCCCGAAGTCTGCAATAAAACCGAAAAGTTTAAGCCACTTTACACCAAGGAAGAATTGCACGAGCAATTCCGACAACGGATTAGGAATCCCGAGATCCTCCTGCGGGACTACCGCGACATTGCAGCGTTGCTTTGGGCCATCGGGGGATTTGAAGAAGAGTTAGATGAAGCTGTAATAGAAGGGGTAGAAAAACGTGAAATCAATCCCATGGTTAAACCTGATTCTAGCGTTTCTGCTCGTATTGATATCAGTTGCAATCAACATGCGTCAAGCCAAAGTGATTCAAACCCAACGGCAGTTAATCCAACAAATGACTCCGTCTTACCTAGAAAACCAAGACGCAAAGCCATGTCCGGCGGGAACAGATGAGCCGCGTAATAAAATTGCGACGAAACCTTAAAAATAGGACATTCGGAAGATTAAAGGTTCTATGGTTGACGGATCGTCGTTACAAGGATGGGTCTCTAGTTTGGCATTGTCAGTGTAAGTGTGGGGCTACAAAAGATGTGGGATCTGCTAATCTCCTACACGGTAGAACCAGGAGCTGTGGATGTTTAAGGACTGAACTTATCATAAAGAGGAGCCTTACTCATGGTCTCTACGGAACGCGAGAATACGGACTTTGGCACGCCGCAAGAGGCAGAGCTCGAGATCAGAAAATAGAATTTACCCTAAAGCCGTCGGATATACACATCCCTGAGATCTGTCCCCTCCTTCAAGTTCCTTTAGAAAAAGGGACTACAGGAATTTGTCGGCCTAACGCTCCTTCTCTTGACCGTGTAATCCCTGGTCTGGGATACACCAAGGAAAATACTTGGGTCATTAGTTTCCGGGCTAACACTATGAAGCAAAATGCTTCTCTAGCCGAGCTGGAAACCCTTCTTGCTGGGTTACGAAAGAAGGTTCATGGCGAATCCTGATTATTGGCAGAATGTCCCTGTGCTTATTGAGAAGGTGGATAAACTCTACGCAGAAGCTACGGCAAGTGGGCAACCCTATACCAAGCTGTCAGTTACACGGGATAAATTGGTTAAAATGCGCAATTGGTCTCCCTCCCTCCCGTTGATAGAGAAGAATTTAGATCGCGTAATCCAAGAGCTAGAGTGTTTTTACATTCCTAAGACATTTCCACCTGGACCCAGATTTGTTTTTCCTATACGGGACATCGAAGGCATTCCTACTCGCGCTCAAACGAAGCCTATTGATATCGATGGTCCTAAGTATATGTACCTGGGTTTAAAATCCGCAGATTTTCGAGGACCCTGTTGGTTAGGAAATGACGTGGGAACATTACGCCGGATGGTAGCACAGCGCCGGGTCGTTTTAGTGGAAGGAGCCTACGATATCGCCGCTTGCCGGCTAGTCGCACCCGACGTTCCCACCTTGTGTCCATTGACTAAGAGTTTGGGCGGAGGCCATCAAAAGTACCTCCGGATGTTCGGAGTGGAAACCATCTTTTTGATGTTCGATAATGAGAAGCCGAAAGAAAATTACGACATAGGTGGCGGTGAGTTATCTATGCGAGCATTGCAACGGGACATCCAGGAAATGAAGGTGGAAATTCTATACTGCCCGTCTTCCGACCCGAGCAAGTGCTTAGAATCGTACCCAAAGGCGTTACAACTTAAATCCCTCTTGCTGAATTTATAGGTATCAAAAGGTATGACGAGCAAAACGCGCCGGGTTCTTTCGGAAGACCAGATTTTCGGATTCATTGTTGTGTCCGCGATTTTTGGAGGCGGAGTGGGAACAGTTTTCTACCATTTTGTTCCCGAGATCCACTTATGTGGCGGGATGGCTGCTGTAAGCGGAGTAACGACACTTCTTCTTTCTCTCTGGGCGGCTACAAGATGACAAAAACGGACAGACTCGCAAACCTCGCGGAACAGATTATCACCACTGTAGAGAACAACACCAAAGCTCCAGGTATGTGTGCTAAGCGTATCGCTCGCTATCGTGAGATCCAGAAGGAGGAGACTGAGGAACCGGCTCGTCGGGGAGTACTCACTCTCAAACAAGTTTCGTGCCCTAAGTGTGACTATCGGTTCACGATAGATCTGACCGAGGATGCCAAGTTGATAGCGGAGAAGGCCGGTTTAGAAACCGTTGCAACCGAACTTGGCACAGGATTTGGGTTCAAGGTTACGACGGAGCGAATCCGACACTTGGCACAACTGCTCACGAAACAAAGTGGGATTACTCATTTTGGTACCAAGGAGGCCGATTCTTTTCTTCGGCTGTTTAGTGGTTCACTTGAGTCAAGACTCGACGACACCGTCCGAGATTTCGTGAAGGAAAAACTGCAAAAATGAACTGGATCCAAAAAGCCTTCCTTGTGATCTACACTGCCCTGGCGATCATCGGGACTATCACTCTGTGGGAAATTGCCAAGTGGATTTATCCCCACATTCACCTGAGTAGGATTTGGGGCTAATATGGGTATCTCATCACTAAGCAATCGTTTGCGGGATATCCAGGTCGAGCTGGATCAATATCATGCCCAGATCCGAGTCTTACTAGAAGAGAAGGACGTACTGACGAAGATCGCTCACAAGGAATGCAAGCACAAGAAAGTCATCTACACCGATGGTCATGTTCATTCCGATCCGGATGATTATGATACTCCGGAAGTTCGAATCTGTCTCTGTTGTGGGTTCCAAGAGTCCTCGGAGCGGGAATACAATCAGCCTTACAACTTTGGCCGAACAAAGTGGCATTACAAGGTTCTGACCGCAACACCCATCCATCGCTTTTGCGTACCGGGCCGGATGATGAGCGACACAGTTGACTACTACACCGATATGGTTGATCGCCAAGTGAAAATCCGCCGTGCAAATGGGGAAATCATCCCTAGCAAGAAGCGTGACGAAATGCTCGAGACTGAATTGAGTCGGTATTGGGAACATGTGAAGGATCGGATTTTTCGCTTGTCCTACCCGGCACGTGTGAAGGCCGTAATGAAGATAGGATATCCAGCATGAAGCTAACCGATGTAGTCCAGCAATACCACAAGAAAGCCGACCGCCTTGTTCAACAATTCACCGACGAGAAGGGGGTGTACGATCCTTCCGCCCAATCCTCCATCGATTACTATCGGGACTCCGCCGCCCGCGTTATGCAGCTTGTTCCGGTAGACGAAGCCTCAGATGAAGTTCCTTCCGGGATGCAGTGGAACTTGGAATCTGAGACTGTGGCTGTCGGAGGCGGTTTGAAGTTCAAGGCCAAGGATTCCAAGGTCGCGAATCCTAACACACTAATTGAGGCCGCAAAGGAGAAGCACGCGTGACCCATATATGTACTGGACATGGGATAGATGTAACAATAAATGACCAGGGAAGGCTAGGTCTTTACACCGATCAGACCGGACACATACCCTTAGCAGATCCGCAGTCGCTGGTCGATGTCTTAAGCGAAGAGATCAAAAGGAAGGAGTATTCTAACCCATGCGCTACAGACTAGCCTACATCGCCCATCTCTTCGCCCGGACTTTCGAGAAAGGTTCCGGGAAACTCGTCAAGGAAATCGAATACTTTTCGGTTTTGTCCAAATCAGGCCGTTGCGGTCACAAGCACCGGACGGAAGCCGCCGCGCAACCTTGCTTGGAGCGCATGAAGAAGGAATGGTCTCGTCGTCGTCGGAGCCGTCAGATGAAGGAGGCATGGGCACGTCGTAAAGCGGTGCAAGCCGCGACCCGTGTCACACTGCCTCGTACGTCAAATCTTGTTTCGGTCTGGTAACTATGACAGCAAAGACAAAAATCAAGATCTTCGCATGGTTCGCCATCGCCTTCTTAGTTTGCGTGATGGTGTCGATCTGTAACGACATGCGGCAAGCCGCCGCGCCTGTCAAGCCGAAGACTTCCCAGCTCGAGCAGTACCAAGGGACTACAATCACGGTCACCGAGGCTTATCCCAATGCTGAAGTTATCCAGTATGGTCGAGGAGACCGAATTGAATTAGTGATCATCGCGACCGTGGACAACACGGTCTGCATATCCCATTGGCTCCCTAATGGAATTGAACTCGGTATACAAGTTCCCTGCCATGATGCGATACCATTTCCAGTTCCAAAGGGTTTTAGAGAACCCCATGGTTTCTGGCTTGGGTGGTGGTTTGGTTTTATAGGAGGCAGCAATGCTCTTCGGTAAAGGAAGTTGGAGCATCTTTGGCTTGAAGCCGGAGAGTCTAATGAAGTTCAAACTCAGCATGGTTCAGACGCCAGGCAACCTGGCGCTGTTTAGTGTCTCACAGCTCAAAGCCTCTCTTATCACCAAGTTTCAAAATAAGGCTACCGTCGGAATCAATCCATTCGCATCCCCGCGCTTGGACGAAACCCTAGTTGATCCTCTCGTTCTTCAGGCCGTAGGCAAAATTCTTGACCCTGACAACAGTCAGCCTAGTGCTGATTCTTTGCCGGGCAAAGGATTGATCGATCAACTGGTGGATTTCTACGGCGCAAACGAGGCCGCGTTCAAAATTGGTCAGGACGATCAGTCCCATTACTACGGATTTTGGGCTGTCTTTAACGACTTTGACGATGTCACCGATGTTGCCAGCAAGAAGGAAGCATTGGCTTACACCAACGTAAGTCGTCCGTACAAATTCCTAAACAAAGAGGAAAAGAAGGGCGTGGATTCCTTTGTCCAAGCGACCAACGTTCTTACCCGCAAGCAGTTCCCGGTTTTGATGGATTTTATCGAAGGCCGGGTGTATGCGGCTACCACTAACGTTGAAGAAGTCGGCTGGGTTCAATCCCTTATTGAAGCCTTGGGCGGGGAGTGCTTCAGTCTGTGTTGGAATTTTGACAACGTCAAGTTCCCGAGTCTCTTCCTGGACGCGATACGGTGCGGCACAAAACCTGTCTTTCTGAAAGAAATGGAAGCTCGAGCAAGCGAATTGACGCGCTTCACAAAGAAGGAGATTGTGAAGTTAGACGACAAGATCATGGAGAAGATCGTTTCCAACTACTTCGCCATAACAGAGCTGGAAACCGGAAGATGGGCCGCTTTAAAAGGGCCATCCAAAATCAAACTGTCTGCTTCTGGTGACCCGATAACTTGCGCAGGACCAAGCGAAGCCTTCGCATTGTTGGGGTTGGATTCTCCTTGGGATAATTCTATCCCCGCCGCTGCCACTGTGGTGTTTCAGGAGTTGACCAGCAAATTCAAGAAAGAGGTCGAGTACCAGGTTCGCAACGATCTGTTCTCCCTTGTCCTAGACGACAATGTCAATTTGCAGGACGCCGGGGCCGCGCTGCTCAAAGGGTTTGATGTACCCGGTTTTAAACAAGATGTCATGAGACAGATTAAGGAAAGCAAGTCAGAATTGCCGATCGCGAAGTATTGGGATACTTGGTTACGAAAGATGCGTGGCGCAATCGCGATATACATCGACGACATGACCGAGACACTGAAGATCGACAAGCAGGCATTCGGCTTGAAGAAGTATGAAAGCGAGTCCGAAGAAGCCATTACAGTTTGAAATGCGCACCTGAAGCCTGACCCCGCTTTAGAAAGGAAACATTATGTTGTGTGACACCTGTGGAAGTGGTTTCCACGACACTTCGATGCATGTTTCCAACCTCCCGGAGTCCAACACGGGGAACACTTCTCCTTTATACCCAGTGGGGCATCTAGGCCAGTTTCCACACGTGGGGGCCGCTACTTTTGTCGTGAAGGGAACTGAGATTCTCCTGGGACGAAGCAAGAAACTCAACAACCAAATCGTCATACCGGGCGGTGGCATTAAGCCTTTTGAACCGGTCAACGAAGCAGCACGGCGCGAGATTCTAGAAGAGACTGGGATCGTTTGCTTGGTCGCTGATATCCTCTTTGTTTCAGAATTGGTCGATCCACCTAACGACCATCGCATTGTCATTTACATGCTGGGCCAGTATGTGGACGGGGAGCCGGTAGGAGCCGACGATTTGAGCGAAGCTTTTTGGTGTGACACCCGCAAACTCGCCGACTTTCAAAATGAAATGACCGATTTGACCTTAGATGCCATTGTAAAGTTCTCCTTGGCACTACGAGCAAGAGGAATGGTGGCGAAATGAGTGCACTCGAAGAAGAATACGAAAATTCAAATGAGTTTAAGCTCACGCAAGAAATCACTCGTTTGAAAGCCGCTGTTGAAGCAATCTATTACGGCGCATATTGGGCCAGTGACAGGCTATCAACGGAACAAGAAGACGCACTTTGGAAAGAGCTTCGGGACGCCGCCGGACTTCAGCCGGGACAAACCGCCGTTCGCCTTGGACCTAGCCATTTTGCATGATCGCCGCGATTATTTGCCCACGGTGTAAAGGTGTGCTGACGGAACGAGTGAAGTCCGAAATATCCATAGCTTTCGTGTGCCGGACCTGTTCCATTATCGTAGAGCCGCCGTGTAATTCTGGGGGAGGTCCTATCCGAAAATTCACCATATCGGATTTGAGGGATTTATGCAATGGTTAGCTGAAGCCGGACCGTGGTACGGTTGCGTCATGCACCTGGTTCTCATATGCAGCGACTCCCGACGAAATCCTTACACGGGCCGCGCTGTCCGATCCTAAGTATTCAACAGTATGAACTTGGCCATCGCCCGTCCCCGGACCTGGAACGCAGTTGTAGGCCAAGACCGCGCTATTCGTATCCTGCAAGCCGTTCTCACCACCGGCAAGTTCACTCCAAGGGGCTTCATTTTCGAAGGTATCACGGGCGTAGGCAAGACCACGTGTGCTTATCTTATGGCGCGGGCGCTCATGTGCACCGGGGAGCACCCACTTGGCTGCAAAATCAGCACCGGCACCCTCCTGGATATGAAGATCTGCCCTTCCTGTCGTACCATAGATCACGATGGGATTGATGCACACCCGGACTTTACCGAAGTAGACGCTGCTTCTAAGCGCGGTATAGATGCTTCCCGAGAGATCATTACCAACACAGAAGCCTTGCCCGTCCTAGGTAATAGTCGCGTAACGATGTTGGACGAAGCTCATTCCCTAACACCGGAGGCCTGGAAACTTTACCTTAAACCGTTGGAGCAGAAGAGCAACCAAGCCATTTTCATGTTTGTGAGTAATCAAGGAAGCAACATACCGGAAGAAATTCGGGGCCGGTGCTGCAAAGTCAAGTTCAACCGGGTTAGTACGGAAGTCATCCTAGGACTACTTGCAAATCTTGCCCATACCAATGACATACAAACGGAACTGGATGCTTTAAAGGCAATCTCTGGAGTCTCGAAAGGCATTGTACGGGAGGCTGTACAACTTTTGTCCACCGTTGCGAACCTAGGACCTGTGACTAAGGAACTGGTGTTCACTGTTGTGGATCTAACGTTGGAGGATTTCTGTTTGAAGATCCTCTTGGCCATCGCGAAAAAGGATGCTCCGGCTGCTACCAAGATCGCCGATGAAGCCTGTCGTGATACGCCACCGGTCAAATTTATAGAGGCTCTGTTTGCCGGCTACGCTCGCGCCATTTATCCCCAGGAGAATGATCCGTTTTTGAACTACTACGGTCCTATCCGGGAGGAGCTGCCGAACGTCTCCGGTATGACAAGCGTCTTTCTCCGTTGGAGTAGCGTGACGCAATTATCGGCTGACGTTATACCTATCCTGATAACGGAATTGGTCAAGGTGCATAGTAAGACACTTGTCACTTCGTCGCGGCACACACCACGGGGAACCGTGGCAACCCCTACCGACCAAGATCCCGGGAAGAAGTCTGCCCGGGAAGTTATGGCGTTCCTAGGAGGCGTGGAGAAATGAGCGAGCATGTTCACGTTTGGGAACCGTGTGCGGTACTCGGAGAAGCGGGGAGGTTTTGTATTGATGCTGAATGCCGACGCTTTGAACAGATAACCAAGCGTCATTTTAAGGATCTGTTTCATCGTAGCTTTTGGAACTGGGCCAAGGAGTACGCTGATGCTTGTATGTTCGGTGGATACAAAGCCTGGAAACGCGAACGTCGTATCTTTCACAACCCTTAGTTTGGAGTATTGAAACCCATGGACAAGGAACAACGTCGAAAGCAAGCTCTGGAATGGGCCCAAGCCACGGGTAAAGGTCCGGGCAACCGCGAGTACATAGATGCTTTCTTCGCTGGATATTTTAACCACGCCCAGACACGTTCCGACCTCATTGAAGGGCATGTTATTGAGGAGTTTGAAGCACTTCTCGAAGATAGCACCCATTGTGAGAATTTGTTGTTGCGGTTGGTAAACGCAGGAGATAATTTGCCATCTATTCGCGGTATCCAAGATGAGCATAAGCGTTGGATGGGGAAAAGGTTTAACGTCTTGGAAGAAAGCAACATTTAATGGAAGACACTGGAATTGGCGAGACTTTTCTATCCGAACTTCAACCGGACGCAACCCGCGCTGGGAAGAAAGCCCAAATCCGCGCCGCAGTTCTTGCAGATTTCAAAACGCGGTTTCCAAATCTACGAGGGACGAAGTTAAGGTCTCTGACCAAGACGAAAGTAGACATGTTACTAGCTGAAGCGTTGCGGATTGAAGCCCAAAAGAAATCTGAGGAAGCCCAAAAGGAATATGAAACCGATCTAGAGGGCACTGGCGCACCGGCTGGTCTTGAATCTTCACCCATGGAGAATCTATGAAGGTAACTAAGACTAGCATCCATCGCATCTCGGTAGACATGACGGGCTGTGGCTGCTACGCTATGCAGGAATTTGAGGACGCCGATTTCAAAAAGCCAGTCGGTGGCGAGAAGGCCAAGGCTCAATTCAATGCGTGCAAGAAGCATCTCAAGCAACCGGGGTCCGAACTCATCGAGATGATTCTGGTCGAGTTGGTGGAGAAAGAAGCCCTGGATCATAAGGCTGTAGCCCCGGTGAACCAAGTCCGTCAGAATGCCAGTGCCGTTGTGGATGCTGAAGGTAATTTGCAAATGCGGGTTCCTATCAACAGAACTGGCACAACACCGACAGTCGGTAAAATCAAAGTTCTAGCCTCAGGGTCTCACGCCACACCCAACGGAGGTCGTCCGTCAGCTCAAGCCGCACGCACCGGGCCGGCAAAGACATTCGTAAGACCGACTGCGTCCACTCCCCGTGTACCACAACCACCAGCTGATGGGCTGGCTACTGCACTGGCTCAAGATGACGAAGTCGAAGACGATTTGTTAGCACAAAACGACCCAGAAAGGGCATACTAAGATGAATCCAAAAGAGATTCTGAAGACTCTACGGCTTGTAGACACTCTCAAACGGAGTTTGGCCTACGCCGACAAGTACGGCTGCCATCCCATTTACAGACGCGATTTGGAAGAAAGACTTGGTTGCGCCCAATCGCGTTTGAGTCAAGTTGCTTGCACCTGATGCCAAACACTACACAAACCGGACAATTCGATCAGCTTCCCGCCATTCCTGAGCCTCATTGGGTCCGGCGCTGGCTGTTCTGGACGCGGCCTCATTGCCTTCGTTGCAACGCCAATTTTAGGGATCGAAACGATTGGGAACTACACTGGTTGATGAACCACGGATGATGATATGGATATGACAGACCTTGACGCGCCTCGTAATCGTAAATTACGAGAACGTTTTGAAGCAGCTCTAACTCATAAAGTCGCCCCCGGCCTCCCGGCTTTAACGACAGATGATGAGCGGATTTTTGTGCGTCGTCGGTACATCAATCCTTACGTGCAGAAGCGTTGGGAGAAGTTCTTAGAGAAAAACAATGACTAAAGTAATCGTAGTTTCACTTTACGAAAAGGTAGAGGTTTTACGAGTGCGTGACGTAGAAATTCTGGCAGCCGTTCGTGAAGGTCAACCCTTGAAATTCAAAACCCGGGAAGAAAGGGCTACCGGGGTGGTCACCCAAGAATTTACAACCAACCTCGGATACGTCATCACAGAAACTTTGGAACACTCGGGAAAATTTTCCGTTTGATGCAGCTGCGCAGATCCAAGTCGTAACCCGCTGCCCAAAGCCGCCACAACACAAACCCCAAGTTAGCCAACAGCCATCCTTTGATTATCATGCTAGTCGAACTCCTTCGACGGCTACTTCCCGAAGACCGTCATCAGTGCAACTGAGACGAACGTCCACTTCAACCATGAGGGTGCCATTCTCTTCCTCACCAATTACGGTGGCCAGCTCTTCTTCCCAACCCTCTTCGGCGTCAGCCGGTAGGATCACGTGGTCGCCATCTTTGAATTTTGTGCCCATTAGTAAGTCTCGCACTTCGCTTGGTCGTAAGTTTCGTATGGACCGCCCAAGACGGTGTCTGTCGGCTTGATGTTCTTTTGACGACGCTGGGTTTTCTGACCGCGAGCGTTCTGCACTACGTACCAATCAGCGGTACCAAAAAGCTGTGAACCACCGAAGTTGGCTGCACTGATGTTTCTCTCAGTTGCTTTCTCGTGTCGTTCGCTCATTATGCTCTCCCGTGATACGCTACACATTGGTGAATGTCACCGAATGAGTAAGAGATCGCGGTGCCGGTGTTCATCGCCGTAACAACCTCGTGGAGTCTTTGTCCTGATGGATTTTTGCCACGATCCGCCCAGCTCGCTGTACAGCATCGAGCCGTTCTTTCAGAATCTTTTTGCTCACACGACCGTGCCACTCTTCGCGCTCCCCGCGCAAGCACCACTCACCTTTGCGGGTGAGCACCGTGTGCGAGGGGTAGTAGTCACGGGAGCCGACGCCCGACCAATCGGCGTGCCCCGGCGTGCGAACGACAACGAAATCCGCGCTCTGCATGACAATGACGTTGCGAGAAAGGTCCGTTGTTCCGCTGCCGTATGCGTGAAGAATTTCTTGATCCGTCATTAGTCCGCCTCCAGCGGGAAACCGCACTTCGGGCAAAAGCGGTTTTCGTCATCAATCTCAAACCCCACGTCTGCGTTAGTGCAGTCGGGGTTTGAGCAATGCCCTTGTACCAGCGGCAAATAATCCTTATCTTCGCCCATTGGAATTTCTCCGTCCATCATCGTCCTGCCACCGCTTTCCGAACCCTCACTCTATTCACCTTCTTTGTTGAAGTTATGTTTGCGACCAGTGGAAAGTTCGACGATCGCGAGACCATTTTCAGTCTTCTCGACCTGGACGTCCTCCGGGAGTTCAAGAACGGTATTGGAGTTGCCGTACATCGCCGTGCCACATTTGTCGATTACATGAAGCTTCATTTCTTCTCTCCTCTATATACTACCAGAAAGCAGAGAGAACAGCTACCTGATCTTTCTATATTCTTGCAAGCACTTGTGGCAGATCCCATTGCCTTGGCCATCTCGGACGATGTGCGCATATGCTGCCACCGGTGCTTTGAGATCCCAAGAAGGTCGCAAACCACATAGTGTCTTGGTATCCGCTCCGCCGCCTAGCTTGATGCCTTGCTCGGACAGTTTACGAACGTGCCAGACATAAGCCGCTGTGGTTTCGCAGAAAACGTACTTTGGCCCTGCCGCTGTCTCGGCTTTGGGTTTCTTCGCTGCTGTGAGCGAGCGTTTAAGAAACGAGAGGAGTTTCATTATAATTTCTCCTGTAGTCGGTCATAGGTGCCATTGACCACATTCTGGATGGTGCGAAGATCCTTACGGAGTTCACCCATGCCATATGGCTGGCCATTGATGCGGGCTATGACCTGGACGATATCAGTTTCGCCCGTAGCCTTGAG
>Ga0181523_10002564_pt1 | contig 17529 bp, 9 predicted proteins | sample PEATcosm2014_Bin_43_FD_119752 | JGI IMG/M metagenome (GOLD analysis project Ga0181523, IMG submission 119752) | Peatland microbial communities from MTU Mesocosm Facility, Houghton, MI, USA - PEATcosm2014_Bin05_30_metaG | ecosystem: Environmental > Terrestrial > Soil > Wetlands > Peat | place...
CATGGGTTTTCCCCTCTGCGAGGGAATATATGGCTTCGGCTGCTTAATGGGAAGCCGATTAGGGTGCAGAAAGGGCGGCCTAATCATAGCAGGCCCCCGCAACCCAAATTAGGACAGCACCCGGTTTTCTTTTGGCTTGACAACGGACTCCCGTCCTTGGGAGGATGCGTCTAAAATCAGCGGAAACGTTTACGCAAATGAGCAGCCAAGTGCGAGGGTAAAGCCAGTGTCAGACTTTTATTGGCTGAGAAAACGCCTTCTTAAGAGAGAACTGCTGACGGGGAGCAGCGGAGTTTAGCTCCAAATGAACATAGGGGCCGTCCTAGTATCACGTGACAAGGAAACTCCTGCTGAGGCTGCAGGGCAGCGAGAGGAATTGGTGCGCCGCGTAGCCTCCAGCAGTACCTTTGAAAAGTCACCGCGGCTTCAGGCTTTCTTCCTCTATGTGTGTCGGTGCGCTCTCGAAAACAAGCCCGAAGAGGTAACGGAACAGCAAATCGGCATTAACGTATACGGTCGCCAGTCCGGCTACAACCCGAACGAAGACAATATTGTACGCTCGCAAGCCCGGCTGCTTCGGATGAAACTCGAGCACCATTTCGCCCATGAGGGCAAGCACGAGCCGGTGGTCATCAGTATCCCCAAAGGCCATTATCTGCCCGTCTTCGAAAATGTTGCCAACGAACCGGTAATATCACCTGCTATCTCCGAGCTAGCTAAGGAGAAAGCGCGCCGTTTGCGACAGATGTTGGTTGGCGCAGCGGGGCTGCTGGGTCTTGCCGCTGCGTGGATTGGCTACTCGTTTTTCGAGTCAAGAACTTCCATCCCCCCAGCCACGGTGGTCACAGCGGGCTCAGTTTCTCAGCCCCGGCCGAACGCGGCGGAACCGCCCTCGACGAGCCAACCGCTTGCGCTAGCCCCCGAGGTTGGCGAAGTTCGTATCGCCGCCGGTCACACTGGGGCTGCGTATGTGGACGTATGGGGGCACCGTTGGGAAGCCGACCGTTACTACGAGGGAGGCGTTCTCCAGGCCGGTCTCAAGCACCTTTTCCCCCCTGTAGCGGATGAAGGCCTGTTCAGAAGCATGCGGGAGGCTCTCTCAGCGAGTATGACGGTCGCGCAATCGCAGCGTGAGTTTCGTTATGACATTCCAGCGTCGCCGGGAGTTTACGAGCTGAGGCTCTATTTCGCCGATCCCCTCCGGCGGCCGGATGTGGAAAACAAGGAGGATGCGCAAAATAGCCGCAATTTTCAAATAAATCTGAACGGGCATCCGTTGTTGGTGGAATTCGATCCGATCGCCGACGCCGGTTCCGCCGCGGTTGATGTTCGAGCATTCAAGGATGTGAGCCCTGCGGCGGATGGGAAGCTCCACTTGGAGTTTCTTGCAGGTTGGGGGGCGCCCCCCTTCGTAAGTGCTGTGGAACTGACCCCGGGAACACCGGGAAAACTGAAGCCGATCCGGATTTCCGCTCATCGATCGGATTTTACAGATACCGACGGCACACACTGGAGCGGGGACAACTACTTTATCGAGGGGCGCACCAACATCTACGAAAATCCCGAGACGGGGCCGAAGATCCCTGCTCTTTACACCGCCGAGCGGCACGGCAATTTCAGCTACGCCATCCCCGTGGCACCGGGAAGCTACACAGTTAAGCTCCACTTTCTGGAGTCGTTCTTCACTCCTTTGATTCCGGCTGCGTTTTGCCACGGTGTCGGCTGCAGGGTCTTCGATGTCAGCTGTAACGGCGTCATGCTTCTTAAGGATTTCGATATTGTGCAGGCCGCTCCTGGGCCGCTCCACCCCGTGGTCCGCGAATTTCATGGGCTGCATCCCAACGGCCAAGGCAAGCTGCTGCTCTCTTTCTCGCCAAAGGTGAATTACGCCGAAGTCAGGGCCATCGAAGTCATCGACGAAGGCAAATAGAGGAACTGGTCGTAAGCCAGTAAGCCCTGGTCTTCCCCCTCGGCTACACCCTCCGTGTTGATTGGCGCAATCAAATGGGATCTAGTGCATACGAGTTGAAAGAGACCAGCTCAGTCGGAGAATTGGCTTCAACCGCAGGCGTTTTCGCCAGACTTTCGCGTGACAGTACCGTGATATCACTCGAATGTGGGTTCTCTCACACCGTAACACCCCTTAACAGAATTATTTAGAAGTGTTAAATGCATGCACGGGCGCGAGCTGGCCCGGTGCGCGGGGCCCATTTACCCCCACTCCGCGGGCCAGAGAATTGCGAGTTTATTCAGGATGCAACGCCCCTTGGAAATAGACGCCCAAGCTGACATACCGTCGGGGAGGGTCTGGCCTGTGACGAAAGCGGTGTCAGTACCCCCGCTATTGTGTGAAAGGTGCAGGAATCTGCGACTGAAGTCCGCATGGAAGTGTAAGACGGCTGAGATCGGTCGGAAATAATGAGGCGAAAAGAGATGAAGCACGTTGCAATAGTAGTGATCTTCTTCGCGAGTCTTTGCTGCGCGCAAGAGCCGGGAGACTTTAAGCCCTCTGTAACTAACGTGTGGGGAGCGGAATATCCCCGTGTGGACAGTGCTGGCAGGGTGGAAGTTCGTGTTAAAGCTCCCGACGCTACCAAGGTGAAGTTAAATTTCTGGAGCGGGCCGAAGCTGGATATGGTGAAGCAGCCAGACGGGTTCTGGACGATTACGACTCCACCGCTCGTTCCCGGTTTTCACTATTACACGCTGATCATTAACGGTGCAGAGGTCAGCGACCCCAACACTCATGCGTACTTTGGCGGGGGCAAGCCTGCAAGCGGAGTGGAAGTGCTAGAGCAAGGCTCCACCTATTATTTGGTTCAGGATGTGCCTCATGGCCAGGTTCGCGAGGTTTGGTACAACTCGAAGGTGACGGGGACCTGGCGGCACGCGCTGGTTTATCTGCCGCCCAATTACGATACACAGACAAAGGTCCGCTATCCAGTGCTCTATCTGCAGCACGGCGGCGGCGAAGATGAGACGGGATGGATTCGGCAAGGTAACGCCAACTTCATCCTCGACAATCTGCTCGCGCCAGGAAGCTGCAAGCCAATGATTGTCGTGATGGCGTATGGCTATGCCCGGCGCGTGGGCCAGGCCCCGCCCGATCTGACCGGAAAACCCTTTGGTTCTCCCGAAATGATGAAGGCGATGCAGGACATGGCAGCAGCCTTTGAAGATGATGTGACTCAGGTTCTGATTCCGTATATTGACTCGACCTTCAGGACACTTTCGGATCGCGATCACCGCGCCATGGCTGGCCTTTCCATGGGAGGCATGCAGACATTCCAGATCACGCTCAATCATCTCGATCTCTTTTCCTACATTGGCGGATTCAGTGGAGCGGGCGGGATGCTCGTCCTTGGCGATCGGAAACTGGATCCCAAAACCGATTACAACGGAGTATTTGCTGATCCTGCCGCTTTCGCAAAGAAAGTGCATTTGCTCTGGATGGGCGTAGGGACAAATGAGCCTGAGAGAATGCGTGCGGGACTCCAGAGACTGCACGCTTCACTCCAAGAAGCGAACATTCAGCACGTCTTCTATGAGTCGCCCGGGACAGACCACGAATGGCAGACGTGGCGGCGCGATCTGCAGGACTTTGCACCGAGACTCTTTCAACAAGCCGATCACTGATTTGTTGAGCAGAGAGAAGACGTGGATGACTAAAAAGAATTTGTCCGTGATACGCGAGGAACTGGCTCTCAAATGAAGTCAAACTGGCAAAAGATTCTAAACGATCGGATACAACTTTACGGGCATCTCAATTGGCTTGTGATCGCGGATTCAGCGTATCCGGCTCACTCCAGGCAAGGAATCGAAACCATTTTCGCCGATGAAGAGCAAACAACGGTTCTGGCCAGGGTATTCGCGGATCTTCGCGCGTGTAAGCACATCAGACCAACAATTTGTATCGACGAAGAATTGAGGTTCATCGCTGAGAAGGATGCGCACGGTGTAACTTCGCACCGGAAAAAGCTCAGTCGTCTACTTGAGGGATATAGCGTCCGGGCCCTTCCACACCAAGAGATCATCACAAGGCTCCATCGCCTCAGCGAAAAGTTTCGGGTGCTCTCGGTCAAGACCAACACGCGGATCCCCTACACTTCTGTGTTCCTTAAATTGGAGTGCGGATATTGGAATGCCGACGCCGAAGCACGGCTTCGGGCCCTAATACCTTTGAGAGACGGATGGTCGGATGGTTACGATGACGAAGGAGTTCCATCGCCGGAGTCTTTTTATCCGGACCAGGTCTCGGAAGCATTCAAGGAGTCGGAGAACTGCCCGAAACCTGTGCCAAAACCCATGCGAAGACATTGATTCCCAGTTGCGAAGACCGGTCGAGCGGCTCCCCTTGCTGACACGAGGCCTCCCGTAAATCGATCGTTTCGTTCGGGTCGGGTGGGGGCAGCGGTTACCAAGCGTTTTCGCTGCTTTTGCGCAGCAATGATGTTGTACGGGTCATGGTGAAGAAAATTAGGAAACAAAGGCGCTTGGATGCGGAAGTTCTCTTGTGCCACACGGACTAGACATTAATATCTTCAGCAAAGGAGATGGCCTTGGGGCGAATCTTGATAGCCATGGCGCTGTTTCTGGGCATCAGCACACTGCTTCTTGGACAGAGTGCGGAGCAACACCCGGAATGGCCCGGGAAAGGACAGTTGTTTGTCGGCACCTGCTACCAGCCTGTAGATCGCTCAGGCGAACAGATCCGGCAGGATATCGCCCTAATGAAACAGGCGGGATTCAGCATGGTCCGCATGGGCGACCTTTCCTGGGACGCTTTTGAACCATCCGAGGGCCAATTTAAATTCGCATGGTTCGACCAGATCCTGGAACAGATAAACCAGGCAGGAATAAAGGTGATCCTCGACATTGGCGGATCACCAGCGCCGATCTGGCTGCATCATAAGTATCCTTCCGTGAACTTCGTCAACGAGCAGGGTGCAACCGTGCATCCGGCGGAACGCTATATGGACGATAGTAGCGATCCGGCTTATCGCGAGCACCTGATTCGCTTTGCTGACGAATTGACCCGGCACTATGCTCACAATCCAGCACTGGCCGCAATTGGCTACAACAACGAGATCGGCAATGGCGTTATGTCGTACTCCGAAGGGGATCGGCAGAGATTCATTGCATGGTTGAAGGCGAAATACGGGACGATTGCAAACCTCAATAAGGCATGGGCAACTCAGCGCTGGTCACGGCACTTGAATTCCTTTGAGGAAGTGCAGTTGCCCTATGCGGACGGACCCTCTCCGCCGGAACGGTATCTTGATCTGCGGCGCTTCTGGTCGGATGTGACGATTGCGGTTCTTGAAGATCTGGAAAAAGTGCGCCAGCGCAACGTGCCCAATCTGCCCGCGGTTTCTAACCTGTGGGACACCGCCGGGCGCAGGGGCTTCGATTACCTGAGCTCATATAAGAAGTATGTGAGCTACGGAGCGGAGGGATTCTACCCGGCAAACCCGCTTGACGTCTCGCTCGGCGCGCTGCTCGTAAAGGGTGATCTTCCTATGCCAGCGTGGTTCAACGAATTCACAACCGGTGGTGGCGGGTACTACGGCGGCCCCAGAGGCATCATTCGCATGTGGGCCTATCTGGCCCTGATTGATTATGGGCAAACGTTTCTAGCATGGACCTTCAACACGCACAGGGGTGGCGAAGAGCAGGCGCTTTTCGGATTGCTCGATCACGATGGGACACCCTCGTGGAAATATGCAGAGTTCAAGCAAATTGCGACCGAGTTCTCCAAGCTGCAGCATTTGGGCTTCCCGCGTTATCACAAGCCGGATGTTGCCATTGCTTACTCGTTTGAAAGCAATATTGCATCTCGCCCTCCAGCAAGCAACACAGTTCGGAGCTACTTCAGCGTCAGCTACTCCGAGCAAGTTGAAAGTGCTCTGCAACCTTTCTTTGAAGACAACATCGATGTCGCGGTCATTAACGTCGCCCACAGCACCCTGGACTACAAGCTGCTGGTTGTGCCGGCGGACTATCTGATGGACACGGCAAGCGCCGAGGCTATCCGGAACTATGTGCGGAACGGCGGCACGGTGATCATGACCGCTCTCTCGGCAAAGGTGGATGAGAATAATCAGTGGTTCGACACACCGCTTCCGGGACGGCTGAGCGACGTTTTCGGGATTGGTACAGAAGAGTTCTACCGGCCAGGCACGCCTCCGGAAATCAGCCTCAATGGCAAGACTGAGAAGACTAGCATCGGCTTCTATGAAGTGCTTGAGCCTCACACGGCGCAGCCTATCGCGATGTTTACGAGCACTCCCGAGAAGTCGCCGGCCATCACGGTCAATACTTACGGAAAGGGACGAGCGATCTACGTTGCCGTCCCCGCCCAGATGTTGGTGCTTGCTCCGCTCGTTCGTGGTTTGTACGCAGATCTCAACATCGGAACGGGGCCAGAAACTCCCCCAGGCGTCTACGCGCGCCTAGTGGAAGGAAGAACGCTTTACGTGAATACAACCGGCGAAGAGAAAGCCGTGCCCATTCGCGGCAGCAAGCGCGGGATCGTAAGCGGTACCTCGTATGAAGGCGCCATTCGGCTGAAGCCGTACGATGCAGACCTGGTCGAGTAACGATATCTTCGTGAGCCCGAGGGTTGAAAAGTACTGGAAAGAAGGCTCTGATGCGACACGTTCTTGTCCTGATTGTAATGATAATCGTCGCGACCGTTTCCGTTGCTGGTGCGCAGAAGGTGGAATTGTCCCTTGATGTGTCCAAGACCGGCGCGAAGATTGACCGCAACATCTTCGGGCAGTTCGCCGAGCATCTCGGTCACGGCGTTTATGACGGCATTTGGGTAGGTCCAGATTCCACAATCCCCAATACTCGCGGCATCCGAAACGATGTCGTTGCCGCGCTGAAAGCGATCCACGTGCCAAACGTTCGTTGGCCGGGTGGCTGCTTCGCCGATGAATATCACTGGCGCAACGGAATCGGCAGTTCGCGAGGGGTAACGCTCAATCCTAACTGGGGCGGCGTGATCGAGCCGAACAGTTTCGGCACGCACGAGTTTATGGATTTCCTCGACCAGATAGGCAGCGATGCGTACATCTCGGTCAATGTCGGCTCCGGCAGTCCGCGGGAAGCGGCAGATTGGCTGGAATACTCGACTGGCGCGCAGCCAACGACGTTGGCCAAGGAGCGAATCGCCAACGGTCATCCTGCTCCCTATAAGGTCGCCTACCTTGGCATCGGCAACGAAAGCTGGGACTGCGGCGGCAACATGACGCCCGACTACTATGTGAGCCAGATGAAGATCTACAGCCGCTTTGTGCGCAACTTCAATCCGGCACAGCAGGGCAAAGATCACATGTTCAAGATCGCTGTCGGCCCGGGCGGCGGCGAACCCCGGTGGACCGATTGGACCGAAGCCGTCATGAAGGCCTATCAGGAACACACGTGGAGCTGGGACATCAATGGCCTTTCGATGCACAACTACACGGTGGACTGGCAGAATAAGTTCGCGTCGGAGGGTTTCGGTGAAACCGAGTACGCCCAGGTTCTCAAAGCCACTTTGGAAATGGACACTCTCATTAATAAACATTCGGCCATCATGGACAAGTACGACCCGCAAGAGAAGGTCGCCCTGGTGGTTGACGAATGGGGCGCCTGGTACGCGCCATTACCCGGCAGCAATCCGGGGTTTCTGGTCCAGCAGAACAGCCTGCGTGATGCCATTCTGGCCGCGCTGAACCTGAACATCTTTGCCCGCCATGCCGACCGCGTGCGCGGCGCGAACATCGCCCAGATGATTAACGTGCTGCAGGCCATGATCGAGACGGACAAAGAAAAGATGGTTCTGACCCCGACGTACTACATTTTCAAAATGTATGTACCTTTCCAGGACGCCACGTTCGTCCCGATCGCTTTCGACGCGGGCACCTACACCCACGGCGACATCAGTTTGCCAAGGGTGGATGCCATCTCCGCGAAGGACGCAACTGGCAAGCTTTGGTTAGCTTTAACGAATCTCGATCCAAATCAGCCAATTGAAATCGAGGCAAACCTGGCCGGTCTCACGACCAAATCGGCGGCTGGAGAAACGCTAACCGCGCCTAGAGTCGACAGCGTCAACACCTTCGACGCACCCAATACTGTTGTGCCGAAGCCCATCGCAGCAAAAGTTCAAGGCAGCAAGTTGGCTCTGACACTGGAGCCCAAGTCGGTAACAGTAATCTCAGTTGAGTGATGACATAGGACCACATGTCGGCGCTTGCGGCTACAAATTCTAGTGATGTGCTTCGTATGACGTTTGAACATGTCCCAAAATTAGGTGCGCGGGGTGCCGAATGAGCCTCCTGAAAATCGCCAAACGCGCTAAAGTCTCGGTCGCGACCGTTTCGCGGACGATCAATCGTGTGCCGGCAGTGAATCCAACTCTGGCGAGGCGAGTGTGGAGGGCAATCGAGGAGCTGGGCTACTACCCCAACACCAATGCGCGTGCGCTGGCTTCCGGACGCAGTCGAATTTTCGGCCTGATTGTCTCGGAGATCATCAATCCTTTTTTCCCGGAGATTGTGCAGACCTTTGCGGAACTAGGCGTGGAACACAATTACGAGGTTTTTCTGAGTTCAATGACCCAGGAGCCGCATTGGCTCGAGGTGGCCGCCCGGCAAATGATGGAGCGGAGGGTCGACGGTGTGGCAATCCTGACGTTCGGGAGGGAAGACTCACTAGTCGAGATTTTCAGACGCCGAAATGTGCCCACGGTTGTGGTCGATGCCGAGTGTCCGGGGCCGCTGCTCAAAAGTATCCGCATTGACTACCAACACGGCATTCGCCAAGCCGTTCAGCACTTGGCGGCTATGGGGCACGAACACATCGCCTTTATCAGTGGCCCGGCACATTTGAAGACCGCGATGGCGAGGAGAGCCGCTTTTCAGGAATGCATGAAGGAAATTGGCTTGCAGATAATTCCGGGGCTGCTCATTGACGGAGATCACACGATGGAAGCCGGCGTGAGCGCCATGTCGACGCTGGCTGCTTTGGCTGACCGGCCTTCCGCGGTGATCTGTTCAAACGACATGACTGCAATCGGGGTGATGCGAAAAGCCTTTGAACTGGACCTCGATATCCCGCGGGATCTTTCGGTGGTTGGGTTCGACGACATTCGGTGGGCGCGATTCATGACTCCGCCGTTAACCACCGTTCAGATGTCGCAGAGCGAAATTGCCACTTTGGCGTTTGGAGCATTGCTCGACATAGTCGAAGCCCAGGGCACCGGATCTTTGCGCGAGGTATATGAGATCAGAACGAATCTGGTTCTTCGAAGTTCTACGGCCATGGCGCCCGGTCGTCTCAGAGAATCTAGCGCCGACCAGCGCGTGGGGGCGTTGTAGGGACAAACAGATTCGACATCGATTGGGATGCGGTTGTCTTCGGCGTACCGTGGTTTCATTGGAGATCCAAAGGTAGGAACCTGAAATTGGGAGCGAGACATGCGAAAAACCAACATTAGAACTTTTATTGCACTTGCTGCTTTCTTGATTGCGAGCCGTTTGTGCGCCCAGAACTCCGAACAGCCGGCCTATCTGAACGCTTCGCTACCGGCCGAGCAGCGGGCCGCCGACCTCGTACACCGCATGACCGTAGAAGAAAAGGTCACGCAGCTGACGAACCAGTCTCGGGCCATCCCGAGATTGAATATACCGGCCTACAACTGGTGGAGCGAGGCGCTGCACGGAGTGGCGAGCAGTGGAACCACGGAGTTTCCCGAACCGGTTGGTTTGGCTGCCACGTTTGATACCGATGCCATCCATCGTATGGCCATAGCCATCGGCATCGAAGGACGAATCAAGCGCGCTCAGTTTGAACGCGCAGGCCACAGCCGTGCTCAGGAGGGTCTGGATTTCTGGGCGCCCAACATCAACATCTTTCGCGATCCTCGGTGGGGACGCGGGCAGGAAACTTACGGCGAAGATCCGTTCCTGACGGCGCGCATGGGCGTTGTGTTTGTTACCGGCATGCAAGGCGACGATCCGAAGTATTACCGGGTCATCTCGACGCCGAAACACTATGCGGTACACAGCGGGCCCGAGCCGGCGCGCCACACGATGGACGTGAAGATCAGCAAGCATGACGAACTGGATACCTATCTTCCGGCGTTCCGGGCCGCTGTGACCGAAGGCAGAGCCGGGTCGGTCATGTGCGCGTACAACAGCGTCAACGGGCAGCCAGCATGCGTGAACGAGTTTTTGCTGCAGGACCAGTTACGCGGCAAATGGAATTTTCAAGGCTACGTGGTGTCCGACTGCGCGGCGATCATCAACATCTTTCGCGACCACCACTTCACCAAGACACAGCCTGAGGCCTCCGCGTTGGCGGTTCAGCGCGGCATGGACAACGAGTGCTTAAACTACGGGGATATCAAAGACGATCTCGACTACAGGCCATACCTCGACGCGTATCAACAGGGATTTCTGAAAGAAAGCGAGATCGATACGGCCCTGATTCGGCTGTTTACGGCCCGCATGAAACTCGGCATGTTCGATCCGCCGGAGATGGTTCCGTACGCAAAGATCGACGAAAAGGAGCTCGATAGCCCCGCGCATCGGGAACTGGCGCGCGTGCTGGCAAATGAATCGATGGTGCTGCTGAAGAACGACGGTACGCTACCGCTGAAGAAGAATGGCATGAAGATTGCCGTTGTGGGGCCGCTCGCCGATCAGACCAGATATCTGCTCGGCAATTACAACGGCAGGCCGACGCACATCGTTTCCGTCCTGGAGGGGATCAAGGCGGAGTTTCCGGATGCGCAGATCACGTCCGTGCCGGGAACGCAGTACTTGCGCAACGAGGGAGATGTCGTCCCGGCGTCGTTCTTAACCACACTCGAGGGCCGGCCAGGGCTCACGGCAGAATTCTCGACCGGAGAGATGTGGGGACCGCAACGGACCGTACTTGCGGCCCGCCAGGTGAACAACATCGATTTAAAGGCGCAGGGCATTCCTCCAGAAGCGTCAGGCAAGTATCCGCTGCGCGTTGAGTGGACCGGCTTTCTGACTCCCACAGAGACAGGAGATTACACCGTTGGCGTGCGCTTGCAAGGCGGGTTCGCGCGAGTCGAAGTCGATGGCAAACCACTTGCCCACGGGTGGGTCGGCAGCGATGAGGCACCGCAGTCGAGAGTCGGTCACGTTCACCTCGAGCAGGGAAAGAAGGTGTACGTCAATGTCGGTTACGGGCAAGGCATCGCTGGACCATTGCAGGCGCAGTTGATTTGGTCGAAGTACGATCCCAAGCCAAGTCCCGACGCGATTGAATCGGCAAAAAACGCAGACGTCGTCGTAGCGGTGCTCGGCATTACAAGTGAACTGGAAGGCGAAGAAATGCCTGTGAGCGAGGAAGGCTTTAAGGGAGGCGACCGCACCAGCATCGATCTTCCTAAGCCGGAGGAGGAGTTGCTGGAAGCGGTAGCCGCGACAGGAAAGCCGGTGGTGCTTGTGCTGGCAAACGGTAGCGCGCTTGCTGTGAACTGGGCTCAGGAACACGCCAACGCGATACTTGAATCTTGGTACGCGGGTGAGGAGGGTGGGGCCGCGGTGGCGCAGACACTCTCCGGCAAAAACAATCCCGCAGGCCGCCTTCCAGTCACCTTCTACACTGGAATCGAGCAGTTGCCTCCATTTGAGGACTATGCGATGAAGGGTCGTACCTACCGTTATTTCGAAGGCCAACCGCTTTATCCGTTTGGCTATGGCCTCAGCTATACGAAATTCTCGTATCGTGGGCTTCGGCTCCCGAAAAAGAACATCAACGCGGGTGATCCACTATCGGTGGAAGTGACCGTCAGCAACACCGGAAAATGTGAGGGCGATGAAGCGGTGCAACTTTACATCACTTTCCCGAACGTGCCGGGAGCTCCGTTGCGTGCCCTGCGCGAATTTAGCCGCGTACATCTGAAACCAGGCGAGTCGCGGATGGTCCGCTTCGAGCTAAAGGATCGCGATATGAGCATGGTTACCGAAGCGGGCGAACCGATCATCGCCGAGGGCAAATATTCGGTGTCGATTGGAGGGGGACAGCCAAATACCGGCGCGCCTGGGGTGGCGGGGACATTCGAGGTGAAGGGTACTAAGACTTTAGAGGAATAGGAGCAGGAGGTATTCGCACCGTGCGGTCAAAAGCCAAGGCTACAATCATCGCCATGCTGGTTTTGTTGTTTGCGGGACTCTATTCAACTGTTCTTTTTGCTCAGACCCAATCGGTTAATGCCACCATCGACGCGTCGAAAACTGGCGCTCCAATCTCGCCATATATTTATGGGCAGTTTCTGGAGCATGGCGGGAATATCGTCAACGAAGGCGTGTGGGCGGAAATGTTGGAAGACCGCAAGTTCTACTATCCGATCACTTCGAAGGCGCCTGAGGAGCCTCCAGTTCCAGTGTGGAGGCGCCGCGGTCCACGGCGGCGTTGGATACCGCTGGGTCCCGATGAATTTGTGATTATGGATACGCACAAACCGTTCACCGGCGAACAAACACCGCTGATCAAACTTGACGAGAAAGAACCGCACGGGTTCCAGCAAAGTGGGCTGGCGGTGCGGAAAGGGAGAAACTACACGGGGCGTATTCATCTGGCGGGCAGTTCTGGCGCGACGGTGAAGGTAAGTCTGGTCTGGGGAGATGCCGCCGGTGATCGCCAGACGGTGGTCATCAGCAAGCTAGGCCCCAGCTATGTCAAGTCTCCACTTCACTTTCAAGCGCAGGCCGATAGCGAGAATGCCCGGCTGGAGATAGGTGGAACTGGCGCGGGCTCATTTCATGTAGGGACCGTTTCACTCATGCCTGCCGACAACGTGCAAGGTTTTCGCGCGGAAGTAATTGACGCGTTGAAGCAATTGCATTCCGGCGTGTATCGCTTTCCCGGAGGTAACTTTGTTTCCGCCCACGAGTGGCGCAACGCGGTGGGCGATCCGGACAAGCGCCCGCCCATCTGGGATCCGGTGTGGCGCGCGGTGCAGCCGAACGATGTGGGCACGGATGAATTTCTGACGCTCTGTCGGTTGCTTGATGTGGAGCCATACATAACGGTCAATGCCGGTTTCGGCGACGCATGGTCTGCAGCGGAGCTAGTCGAATACACCAACGGAGCAGTCACCACACCGATGGGAAAATGGCGCGCGGCAAACGGCCATCCGCAGCCGTACAAGGTCAAATTCTGGGGCATTGGCAACGAACCTTGGGGCGATTACCAAATGGGGTCCATGGCGATCGAGCAATTCGAGCTGAAACACGACATGTTCGCCAAGGCCATGCGGAAAGTGGATCCATCGATCAAGCTGATTGCGGGCGGGGCCATGCCCGATGTAATGACTGGAGCCAATCAGTCCAAAAGGATCGGCGGCAAGTTCGTCCCGGATTATCTCTCGACGGCAGACTGGAGCGGCCACATGCTCGCGCACTGCCTGGATAACATCGACATGCTGAGCGAGCACTTCTACTCCTCAAGCAACATGCACACCGACCTGAAGCTGGAGAAGAAGGTCAATATCGGTCCGCAGTCACTCGTCGAGTGGCAGCGCGCGCCAGCAACGCAAGTTCGCGTCAAATACGAGCATTATCAGGAATATCTGAAACTCATTCCGGCGCTAAGAGCAAGGCCAGTGCCGATCGCCATCGACGAGTGGGCCTATATGGACAGGGACTCGCCACCCGGCTCTTACAAGACAGTTCCCGCTTATGCCTGGGCGTTTCACGAGATGTTTCGCCACTCCGATCTTTTCCAGTTGGGCGCATTCACCTTCGCGACGGCCATGATCAACGAAGACAGGACCCGCGCCGTACTAAACCCCACGGGGCTTCTGTTCAAAATGTATCGCGAACATTTCGGCAGCATTCCTTTGGAAGTAGCTGGAAATTCGCCGCAGCCCAAACCGAACTTTCCCGCCGGCGGGGACCAGCCTGCGGTTAATCCGGGGAGCGATACGTATCCTTTGGACGTGAGTGCGGCTCTGAGTGAAGAACGAAAGACGCTCACGTTCGCCGTGCTGAATCCATCGGATTCCGAGCAGCGGCTGAACCTTTCGGTTAATGGCGCAAAGCTCGCAAGCCGGGGGCATCTGTGGCGCATGGCGCCATCGAGCGTTGACGCAACCATCACGGTCGGCCAGAAGCCGGGAGTTGAAGTGGAGGAGGTGGAAGTCAGGTCCGTGCCCGATACGATGTTAGTGACGCCGTTCAGCGTCAACATTTATGCGTTCCCCGTGGAATAGAATTGCGATCCGATCGTGCCGTCAAATAGCGAATAAACAAGGGCGGTGACTCAAACGAGGTTCAGATACAAGCTGGCAGGCCCACCGATCTGGACGATGAATCACTCGGAGCCAGCCAACGGTCCCGTTCTACAACACGCGTTTTGTTAGGCCTTTAGAAAGAGGTTCTCAAAGAGGATATCGATGATGGTGGCAAACTTGGTTCGCGCGATAAAGTTCATGATAGTTGTTCCCCTGCGGGGATGCACAGTCAGAACCTCTCTCTTTCTCGGAATCAGTTGTTTGCTCTGGGGTGCAACGGAAGCAAGAGCCCAACTTTGGGATGTGCCTCCACTCCCGCCGGTCAAATATGCGGCGGCTCCGGATGGTATGACTGCTTCGGTGGGGGATGAAAGTGTCCACATTGCCGTTTGCCGGTCCGCTGTCATACATTTCGTCGCGACGCCCGAAGCGCCCAACACGGCCAGACAAACCAAGCCATGGATGCTAGATCCCAAGGAGTCGTGTCCAGGCGCGAAGTTCCAGGTGACACAGACCGCCGACGCGGCGATCCTCTCGACCGACACTCTGAAGATAGAGTTCTCGCTGAAGTGGGGAAACGTGCACTACAGCACCGCGGCGGGCGAGAGCCTTTTGCGCGAGGGAAATGCCATGCCGCGCACGTATGAGCCAGCCGAATTGAATGGCGAGAAAACTTTCCATGTCGAAGACAGATTTGGACCGGACTTCGCGGAGGGCATTTACGGCCTGGGGCAACATCAGAGTGGATTATTCAACTACCGCGGTGCCACCGTGGAACTCGGCCAGAACAATACCGATGTTGCAATTCCTTTGCTGTTGTCGAGCAAAGGCTATGGGGTCATGTGGAACACGGCATCTTTGACCTATGTGGACAATCGGTTTCCACTGGAGCTGAAATTGAGTTCCCTGGCGGGACACTCGATTGACTATTACTTTATTTACGGACCAGAGATGGACCAAATGATCCACGAATATCGGGACCTCACGGGGCACACGCCGATGCTTCCCCAATGGGCCTATGGTTTTTTTCAGTCGAAGGACCGGTACGTGTCGCAAGACGAACTCTTGGGCATAGCGCATCGCTACCGCGAGGAACACATTCCCATCGATGCGATCGTGCAGGACTGGTTTTGGTGGAAGATGGAGGGCGACCCGGTGTTTAATTCCAACTTCCCGGACGTCCTTGGCGAACTGAACCGATTACACGATGAACATGTTCACGCGATGTTGTCGGTCTGGGGGCTCTTCGATACAAAGTCGCAGAATTACCAGGAGCTCGCCGCCAACCATTTCGACGTGCCGAACGCTCACGTGTACGACTCAACCAATCCGCTGGCGCGCGATTTTTATTGGAATAAGCTGGTCAGCAAATTGTTTTCGCAGGGCTGGGACGCATTCTGGCTCGACAGCGCGGAGCCCGAAGAATACTGGCCTCACATGGGCGATGCGATTCTCAGTAAGAAGCAAATTGCGATCGGCAACGGAGCCGAGTACACGAACATATTCCCGTTCACGCATACTCTTGGGATCCAACAGCACTGGAAGGCCACGACGGATCGGAAACGTGTCTTCCTGCTGACGCGATCGGCTTTCCTTGGCCAGCAACGAGTTGGAGCGACGGTGTGGTCCGGGGACGTCTACGGATCGTATTGGGGTTTGCGCCATCAGGTAGCCGCCGGGCTGAACTTCGCGCTCTCCGGCTATCCCTATTGGACGACTGATATCGGCGGATATTGGCCGCCGCACGACAATCCTCTTGATGACGCGAAATTCCAAGAGCTTTACGCAAGATGGTTCGAGTACGGGATCTTCTGCCCTATTTTCCGCACCCATGGCCACCGCCCGCAAAATGAGCTTTGGGCGTTCAGCACAGTCGAGCCGATCCTGATCAACTACGACAAGCTGCGCTACCGCCTCATCCCCTACATCTATTCTCTCGCTTGGCGCGTCACTGACAGGGACTACACGATCCAGCGGCCATTGGTGATGGATTGGCGTACGGACCTTAAGGTTCGCGACATTGGTGATCAGTTCATGTTTGGACCCGCAATCCTCGTTAGCCCTGTGCTTCAACCAGACGCTACCCGCAGGACCTTGTATCTGCCGGATTCCCCGGCGTGGTACGACTTTTGGACCGGAGCGTCACGGAAGGGAGGCCAGGAAATTGACGCAGACGCTCCTCTGGATCGCATTCCACTTTACATACGCGCCGGTTCGATTCTTCCCCTCGGACCGGAAATTGAGTACGCCGGCGAAAAACCCGCCGGACCTATCGAACTGCGCATTTACACGGGAGTGGACGGCAAGTTCGAGCTATATCAAGACGCGGGCGATAGCTACGACTATGAACGCGGAAGCCGCTCGATCATTCCGCTTCATTGGTCGGAGTCAGCGCGAACTCTGACCATTGGAGACCGGGAGGGAAGTTTTCCGGGAATGCCCGCGAGTATACAAATCAAAGTTGTCTGGGTATCAGCGGGGCACGGCTCCGGGCTTGCCCCAGTGGCCAATCCCGACAAGATTGTTGAATACACGGGAAAGGCGACCTCGGTACAAGCACCTTGAAGTGCGAACTGTACACACGATGCTTCAGTTGATCTGCACAGAAAGACCGTCGCGGTCCTGGGGTTTACGTGGGCTCTACCTGCGCAGCAACCGCGCGGCGCGACGGCAATCGTTTTGCCAGGATATTTGTAAGGGAGAAAACAGATGATAAAGACAAATTTGCTCTGCGTTTTGGCACTGGCGATAACCGTTGCTCTGGGACCTCAGCTCGTTGCACAAGTGCAGACGGACGTGCCTCCTGTCGTTCCTGGCGCGCAGCCCGTTACGGTGGAACATATCAAGGTCCACGGGACAGCCCTGGAAGGCAATTTGGAGGGTGACGCCGCTGATCGCGATGTGCTCGTGTTTTTGCCACCCAGCTACGCCAATGAGAAGTCCCGGCGCTACCCGGTCATCTATGCCTTGCACGGTTATTCCATCGGCGCCGAGCAATGGAGCCACGAAATACACGTGCCGCAAACCATTGAAGGTGCATTTGCGCAGGGCGCTAAAGAAATGATCGTCGTGCTGCCCGACTCGAAAACACTGCATAACGGTTCCATGTATTCGAGTTCGGTAACCACGGGAGACTTCGAGCAGTTCATCGCGCACGATCTGGTTACCTACATCGATGCTCATTACCGGACGATCCCAAATCGGATGAGCCGCGGCCTGGTGGGCCACTCAATGGGAGGCTATGGCGCGAGCCGGATCGGCATGAAACA